>Ga0105245_10004097_pt1 | contig 12939 bp, 9 predicted proteins | sample KBSM54metaG_FD_81523 | JGI IMG/M metagenome (GOLD analysis project Ga0105245, IMG submission 81523) | Miscanthus rhizosphere microbial communities from Kellogg Biological Station, Michigan, USA - KBS M5-4 metaG | ecosystem: Host-associated > Plants > Roots > Rhizosphere > Soil | place: Michigan... | reverse complement strand
TTGAGCGCGGTGAGCGTCTTCTTCGCGCTGTCGACCTTGCGGTCGCCGATGCGTTCGGTGTTGTGCAGGATCTGGCGTTGCAGGTTCGACGCGTCGACGACATCCATGTCGACGATGCCGAGCGTGCCGACGCCCGCGGCCGCGAGGTACATCGACGAGGGTGAGCCGAGCCCACCGGCGCCGATGCACACGATCTTCGCGGCGAGCAGCTTCTGCTGGCCCGCCATGCCGACCTCGGGCAAGAGGATGTGGCGCGAGTACCGGCTCTCTTGATCGGGGCGCAGCGAGTGCGGCGTGACCCACGGCTGGCCGGACTTCTTCCAACCGGTGAACCCGCCGGCGAGCGACTTCACGTTCGTGTAGCCGAGCTCGTTCAACGTGCGCGTCGCGAACAGAGAGCGGACGCCGCTCCGGCAATAGACGACGATCGGCGCCGCGCGATCGGGGACTTCTTTCTCGATCTTCGACTCGAGGAAGCCGCGCGGGATCCAGGTCGCGCCGGCGAGCGCGCCCTCGGCGTACTCGTCTGCCTCGCGGCAGTCGATAATGACGGGCTGCGGCATCGCGGTCAGGCCGGCGATGTCGATCTCGGGGATGGAGCCGCGTAACTCCTTTACCAGCGTGTCGTAATCAGCCACGGCGGGAACCTACCACGGCTCTTGCCGTAACCCTCACGTGAGGGTAAGGTCCCTCGCAGTATGGTGTCTGCCGAATCGTTCACGAACGCTCCCGACATGGCTCCCGGCCCGGAGTCGATGCTCTTGATCACGCCGGTCGCGGCGACCAAGGTCAATGAAATCCGCGATGCCGAGGCGATCGAGACCAACATGGCGCTCCGCCTCCGCGTCGTCGGCGGTGGCTGCGCCGGGTTCTCGTACGACCTCTACTTCGACGAGCCGACCGAGGTCGATCGCCAGTTCGAGACCGCCGGCGTGCGCTGCGTCGTCGACGAGATGAGCCTGATGTACCTGGTCGGTACGGAGATCGACTACGTCGAAGGTCTCCAGGGCGCGGGCTTCAAGTTCAACAATCCGAACGTGAAGTCCACCTGCGGTTGCGGTTCGTCGTTTAGCGTCTAGTCGTGTCCATCGTCCAGCGGCTCGAGCGCGAGCTCGGCGCGGATCGCGTTGTCGGTCCGGGCCACGAGCGCCTCGAGGATTACAGCCGCGACGAAAGCCCGTTGCCCGAGACGTTCGTCCCGGAGTGCGCGGTGCTCGTCGAGACGACGGAGCAAGCCGCGGCGGTGCTGCGGATCTGTCTCGAGGACAAGGTCCCGGTCACACCGCGCGGCGCGGGCTCCGGCATGGTCGGCGGTGCGCTGCCGGTGCGCGGTGGCGTCGTGCTGTCGACCGAGAAGATGACCGCGATCAAGGAGATCGATCCGAACGATCTCGTCGCGGTCGTCGAGCCCGGTGTCGTCACCGGGAGATTCCAAGAAGCGGTCGAAGCAGCGGGCGTGTTCTATCCGCCGGATCCGGCGTCGCTCGAGTACTGCTCGATCGGCGGCAACGCGGCGACGAACGCCGGTGGACCGCGCGCGTTCAAGTACGGCGTCACGCGCGACTACGTGCTCGGCCTCGAGGTCGCGCTGATGGGTGGTGAAGTGCTGCGCTGCGGCCGGCGCACCGCGAAGGGCGTGACGAGCTACGACCTCGTCGCCGGCTTCGTCGGCACCGAGGGCACGTTCGGCGTGATCACCGAGATGTGCGTGAAGCTCGTGCCGAAACCGCCCGCCGCAGCGACCGTGCTCGGCGTGTTCGCGGACGTCGCGGGTGCAGGCGTCGCGATCGAAGCGCTGCTCAAGCACGGCGTGCGGCCGACCGTGCTGGAGATCGCGGACAAAGCCTCGATCGAAGCGATCCGCGCGAAGAGTCGCTATCGGTTCCCCGCGAACGCCGGCGCGATCGTGCTGTGCGAGGTCGACGGCGATGCCGATGCGATGGAGCGCGCGATGGAGCGGATCGGGATGTCGTTCGACGAGCTCGGCGCGCTCGACGTGCTCGCGGCGACAGAGCCGGCCGAGCGCCGCAACGTGTGGGAGGCGCGCCGGTTGATCTCGTCGTCGCTGAAAGAGGCGTACCGGATCAAGGTCAACGAGGACATCTGCGTGCCGCGCGGGCGGATCGTCCAGATGCTCGCGAAGGTCGATCAGATCGCGGCGGAGACCGGGATCCCGATCGCCGTGTTCGGCCATGCGGGTGACGGCAACCTCCACACGAACTTGCTCTCGCAGGAAGATCCGGCCGACCCAGCCGTGCAGAAGCGCATGTGGGCCGGTGCGAAGCAGATCTTCGCCGCCGCGGTCGAGCTCGGCGGCACGCTGTCGGGCGAGCACGGCATCGGGTTGACCAAGCGGCCGTACGTCGAGCTCGAGCAGAGCCCGCAGCTGATCGAGTGGCAGCACCGCTGGAAAGCGCTGTGGGATCCGAGCGGTTTGCTCAATCCCGGCAAGCGGTTGCCCGACCGCCAGAAGCGCTGTTCAGAATAAACGTCGATTATCTTCCCGCTCTTATCCGCGGGAACCCTATTTGGTGACCCGATCGGCGTGCGGCCTACCTCTATCGAGGCATGAAGCACCTCGCGCTCGCCCTCTGTTTGATCGGTTGCACGCAGAGCCTCGACGGGATGACGGGAGGTGGCGGAGGAGACGACGGGACCGGATCGGATCCGGGCTCGGGCTCGGGCTCGGGCGGACCGAGCGCACCTGCGGGCTTTGTGTTCAGCGCTTACAAGGACACGAGCATCAACATGGACTGGAACACGAACACGATCTCGACGTCCGTGTCGGGCACGCGGGTCGCGCTCGCCGACGATCTGTCGGGTGCCGGCGGTAAGGCCGTCACGCTCGCGTTCGCGACCGGCGAATGCGGCAGTGAGAATTGGGGCGGCATCCAAGGGCCGGCGATGGCGACCGCGAACGCGACCGCGCTCGCAGGTAAAGGGCTCGACTACATCCTGTCGACCGGCGGCGCAGCCGGCAGCTTCACGTGCAGCAGCGACGCGGGGATGATGACGTTCCTCTCGCGCTGGGCATCGCCGCACCTGATCGGGCTCGACTTCGACATCGAAGCCGGCCAATCGCCCGAGGTGATCGGGAACCTCGTCCAGCGCATCTCCGCCGCGCACGCCGCGTATCCGAACATGCGGTTCTCGCTGACGCTCGCGACGCTCGCGAACAACAACGGCGGCGCGACCGCGATGTCGCTCGGCAACGCCGCGCCCGATAGCTTCAACACGTACGGCGACACGACGCTGGCGGCGATGCACACGACGTTCGGCACGACGTGGCCGAGCTACGTCACGGTCGCGCTGATGACGATGGACTACGGCTCGCCGAGCAAGGGCGTGTGCGTCGTCTCGGGCGCGGCCTGCGACATGGGTCAGTCGGCGCTCCAGGCCGCGTACAACCTGCACGATCACTGGAACGTGCCGTGGGAGAACATCGAGCTGACGCCGATGATCGGCGGCAACGACGTCGCCGGGGAGAAGTTCACGCTGCAGGACGCGGATACCGTCGCGGCGTTCGCGATCGCGAACAAGCTCGCCGGCGTCCACTACTGGTCGTACGACCGCGACAACGATTGCCCGGCGGGCTCGGCGTCACCGACGTGCAACTCGCTCGGCAACGCGGGTACGCGCGGCTTCCTCACCCGCTTCATGGCCGACGGGATGAAGTGATGGAGTCACGGAAAGACGTAGGCGGCGCCGCTATCGGTCGCGTCGTCGTTCGAACCATCACCGTCGACGCCGGTCGCGCTCGAGTCCTCGGCGGGCGCGGCGATCGCGAGCGGGGTCGCGCCGCCACTCGCGGTCGCGACGGCGGCACCGAACCTGTCGCCCGGCGCGGCGTTCCTGGCGACGAGGTGGCGGGTATACGCCCCGGCCATGTCGAAGAGATAGGCGCCGCCGGTCGCGGTCGCTTCGTTCGGCGCAGCGACGACGAGGTTCGTGCCGATCGCGAGCGCGAGCCCGAAGCCATCGCCCGCCATCGGCGCTTCGGCCTTTAGATACGCTGCCTCGGCCCAGCTCGCGCCGGTGTGCGCGAACACGTGGACCGCGCCGCTATCCATCGCGGAGTTATCGTCGGGCGCGGTGCTCGAGTTGCTGTCATCGCCATCGGCGCCGACGACGAGCGTGTTCGCATCCGGCGTCAGCGCGATCGCCGCGCCGAACCGATCGTTCGCTTCGGTGTTCGAGGCTTTGACGTACGCGGCTTGCGCCCATGTCGTGCCCGTCCGCGCGAACACGTACGCCGCGCCCGAATCGGTCGCGAGCTCGTTCGGCGTCGTGCCGACGCCTTTCGTGTTGCTGTCCTCGAACGGCGCCGCGACCGCGAGCGTCGAGCCGTCGTTCGACAGCGCGAGCGCGTTGCCGAACCGATCGTTCGCACCGGGGTTCGACGCCTTGACGTACGCCTGTTGCGCCCACGTCGTCGTGCCGAGCGCGAACACGTAGACCGCGCCGGCCGAAGATGCGAGCTCGTTCGACGCGCCGTTGATGCCCGGGGTCGAGCCGTCTTCGAGTGGTGCGCCGACCGCGAGCGTCTTGCCGTCGCCCGACAGTGCGAGAGCGAAGCCGAACTGATCGTCGGCGCCGGTGTTCGACGCTTTCACGTACGCGGTCTGCGCCCACGTCGTGCCGGTGCGCGCGAACACGTAGACCGCGCCGGCCGCCGCCGCGGTGTTGCCGGTCTGGAGGCCACCGACGCCGGTCGCCGCGCTCGCCTCGCCATCGGCGCCGACCGCGAGCGTGTTGCCGTCCGCCGACAGTGCGACGGAGCGGCCGAACTGATCCATCGCGTCGGGGTTCGACGCCTTGACGTAGGCTTGCTGCGCCCACGCGGTGCCGTCGTACGTGAACACGTAGACCGCGCCGGCTGCGGCGTCGGCGTTGCTCGTCTGATCGCCGTCGATGCCGGGCGCCGAGCTCGCTTCCTGATACGCGCCGATCGCCAGCGTCGTCCCGTCGGCCGACAGCGCGATCGACGTGCCGAAACTATCACCGGGGTCGGTGTTCGAGGCCTTCAGGTAGGTTTGGGCGGATCCACTGCCACCGCCATCGCCGGCCTTGAAGCCATGGATCCCGAGGATCTGGCTGCACCCGGTCAACCAGACGAACATCGCGGCCGCTCGCACGGTGTGATCGTATCGCATTAGAGTGATCGGGTGGATGACCTCGCTCACGCGCTTGCCGCGGCATCGCCGGAGGATCTCGCGACCTGGCGCCGGCTTCTCATGCGCGCGGGCGCGGCCGCGGTCGCGAGCTGGTTGTCACCGCGCGCGATCGTCGCGTGCGTGCTCGGCGACACGGTGTTCGCGGCGGCGGCGCTCGAGCTGCTGCGCGCACCCGAACAAGCCGGTGCAGAGCAAGTGGCGGCAGCCTTCCCCGAGGTGGTCGCACTCGCGCACCCTGCCCCGGCGCAGATCGAACACGATTCCGTGTCGAATCGCCCGCTGCTCGATCACATCGCGACGCGCCTGCTCGGGATGAAGCTCGCCGGGCTCGAAGCGCGCGACCGCGCGAAGTTCCAGCGCGACGCTGCGCTATCGGAGGCTGCCTTCGGCGAGCTCGCCACCGTCACCGCGCGCGTGATCGCCGCGGGGCTCGGCCCGGCGTTACGCGCGGCGATCGTCCACCTCGATATCGCGAAGACGACGAGCGTCGCGCATCGCGCGGCGTGGGCGCAGCAAGGCATCGCGCTCGATCTCCACAACGAGGCGGCCGCGACGATCCTGCGCCGCGCCGATCGCGCGCGCGCGTGGGGGCTGCCCGCGCCTCTCGGCAAGCTCGCACTCGCATGGATCGAAGCGCACGGGCTCGCCGGCCAGCACGTCCGCGGCGAGGGTCCGATCATGATGTTCGCGCCGCTCGTCGGTGCGCTGCGCGAGCTCGCGGTCCCGCTCGGCCGCACGCTCGGCGTCGAGCCCCACGCCGCAGTCCGGCTCGCGCTCGACGGCCTGCACGTGCTGAATGCGTGCGACACGGCCGCCGTGCGCGAGGGCCTCCTCGACGACGCGCTCGTCGCGAAGCTCGCGAGGGTCCGCGACGACCTCGTGCTGACGACCGCGCAAGGTGCCTTCGCGGATCCATTCACCGCGCTCCAGGCGCTCGCGCCGCCGCCGGATCGCGCGCATCTCGCCGAACGACTACGAGCGCTGCGCGCAGGCCGGCAGCGCGCTGGTGAGCCCGCGGCGCTCGTCGACGATGCGGTCGCTGCGATCGGCGAGACCGAGCTCGCAGCCTTCGCGCCGGCGCTCGGCACGTGCCAGCTCTGGTACTGCGAAGCGGCGACGAGCGCGCTATCGCCGGTCGCGCAGCTCGGCGTGCTCGCCGCCGCGGTCGGCGCCGCGCGCGCGATGGGCGTCGACGTCGCGCGGCCATGGCACGCGCAGCTCGGCCCGCTCGTCACCCGGCTGGCGGGTTCGAGCGCCGATGCGCGCTATCGGGTCCGGCTCGTCGAGGCGGCGGTCGCGCAGCGGCCGTTGCGCGAGTTGCTCGCCGGCGGTGCTGCGCTCGGCCCGCTCGGCACGCTGTCCGCGCGCCTCGCCGCGGCCGGCGATCCCGATGCGATCGTGCTCGACTACACCGACACCGCGGAGAGCACCGCGCTGATCACGCTGCTCGGGCTCTACGAGACGCGCTCGCAGGCCGCGTTTCACCAGATGCTGAAGGCGCTGTGCGACCTCTACGGCCTGCGCAAGGACGAGCTCGATCGGGTCGCGAACGAAGCGAGCTACCTCGCGTCGATGAACTCGGCGAAGACGGACAAGGAGCGGATGCTCGACTTCTGCAAGCCGGGACGGATCGTCGAGATCGGGCCCGGCGGTGGCGTCGTCCTCGATCTGCTCGAAGCGCGGTTCCCGGAGGCCGAGATCATCGGCGTCGATCTCTCGCGCGAGGTGGTCGCCGCGCTCGAGACCCGCGCGCGCGCGAACGGGCGCAAGTGGCGCGTCGTGCTCGGTGCGGCCGAGTCGCTCGCCGAGCGCGACGTGGACACGATCGTGTTCTGCTCGATCCTCCACGAGGTCTACTCGTATACGGCGCCGCACTTCCAGCTCGCGTCGGTCGAGCGCGTGATCAAGGCGGCGTTCGCTGCACTCCGTCCAGGCGGTCGGATCGTGATCCGCGATGGCGTGATGCCGCCGCCGGCGACGCGCAGGATCAAGTTCATCGCGCCCGATGCGCGCGCGACGTTCGATCTCTACGTCACCCAGTTCGAGGGCCGGCCGATCCACTATCGCGAGCTCGGCAACGGCCGCGTCGAGCTGTCCGCCGCCGATGCGATGGAGTTCCTCTACACGTACACGTGGGGACCGGCGAGCTTTCCATACGAGGTCCGCGAGCTGTACGGGATCCTGACGTACGACGACTACGTCCGCTCGCTCGTCGAGTGGTGCGGCGATGCCGCACAGGTCGTCGCGATTCCGGCAGAGCTGCGGAGCTACCTCCAGCCCGGCTATCGCACGAACCTCGCCGGCAAGATCGAGCTCACCGACGAGCACGACATGCCGGCCGACCTGCCCGACTCGAACTGCTTGATCGTCATCGAGCGGCGGTGAGCAGCTGGACGATCAGCGTCTGCAGTGCGCCGAGGTTGGCGGGCTTCTGAAAGCCATGGCCCTCGTCGGCCGCGGCCACGTACCACACCGTCCCGCCGCCGCCGCGCACCGCTGCGACGAGCCCGTCGGCGACCGCCGGTGGCACCCGCGGATCGCGCGCACCTTGGGCGACCAGCAACGGCGCCTTGATCGAGCCCGCCCGCCGGATCGGCGACAGCCCCGCGAGCAGCGCGCGCGTCCCCGGATCGCGCTCGTCGCCGTACTCGGTCCGCCGCGACGCTCGGCGATACGCCGCGGTGCCTTCGAGAAACGCGACGAAGTCCGCGATGCCGACGATATCGACGCCCGCGCGAATTCGCTCGGGATACGCGAGCAGGGCCGCGAGCGCGAGATAGCCGCCGTACGACGTGCCCATCACGGCGACCCGCGACCCGTCGAGATCCGGCTGGGTCGCGATCCAATCGAGGACCGCGCCGACATCCTGCATGACCTCGCCGCGATGCGGTCCGTCGTCGGCCGCCGCGTACGCTCTTCCATAGCCGACCGAGCCGCGTACGTTCGGCTGGACGATCGCGAAGCCGCGCGCGACGAGGAACTGCTCGAACGGCTGCCACTTCGCGACCCACTGATCTTCCGGGCCGCCGTGAAACTCGACGATCACCGGCGCCTTGCCCATCGGCTTCATCACGAACGCCGGCACGTCGCCGATCCGCACGCGTTCGCTCGCGACAACCGGCACGTCGATCGCGGGCGGCGCGACCCACGCCGTCACGCGATCGCTCGCGAGGTCGTACGTGAACGGCTCCCTCGGATGCTTCGGATCGCTCCACGAAAACGCGAGCACGTCGGCGTGCGCCGCGAACTTCAGATCCGCGATCACGCCGCCCACCGGCGCCGCCGTGACGACGCGATGCGTGTGCGCGCGCGTGTCGTAGACGTAGAGCGTGTTAGCGCCATCGTCGTTCGTCGTGAACGCGACCGCATCGCCGCTCGGCGCTACCGCGAGCTGCGTGACGTCCCACGCGAGCTCCGGCGCGAGGAGGCGTTGACCGCGGGTCATGATCTCCCATGCGTTCAGGCGATCGCCGGCCGACGCGATCGCGAATAGCTGGCCATCGTTGCCGAACTGCGCCGCCGGTGCGGCGACGCGCGGATCGACCGAGGTCAGCGCGACCGCGTGGCCGTCGCTCGTCGCGATCCGATACAGCGTCGACGATTCGAGCGACGCCGTGTTCTTCGCGAGCAGCTGCGTGCCGTCGTCCGATAGGTCGACGACCGCCCACGCGCCGTCTCCCTCGAACACCTTCTTCGGCTTGCCATCGAGCAACCAGATCGCGGTCGATGTCTCCTCCGGCTGCGCCCACACGAGCCGCCCTCGCCGCTCGATCGGATCCGCGATCCGATGCTCGGCGACGAGCGTCTTCACGGCGCCGTTGGTCGTCTGATAGAGCCGGTCGTCCTCGGTGCCGTCGTGATCGCCGGCGTAATCGATCGCGCCGTGCTCACCGAACGCCGCCCAGACCACGTCGACATCGCGGGTCACCGTGCGTGGCGACGCCAGTGGCGAGGTCAGGATCGCGGCGTCGCCGCCCTGGAGCACGAGCAGCTGCTTGCCGTCGTCGGAAATATCTAGAAGCCGCGTCGAGCTGATCGCACCATAGCGATCGAGCTGCGCGCCGATGGTCGGATCGGGCCGCGGTGCGCCGGTGACGTGCAACGCACCGAGGTCGTAGCTCGCCAGCACTGTCGCAGACTGCTGCGTCGTCGTGGTCCCGACGGGCCGCGACGCACCACATGCCGCGAGCACGATCCACCAAGCCGAGCGCATCGTCCGAGAATAGCGCGCGTGCGAGTCGGATCACTCGACGGACACGCGCAGTGCAATCCAGGAACTGGTCGCGTAATTCGCTCGGCGTCCTCGACCCGTCCTGCGACGAACGGCCCGCGAGCGAACGTTTCCGGTCGTCCCTGTGCCTCCGTGGCTTTGTGTAATCCGGGTTCCGGGAATCGGGAGAATTGTGCCGATCGGGCAACGCGTTGCCCGGTCGGCACCTGCCGACTGCTCGCAGTGCCCAGAATCGGATTACCACAAAGGCACAGAGGCACAGGGGACAGCAGAACGTTCGCTCGCGGGCCGCTCGTCGCAGGACGGGTCGAGCTCACCGAGCAAATAACGCGATCCGTTGATCGCATTGCACTGCGCGTCACGCACGCCGATCGCGCGGCCTATTCGGCTTTGACGAACGACACGATCTTCCAGCCACCGACGCGCGGCTCGAGGATCAGCTGCCACGCACCGGGAACGGCTGCACCGCCGGGACACAGCACGCGCTTGTCACCTTCCGCAGCGCAACCGGCGGTCTTGGCCGGCGCGGCCGAGCCATCGGCGTTGTCGTCTGTCGCGACGGGAGGCGGCGCGATCAACGTCGCCATCGCATCGAGCGAGCTCGGATCCGCCTGCCACATCGCCATCGCGGCGTCGGCACCGGTGCCACCGCCGAGGCTCCACACGACATCGTCGGCGAGCTGCGGGCGGAGCGAGGCGTAGTCGCGCTTCGCGAGCGCGTCCTTGATCGTCGCGAGCTCCTTCGCCGCGGCGGGCGGCAGGTTCTTGAACGAATTCGGATCGGTCTTCGGACCGGTCTCCTCGACGGGAGCCTCGCCGGGCGCTTCTTCCTTCATCGGCACGGCGTACTGGTGGATCTTCTTGTAGATCGCGACCTGCAGCGCCTCGGTGCGGCCGGCGAGCCAGTGCGGCTTGTCGGCACCCTTCATCTCGACCGGCATCGCCGCGCCGGGATCCCATTCGGACGCGTGACCGACGACCTTCACGCGCCACGGCCGACCGCCGAGCACGTGGACATCGAAGCGGATGAAGTAACGCTTGTACGCGAGCCGCGTCGGCATACCGGCCATCGAGGCGGCCGGCGACGTCGCGCCACCGGTCTGGACACCTTGCTGCTGCGCGATCACCGTCTGGCTCTGCATCGAGTCGTCACACGTCGAGCCGGCGCCAGCGCAGTTCGCGTACTGGACCTGGTGCCATGACGTCGCGATCTTGCCGGGGCCAGGACTGTCGTTGAGGTTCGGATAGAGATCGCGCGTCGCGGAGAGAGCCGCGCTGTACACGACCGCGAAGTCGGTGTCGTACAGCGAGTGCTGCGCAGCGCGAACGTCTTTCTTGCTCGACCCGCACGCGGCGAGAGCCATTGCAGAACCAAGCGCGAGGAACAAGATGATACGGTCGCGGCGAGACATGGGAGGACGCCCTCGAAATAGCACACCCACCGCCGGAAATGCCGGGGCAAAAGCAGCCGGAAAGAAGGCGGCCGAGAGTCCAACCGCACTGCGCGAAAGGGTTGCCCAGCTCGCGCAATTACTCGCAGAAGCGTGGCCCGACGCACACGTCGAGCTCGATCATCAGAACCCGTACCAGCTGCTGGTCGCCACGATCCTGTCGGCGCAGTCGACCGACAAGCTGATCAACACGGTCACGCCGGCGCTGTTCGAGAAGTACCCCGATGCGGCGGCGCTCGCGCAGGCCGATCAAGCGCACGTCGAAAAGATGGTCGCGAAGACCGGGTTCTTTCGGATGAAGGCGAAGCACATCATCGGCATGGCGCAGGCGGTGGTGACGCGTCATGGCGGCGAGATTCCCGCGACGATGGCGGAGCTCGTCGCGCTGCCCGGCGTCGCGCGCAAGACCGGCAACGTCGTGCTCGGCAGCGCGATGGGGATCAACGCGGGCATCGTCGTCGATACACACGTCACGCGCCTGTCGCAGCGACTCGGCCTCACCGCGAATACCGATCCCGTGAAGATCGAGCAAGACCTGATGGAGATCGTGCCGCAGGATCAGTGGACGTCGTTCGCGCACCGCTTGATCTGGCACGGCCGCCGGGTCTGCTTCGCGAAGAAGCCGGACTGCGATCACTGCACGCTCGCGCCGCTGTGCCCGAGCGCGTTCGCACCGGTCGAAGCCAAAGCGCCGTCGGCGCGTGCGAACTGGAACAAGAAGCAGGCGAAGGCCAAGCCCAAAGCAAAGCCCGCTGCGAAGAAGCGCGCGCGGTGACACCGGTGTGCGCCGTCGGCGCGTTCGTGTTCGACGGCGATCGCGTCCTCGTGATCCAGCGCGCCAAGCCACCCGGCGCCGGCCTGTGGTCGGTGCCCGGCGGCAAGCTCGAAGCCGGCGAGACGCTCGCCCAGGCCGTCGCGCGCGAGGTCCGCGAAGAGACCGGGCTCGTCGTCGAGGTCGGCCCGCTCGCGGCCGTCGTCGAGCGGATGGGCGCCGACTATCACTTCATCATCCTCGACTACCTCGCGCGGGTCACCAGCGGCACACTCGCCGCGGCGAGCGACGTCAGCGCCGCGCGCTGGGTCACCGACGACGAATTGGCCTCGCTGCCGCACACCGAGGGCCTGATCGACGTGCTCGCACAGGCTCGCGCGACGGCGTGGAGCTGATCGCGGCTCGCGTGCTACACACCCGCCGTGGTCCACCTCCCCGTCGTCCAGCCTGCGCTCGCCACTCGCTCGGTCCGGCGCGCGGACGTCTCGGAAGCGCAGTGGCTCGACTGGCGCTGGCAGCTCGGCCACATGCTGACGACCGCGGACGAGCTCGAGACCGCGGTGACGCTGTCGCCGGTCGAGCGCGCCGGCCTGGCCGCGAGCGCGCAGCTGTTCCGGGTCGGCATCACGCCGTACTACGCGAGCCTGATGGATCCAGTGCACGCGAGCTGCCCGATCCGGATGCAGGCGATCCCGCGGCCGGCCGAAGCCGACATTCGCGAAGAAGAGCTCCGCGACCCCCTCGGCGAGGACTCGCACAACCCCGCGCCGTCGGTCGTCCACAAGTATCCCGATCGCGTGCTGTTCCTCGTCGTCGATCGCTGCGGCATCTACTGCCGCCACTGCAATCGCCGGCGGCTCGTCGGTGGTGACGAGCCCCCGACCACCGCGGAGCTCGAGGCCGGCCTCGATTACATCGCGAAGACGCCGCGGATCCGCGACGTGCTGCTCTCGGGCGGCGATCCGCTGCTGCTGTCGACCCGCCGGCTCGGCCACTTGCTCGGCCGACTCCGCGCGATCCCGCACGTCGAGACGATCCGGATCGGCACGCGCCTGCCCGTCGTCTGCCCGATGCGGATCGACGACGAGCTGTGCGCGATGCTGCGCCGCCACCACCCGCTGTTCATCAACACGCACTTCAACCACATCAAAGAGCTGACGCCCGAGGCCCGCGCCGCCTGCGAGAAGCTCGTCGACGCGGGCGTGCCGGTCGGCAATCAGACCGTGCTGCTCCGCGGGATCAACTCGTCGGTGCGCGCGCTGCGCGCGCTGATGCGCGGCCTGCTTCGCTCGCGCGTGAAGCCGTACTACC
>Ga0105245_10004094_pt1 | contig 12944 bp, 9 predicted proteins | sample KBSM54metaG_FD_81523 | JGI IMG/M metagenome (GOLD analysis project Ga0105245, IMG submission 81523) | Miscanthus rhizosphere microbial communities from Kellogg Biological Station, Michigan, USA - KBS M5-4 metaG | ecosystem: Host-associated > Plants > Roots > Rhizosphere > Soil | place: Michigan... | reverse complement strand
CCGTGCTGATGAAATATGACACTCCGACTTGGAGGTCCAGCAGCCTGCGCGTGACCGCACCGCCGAGGCTCCCGCTCTGGCTGATCACTGCCGTGGGACCGGGCCGGACCTGCTCACGAGCGGCTTCGGAGCCGAACGCGAGCACCATCCGGTGCCTGACGTTCCACAGTCCCTGGGTGTTCGGGCCCGTCACATTCAGTCCGCGGCCATCGGCCAGTGCCCTGAGCCGCTCGCGACGGCGTTCGCCGTCCGGGCCAGACTCGAACCCGCTGGCCAGCAGCACCGCATTCCGCCCGCCCAGCTCCGCGTACTCGGCGAGCAAGTCGAGCGAGGTATCCGCGCCGACCGCGAACAACGCCACGTCGGGAACCTCGCCGATGCTGGCCAGCGAGGGGTAGCAAGGGCGGCCTTCCACCTCGGTAAAGCGGGAGTTGACGACGGATACCTCGCCGGCGTAACCGTGGCGACGCAGGTTGGCCAGGACTCGGTTGCCGATGCGTGCCTGGTTCGCCGCCGAGGCACCCACGACGGCGATCGACGAGGGGGCGAAAAGGCGATCCAGCTTCCCGCCTGTCGTGACCCTCATGTGTTCACCCTCTGCTGCGCTGGCGCCGGAGCGACCGGAGCAGCATCTCGTGGAGGAGGAACCAGACCGTGTGGTACGACGAGTCGTCAGGCCCTGAGAGCTGATCGACGTCACCGTCCAAGACACGCTCCCGGGCTGCCGCGAGCCGGGCTAGGCAGCGGCCGAACAGGCGCGCGGTTGATTCGGCTCGGCTCGCTGCTGCGTGCAGCCGCGAGTCGACGTCCAGCCACTGCTGCACCGCGGTCATCTGTGCTTCTTCGTCGTGAGCCTGCGCCGCGTGCTGCCACGCGGTCAGCGCCGACTTCATGTCGAGATCGAGCTCGTCGAACTCGTCGGCGAAGGCCAGGACCTCGGGGAGTTCCCCGGCGGCTACCTGCCCGGCCAAGTCGTCGGTCAGGCGCTGGTCGCCGACTTCGGTGACGTACAGGAGGCCTCCGTCGTCGGCTAGCGCCCCGTCACGGACGAGATCGCGCACGTCCTTGTCCGAGATGCCGATCTCTGTCAAGAGCACCCTCGCGGTGTCGGCGTCGATGACCCCGCGTATCTGGATTCTGATCAGCAGCTCGGTGCTGTGGAGGTCACGCATCGAGTCGGTTTCTCTGGAAGTCATGAGACCCTCCCCGCTGGATAGTCATGGACGAGCGTCTCCGCGCGGCGGACGGCTTCGGGAACTACCCGTTCGACCGCCAGCCGTCCCCTATACACCGCACCCGTCGTGCCATCGACGGTCACTTCCTCGCCGTCGCGGATACTTTTGAGCTCACCGCAGCCGACGACACACGGGATCTTCAGCTCGCGCGCGACGATGGCGGCGTGGGAAGTGAGGCCGCCCTTCTCCGTGATGACGGCTGCTGCCCGCCGCATGGCCGGCAGGTCGTGTGGCGAGGTCTCCGGGCGCAGGAGCACGAGCGGGCGGCCGGGGATGCCGCTTCCGTTGACGTCGATCTCCCGCGCGATGGTGCCCTGGGCGATTCCCGGCGAGGCGGCCAGACCCGCAGCCAGCGGAGCTCCGGTCGCCCCGGGATCACGGAGCACGTCGGTGTACAGCTCAGAAAGGTCCAGCGAGGATAGCCGTCGCGCGGCCTCCTGCGTCGTGATCACTCCCTCGTCGACCAGGTCCAATGCTGTCCTGCACGCTGCGAGTGGAGCCGACTTCAGCGCCCGGCTCTGGAGCAGGAACAGCGTGCCCTGCTCCACTGTGAACTCGATGTCCTGGGGTTCCCTGGCCGCGCGCTCGAGCTGATCGGCGACCTCATGGAGCCTGCGATAGATCGCAGGCTGCGTCTGCTCGAGCACCTCGACCGCCGCTGGAGTCGTGCGACCGGAAACGATTGCCTCCCCTTGTGCCGCGGGCACCCACTCGCCGCGCAGCACCCGCTCTCCGGTCACTGGGTCACGGGTGAACAGCACCCCGGTGCCCGAGAACCCGCCCGCGTTGCCGAAGACCATCGCCTGCACGATGACGGCGGTCCCGTAGTCGTCGGGAATCCGGTTCATCCGCCGGTATAGTCGGGCCCGCTCGTTGTTCCAGGACGCGAAGACACCCTCGATGGCCCGAACGAGCTGGGCTTCCGCCGACTGGGGAAGCAACGGATGCGGGGTCTGCGGGGAATCTTGGTTCGCCGCGAACACCGGGGTCGCGGTGCCCACGAAGTTCGTGATGACGTCGGCGACCATCCGCAGGTCACCGAACTCCTGAAAGAGCGCTCCGACAGCCTCGGGTGTCAGGCCGAGATTGAGAATCGTATCCATCATGCCCGGCATGGACACCGGACCGGTCGAGCGGACGGAAACGAGCAGCGGCTTGGGCCCGGCCCCGAACGTACGGCCCGTGCTCCTCTCCAGCCAGCTGATCATCTCCATGACCCGTACGACCTGCTGTTGGGGAAGCTGGCCGGCGCTGCGCCAGTCGCGCCACGCTCGGGTGGTCAGCACGAAGAATGGTGGCACAGGCAATCCCTGGGAAGCCATCCAGAACAGGCTGCTTCCTTTGCCTCCCAGCATCATCTTGTCCGCCTGGATCTCGGCTTCGGCGTTGACGATGGTTTCGTCGGTAACAGGCACCGCGGCCCGCCTCCGTGTGACGTCACGTGCTGCCGCTGCGGGACGGAGCCGCCGGCGAGCCTGCTCAGGGGAACTGCGAGGTTGAGGGCGTCGAGCATGCCGTGTCCGTCCACCCCGACCCGCACTAGTGAGACGCCCGCGTTGGCCGTCCCGAACCGGAAGTACTGGGTGACGGGAATCTCCAGGACATGGCACAGGACCGATGAGGTCACCCACGCGTGCGCGACCAGGGCGATGCAGCCGCCCAGATGCGCGGCTGCGATCTCCTGAAAGGCCGTGACAGCGCGCATCGAAGCATCCGCGACGCTCTCGCCGCCGGGGAACCGCAGGTTCGCATCCAGATGTCCGGTGGAACCGGAGAAGCCTTGTCTGAACCCGGCGCGAATCCAGGGCAGGAACTCCGGGTGATCATGTTCGAGGTCCGCGTGGCTGGAACCGTCTAGGGTGCCCGTGTCGACTTCCTGGAGCCGCTTGTCGTAGCAGACCGGCACGCCCGTGACTCTGGCGATGATCTCGGCGGTCTGCCGGGCCCGCAGCAGGTCGCTGGACCAGATCGCGTCGATGGCCGAGGTACGCAGCAGGTCGCCGGCCGCGGCAGCCTGCTGCTCACCTCGCTCGGTTAGGGGCACCGGTGCCTTGCTGAAGTACCTGCCCTCCTGGTCAGGCACGGCGGCCTGGCCGTGCCTGACCAGGAACGCGAGCGTGAAGTCACCGTCAGCCGTGGCCTTCACGAAGACCTGACCGGCAGCTTCCAGAAACCCCTGAGGTCCCCGTGCGGTGTGTACTCCAGCGCGCCTTCCGGGTCGAGCCGGTACTCGGACATCAGCAAGAACACCTCTTCCAGGGCGATCCGGATTTCCGCGCGAGCCAGGTGCGCGCCGATACAGGCGTGCGGTCCCGCGCCGAACGCCAGGTGAGGATTGGGGTGGCGGTCGATCACGCAGTTGTCGGCGTCGGCGAACTTCTTCGGGTCGTGGTTCGCGGCGGCGTAACACATCGCGACCGTCGAGTCCGCCGGAACCGTGCGACCGTGCAGCGTCGTCTCCGCAGTCGAGGTCCGGCCCAGCAGCTGGATCGGCGACATGAACCGGAGCAACTCCTCCACCGCGTCCGGCAGCAGTTCGGGCTCGGCGATCAGGCGCCGCCTGTCCTCACGATGCTCGGCCAGGTACCAGACACTGTTACCGATACCGTTGACGGTCGTCTCCTGACCGGCGTTAAGCAGGAGCACCCCGTAACCGCGCAACTCGGCCGGGGTCAACGGCTCTCCCCGGTGCCTGGTTGTGGCCAGGACGCTGAACAAATCGCCTTGGGGATCACGCCGACGGTGTTCGACGAGGGCGTCGATATACGCGATCATCTCCGCGCTCGCCCGGTCCGCCCTTTCCCGGTCCGCGAGCCGGCCGTGGAAAATGGCCTGTGCCCACTGGATCCACCGTTCCGACTCTTCCTGGGGGACCTGCAGGAAGTAGGCCAGCACTCGGGAAACGTAGGGCATCGCGAAGTCCTGGATGATGTCACCGCCTCCCTTCGCCGCCATGGGGGTGAGCAACTCCTTCGCGATATCCCGGAAGCCGGGCTCGAGCTCACGAATGGCCTTGCGGGTGAAGAATCCGCTGATGAGCTTGCGGTAAGGAGTGTGCTCGGGCGGATCGACCTCGAGCGGAATCTCCTGGAAGTCCCTCTTGACGCTGGCCGGAATCGAGGTTACGCCAGGACGGGCGGAGGAGAATAGCTGCCAGTCGAGCAACGCGTTTCGTACGTCCTCATATTGCGTGAGGACGTAGTAGCCGCCATAGTTTTCGCTGAAATGGACCGGATCGTGCTCCTGGAGGTGGGCATATACCGGATAGGGATTGGCGATGAAATCCGGGGCGTTGTGGTCGAACTGGGAAATGTTGGTCATGTGCTTGGGTCCTCCAGGCAACGGCGCTAAGCGGACGCGAAGTCAATGGGGATGTTGCTTCCGGTGACCGCGTTCGCTGCCGGAGACGAGAGCCAGAGGATCGACTCGGCCACCTCATCGGCACCAAGCCAGCGCTGGACCGGTTTGGACGCCATCAGGCCGCCGTGCTGGTCCTTGGACGTGTCTCCCTGGCGCAGGCCCTCGATCATTCCGGCGAGCAGAGGCGTCTCGACTCCAGTCGGGCACACCCCGACGACGCGGATCGAATCCTTCGCGACTTCCCGGCCCAGGACTCTGACCAGCATGCCCACGCCCGCCTTCGAGACACAGTAGGCGCCGAGGTTCACGCGCGGATGCAGCGCGGTCGTCGACGCGATGCAGAGGATGGTGCCTCCGCCAGCCGCTCGCAGCGCCGGCACCGCGTGCTTGCAGGTCAGGAAGGTGCCCGTCAGGTTGATGTCGAGGACCTTGCGCCAAACGTCTTCCTGCGTCTCCTCGATGCTGGCGACTGCCTGGATACCGGCCGCGGTGATGACCAGGTCCAGTCGGCCGTACTCGGAGACGGCGGCCTCGACGGCAGCCGTCACTTCGCGCTCCACGGTCACATCCCCCTTGACCGCATGGATGCGGCCGGGAAGACCACCGTCCAAACGCGACGCCCAGCTGGTGTCGATGTCGAGTCCCACGACGTTCGCGCCGTGTGCGAGCAGCTTCCGGCAGAGGGCGGAGCCGATCCCGCCACCGGCGCCGGTGACCAGGACACTGGAGCCGGCCAGCCACGGCGCGGATTGGAGGTCCGGTGCCGACTTCGGCTCAGACATAGGCGTACTTCGATCGCCAGAGCCGGGCGTCGGCAGGCACCGGCGCGAAGGATGTCTCCGACGAGGTGAACAGGCGCGTCGGCACCACGATGCGGGCGAAGTCGTTTCTCCCGAGTTCGTAATACACGTCCTGGGCACGCTGGTCGAACTCCCAGAGGTTCTCCGTCTGGCAGTAATGGTCGTACAGTCCCGCCTTGCGCATGAACGGCATGATCATGCCGACGTAGTAGGTGAACGCGCCGGATTCGACGAGAATGCGCGCGGGTGTGCGGGTCATCCACTCGAACACGTCGCCGGTCGCGTTTCCCACTGGGGCGAGGTACTTGGACGTGGCCTCCTCAAGCGAGATCTGGCGCAGGTCGGAATCCCATTCGTCGCGGAGCCAGATACTGCCCTTGACGATGGAGTTCACGTAGTTGCGCGGGCGGGTCATCAGCGTGCCGATGCTGATCACCCGGGCTTCCTCGAGTTTCATCTGAGCAGCGTCGATCTCGAACGCGAAGGTCATCGCGTACGGCAGGTCGCGCGCGAACATGGACCAGTTGTAGATGTCCTCGCGCGTGAAGGTGCTGCGCACGATCATGGGGTTGCCGTTGCCGAGCACGAACGGCCCGAGGTCGTACATGCCGAGCCGGTTGTCCAGGTGCAGGTAAAAGGAAAGCAGCTCGCACGATGCCATGATCGACGTGTACTCGGGGCGGGTGTCGTTGGTGAGGGGCTCCATGCTGCTCTCAAGGCGTTGCGTCCAGTCCGCGTCGAGGGCGCAGGTGCGGTAGCGGTCCTGCGAGGACCACAGGTTCCCGTCGCCGCGGTAGCCGAACGCGAGGGCCTGCCAGAATTTCATGGCCGCATTGAACTCCGGCAGGAACTCGCCGGGCTTGTGCCGGTCCATGATGATGTAGAGCGCACGGCCAAGCTGGGTCACCGCGCCCAGGCACCAGGAATGCAGCATGTTTATCTTGTTCGCCGGCTCGCGGCCGCTGCGCCCCAGGTCCACGATGCCGTCGATACCCAGCCGGTCGGTCATGTCGATCATGAACTCGGGCCACCGATAGAACGCGTTCGCGAAGGACAGCGCCTCGTACTCCTGCCGGGGCACCAGGCCGCTGGAGCCCTCGCTGGCGCGCAGGGACAACTGGTCCCACAGGTCCCAGGACCAGTACGCCGTCAGGTCGTTAAGCTCATCGATGGTGAAGGCGGGCCGACGGATGTCCTCTATCGTGAGGGGCCGCTTGAGCAAGTCCGTCTTGAGGTTCTCCCGCAGCACCCGGTCACCGAGGATGCCGTCGGGCAACGGCGGCAACTGTCCATAGCTGAACTGGGCACCTGGCATGAACCGCACGCCCTCGTCGTTGGCTTCGTACCGACTGAGATAAGGCCGACTCTCCTGGCTTGCTCCGCTGGACATGTTTCTCCTTGAGGCTTTTGAGGCTTTCCGACGGGAATAGGCACGCTCGCTGCGCAGGTCACACGAGGTAGAGCCGTCCGGTGTCCGGGTCCTCGCAGTCGATTTCGATCACCTTGTCGTTCAAAGCAGAAACCACGTGCTCGACGTAGGCCCTCGTAGTCAGCCCGTTGGGACCGACACGCTCGATACCATTACCCTCGGTCAGCTCGACCGACATCACAGCCGGGATGCTGAACTCGCGGGAGACGATGCCCAGGTGTGACTCAGGAGCACCCTCGATCGTGATCAATCCCACGGGCCGCTTGGGGAGAAGAGCGCCGGCGAACGTCACGGCACCGCCCTGGGTCAGCACAACGCTCGACTTGATTTCCGGGTCGCGCATCAGCTTGACCACATCCGCCGGACTCGCCACATAGCGGACCCGGCCCCGCACGGTTCCCTCGTGCTGGCTGACGTTGAGGCCCGTACCGACCAGTTTCTGTGCCATGAGCGGTCCTTTCGAGTGCGCTTGACCCATGTGTGAGCGACGTTACAGAGGTACCGTCGAAACACCGTCGAAACAGCATCCAAGACCGGAGGTGCCTGAGGTGAGGGCTGCTAGCGAAAGGACGGGCCCGGCTATGGCTCCCTTCGCGCGCTCTGTGGAGCACCACGGCGCCGGGCGTGATGGGATGGTCCGGGGGCCGTTGGAGCTGCGTGTCCTGGGCAGGCCGACACTGCTGCGGGCTGGTATGCCACAGCTTCTAGGTACGCACAAGTCACTGGCCCTGCTCTGCTATCTCGCAGCGCACGGGGAAGCGGTATTCCGGGAGCAGCTCTCGGCGCTATTGTGGCCAGACAGCGATGACGAACGGGCGCGCCGGAGCCTGCGGGGTGAACTGGCGAGGCTGCGTTCGGTACTTCCGGAGGGTGCCATCGGCGCCTCCCGCCTTGAGATCTGGCTCGAGACCTCAGCCATCGAGGTAGATGTCCGGCGGTTCCGCCGCCTCGTCGCCGAGCAGCGTGACATCGAGGCCGCGCAACTGTTCCGTGGGACCTTCTGCGAAGGATTCACTGTCCGTGGAGCCGAACTGTTCGACGAGTGGCTGCGTGGCGAGCAGCACATGCTTGAGACGACTTACATAAAGGTGCTTCGTCGTATCATCCGTAAGGAGCGGGCCGACGGCGACGCGAATGCAGCGCTGGACTGGGCTGGGCGGGGGATCGCCTTCCAGCCGCTCAATGAGCACTTCTATGTGCAGGCGATGGAGGCCGCGGAGGAACTCGATGACCGACCGCGGGCACTCAAGGTCTATCGCGATCTCCAGCGCGCCCTGCAGACCGAGCTCGGCATCGCGCCTGGTGCGGGCGCCCGGGCCGTCGCGCGGAGAGTCTCCGAGCAGCAGGGCGTTAAACCCGCCGAGATCCGGCCGGTTGCCCATGGCGAATCGATGACCTTCATCGGCCGTTCACATGAGCTGGATCTCCTGCGCAAGTGTCAGCAGCAGGCCAGGCGCGGGATGGGGTCCCTGGTGTTCATTCATGGGCCGGCAGGCGTAGGAAAAACCAGACTGGTACATGAGGTCCTAGGCCAGCATCGGGCAGTTTGGTGCAGATCACAGCGATCCGCCTCAAGAGTGGCATATTTCCCGGTCGCCGCCGGGCTGCGAGAGTATCTCGCCAAGTGGGGTGTCCCGGCGGTGGAGGAGGTCTGGCTCCGAGAGGCCGCCCGGGTATGCCCCGAGCTCAGCCGGGCTGGGCACAACACCAGCCTGGGAGCACCCGAGGATAAGGTGCGGCTAATCGAGGGGCTGGCCGCAACCCTGGGCGGCGCCGCCGGCCAGGGAGGCATGCTGGTCTTCGATCAGATCGAATCGGCTGACTCAGACACCATCGCGGTACTCGGTGATCTCATCCAGGGCCTGCCCCGGCTTCCGCTGGTGCTGGTGGTCATCGGCCGGACCGAGCTCACCGCGCTAAGCAGCGAGATCGGCGATCTGCTGACCGCGGCCTCGAGAATGGAGCGGCTGACCGATCTCCAGGTAGGCGACCTCTCCGGCGCCGAACTGCGCGCCTTGGTGCGAAACTGCCAGAGTGACAACAGCCGGGAGATCGACCCGCCTGGGTGGGTGGAGGAGTTCGCCGGCCTGATCCATGAAGTACTTGGCGGCAACCCGTTCAGCGCGATCGAATGCAGCCGACTGACTATCGACGCATCAGGAGACGCCCCCGCGGCACCCTTCTCGGCAATCAGATCGGGCATTCCCGACGTGGTCCGCGCCCGGGTCGCCGGGTTGCCACAGCAGCTCAGGCAGCTCGCCGAAGCAGCGGCCACAGTTGGCGACCCCATAGCTCCCGACCTTCTCTCGCGAATGCTCGACATCGGCCCCTGGGAGATCGCGGAGATCCTCGACGAGCTGGTCGCGAAGCGGATACTGATCTCCCACAAGGGTGCAATACGTTTCGTGCACCATCTCATTGCCGAGGTCATCTACGATTCGCTGCCCCCGGCAAAACGCGAGATGCTGCACGAAAAGGCGGCGCAGGCAATGATCAGCGCCAACTCCCTGAATCTGGACCCGGTGAGCGGCCAGATCGCTGCGCACTTCGAAGCCGCTGGCCAGGACAAAGCGGCGATTCCGTATCATGAGCGGGCCGCCGAGACCGCGCACAAGGCCCACGCACACCAGATGGCAATTCACCACTACCAGCGACTGCGCGAACTCATGCCGCGCGAAGAGCAGGTTCAGCTGCTGCTCCGGCTCGGAGAAGCACTGTCCTACGGCACCACGGCCGATGCCGAGGCGATCTACCAAGAGGCGCTGCAACTCGCGACACTGCAGGGCGTCGGCAGCGAGCAGGCGCAGTGCTATTTCGCGCTCGGCGTCCTCTCACGGCGACGAGCAGACCTTTCCGGCAGCAGGCATGCGCTGTCCGAAGCGCTTCGCAGGTTCCAGATATACGGTGACCTGGAAGGCGCGGAAAAGACCCTGGAAGCGCTCACCTACGCCCACATCCAGGAAGGGGAGTTGTCCGCAGCGATAACCTCGGCGACCAAAGCAGCAGAGATCGCGCGCGACACCGGAAGGCTCGCGAACCTCGGCGGCGCCCAACTGAGCCTGGGCATCGCCTATCTCTACGGCGGGGACTACGTAACGGCTTTGGAAGCCTTCGAGCACGCTCGCGACATCGGCCTCGACACCGGTGACGAACTTGCCCAGGCGGAAGCCTTGCGCTACCTCAGCGCCGTCTACGGAGCAGACGGTCGGCTCGGCACACCAGAACAAGCATGGGCACCCGCAGAAAAGGCGATCGAGATCTGCGCTGGAGTGGGGCACAGGATGGGTCTCGCCCGCGCCGCCGACGGCATGGGCGGCGCCTACCTGGTGCAAGGAGACTGGGCGCGAGCCCTCGACTGCTACGTAGCGGGACTCAACCTCAAGCACACTTTCGGTTACCCCTGGGGGTTCGATGCGATGGTCTATCGGGTCGGCTACACACTGCTCCAAGCAGGCGAGACCGTCACTGCCGATCACGTGCTGCACCGAGCCATGTCACTCTCACAGAACCTGAACGCCCCCTATTGGCTCTGCCGGACCCTCATGGCGCTCGCGGAACTCCATGCCAAATCCGGCGAACTCGCCTCGGCACGTGGATACGCAGCCGAGGCTTTGGAACTCGCCCAAGGGCTGAAACACCACGACTTCATCGCCACCGCACAGATGCTCGTGAAGGGCGCAAACGGAAAACCGAAGTCCCAAAGACGACGACCCCAATCTCGTACCGCCGACTCGCAACACGCACCATTGCCCAACATCCCGGTAATACTGGAGACTCCCGTCCGAGGCCCTAGCGCGATCGTGGCTTGGCTCGACCCGATCGTCGACCGGCTGCTCAGGACACCACGCGCCGAGCGGACCGGGTGAATCGGCAGACGGTCCCGCAGGCCACTGTCTACTGGTCGTGACCAGGCGCTACCCATGCGAGCTGCTGAACTTCGCCGTGCATTCGCCAGAAGACAGCCAGCGCGCGACAGAAAATGCCGTTCTGCGCGCCTCCAACGGGCGGGAGCAGAGGGGTCATTCCAGTACAGATCGGCGGCTCGGCGCGCGGTTATCAGGCGGTCTTCGTGCCGTCGACCGCCCTCGCCAGCCCCGGCTATGACGGACAACCAGCCGTATATTTATACATCGCCATGCTTTAGGTGAACGTCCTCAACTGCCGCCGACCGGGCGCGCACCGTCATGGGAATTGGGCCTTGATCGCCGCCGCTTGTGCCTCGGCGTCGCTGAGGAGGTTGCTGCCGTTGCCCTGGGCCGAAAAACCGCAGGACAGTGACCGATCCTGGGTGCGTGCCTCCACGCTACCCGCGACGGTCGCGCCAGCGGCGTCACTGACGCTTGCGGCTTTCGCGAAGCATCGGGCTCCCTGGTCGAGAGTGCGGCATGCTTTGCTGACGGTCGCGTAGACCGGCTGCAGGCGGGCGCCCGGGGCGCCCATCTGGCGAAGCTCGCGGTGGCAGGCGCGCAGGGCGTTGCCGAGCTCGGTCATCTTCGCCCGTGTCATCGTTATGCTGCTGGCCTGGAATGGTTTGTCGATCTTGTGGTGCAGGTTCGTGACCGCCGTGATCCAGGCGAGTTCTGCCGCGCTGAGCGGCGTTACGGTCGGTGCTGGCGTGCTGGCGGCCGTGCTGCGCGCCGATGCCGGGGTGGACGCGGCCTTGTGGCCAGAGCACCCGCCGGCCAGGAAGACAAGCACCACGCCGGCGGTAAGGCGAACGGCGCGGCGGCTAATGGTGGCTGGCATAACGGCACCCCCAGCGGTGCAACGCGGCGAGGGTGACATGCGATGCCGCCCGGCGTGATCAGCGCGCAGACGTGAAACCAGTCAGAGGGCGGGCCGCTGCTGCCGCGTCCTCCTCATGTGCGCCCCTGCCGGGGTGGCCGGGCTGCTCCCTCGCGCCGCGGCTCGTAGGCCTCCAAAACCAACATACATCTGCCCAGGTCCCCAGGAAAGAGGACCTTCGTCCTGCGGATTCGCGGTGTGGAGCGCCCGATTCGGGCTGCGCTGGACGGTTTGAAGGTGCATTGACGGCCGATAGCCGGCAGCCGGCAGGCGGCGTTCCAGATCCAGCCGGGAACGGCTTCTCCAAAGCCACCCTGAGGAAACGTTTGCCACATGCTCGCGCCAGCCAGCTCAATCCGATCAGCCAGCCAGCATCTCGCGCACCAAAGCCAATGGACGCGGCCGCGGCCTCGCCGATCAGGCAAATATGGTCCTGGTAGCCCGCACGAAGGGAAGCGATCCAGATCGCCACGAGCGTAAGGCCCGAACCGCCACGAAATCAGCGGCAAACCCCGCCGGGACCGGACCGCCGGGCAATTATCCGTGCCACCATTTCGCACCTCATACTGCGAAGTCCATATGACGTCTATCGGTCACAAAGAGCGACACAATCGAACCACCATCGTGGAGCTGACGCGCCCTCTTCTGACCCTGCCGCGGTGCGGCGGTGCGTCTGGTTGCTGGATGCGCCGGCCGCGGGTCGTGGTGTGGCGGGTTCAGGCTGGCTGCGGTTTTGCTGTCACCTGCAGGTAGACCGCGGCGACCTGGCGGGCTAGCGCGGGCCAGGTGTACCGCTGCGCGGTCTGCCGGGCGGCAGCGGCCAGCCGGGCGGCGGTGCCCGGCTCGGCCAGGACGCGGGAGATGGCCGCGGCGAGGGCGGCCGGGTCGCCGGGCGGCACCAGCAGGCCGTTGACGTCGTGGTCGACCAGGGCGGGTATCCCGCCCACCCGGCTGGCGATGACCGGCAGGCCGGCGGCCATGGCCTCGATCAGCACCGAGGGCAGCTCCTCGTACCGGGTGGCCAGGACCAGCAGGTCGATGTGCCGGAGCACCGCGGGGATCCGCGCGTGGGGCGCGAAGCCGGTGAACCGGACCGGCCCGGCCAGACGCCGGGCCTGGGCTTCGGCGGCACGCCGGCCGGGACCGTCACCCACGATGAGCAGGCAGGCCGGCCCGGTGAGGCGGCCGAACGCGCTGATCAGCGTGCCGACGTCCTTCTGCGGGGCGATCCGGCCGATGTAACCGACCCGCGGCCGGCCCAGGTCCGGGAACGGGTCCGGCGCGTCCGCGGCCGCGGCGAACAGGTCCGGGTCATAGCCGGGCGGGATCACCCGG
>Ga0105245_10004093_pt1 | contig 12945 bp, 11 predicted proteins | sample KBSM54metaG_FD_81523 | JGI IMG/M metagenome (GOLD analysis project Ga0105245, IMG submission 81523) | Miscanthus rhizosphere microbial communities from Kellogg Biological Station, Michigan, USA - KBS M5-4 metaG | ecosystem: Host-associated > Plants > Roots > Rhizosphere > Soil | place... | reverse complement strand
CGGCGTGGCCGAGGCACCTTCGCGAGGTGGTCCGCTGGAACAGCCAGGACGGCGCGGAGATCGAAGGCGTGCTGCACAAGCCGGCCAACTTCGAGGCGGGCAAGCGTTACCCATTGCTGGTGGTGATCCATGGCGGGCCCACCGGGGTGTCGCGGCCGGTGCCGTACACCAACAACGCCGGCACCTATCCGATCGACGGGTTCCTGGCGCGCGGCGCGCTGGTGCTCGAGCCGAACTATCGCGGCAGCGCCGGCTACGGCTTCCAATTCCGCTCCCTCAACGTCCGCAACCTCGGCATCGGCGATATGTGGGACGTGATGAGCGGAATCGATGCGCTCGTGGAGCGCGGCATCGCCGACAACTCGAAGCTCGGCTCGATGGGATGGTCGCAGGGCGGCTACATCTCAGCATTTCTCACGACGAATACCGATCGCTTCAAAGCGATCTCCGTCGGCGCGGGCATCAGCGACTGGACGACGTACTACGTCAACACCGACATCACGCCGTTCACGCGGCAGTATCTGCACGCGACGCCGTGGGACGATCCGAAGGTCTACGCCGACACGTCGCCGATCACGAACATCCGCAATGCGAAGACGCCGACGCTCATCCAGCACGGCGACAAGGACAAACGCGTGCCGCCGCCGAATGCATTCGAGCTGTATCGCGGACTGCAGGACGTCGGTGTGCCGTCGAAGTTGATTCTGTACGCGGGATTCGGACACCCGATCAACAAACCGAAATCGAATCGCGCCGTGCTGCAGCACAACTTCGACTGGTTCTCGCACTACGTGTGGGGCGACGCGATTCCCGCCGACTCGCCGCTGCGCGGAAGTCAGGAAGCCGAGCGCTGAACGCGATAGTGCAGATGGACGACGCCGTCGTCGTACGCCTTCGTGTCGATTAGCTCGAGCTCCACGTCGCGATGTCGCGGCGCAATCAGCGGGATGCCTTCGCCGATGAGCGTCGGGATGACGTGAATGCTGAATTCGTCGACGTAGCCGGCGTCGAGAAACTGCGCGATGATCTCGGCGCCGCCGCAGAGCCAGATGTTTTTCCCATCGCTTGCGCGCAACCTTCGCGCAAGCGGCGCGACGTCGCCGCTCACGAACTCGACTTCGTCGATGTCGAGCGGCCGGTGTGTGAAGACATACGCATGCAGACCGGGGAACGACTTCTGTCCCATCGACAGCGCGAAGTCATATGTCTTGCGGCCGACGATCACGGTGTCGCACGCCCCGACGAACTTCGCGTAGCCGTATCCGTCCGCGGGATGTGGCCGGCGATTCAGCCACTCGACGTCGCCGTCGAGCCGCGCGATGTAACCATCCATGCTGACGGCGGCGTAAACGATGAACTTGCGGCCGTCGTTCTTGCGATGGGGATCCCTCGCCGTCTTCGCGGCTCGGGATGACACCCGGCTACTTTTTCGCGTGCGCTTCGTGGAGATCGCCGAGGATTTGTTCGGCGTGGATTTTCGTGTCGACTTTCTTGTAGATCTTCTTGATGCGGCCATCGGCGCCGATCCAGAACGTCGTGCGCGCCACACCCCATGTGCGGCGGCCGTACATGTTCTTCTCTTTCCACACTCCGTACATCTTCGCCACGTCCGACGTCTGATCGGACAGCAGCGGGAAGTTGAGGTGATGCTTTTCCTTGAACTTCTCGTGCGACTGCAGCGAATCGCACGACACGCCGAACACCTTCGCGTGCTCCTTCGCGAGATCCGCTTCGTGATCGCGGAACCCGCACGCTTCGGTCGTGCAGCCGGGCGTGTCGTCCTTCGGGTAGAAGTAGAGGATGACGTCCCAGCCGCGCAGCTCCTTCAGCGTCTGTTCCTTGCCGCGCGTCGATGGCAGACGGAAGTCGGGCGCGACATCGCCCACTTTGGGTTCGTAGAAATCCTGCAACGGTGCCTCCGCTAATTTGTGTTGCCGCTGCCGTACATCACCTTCTCGGCGACGAGAACGGCGTTCAACGCGGAACTGCGGCGGAGATTATCGCAGACGGCCCACACCCAGAAGCCGCCGCGAATCGCCGGATCGGCGCGCACCTCAGCCACGAGCACTTCGTCGCGGCCGGCGGCGTCGATCGTGCCGAACTGCTGATCGCCTTCCGCGAATGCGATCGCGGCGTTGCCGCGCAGCGACTCCGTGATGCGATCGACGGTGAGCTCGTCGCGCGTCTTGATGAAGAGCGAGAACGTGTGGCCGTGAAAGATCGTCCCTTGCGTGACGAGCAGCGCGAGCGGCGTGCGCGGGTCGGTGAGCGCGCGAACCTGCGCGACGATGGACTCTTCGTTGTGCTCGAGCGCCGGATAGAGATTGAACGCGAGCTGGCGATCGAAGACTTCTTTCGGGACGCTCTGCACGTTGAGGACGCTGATCGTCTGCTTCGCGAGCTCTTCGACGCCTTCCTGTTCGAACTCGGATGCCGGTTGGATGACGGTCGCGGTGCAGAGGTCGATCGGCGAGAGCTGCTCGATCTGACGGAGGAGCAACGCGAGAGGAATCGCGACCGGATGCGGTGACACGAGCACGTTGTCGTCTGCGTCGATGTCGTCAAGGTTGATGCCGGCGACGACGAGCTTCGCGTTGTCCGTCGCGGTCGGCTGCGAGAGATCGATCGCGACGAACTTGTCTTCGACGTTCTGCGCGATCCACTCGCGATTTCCGTCGGACGGACCGCAGAAGAAGACGAGGTCGAGATCTTCGAGCTCATCGTCGGACGCGGCGATGACGACCGCAGGCTCGTCGCCGATGTCGGTCAGCGCTCCTGCTGCCTTGCCGGTCGAGTCGAGCATCACGACTTTGTCGAACGGAAACGAGCGCTCGCGCAGGATCGTCTTGATCTCGTTGCCGACGAGCGTGAGTGGATTGACGATGCCGAGGCGATAGCCGGTTGGACTCTTCATTGTTACGGCGCTTGGATCGGTGCGGCGAGCTCCGGCTCGATGCGGCGCGGGAACGCGATCGACCACAGCCGCATGAACGGACCGGCGACGAAATAGCCGAGCGATGCGGCGAGGCAGCACTCGCGCGGCCATTTGTAGACGATGGCCACGAAGAGCGCGAGCGCAAGGAAGTACATCAGCGATCGCTCTTTCTGCAGCGCGAGGCCCTTCTGACTGCGCCAGCGGATCGGCGACACCATCGCGAACGCGACGGCGACGGTGACGATGGCCATGACGATCGCGAAGCGGCGATCGGTGATCGGCGCGGATGCGTAGTTGATGATCGAAGCGATCGTCAGCGCGCCGGCGGGCGAGGGGAGGCCGACGAAGTAGCGATAGTCGGTCTTGCCCGTTTGCACGTTGAATCGCGCGAGGCGCAGCGAGACGGCGACGAGAAAAAGGAACGCCAGTCCACCGCCGAGCCGGTCGAGAAGATGGAGTCCCCACGAGTAGATGAGCACCGCGGGCGCGGCGCCGAACGTGACGACGTCTGCGAGCGAGTCGTACTCCTTGCCGAACTCACTCGTTGCGCCGAGCTGGCGCGCGACGAGGCCGTCGAACGTGTCGAAGACCGCGGCGAAGAGGATCGAAATGCACGCCGTTTCGAAGAGTTCCGAGGCGAGGGACGCGTGTCCGGCGGCGATCGCTTCGAGCGCGCGCGTGGAGAAGATGATGCAGCGGAAGCCGAAGAAGAGATTGAGAATCGTGAACGACGTCGGGATGACGTAAACGCCGCGGCGAAGGTTCTTCCGCAGGTCGCCTTTCGCCATTCAGGGAATCTCCGCGATGACGGTCAATCCGACTTTCACCTTGTCGCGCATTTTCACGCGAATCTCGGCATGCGGGGGAAAGAAGATGTCGACGCGCGATCCGAACTTGATCATGCCGACGCGCTCGCCGCGCACGACTTCGTCGCCTTCTTTTTTGTCGAACACGATGCGCCGCGCGAGAAGGCCGGCGATCTGCTTGAACGCGAGCTTGTGGCCGCGAGAGTCTTCGATGACGATCAGATTCTGCTCGTTGTCGGTCGACGACTTCTCCACCATCGCCGCGAGTTTCTTCCCCGGGTTGTACTTGTAGTGAATGATCTTGCCGGTGATCGGCGCGCGATTCACATGGACGTCGAAGACGTTCATGAAGATCGAGACCTGCGTCGTCAGCCCCGGCCAGATCGCGCCGTCGTCGATCGGCTTCACCTGCACGACCGTGCCGTCGGCGGGGGAAAGGACGTCGACGTGACGATCGGAGCCTGCGCGATGCGGATCGCGGAAAAAGTTGATCATGAATGCGGCGAGGAGGCCGAAGAGGATCGCCGCGATCGTCCACTGCATCAGCAGCGCCGCCGCCGCGAGGATCACGACCGGAATGATGAACAGCCACCCCTCGGGGGCGAATCGAATCTTCATGTTTGTGCGCGGATGTTATGCAATGGGGGAGCCGAAGGGAAATGCAGAAGGCAGAAGGCAGAGGGCAGAAGGACACGCTGTTTTTTCTGCATTCGCCGCAAAACGAAAGGCTCCCGTCTCCGGGAGCCTCATCGCGAAACGCTGACCTGCGCGTCAAGCGACTGCGTTCGCGTTCTCGTAAGTTCGGATGCGAGCGGCCATCTGATCTTTGAGGTGGAGTTTCCTCTTCTTCAACGTCTTCTCCTCGACTTCTTCATCACCTGTCACTTGAGTCTTCGTCGTCAACTCGTTCAGGCGATCTTCACACCGGTGATGTTCTTCGATCCACTGCCGGAACTCGGGATCTTCCTGCGTGAGAATTCGTTGAATGTCAGCGGCACGATTCGACATCGATTTCCCTCCTTCGAAGGCCTATGCAGCCGCAAAGATTTTAGCACTCCGCCTGCCAGCGGGTTGTGACAGCGTAAGTGTTGAAGCGTAAAGAGTTGTCCGTGGTTTAGAATGCGCGCCGTGACGCGTCCGCGCCTGCTTCTCGTTCTCCTGGCGATCGTTTTCGCGTCCACTTTGCTCACGCCGTCGCAGCGCGACCTCTTCGTCGGCGACGAGACGAAATACGGACAGGTCGTACGCGAAATGCGCGCCACCGGCGCGTGGCTCCTGCCGACGCTCGAAGGCGCACCGTTCACGCACAAGCCGCCGGTGCACTTCTGGATGATCAAGATTCTCACGTACGCGCTCGGCATTTACTCGACGTGGGCGTTCGCGATCCCGTCGCTCATCGCGTACGCGTTTCTGATCTGGCTGATGTGGCGGATGGGCGGCGGAGTCGCTGCGTTCGTTTGCGCGACGTCGCTGCTCGTGTGGGGCTCCGCGCAAACCGCGCGGATGGATGTCTCGTTCACCGCGTTCATCGTCCTCGGCTGCTGGTTCCTGCAGCGATTCTTCGAACACGAGAACGCGCGCGAGCTCGAGCTCTGCGCGATTGCGCTCGGCGTCGGGACACTGATCAAGGGTCCGATGGCGATCGTGATCGGCGTGATTCTCTTCGCGCTCGAATGGTGGCGCCGCCGCCGTCTTCCGCGCGTGCAGTACGCCTCGTCGATCGCGTTGCTGATCGTCGTGCCGCTGCTCTGGTTCGTGCCGGCGATGATCGCCGGCGGCAGCGGATGGACGCGCGACGTCGTGCAGAAGCAGCTCGCCGGCCGCGCGGTGAGCTCATGGGTCCACGCGTCGCCGCCGTGGTACTACATCGCGCATTCGCCGGCGTTTCTCGCGCCGTGGTTCGCGCTCGGCGTCACGGCGATCGCGACGCGGTGGCGCGAGCAGCGCTTCAACGGGAACTGGATCATCGCCGTGCTGCTGCCGTACTCGCTGATGTCGAGCAAGCTCGATGTCTACATGATGGCGATGATTCCGCCGATGGCGCTCGTGATCGCCGACTGCGTCGCGAACGCGCCGCTCGCCGCATGGCGTGCGAATCTCGTAATGCTCGTCGCGTTCTTCGTGATCGGCGTCGTCGGTTTCTTCATGCGCGTACCCGTCGCGCTGCCGGTCAACGTGATTTGCGCGTTCCTCGCCGCGGCGTCGGTGATCGGACTCGTGCTCGCCGCGCGAAATCAATTCGCGTCGACGATCGCAGTCGGACTCGTGCCGCTGCTGCCGCTCGTGTTCGTCGCGGTGCGATTGATGCCGGACGTGAACGAGATGGCGAGCGCGCGTCCGCTGATTCGCGCCCTCGTCGCGCAGCACGTCGACGCATCCGACATCGCGCTCTATTCGTGCCCGTACCTCTGGTCGCGCGACATGCCGCGCGATCTCGAGCTTGTTCACTACGTGACGCCGGAGTCATTTCGCTCCGTGAACGCGAAGCTCGTCGCGACGAGCCGCCGCCACGCAAACGAGATCGATCTGACGGGCTACGCGAAAGCGGGCGAGTTGCAGATGATCGGAAAGCCGTTCGATGTCTATCGAAAATAAGCGGCATCTCGCGTCCGCCGCGTTCATCGCGCTGCTCGCGCTGGCGATCTTCTGGCCGTCGCCGGTCGTCGGCGTGAATGAGCTCTGCTGCCACGCCGCGCTCCCCATCGACGATCTCTCCTTCCTCGGACGCGAAGCGCCGTCGTGGGACATCGCCTTCTGGTTCCTGGCGGGCATGTTCGTCATCGCGATTGTGCAAACGTCGGAGTCGCGCGATTTCGGTGAAGCGTGGCGCATCGTTCGCGCATCGCGCGTCGTCGTGCCGCGCGGCGCGATCGCGTTGCTCATCGCCGGCGCCGCGCTCGTCGCCGTCGCATGGCGAACCGCCGACGCGCCGATCACCGCTTGGAGCGAGCGTGTTCAGTCGGACCTCGTCGAGGATCTCATCCGCATCACCAACCGCCTCGGCGGCGGCATGAACCCGGCGATGATCGTGATCTTTTTTCTGCTCGCCGGCGTCGCGTATCGTCATCGCCGCTGGATCGAGTACGCGGTGGCGATGGCGATTGCCGGATTGGGCGGCGGCATTCTCGCGCAGCTCGTGAAGTACACGGTGGGCCGAACGCGTCCCGAGCTGTGGCTCGGCCCGTTCGAGCACGCGCGTGCGTCGGCGACGTCGTTTCCGAGCGGCCACACCGTCGGCGCGTTCGCGCTCGCGGGCGTCGTCGTGTTCGCGTCGCGCAATCTGCCGCTGCGCATCACCGCGATCGTGCTCGCATTCGCGGTCGGCTTCTCGCGCATCCTCGCGTTTCGCCACTGGACGTCAGACGTTCTCGCATCGGCGCTGATCGGAATCGCCGTCGCCTGGGCAACGGCGCGCAGCGTGATCCCGCTCACAAGCGATCGCGACGCTTATCCGTAGAATTCGCCGCTCATGTCGAAGAGACTGCCGCTGATCAACTACGAAGTCGTCCGCGAGCTGTGCGACCACTGCCGCCGCGAGCGCTTCCACTTCGTCCCGCCCGGCGCCGCCCCCGCAACCGGCGAGTGCAAAGCGTGCGGACGCGACTCGAAGCTCGCCGACATGAGCGACAGCTCGATCTTCCGGCTCGTCACGCAGCCGAACGGGGAGATGGTGATCGTGCCGTTGATCGCGAAGCCTGCTCAGGCCTCGACTTCGGCGAAGTTCACCGAGACCAACCTCGAGCATCCCGCCTCTTCCATCGTCACGCCGTAGAGCACGTCCGCGGCTTCCATCGTTCTCCGCGAGTGCGTGATCACGATGAACTGCGTGTCGCGCGACATGTCGCGGACCAGGCGGACGAAGCGCTCGGTGTTCACTTCGTCGAGCGGGGCGTCGACTTCGTCGAGGATGCAGAACGGCGACGGCTTGTAGCGGAAGATTGCGAACAGCAGCGCGATGGCGGTGAGGGCGCGTTCGCCGCCGGACAGTAGCGCGATCGACTGATTCTTCTTGCCGGGCGGTTGCGCGACGAGCTCGATGCCGCTTTCGAGCACGTCTTCTTCGTCGAGCAGTTGCATGCGCGCGGTGCCGCCGCCGAAGAGCGACGTGAAGATCTGCGTGAACGACTCGTTTACGGCGTTGAACGCCTCGCGGAACAGCTCGCGCGACGTCAGGTTGATCTTGCGGATCGTCTGGCGCAGCGACTCGATCCCTTGCACCAGATCGTCGCGCTGCGTGCGCAGGAACGACTCGCGCTGTTCGAGCTCGGTGTGCTCGTCGATGGCGAGCACGTTCACGGGTCCGATGCGCTCGATCGACTCGGTCAACTTGTTGACTTCCAAGTCGAGCAGATTGCGCGACTCTTCGTCGCTCGGTGGTTCGACTTCGGCGAGCGCGTCGATGCCGGCGTGGAGATCGAGCGCAACTTGTTCGCGAAGAAGGTCGAATGCCGACGATGCGCGATCGGCGCGGCGCTCGGATTCGAACAGCGCATCCTTCGCGGTGTTCCAACTCTCGCGCGACGCGACGGCGCGCGCTTGCAGTGCTTCGACTCGCGATGAAAGCTCGGCCACTTCCGCTTCCAGCGCGACGCGCAGCTCGGCGACGTCGTTCAACTTCGACTGCGTCGAATCCAGCTCTTCGCGCGCGGTGCCGATGCCGATCTCGGTCTCCTGCTGTTTGCGCGCGAGCGACTCGATGTCCTGCTGCAGCTGCGTCGCGCGGGCGCCAAGGGAGATGACGATGCGCGAGAGATTCTCGTGCTCGCGTTGAATCGCGTTGACGTTGCCCGCTGCGGTCTCGACGTCGACGCGCGCCTTCGACGCGACGTCCGTCACGTCTTCGAACGCGGTGCGCGAAAGGACGAGATTCTGTTCGTGTGTGCGGATCTGCTCCTGCGTCGTCGTCTCGTGCTCTTCCAAACGCCGCAGCTCGTCGAGCGCGGCGTTGCGGCGCGCGATGAGCTGCTCCTTCTCTTCCGCGTAAAGCGTCGCTTCTTCCGATGCGACGGCGAGATCCTTCTCGAATCGCTCGAGCTCCGCCATCGCGCGCTCGCGCTGGCTGCGGCGCTCGCGGAGATCCTGCTCCGCGGTGCGCGAACGCTCTTCGGCGATGATGCGCGCGTCGTCGGCGCTGCGCAGCTCCTCCTCGAGCGCCTGGAGCTCGACGGCGATGCCGCTGACGCGCGACTGCACGCTGCCGAGGTGCGACTCGAGATCGGAGAGCTCGCGCTTGAGGGAGAAGACGCCGGGCGTTGCGCCTTCGGTGCGTCCGCCCACGACGAGCGGACCACGGACGATGTCGCCGTCGAGTGTGATGAACGTTGCACTCGGGCGCTCTTTCGCGCGCTCGATGGCCTCGCTCAGGTTTCCGACGATGTACGCCTCGGGGATTGCCTGGCGTACCGCGTCGGCGATGAGACCGTCACCGACGACGGAATGAGCCGCGTTGCCGCGGCGCACAGGCGAGGGCGCCTGTCCTCCACTGGAAACTTCGTTGTAGTCGAGAGTGATGAATGCTCCGCGGCCAGCGCCGCGCTCGCGAAGGCGACGGATCGCTTCGATGGCTGTGCCGCCGTCATCGACGACGACCGCCTTCGACACTTCGCGCAGCAGCGTGTCGAGCGCTTTTTCGAATCCGGGCGCCGCGCTCACCGCCTCGGCTGCTGACGTCGCATTCGGAATCAACTCGAGAACCGCGCGGCGAACATTCTCGTCCTGCGACTCGAGCGACGTGAGCAACGTGCGCAGCGAGTCGATCTTGTACGTCGTCTGCGAGATCGTGTCGCGCGCGCTGGCGAGCGACTCCCGCATCGCATCGCGGCGCGCGTTCAATTCGTCGCGCAGCGCGAGCGCCTCGCGCGCGTGATGCTGCGCCGCGACGAGCGTCTCCTCGGCCTCGCGCACGCGCGCGTCCCAATCGTTCATCGTGATCTGCGCGACGGCGCGATTCTCCGCGGCGCGGCGCGCCTGATCGTCGAGCTTCGAGAGATAGAACTCGCACTTCTCGACCGCGACCTCGATCTGATGCGCCTGATTGCGCGCCTCGGAGATCTTCGCGATCGTGCGCATGAGCGACTCGCGCGAATCGGCGAGCGACTTCTCGTGCTGGCGCACTTCGTCCGAGCGTTCCTGACGTTCGCGCTCGAGCTGATCGGCGATCTCGCGCAGACGATTGCGCTCGCCGCGCGCGGCGTCGAGCTGCTGCGTCTTTTCGTCGAGCAGCGCCCGCTGCTCCGTCGCTTCTTCTTCGAGCGTGGCGATCTGTGCGCGCGCGTTGTCGATGCGCTGCACCACGTCGGCGAGATTCGCTTCCGATTGATTGAGGAACGAGCGCAGACGCTCGACGTCCGCGGTGAGTCCGGCGATCTCCTCGCGCACGTTCGACGCGCGCGAAGCACGCGACGCGTGATGCGAGCGCGTCTCGGTCAACTCCGCTTCATGCGCGGCCAGCTCGTGTGCGAGCTCGCCTTCGCGTGACTGCGCTTCGCTCACCGCCGCTTCGGCCGCGATCTGCTCTTCCTGCGCGAGGACGATGCGTCCCTTGTACAGCGAGCGCTTCGCGGTGGAGAGCTGTTCACTCAGCTCTTTGTGGCGGCGCGCTTTTCCGGCCTGACGCTTGAGCGAATTCAGATTGCGCGTCACCTCGGCGAGCGTGTCGTCGATGCGCAGAAGATTCTGCTGCGTCTCTTCGAGCTTCAGCTCCGCGGCGCGACGCTTCGTCTTGTACTTCGTGATGCCGGCGGCTTCTTCGATGAGCTTGCGGCGATCCTGCGGTTTGTTGGAGAGGATCAGGTCGATCTTCCCCTGCTCCATCACCGAGTAGTTGCGGATGCCGAGGCCGGTGTCCATGAGGATGTCGGAGATGTCCTTCAATCGGACGCGGCGTCCGTTGAGGCGGAACTCCGACTCGCCGGTGCGGAACACGCGGCGATTGATCGTGATCATGCCGTTGTCGGCGGCGGGATGGTTGCTGTCGCCGTTGTGTGTGGAGAGCGTCAGCGTTACTTCGCCCATCGACAGCGCGCGTTTTCGCGCGGAGCCCTGGAAGATGACGTCGTCCATCGTCTCGCCGCGGATGTGGGAGGCGCGGTTCTCGCCGAGGACCCAGATGATGGCGTCGCAGATGTTCGATTTCCCGCAGCCGTTGGGACCGACGACCGCCGTCATCGCGGCGGGGAAGGTGAGGTTGGCGGGATCGTGGAAGGACTTGAAGCCGTTGATCTCTAATTTGTCGAGTCGGAACATGAACGATTTGGATGGTAGCAGCAAAGCTAAGTCATAAATGCAATCGAATTTGCTATCTGTAAACGATTGATTGGAAAGGGAATTTCACGATTGACACGAGTGGCGCGCCCGCGTTCCTGTGCACCTTAGAAGAGCGAGGGCGTTCCCTGCATGTACGTGAGGAGCTCCTGATAGCTCGCGACCGCGATTTCGAGGAGCAACGGCAGATCCTCGAAATGGGTCGTTGTTTGGGCCGTGGTCAGGTCACTGATGACGCTTCCGTACTTTGTCGAGACCGTGGTCCAGACGGCGATCAGATCGCGCACGGAGACCTGGGCGGTTTCGTTCGCGCTTTCGAGCTGGTGCACTGCCGGACTGACGGCGCGCAGCTCGCGGGAGAGCGTCGCGCCGAGCTCGAGGATCATCTTCATGATTCCCTGGTCCATCAGGTATTTGAGCGCTGCATCCTGAGTCGCCTTGTCATTGGCGGCGATGGCGTCGTCGATCTTCTGTCCGCCTTGCGTGAGCCCCGGATAGTCGCTGGTGATCAGGCGAATGAAGTCGGTCAGCTTTGGCTTGACCGATTCGATCTTCGCTTTGTCACTCTTGAGGAGTCCCGCGAGGGTGCCCAGCGAGGCGACGATGCTCGCCTTTTCGGCGTCCGTCAGTTTCCTCTTCGCGGTGTCCGCGGCGTCGACGATTGCGGTGATCTCGGCTGCCTTCGCCGTGAGCGCCTGGAAAAAACCGGCGACGCCCATGAAGACGGTGAGGTAGAGATCCATACCGACTCTCTGCCAGTCGCGCACATGAACCCGCGCCGTGAGGATCGCCTTCTTGAGGTCGGGGAGCGATGAGAATGCGTCGATTGTCGTTTGAAAGATCGGAACCGGTTCGAGCCGCAGCGCTTCGAGGACGCTTTGATAGTTGCTCACGTTCTTCATGAGCGTCTCGGTCACATCCCACGCGGCATGGGACTGTGCTTCGTCAATTGCGAGCGCTTTGTGATCGACGGCCATCACGCCACTCTCGCGATCGGGAACGTCTTGTCGACGTTGACCACTTTGATCTGCTGCAGCGTCTCGGCGAACGCATTCAGCTGCGACCACGCTCTCTTCGACGTATTGATGTCGATCTCCTGCTTGACGTAGTCGAGCCAGTTCTTGCCGCTCGCGGCTTCGATGTTCTTGATCACGCTGCCCAGCTTTGTGTCGAGCGTCGACCACGTCGAAGACACGACGTCGATGTTCGTGTTGATGGCGTCGATCGACGTCACGAGTCCATTGACCGAACCCTCGATCGAACGGAGCACGACGATCTGCGCTTGTTCCTTCGACAGCTTCGCGCCGTCTTCGAGAATCTCATCCTGGTATTTGTTGAGGCGCACGATGCCGTCGATCATGAAGCCGGCGGAGACGCCGATGCCGATGATGGCGATGGGAACGGTGATGAACGGCATGATCGACATGCCGACGTAGGCGACGAAGATCGAGGTGCCGAGGGCGACGCCGGAGGCGATGATCTGCTGGCGCAGGCGCTCGACTTCGATGCGCAGCGACTCGATGCGATTCTCGAGGCGCTTCACTTCTTCGCTCGCGTCCTCGACCGCCGTGGCGATCGACGCGGTGCCGCTGTTGAGCGCCTTGTGGTCGTCGATCATGTTCGTCGAGAACGCCTTGATCTCCGCGCGCACGGCTTCGACTTCTTTCTTGGAGTCGCCGAGCTTGTTGAGGAGAAGCTTGAGGAGCCGTAGCAACTGCGCCTTATCTTCGTCCGTCAACGCTCGCGTCTGCGCGAGCGCGAGGATGTTTGAGATGCGCGTGCTGGTGAACTCGAACGTCCGGTTGTAATCGATGATCGCCTGCGGGATGCGCGTGAGCTCGGGATAGACGGTGTCGATCCAGCGCTGCGCGTGGTTCTGGCAGTTGTTGAAGTTCCTTCGCAGGTCCGGTAACCACGCGGGCTGACGCGACGGATCGACTT
>Ga0105245_10004090_pt1 | contig 12950 bp, 14 predicted proteins | sample KBSM54metaG_FD_81523 | JGI IMG/M metagenome (GOLD analysis project Ga0105245, IMG submission 81523) | Miscanthus rhizosphere microbial communities from Kellogg Biological Station, Michigan, USA - KBS M5-4 metaG | ecosystem: Host-associated > Plants > Roots > Rhizosphere > Soil | place... | reverse complement strand
ACTGAAAACAGGCTAACGACGCCGCATCGGGTTGTCCAGCACTTAGGATTCCGAGCATGCCCAGCACTTGGAGAGCCACGCAGAAGGCCAGCCGCCGTTCGGCCTATCTCGCCGCGGCCGCCACGCTGTTCGCGGCCCGCAGCTACGCCGAGGTGACGATCGGCGACCTCGGTGAAGCGGCCGGCGTGAGTGGCCCCGCGCTGTACAAGCACTTCGCCAACAAGGAGGCCGTGCTGGTCGAGCTGCTGGTGGCGGTCAGCCAGCGGTTGCTCGGTGCCGCCCAGGAGATCGTGGCCGACGACCTCCCGGCCGCCGAGAAGTTGGAGCGGTTGGTGGCGTTCCACACCGATTTCGCGCTGCAAGAGAGCGACACCATCCTGATCCAGGGTCGCGATCTCGGGCTGCTGCCGCCCGATGCCAGCCGCCGAGTCCGGTCGCTGCAGCGCGCGTACCTCGAGCAGTGGCGCGCCGTGCTGACCGCCGTGCGCCCCGAACTGGACCGCGACGAGTGCGAGCTGCGGTTGCAGGGAGTGTTCGGGCTGCTGAACTCGACGGCGTTCAGTTCTGGCCACATCGGTCCGCGGCCGAGGAGCGCGCGCATCCTCGCCGGGATGGCGTTGTCGTGCTTGCTCGCCGAGGCGCGACCGGTGTGATCCTTGCCTCGCCGCTCGGCTGCGCCTACAGTGAATCCGGTTAGCGAGCAGTAACCGAAGCGGAAGCCACAAGCGAAAGCGACGACCACATGACCAGCGACCCGGCTGTCGATCTCCCCTCCGAATACCAGGATCTGCAGGCGACGGTCCGCGACTTCGCAAACGAGGTGGTCGCCCCGGTCTCGGCGCGGCACGACGAGGAGCATTCGTTCCCCTACGAGGTGGTCGCGGCCATGGCCGAGATGGGTCTGTTCGGCCTGCCCTTCCCCGAGGAGTACGACGGGATGGGCGCCGACTACTTCGCGCACTGCCTGGTGCTCGAAGAGCTGGCCAAAGTCGACCAGAGCGTCGCCATCACTCTCGAGGCCGGCGTCTCGCTCGGCGCGATGCCGGTCTACCTGTTCGGCACCGAGGCCCAGAAGCAGCGCTGGCTTCCGCGGCTCGCCAGGGGCGAGGCGCTCGGCGCCTTCGGCCTGACCGAGCCGGGTGGGGGCAGCGACGCGGGCGGCACACGCACGCGCGCCGTGCGCGACGACGCGACGGGCGAGTGGGTGATCAACGGGAGCAAGCAGTTCATCACCAACTCGGGCACCGACATCACCGAGCTGATCACGGCGACGGCTGTCACCGGCGAGAAGGATGGCCGAAAGGAGATCAGCAGCTTCCTGATCCCGAGCGGCGCACCCGGTCTCACGGTCGAGAAGGCGTACAACAAGGTGGGCTGGAACGCGTCGGACACCCATCCGCTGACCTTCGCCGACGTCCGCGTGCCCGACGAGAACATGCTCGGCGAGCGCGGCCGCGGGTTCGCGAACTTCTTGCGCATCCTCGACGAGGGGCGGATCGCGATCGCGGCGATGGCGGTGGGGGCGGCGCAGGGCTGCGTGGATGCCAGCGTGAGCTACGCGAAAGAACGCGAAGCGTTCGGCCGGCCGATCGCCGCCTATCAGGGCATCAGCTTCAAGATCGCGCGAATGGAGGCCAGGGCGCACACCGCGCGCCTCGCCTACTACCGCGCGGCGGCGCTGATGCTCGCGGGCCGCGAGTTCAAGAAGGAGGCGGCCATCGCCAAGCTGGTCGCCGGCGAGGCCGCCATGGACAACGCGCGCGACGCCACCCAGGTGTTCGGCGGCTACGGCTTCATGAACGAGTTCGTCGTCGCGCGGCACTACCGCGACTCGAAGATCCTCGAGGTCGGAGAGGGCACCACCGAGGTGCAGTTGATGCTCGTGGCGCGCGAGCTCGGGCTCTAACCCTCGGCGCCGCCGAGCAGCTCGGCCAGAACCGAGGCCTCGTTCCTGGGCGATTTCGCGCCGTACAGCAGCGTCGTCCTGGGGTGCTCGGCCACCAGCGCCCGCAACTGCTCCAGCGCCGGATTGGTCGCGAGCTCGGCGAGATAGCGGCGGGTGAACTCGGCGAACCGCTCGTCGCGGTGGTCGTACCAGACCCGCAACTCGGCGCTCGGGGCGACGTCTTTCAGCCAGAGGTCGAGGGCGGCGCGCTCGTGCGAGACGCCGCGCGGCCAGAGCCGATCGACCAGCACCCGGAAGCCGTCGTCGGCTGTCGCCGGATCGTAGACGCGCTTGGTGACGACGATCGAGCGGGCGGCGCTCATCCCGCTACCAGGCTCCGGCGGGTGCCTTCACAACGGCGACCGGGGCGTAGTGCCAGTGGGCGCCGTTCGCGTAGTGGCCGGTCGCCCATCCCGAGTACCAGATGGCGTACTCGATCTCGGAGGTCGGCGCGTTCGTGTCGAAGCCGTGGGCGATGCCGGCGAACATCGGCCTGCGCAGGTTGGCGGCGAGGTACTGCGCCGCCACCACCAGGTTGGCGTAGCTGCCCGTGCCGCCGCCGCCGCCCGAGCCGAGGCCGTTGTTGAGCGGGTTGTTGCGGTTCCACCAGTCGTCCGCGCCGTTCTCCTGGCGCATCCAGCGCGTCATCACGGTGATGTTGGCCTCGGTCATCGGAAAGCCGCCGTCCAGCAGCACGAGCTTGGCCCAGTCGTAGTTGGTGCCCCCGTTGATCAGGGTCTGGATGCCGGGCGTCGCCGAGAACCCGTCGCGAGCGACCGCCGAGGGCTTGGCCGTCGGCGCCACGTCGAGTCGCTGGGCGTGGGCGGCGATGTAACCCTCGAGCACGCTGGGCTGGGTCGGCGGAGCCACCGACAGGATCGCCGCGAGTGAGAAGGCCGTGACGGCAGCGCCGACCACGACGTGAGTGGGATGAAAAGTCATAAGTCGTGGTCCAGGGTACCAAACGACCTCTGAGCAGGCTGAAAGGCCCCTCCCGGCCCCCCACTCCGGGGGTGGAGCGCCGCATTTTGCGGGCATCCGGCTGGTCGGTGGGTTGCTTCGGGTGGTTCGGGGGCGTAACTTTCCCCTCACGGCACCGCTCCGGGGGGAGGGGCGTCGAGCTGAGCTTGGTCCGGGGGGACTTGACCATGAAACGTACTGTGATTCTGGGCACCGTTTTTGCAACCGTGCTCGTCCTGGCTCTTCCGTTCGTCGGGGGAGGTGGGCCGTCGTTCCTGACGCCGGCCCAGGCCGCCGAGACGTCGTTCGACGGCGTCCCGGTCGCGGCGACCTCCGTGGTCGTGAGCGGAGCCGCAACCCACGTGGATGCGGCAGCCGCCATCTCGGCCGTCACGGTTCCGACCTCCACCGTCGTGTCGGTCGTGAAGCCAGCGGCCGCGCTCACCGCCGACAGCGAGCATGTGGCTCAGAAGCCCGTTCCGAAGCCGATCGTGGTCGCGCCGACCGCCGCCGGTCGCGCCAATGCGGGCGCGTCGCGTCGTGCCGCACTTCAGGCCGCCGGACTGTCGTGCCCTGGTCAGGGTGGCGGCGGAGGGAGCGCGCCGGGTGTGTCCGACCCGCTCGGTTCGGGCATGATCACCGGAACCACCACCGGCGACATTCAGTCGTTCTCGTCGACGTTCAACGCGATCCGCGCGCAGAACTGCCTCGACCCGGTCCCGTCCGGCAACTTCCGCTACGACTCCTGCATGGAGCAGCGCCTGTTCTGGATGGCAGAAGACCCGAGCACCGACCCCAGCAGCGCCTGGGGCCACATGGGCTCCGTGCGCAGCGACGGCGTCCCGTCACGCGGATGCGACGGCAACCTGGCCGGCGGCTCGGGCAACTCGGGCGCCACGGTCGCCACCAAGTGGTGGAACTCCATCGAGCACCGCCTCTCGCTGTACCGCCCGAGCTACTCCGGCAGCATGGCCGGCGTCTGCATCTACTTCGCCATGAGTCACGGTGGCGTTCCGAACGAGCCCTCGAGCTTCACCCGCGCCGCCGCGCGCTGGGGCGGTTGCTAGAGCGGCTACATCGACCCCGACGGGGCGCGCGGTTCTCAGCCCGCGCGCTCCGATCGGCTAACTTGGCAGCATGACGGACCGACTGCGCTGGGGCATCCTCGGCACCGGGGGCATCGCGGCCTCCATGACCTCCGACCTGCTGCTCACCGGGCACACCGTGACCGCGGTCGGCTCACGCACCCAGGCGGGCGCTGACGCCTTCGCGGCGGCCCACGGCATCCCGAAGGCGCACCCGAGCTACGAGGCCCTGGTCGCAGACCCGGATGTCGATGTGATCTACGTCAGCACGCCGCATCCCTTCCACGCCGCCAACGCGACGCTCGCGCTGGAGGCCGGCAAGCACGTGCTGCTCGAGAAGCCGTTCGCGCTGAACGCCGCGCAGGCGCAGGCGGTGGTCGATCTCGCGGCGTCGAAGAAGCTCGTGGTTCTCGAGGCGATGTGGACCAGGTGGATGCCGCACATGATCCGCATCCGCGAGCTCCTGGCCGCCGGCGCACTGGGTGAACTGCGATCGCTCCTCGTCGACCACGATCAGAAGCTCTCCACCGACCCGCAGCACCGCATGCAGAATCCGGAGCTCGGCGGCGGCGCGCTGCTCGACCTCGGCATCTATCCGGTGTCGTTCGCGTGGGACATCTTCGGCGCCCCGTCGTCGGTCTATGCCCTGTCGACCCCGACCCCGACCGGTGTCGACCAGAACGACGCGATCGTGCTCGGCTACCCCGGCGGCGCCAAGGCGATCATGAACACCGTGCTCGACGCGGCCGGCCCGAACACCGCCGTGCTGGTCGGCACCGAGGCCCGGATCGAGATCGACAGGACCTGGTACTTCCCCACCTCGTTCTCGCTGATCGCGCCGGACGGCACGGTGCTCGAGCGGTTCGAGCACGAAGTGCCGGGCCGCGGCATGCAATTCCAGGCGGATGAACTGGAGCGGCTCGTCGCGGCGGGCGAGCTGGAGGGCACGATCCTTCCGCCCGCCGAGTCGGTCGCGATCATGGGGACGCTCGACGAGATCCGTCGGCAGATCGGGCTGCGGTACCCGGGCGAGTGACCCCTCAGGCGCCTCGGCATACGATGGTGCGGTGACCGACCAACCGCCCCTCTCCCGTCGCGAGGTTCGCGAACGCGAGGCGAGCGCTGGGGCAGCACCCGCCTCCGGCGGCCGGCGGGGTTCATCCGGCGGCGGTCTGGGCTCACTCTTCCGCAAGCACCCGCGGGCCTGGCTGATCGGCGGAATCGGTGCGGTGTTCGCCCTGCTCGGCACCGGCGCCGTGTTCGCCGGGGTTGCGTTCGGCTCCGTTCCGGTCGCGGCACCGACGGCGGCGGCGACGACCGCGCCGCCGCGTCCGACTCCGTCGGCGACGCCGACCGCCAGCAGGCTGCGCACCTGCAGTGTCGCCGGTCCGGCGTCCGACCCGCGCCTCATGACCCTGACCGGCAGCGTGCTGCGCTCCGACACCGGCGAGGTGCTGTGGGATCACGGCGCCTCCACGGGCGTGGAGACCGCCAGCACCCTGAAACTCCTGATCGCCTCGGCCGCCGTCGCCAAGCTCACCCCCGACTTCCAGATCGCCACCGATGTGGTCGACGGCAGCACAGCAGGCACGATCGTGCTGGTCGGTCACGGCGATCCGACCTTGAGCGCGCTCCCGGGCGGGCAGGAGAGCGTCTACACCGGCGCGCCCAAGCTGAGCGACCTGGCGTCGCAGGTGGTCTCGGCGTACGCGACGAAGCATCCCGGTGTTCCGATCTCGCAGGTGGTGCTCGACGCCAGCTACTGGAACCCCGCAGACAACTGGGATCCCAGCGTGAAGCAGTCTGAGCGCACGCAGGGCTACCAGTCGCTGACCACGGCGTTGCAGGTGGACGGCGACCGCGCCAACCCCAAGGCGGAGACCAGCGCCCGCAGCACCGACCCGATCGGCCGGGCGGGCGCCGCCTTCGTCGCCGCCCTGAAAGACGCGGATCCGGGCGGGGTGGTCGACAACTCGGTCACGACCATCACTGGCAGCGCCGTGGCGGGAGCCGCCGGCCTGGGCGAGGTCAAGTCGCAACCGCTGCGCACGCTGCTCAGTCAGATGCTGCTGCCGAGCGACAACACCTTGGGCGAGATGCTCGCACGCATCGTGTCGAAGGTGTCGGGTTTCGACGGGACCTACGCCTCGCTCCAGCAGGCGATCCCCGGAGCGCTCAACGCCGGTTTCAAGATCTCAGCGGCCGGTCTCACCATCGTCGACGGGTCGGGTGAGAGCGCCAACAACAAGGTTCCCCCGGCCACCATGACCAGCCTGCTTCGGCTCATCCAGGCCGGAACCGAGAACCTCGACGTGGTGCGCGACGCGATGCCCGTTGCCGGCAAGTCCGGGTCGCTCGCCAGCCGCTTCACCGGTGCCAACGCGGTCGTGCGCGGCAATGTGACGGCGAAGACCGGATGGATCGACACCGAGTACTCGCTCGCCGGGTTCATGACGGCGGCCGACGGCACCGTGCTGGTGTTCACCTTCGACGCGGTCGGCCCCGGGATCAAGAGCAGCGCGATGGCCGCGCTCGACACGCTCACCGTCGCGGCGTACACCTGCGGCGACAACCTGTCCAACAATTAGCCGGCTTCGCAGCTCTTCAGAAAGCGGATCATGACCCGGGCTCTGTTCATCATCGACGTGCAGAACGACTTCACCGAGGGCGGTGCCCTGGGAGTCGAGGGCGGTGACGCGGTCGCCGCGGGCATCACGCGGTACCTGCGGGCGCATCCCGACCGCTACGACGTGGTGATCGCCTCGCGGGACTGGCACGACGCACCGGACGGCGGCAACGACAACGGCGGACACTTCGCGCTGGATGCCGCCCCGGACTTCGTCGACACCTGGCCGGTGCACTGCGTGGCGGGCACGGTGGGCGCGCAGTACGATCCCGGGCTCGACGCGGACCTCATCGACGTCCACATCCGCAAGGGCCAGGGCAAGCCGGCCTACTCGATCTTCGAGGGCACCTCGGACGACGGCCTCGAACTGCCCCAGGTGCTCGACAAACTCGGCGTGGACGACGTGGACGTCGTCGGGATCGCCACCGACTACTGCGTGCGCGCATCCGCCCTGGATGCGATCGCCTCGGGTCGCCACGTGCGCGTCATCGACGACCTGGTGGCCGGAGTCGCGCCCGACTCGAGTGCCGCCGCCCTGCGCGAGATCGCCGAGGCCGGCGGCGACGTCGAAGCCTCGACCGGAAAGGACCTCAGCTGATGTTCGCCAGACTGCTGCTCGTCGCGGCCGCGCTGCTCGCGATCGCCCTGTTCGTGGGTTTCGTGCTCAAGGTCTTCTTCAACGCGTTCTAGACCAGCAGCTGGTGCTTCGCCAGGTCTTTGTAGAGCGGGGTCGAGACCACGAGCTCGGAGTGCGTTCCGACGCCGACGACCTTGCCGTGGTCGAGCACGATGATCCGATCCGAGTCGACGACGGTCGACAGCCGGTGCGCGATCACCAGCAGCGTGCGGTTCGCCGCCACCGCGTCGATGGCCTCGCGCAGCAGCTGCTCGTTGAGGCCGTCGAGCGAGGCGGTCGCCTCATCCAGCAGCAGGATCGGCGGAGCCGCCAGCAGGGCGCGCGCGATCGCCAGCCGCTGGCGCTCGCCGCCGCTCAGCATGACGCCCGACTCTCCGACCGGAGCGTCGAGACCCAGCTCGTTGCGCTCGAGCACCTCGTCGAGGTTCACCGAGTGCAGCACGGCGCGGCACTGCTCGTCGGTGGCATCCGGCGAGCTCAGGGTGAGGTTGTCGCGCAGGGTGCCGGCCAACACAGGGGCGTCCTGCTCGACGTAGCCGATCTGGCCGCGCAGCGTCTCGCGCGGGATGCCGCGCACATCGAGGCCGCCGATCCGCACCACGCCGGCGGTCGGGTCGTAGAAGCGCTCGATCAGCGCAAGGATCGTGCTCTTGCCCGCGCCGCTCGGACCGACCAGAGCGACGCGCGAACCGCGCGGCACCTCGAACGACACGCCGTGCAAGACCTCGGTATCGCGCGGAGGCAGCGCGTCTTCTCCGACCGCGGCCGCGATCGCCTTCTCGCGCTCGGTCTTGTGCGCTGATTCCGGGTAGCTGAAACGCACGTCGTCGAAGGCGATGGCTGCATCCGTGGTGACCGGCGCTGCAGGCTCGAGCGCATCATCGTGCTCGTCCTCGCTCGGGATCACAATGATCTCCTGGATGCGGCCGAGGGCTCCCAGCGCCTGGTTCACCGAGGTGAGGGCGCCGAACGCCTGCCCGAGCGGCATGATCATCATGAACAGGAACAGGATGAACGCCACCAGGTTCGCGATCGTGATCGCTCCGCTGGCCACCCGGTAGCCGCCGACGCCGAGCACCACCAGCAGCGAGACCTGCAGCGCGATCGCGCTGAGCGGCACGATCAGGGCCGAGATCTTCGCGACCCGGACGCCTGCGTGGTAGGCGCCCACGGCGTCCTCGACGACGGCATCGGTCTCGCGGGTCGTGGCGTTCGAGGCGCGCACGGTGCGGATTGCGCTGATCGAACGCTCCACCGCGGCCGCCAGGTCGCCCACCTTCTCCTGCTGCTGACGCGAGGCGGTGCGCACCCGACGCGAGAGCAGGACCACCGCCGCGATCGACACGCCGATCACCAGAACCGTCAGCCCGAGCAGCACCGGATCGATCACCAGCATCGCGATCAGGGCGCCGATGAAGAGCACGGCTCCGCCGATAGCGTCGACCAGCCCCTGCGTGACGACGGCGTAGAGCAGCGTGGAGTCCGAGCCGACGCGCGACACGAGATCGCCGGTACGCCGCTGGTCGAACTCGGCGATCGGGAGCCGCAGCATCCGCTGCACCAGTTGGCGGCGCGCCGAGAGCACGACGCTCGTGCCGGTGCGCTGCAGCAGGTAGTGCTGGATGCCGCTGATCAGGGCGGCGGCGAGCACCAGGCCGACCAGGGCCCAGACCAGCATCCCGAGCGACTGGCCCTTCTGAACCAGCCCGATCACTTGGCTGACCAGGAGCGGCTGCAGCAGCGACGCACCCGCGCCGACCAGGCTGAGCGCGATCACGACGGCGAGCACGCCGCGGTGCTCGGCGAGGTAGGGCAGCAGCTGGCGGAAGCTGGCGCGCGGCCCGTCGTCGGGGGTCCGGCGGGCGAAGGGGCTGCGGCGCGGTGCCGGGTCGCGGGGAGAGCTCATCCCCTCCACGCTACTTCGACCCGGTCGCCGACACGTACTCCGGCGGGATGCCGCCGGGCTTCGTTCGCGCGCGTCGGCGGTGTCGCCTAGGGTCGAACCCGTGCCATCCGCCGTCATCGAAGCCGTCGAGCTTGTCAAGACCTATCAGTCCACGAATGCCGTCGACGGCATTTCGTTCGAGGTGGCACCGGGGGAATCGTTCGGCCTGCTCGGTCCGAACGGCGCGGGCAAGTCGACCACCATGCGCATGGTGGGCGCGGTGTCGACGCGCACCAGCGGGAGCCTCAGCATCCTGGGCATGGACCCGAACGAGAGCGGGCCCGAGATCCGGTCGCAGCTCGGCGTGGTGCCGCAGAACGACAACCTCGACACCGAGCTCCGGGTGCGCGAGAACCTTCTGGTCTACGGGCGCTACTTCGGCATCCCGCGCGCGGTCGTCGCCAAGCGCGCCGACGAGCTGCTCGAATTCGCCCAGTTGAGCGACCGGGCCAAGGCCAAGGTCGACGACCTCTCCGGCGGCATGAAGCGCCGCCTCACGATCGCCCGCGCCCTCGTCAACGAGCCGCGCATCCTGCTGCTCGACGAGCCGACCACCGGCCTCGACCCGCAAGCCAGGCACATCCTGTGGGACCGGCTGTTCCGGCTGAAGGAGCAGGGCACGACCCTGCTGCTCACCACGCATTACATGGACGAGGCCGAGCAGCTCTGCGACCGCCTCGTCGTGGTCGACAAGGGGAGGATCATGGCCGAGGGCTCGCCCGCCTCGCTGATCAAGGAGTACTCGACGCGCGAGGTCGTCGAGCTGCGCTTCGGCTCCGAGAAGAATCAGGATGCCGCGACCACCCTGGCCGGTGTCGGCGAGCGCATCGAGGTGCTGCCCGACCGCGTGCTGATCTACGCAGAGGATGGCGAATCGGCGCTCGCCGAGGCGATCCGCCGCGGACTCCAGCCCATCACGAGTCTGGTCCGCAGGTCGAGCCTCGAGGACGTGTTCCTGCGGCTCACCGGACGGAGCCTGATCGAATGAGCGCCGTCGCATCGGGAACCAGGATCACAGCGACCGCCGACGGGGTCCGCTTCGATCGCTCGCGCCGCTGGGGCGCCTGGTATGTGGCGGAGCACGAGTTGCGCCGCGTTCCCGGCTACAAGTGGTCGATGCTCGCGACCGCCATCGGATCGCCGCTGCTCTACCTGCTGGCCTTCGGGGTCGGCCTCGCCACCCTCATCAAGTCGGGCGGCAACGCGGGTGTCGACGGGGTCTCATACGCCCAGTTCGTCATCCCGGCGTTCCTCTGCGCCGGCGCCGTCGGCACGGCGACCGAGGAGTTCACGTTCGGCGTGCTGCTCGGCTTCAAGTGGAACGAGACCTACCTCGGCATGATCGCCGTTCCGATCACGCCGCGGCAGATCGTGGGGGGCCACATCCTGTTCACGATCATCCGCATGGCGGTGACATCGGGGATCTTCCTGGCTATCGCGATGGCCTTCGGTGCCATCCGGTTCCCGGAGGGGCTGCTGGTGCTCCCGATCGCCATCCTCGGTGGACTGGCATTCGGCATCCCGATCGCCGCCTACTCGACCACCATTCGCGAAGACCGCGGGCAGTTCGCGGTCATCGGCCGCACGGTGGTGCTTCCCATGACGCTGTTCAGCGGCACCGTGTTCCCGATCACCCAGTTGCCGATCTGGTTGCAATGGATCGGCTGGATCTCGCCGCTCTGGCACAGCACCCAACTCGCGCGCGACGCCGCATACGGTCACGCCGAGCCGGGATGGCTCACGCTCATCCACGTCGTCGTATTGGTCGTCCTCATCGCCATCGGCGCCGCCGTCGAGGTGCGATTGGCCACGCGGAGGCTGAACCGATGAGCGTCCAGCAGGCGGCGCAGCGCGCCGCGGCCGCGCGGGGCTCCGGCGGCGTCGGAGCCTTGTACTCCGGCAACTTCGGTGCGGTCATCGGCCGCGGCCTGCGCGCCACCAAGAGCTCGAACTACGTGGTCGTCGCCTCCGGCTTCTTCGAGCCGGTGTTCTACCTGCTCTCGCTCGGCCTCGGGCTCGGCTCGTACATCGGCGCCGTGCACGACGCCGGCCACCTCATCCCGTATGCCGCGTACATCGCACCCGGCCTGCTCGCCGTGTCGGCCATGAACGGCGCGATCTACGACTCCACCTGGAACGTCTTCTTCAAGATGCACTTCGGCAAGTTGTATGAGGGGATGCTCGCCACCAGCCTGGGGCCGTTGGATGTCGCGCTCGGCGAGATCCTGCTCGCCCTGCTGCGCGGCGGCGTCTATGCCACCGGCTTCCTGATCGTGATGCAGCTGCTCGGCCTGAACCTCTCGTGGACCGCCATCCTGGCCATCCCCGCGGTGCTGGTCATCGCCTTCGGCTTCGCCAGCCTCGGAATGGCGATCACCAGCTACCTGAAGACCTTCCAGCAGATGGACTGGATCAACTTCGCCCTGCTCCCGATGTTCCTGCTGTCGGCGACGTTCTACCCGCTCAGCGTGTACCCGGTTCCGATCCAGTGGATCATCCAGGCGCTGCCGCTCTGGCAGGCGGTCGACATGCTGCGCCAACTGACCACCGGCAACATCGAGCCGAGCATGGCCATCCACCTGCTGTACTACGGCGTGCTGATCGGCCTCGGCCTGTTGTTCACCACCAAGCGTCTGCGCGCCCTCTTCTTGGACTGAGCTAGCGACTCGGGTTCCGCAGCTGTCGCAACGAGACGGCGGTGGCGAGCGCGGCCTCGGCCGCGCGTCCGCCGACGTCCTCCTTCGAGCCGGGCAGGCCGGCCCGGTCGAGTCCCTGCTGCTCGTCGTCGACGGTCAGCACGCCAAAGCCGACCGGCTTGCCCGCGTCGAGGGCGACCCGGGTCAGGCCGTCGGTCGCGGCCGTCGCGACGAAGTCGAAGTGCGGGGTCTCGCCGCGCACGATCACGCCCAGGGCGACCACCGCATCCGCACCCGCCTCGAGCGCCGCCTTCGACACCAGCGGCAGCTCGAAACTGCCGGCGACCTGGATGACCGAGACCTCGGCGCCACTGGCGTCGAGCACGCGGCGCGCACCCGAGAGCAGTCCCTCCGAGATCCGGGTGTGCCAGAGCCCCGAGACGATGGTGACCTTCAGGCCGGTGCCGTCGGTGTCGAGCTTCGGCAGCCCTTCGCCGCTCATCGTGCGGTCCGCCCCTGCGCCTCGAGCGCATCGTCGATGCGCGCATCCAGCACCTCGTGGGTCGGGAGCGCGTGGCCCATGCGGTCGCGCTTGGCGTCGAGGTAGCCCTCGTTGTACTCGCCGACGCCGACCACCAGCGGCACGAGCTCGGTGACATCGACGCCGCGCTCGCGCAGCTGCCGCGCCTTCTCGGGGTTGTTGGTCAGCAGGCGGACGCTCGAGATGCCCAGATCCTTCAGGATGCCGTACGCCGCTCCGTAGTCGCGCGCGTCGGCGGGCAGCCCGAGCGCGATGTTCGCGTCGAGGGTGTCGAAGCCCTCCTCCTGCAACCGGTAGGCCTTGAGCTTGTTGATCAGGCCGATGCCCCGGCCCTCGTGCCCCCGCAGGTAGATCACGATGCCGCCCTGCTCCTCGATCGTGTCCAAGGCCGCCTGCAGTTGCGGGCCGCATTCGCACTTGAGCGAGCCGAACGCCTCGCCGGTCAGGCACTCGGAATGCACGCGGATCAGCGTGCCGTTGGTCGGGTTGCCCGAGATCCAGGCGACGTGGTCGGCGCCGGTCGACCGGTCGCGGTAGGCCCGCACTCGGAACACGCCGTGCTGGGTCGGCACGTT
>Ga0105245_10004089_pt1 | contig 12950 bp, 12 predicted proteins | sample KBSM54metaG_FD_81523 | JGI IMG/M metagenome (GOLD analysis project Ga0105245, IMG submission 81523) | Miscanthus rhizosphere microbial communities from Kellogg Biological Station, Michigan, USA - KBS M5-4 metaG | ecosystem: Host-associated > Plants > Roots > Rhizosphere > Soil | place... | reverse complement strand
ATGATCGCAACTCGGCGAAAGCTCGGACGGCCCATCAGCCAGCCCGACGCCCAGATCGCCGCGATCGCGCGGAACTACGGTGCAGTACTGGCGACGCGGAACACAGGCGACTTCGAACACTGCGGGGTCAAGCTGGTGAACCCGTGGGCTTGATTCAAGCGAACAGTTCTTCGAGCGGGATAGCGAAGCCCGGCAGTAATGCCGATGTCAAAACGTCAGCCCCGGCGAGAACCGGATCTGGCAAACTGGGGCCTTTCCAGATCTCAATCTCGCGGGGGTCCGGATCGATCAGCCAGACTTCCTTCACCCCGGCGGCAAAATACTGTTTGAGCTTGCGATGAATCGCGCGCGGCGTTTCCGTCGGCGACAATACTTCGGCGACGATCTCGGGGACGATCGGAATTACCTTGGCGTTCTTCAATTCCTCGTGGCGGTCGCCCAGGATGATCGCAGCGTCGGGGGCCCTACGAATGTTGTAAGACAGCGCAAACAGATTCTCAAAAATCAGCAACTCTCCAACGCGGGTGCTTCGGCAATAGCTCTCCAGCGCAAAGATCAGATTTTTCAAAACGCGATTGTGCTTATACGTCGGCCGGGTCATCTCGATCAACGCCCCTTCGTCGAGTTCGTAGCGCTTGTCTTCCTCGAACGGGTAGTCGTCGAATTCCTGGGCTGTCAGCACAGTCTTCGTGACGCTCATAGGTTCAGTTTATACCCGGCCCCCTTCCAGCGCGAACCGAGGTATAATTCAAGCGCCTGTGACATTTCACCGCCCAAGCGTACGGTGGTTTGCGATTCTGCTGCTGATTGCGGCAACACTCTCGCTCCAGGCAATACCGCTTTCCTCCCATCACTCTAACGAAGATCTCACCCATTGCTGTGCCTTTTGTCATTTGGCGCACATGGCTTGGGCGAACCCGGCTCAGGCTCTAGGCATCCTCGCGCCAGTGGCTGCAGAGTGGCACGTCGCCATTCATAAGTGCTTCGGCTATCGGGAAACGCTGGTGGCCCTCGGCCACTCCCGCGCCCCGCCCGCTTAGTTCCCACTCAACTGTTTTTGTCCTTGCTTGCCTTGGCAAGCGGGTCACTTATCTACGTGGATTTCCGTGTACCAGGAGATATAGATTTTGCAGGACTATAACGGTAAACGCCGTTTTTACAACGCTCCAGCGTGCGTTTTGTTTCTCACTTTGGTGGGTTCGGTGGCCGGCCCGGCGCCTGCGCAGCAACCGGCCTCGGCCGGCAGCGCGACCGTGCGCATCACCCTGGAGCAAGCCATCCAGTTCGCGCTGCAGCATAACCATGCGCTCGAAGCGGCCCGCTCCACCATTCGTCAAAACCAAGCCCAGGAGATCACTGCCAATCTGCGGCCGAATCCGACGCTCTCCTGGGACACGCAGTTTCTCCCACTCTTCAACCTCAACCAGTTCAATTGGTCCTACATCAACAACAGCGCGCAGTTCGACGTCGGTATCGGCTACACCTTCGAGCGCGGGCAGAAGCGCCAGCACCGGCTGCAGGCGGCGCAGGATCAAACCACGGTGTCTCGCTCGCAGGTGACCGATAACCAGCGCACGCTCACTTTTAACGTCGCCCAACAGTTCGTGGCCGTGATGCTCGCTCAGTCCATGATCGAACTGGCCCAACAGGACCTCGCCAGCTTCCAGCAAACGGTCGACCTGAGCGAAACACAGGTCCGCGCCGGCGCCATTAGCGAAGGCGACGCCCTTAAGATCAAGCTGCAACTGCTGCAATTCCAGACCGACGTGTCGTCGGCCAAGCTGGCGAAAGTGCAGGCGCTGGCGGCGTTGCGGCAGTTCGTGGGATTCGAGTCGGTTCCGCAGGATTACGACGTGGACGGGATGCTCGACTACCAGCCGGTACATGGCGATCTCGAAGCACTGAAGATGCTCGCGCTCAATTCACGGCCCGATCTGCGAGCCGCGCGTCAGAGCATCGCTGCCGCCCGCAGCCAGCAATCGCTTGCGGTAGCCAATGGCAAGCGCGATTTGGATGTCAGTTTTAACTACAGCCACGTCGCCGACATCAATTCCGGAGCGTTTTTCTTTAATATGCAGATCCCCATTTTCGACCGCAACCAGGGCGAAATCGCTCGCACCCAGGCAGCCATCACGCAATCGCAGGAACTCGCCGCGGAGGCCAACGAACAAGTGCTGTCGGACGTGGTGAACGCTTACGAAGGAGTCCACACCAACGATCAGATTATCGGGCTCTACCGTTCCGGCTATCTGGACCAGTCCACGCAATCGCGTGATATCAGCCAGTACGCCTATCAGCGCGGCGCCGCCAGCCTGCTGGACTATCTGGACGCGGAACGGAGCTATCGCGCCAACCAACTGGCCTACCGCCAGGCGCTCGCCAACTATATGGTCACTCTCGAACAACTGCGCGAAGCGGTCGGGACCAGGAGCCTGCCATGAGAATCCGCGCATTGGCCGTCCTGGCGGCCGCGCTGGCGCTCTTGGGCTGCGGCTCGCGCAGCCAGCGTGAATCGCAAATGACTTCCTTCGCCACTGGCGAAACGAAAGCCGACACCGCCAATCTGTTCACGCTTCCCTCCGACCAGATCGCGCATTTGCAAATCGCGCCGGTTGCGAAAGGAAGCCTGCCGCGGGTGTTGCGGCTTACGGGATCGGTGGCGTACAACGCGTTCACCACCACGCCGGTGTTTTCCGCCGTGGGCGGCCCGGTGCGCGACATACTGGTGACTCCCGGAGATTCCGTTCGCGTTGGTCAGACGCTCCTGGATATCAATAGTCCGGACTATTCGGCGGCCCGCTCCGCCTACCTCAAGGCCAAAGACGCCTTGGCACTCGCCGACAAAAACTATCAGAGAGCGGTCGATCTGCTGGCGCACAAAGCCATCGCCGAGCGCGACGAGCAGCAGGCCGAATCGGACCGCTCCCAAGCGCAGTCGGATGTTGAATCCAGCACCGACGCGCTGCGCGCCCTTGGCATATCCGACCCCGCGGCGATGGCGAAATCAGCGGCCACCTTACAGGTTCCCTTGCTCGCGCCCGTGGCCGGCGAAGTCGTCGAGCGGCTGGTGGGTCCGGGACAACTATTGCAGGCCGGCGCGACGCAGTGCTTTACGATCTCCGACACCAGCACGGTTTGGGTTCTGGTCAACGTCTATCAGAGCGATCTAGGCAGCGTGCGCATCGGTGACGGCGTCGAGATCACCACCGATGCCTACCCGGAAACCTTCCGGGGACGGATTTCCTACCTCGCGCCGGCGCTCGATCCCACCACGCGCACTCTACAGGCACGGATCGTGGCCGAAAACGCCGGCCACAAGCTCAAGAAAGACATGTACGTCACCGCCACCGTCCGCGCGGGATCCGTTGCGAACGCGTTGCTGGTGCCCGACGCGGCAGTGTTGCGCGACGACGAGAATATGCCCTTCGTGTACGTGCAAACCGGGTCGAATCAATTTGCCCGCCGTCTGGTTACGGTGGGCGATTCGTCTGGCGGCCGCACTCAGATCACCAGCGGCCTCAACGATGGCGAGCGCGTAGTGGGCGACGGCGGCGTCTTCGTCCAGTTCCAAAATTCCCTGCAACACTGAGCGGCGCCGGCTAAATATTCATGATCCATAATATTGTCCAATCCGCGTTACGGCAGCGCTTCCTCATTCTGGTGCTGGTGACGCTTCTGATCGTGGCCGGCTCGTACTCTTATCAGCGCATGCCAGTAGATGCGTATCCGGATCTTTCGCCGCCCATGGTCGAGTTCATCACGCAGTGGCCGGGCCATGCCGCCGAAGAGGTGGAGCGATTAACCACGCTTCCGCTCGAACTGGCGATGAATGGCACGCCCAACCTGCATGTACTGCGCTCCGTCTCGCTCTACGGCCTTTCTGACGTCATACTGACTTTCGACGAAGGCACCGACGGCTATTTCGCGCGCCAGCTGGCCTTTGAGAGAGTCGGCGACGCCGGGCTTCCCACCGGAGTGACGGCCAGCATGTCCCCGTACTTCAGCCCCAGTGGCCTGGTGTACCGCTACGTGCTCGAGAGCCCGGACCGCACGCCGCAGGAATTGAAAACCTTCGAGGATTGGATCGTCGAACGCGCCTACCGCAGTGTGCCGGGGGTCGCAGACGATTCCGGTTTCGGAGGCACCACCATGCAGTATCAGGTGCTGCTCGATCCGGCGCGTCTGTATAACTTCCACATCCCGGTGGCGCAAGTGGTGACAGCGCTGACGGCGAATAACTCGAATGCCGGCGGCGGCTTTTATTCCATCGGGCAGCAGTTCAACTATGTTCGCGGAATTGGCCGGTTGCGAAACAATGAAGATATCGGCGAAGTGGTGGTGGGCAGCGCGAACGGCACCCCGGTGCGCGTCAAGGACATCGGCCACGTCGAGATCGGCCATGCCCCCCGCCTCGGTATTTTCGGATTCGAGAAAAATGACGACGCGGTAGAGGGCGTGATCCTCATGCGCCGCGGCGAGCAAACCCAGACTGTGCTCAAGGGTGTCGAGCAGAAGACCGATGAGCTGAACCGGTCAATTCTGCCGCCCGACGTGAAAGTGCGCCCGTACTACGATCGCAGCGACCTGGTCCGTGTCACCACCGACACCGTGCAAGGCAATCTCATGCGGGGAATGTTGCTGGTGCTGATTGTCCTCATCTTCTTTTTGGGCAGCGTGCGCGCCGCCCTGATAACCGCGCTCACGGTTCCGCTGGCGCTCCTGTTCGCGTTTGTCTTCTTGCATGCCCGTGGCGACGCCGCGAATCTGCTTTCCATCGGAGCCATTGACTTCGGCATCATCATCGACGGCACCATCGTCATGGTGGAAAATATTCACCGTGAGCTCGGCGCCCGCCACGGCCAGACTTTTGATCTTCGCGAAATGATCCTGGCAGCGACCCGCGATGTGGATCGCCCCATTTTTTACTCCGTCGCCGTCATTATCGCCGGGTATCTTCCGATCTACGCGCTCTCGGGGCCGGCCGGCCAGCTGTTCCGTCCCATGGCCAATACCATGGCATTTGCCCTGATCGGCGCACTGATCCTTACGCTCACATTGGTGCCGGTGCTCGCGTCCTTTACCTTGAAGGGCATCAAGGACAAACGCAATCCGGTTTTCGAATGGGTCCGCAAGGTCTACGGCAAGATGCTGGGAGGCTGCCTCCGCTTTCCGGCGCTTACCCTTATCGGCGCAACGCTGATTTTCGGCGCGTCGCTGCTGCTGATTCCGCAGATTGGCGTCGAGTTCCTGCCGCACCTGGACGAAGGAGCTTTGTGGGTACGCGCCACCATGCCCTACACGATTTCGTTTGAGGAGGCGGGCAAGTTCGCTCCCAAAATCCGCGACATGTTGAAGGCCTATCCGCAGGTAACCGTGGTCGGCTCGGAACTGGGACGGCCGGACGACGGCACCGATCCTACCGGATTTTTTAATTGCGAGTTCTATGTCGGGCTGCGGCCTTATACCGATAAAACCTGGGGCCAGAGTTCCATTCACAGCAAAGCGGATCTGATTGCGGATCTGCAGAAGAAGCTGGCAGCGTATCCAGGAGTGATCTTCAACTACACGCAGCCGGCCGAGGATGCCGTCGACGAAGCGCTCACCGGGCTGAAGAGCGCTCTCGCGGTAAAAATTTTCGGTCCCGACCTGAACGTGCTGGAGACGAAGGCTCTCGAGATCCGGCGCGCATTGGACCGGACCCCCGGCTTCGCGGAACTCACCGTGGTGCGCGAACTCGGCCAGCCCAGCCTAACCATCACGCCCGACCGCGCCAAGATCGCGCGTTACGGAATCAATGTGGACGACGTGGGGACTGTGGTAGAAACGGCGATCGGCGGCCAGACCGCCACCCAAGTTATTCAGGGCGAAAAACTCTTCGACCTGGTGGTGCGCGCGGAGCCGCAGTTCCGCTCCGGCGCCCGCGAAATCGGCAACTTGCTGGTGCCTGCGCCGGCCGGACAGCAGATCCCGCTATCCGCGCTCGCCACCATCGACGAGACCAGCGGCGCTTCCTTTATCTATCGCGAGAACAACTCGCGCTACATCGGAATCCAATTCTCAGTGGTGGGCCGGGACCTCGAAGGAGTCATCAACGCCGGTCAGGCCGCCGTGGCCAAGACAGTCCACTTGCCGGAAGGCTACCACCTGGATTGGGGCGGCGAATACAGCGAACTCGTCGAGGCCAAGTCGCAGCTCGTAATCATCGGGCCGCTCGCGGCGTTACTGATCTTCATGATCCTGTTCGCGCTGTATGGGAATATGAAATTCCCGGTGGCTATTGCAATTGGCGTTGTACTCACGGGACCCGTCGGCGCCTTGGTAGGGCTAAAATTGACGCACACGCCCTTCAGCGTATCGAGTGTCCTCGGATTGCTGGCCGTGCTTGGTGTTTCCGTGCAGACCGCGGTGATTCTGGTGAGCTACATCAATAAGCTTCGCAAGGAAGGCCATAACATTAAAGACGCGACGCGCGAAGCCTCGCTGCTGCGATTGCGGCCCATCATGATGACGGCGCTGGTGGCATGCTTGGGATTGCTGCCGGCCGCAATGGCCACCGGCGTGGGAAGCGATACCCAGAAGCCCTTCGCCATCGTGGTTGTGGCGGGCTTGATCTCGCGGCTGCTGCTTGGATTCTTCGTCAATCCGGTGCTGTATCAGATCGTGGCGCGCGAGGGCGATATTCTGCAGGTATGACAAGATCCAAGCCTCAGATCCTGGTGATCGATGTCGGAGGAACGCACGTCAAGGCGCGCCTGAGCGGGCAGCGCGAAGAGCGCAGAATTGTCTCCGGCCCCGCCATGACTGCCGTCCGTATGGCGCGCGAGGTGAAGCGTCTGGTCAAGGACTGGAAATATGACGTCGTATCGATCGGCTATCCGGGAATCGTGATTCACGGGCGTCCGATCCACGAGCCCTACAATCTTGGCGGCGGCTGGGTGAGATTTAATTTCGCGAAGGCTTTCGGACGTCCGGTCAAGGTGATCAACGATGCAGCCATGCAGGCGCTGGGAAGTTACAAGAAAGGCCGCATGCTTTTCCTAGGCTTCGGCGCGGGACTGGGGTCGGCGATGATCGTCGACGGGATTCTCGAGCCGATGGAGTTGGCTCACCTTCCCTACAAGAATGGGAAGACTTACGAGGACTACGTTGGTGACCGCGCTCTGAAACGCCTGGGAAAGAAGAAATGGCGGCTCTACGTGGCCGATATCGTGACGCGCCTCAAAGCAGCGCTGGAAGCGGACTACGTGGTGCTCGGTGGAGGAAATTCACGGCATCTCAAAGGCCTTCCGCCGGGAGCGAATTTGGGCGACAACCAAAACGCGTTTATCGGGGGGATGCGCCTGTGGAAGCAAGAAACTAAGCGTCGCGTGATCAGGAAGCCGGCCTCGCGCGCGGAACCCGCCTAGAACCAAAGGCTGCGAGGCGCGGAAGCGCTCACTAAAGCTCCAGCTTGCCGTGGAACGTCATGTCGTCGGTGCTAAAAGCCTGCGAAAACTTCAGCCTGGAGATCTGCGCTTCGAATGTGAAGCCGTGATCCCGCCAGGTGAACTCCGCGGACTTCGCAAATAAATACACCACTAGCGGCCCGCTGTCCCGTAACAGGATGTCCACTCTGGTGGGCCTGAGGTCTTTCTTTCCCTCACGCTTTAGGACGGCCAGTTTTTTCAGTTCGTCCTGGCGTTCTTTGGAATCGTCGGTAACCACGCCGCGCGGAATCCCATAAACGGCAACGGCGTAGTAATCGTCGCCAATGTCCGGAGCACCGGTATCGCGAGCCTTGAGCTCCGCTTCGCGCATCGGAAGAGCGCTTTCCCAGCGAAGGGTCAGCGTGGCTGGCTGGTCGGGACTCGCCGGCTTGCCTGCATCGTCACCACCCTGCCGCCCCGCCCCTCCCGGGCGCGAGCGGCCAATTCCAAAACCGCCGATGCCGACGCGTCCTCGATGGCTTCCTGCCTGCTCCTCCTTGCCATTGGGCTTAACCGGAGTAACCACCACGGTCTTCGCCCACGGAGAATTGGTCATTACCTCCTTGGCGTCATCCTCCGTCCATTCCGGATACTGCTTGTTCTTCCATGCTTGATCGGCGCCTGACAGTATGAGTACCGATAGGGCGAAAATTGTGATCAACTTGCGGTGCATGCATTGCGCCAGACGGCACTCTCGCCGCGTCATCTGAAAACCTGGTCTTCTCTACAATCCGTCGATCTTCTTGCCTATGGCAATGTCCGCCGCTGCGCCAGTTTGATCGCCCACCGCAGCCCTGGAGGCGGCTCTCGCATAGTGAATGTGGGGCTGCATGGGGTCCTCTTCAAGCGCTTTGTCGAAATCCTCGATGGCCCTCGCGTGGTCGCCAATTCGCTGATAGGTGGACGCCCTCTGGAAATAATTATCCAGATTGGGATCGAGTTCCACTGCTTTGCTGAAGTCCTCGATTGCTTTAGGCGGGTCTCCCGCCGCTCTCCTAGCCGTGCCGCGCAGGTTATAAGCTCGCGCCAGTTTTGGATCCAGCGCGATGGCGCGGTCGGCGTCGGCAATTGCGCCGGCGTAATCTTTCTTGTCCAGGCGCGCGAATCCGCGCTCCACCAGCGCCAGAGTGTCCGCCGGGAGCAGCTCGATCAGCCGCGTGAAGTCGTGAATCGCCTGGTCGGGATTCGACTCTTCCACATAAGCGCGGCCGCGCATGCGATAGGCTTCCGCGAAATCCGGCTGCAAATCCACAGTCCGATTGAAATTGAGAATAGCCTGGTCATAGCGGGTGGCCTTCACCAGGCGCATCCCGGCGTCGAACGCTTCGCGGGCATTACGCGGATCATTGATGCGTTTGTAGACGATCCAACCCGCCAGCAACACCACCAGTGCCACCGCCAGCCACTTCAGCCGGAGGCGGCGCCGCTCGCGCTCCAGATCCTCGGCAGTCACCGGAATCATGATCACGGGTTTACTGGAGGCCGGAGGCGTACCCGACGCCTTCACCGCTCCCGCAAATGGCGACGATTTGTTTTCCGGATCGTTCACTGCTCCTATGATAAAGGAACATGAAACAGGTGCACTTAATTACGGATGGCGCGTGCCTGGGCAATCCCGGGCCTGGCGGATGGGCGTATGTCTTGCGCTTCGGGACTCACACTCGGGAGATGTCAGGGTCGGTCCCGCACACCACCAACAATCGCATGGAGCTCACTGCCGCGATCGAAGGCCTGCGCTCGCTGAAGGAACACTGCAAGGTGGAAGTGATCACCGACTCCGAATATCTGAAAAACGGCATCACCACATGGATTCACGGCTGGAAACGCAACGGCTGGAAGACTGCTGCCAAAAAACCGGTAGTGAATCAGGACTTGTGGATGGAGCTGGAAGAGGCCACCGCCGGGCATGACATTAAATGGACCTGGACCAAGGGCCATGCCAATCATGAGGACAACAACCGCTGTGATGAACTAGCCACGCAGGCAGCGCGCGAACAGAAATGAGCTTCCGCACCTAAAAGCCACCGTCTTTGAAACAATTTCACCGCTGGATGATCCCACTAGCAGGGGTGGTATTGTATGCGCTATCTTACTTTTGGTTTTCTTCTCACTGCGTGTTTCGCAGTTTCGGGCCTCGCTGAAGAATCGTCGCCTATAGGCATCGGAGTGAAGGGCGGCGTTCCTTTGAACGACGCATTTGTAGTGAGAGGGCAGAATCCGGTGAGTTATATAGCCGACACCCATCGCTACATCGTCGGACCGTACGTGGAACTGCGTCTCCCGGCCGGTTTCGGGATCGAGCTTGACGCCCTTTACCAGACCTATGAGTATCGCCAAGTGGTTCCGGCTCCGGTGCGGGATCAGAATTCGCACGACTGGCAATTCCCGCTGGTGGTGAAATATAAATTTCTTCCTGGTCCCGTGAAGCCGTATCTCGAGGCCGGCGCGGCCTTCAGCCATCTCAGTGTCCACGACGTAAGAGAGCTGGACGATCGCAACACGTGGGGCCTGGTGGTGGGCGGCGGCCTCGATATTAAAGCTGGGCCCGTGCACATCACTCCTGAAGTTCGCTACACCGGATGGACCTCGCGGCACTTTGGCAGCCCTGGCACATTGCTCCAGTCGAATCGCAATGTGGCGGCGGTGATGCTGGGAATCGGATTCTAGATTCCGCACCGCGGATCCTATACTGCCGGGTCGTAGACTGATAGTAGTGAATAAGAAACTTATATTATTTCTACTGGCGACTGCCGCCGCACTGGCCCAGTCGCCCTTCGGTTTCGGCATCAAAGCGGGCGTGCCCTTGAACGATGCGCTCGCGACCACGCCCGGCGGCGCGATCAACTATTTCCAGAGCACGCACCGCTACACCATTGGTCCTTACGGTGAGTTCCGCTTGCCGTCGGGGTTTTCGGTGGAGTTGGACGCGCTCTACCGGAGCTATGACTACGGCCAATCAGGGAACAAGGCGGTCATCCCGCAATCAGTATCCGCCGGGGTTTGGGAGTTCCCCTTGCTAGCCAAGAAAAGCCTGTTCGGAGGCCCCATCCAACCCTACATCGAAGGAGGCGTTGCGTTGAGCCATCTGTCGGTGAACGATGTCGTCGAGCTCAACCACCGCAACAACTACGGGATTGTGCTGGGTGCCGGATTATCGCTCCACTTGGGCGGGGTCCGGGTGACGCCGGAGATCCGCTACAACGGGTGGGCGTTCCAGAGCTTCTCCAGCCCTTTCGGCGGCCTAAATTCCAACCGCAATCAGGCCACTGTGCTCGTGGGAATTGGTTTTTAAGCTTTCTGGCGGAGAGGGGGGGATTCGAACCCCCGGTAGAGTTTTTGACCCTACGACGGTTTAGCAAACCGCTGCTTTCGACCACTCAGCCACCTCTCCGCTAAGGCTGGCTCGGCAAACTTCGGGCTAACGGAGTGGTTCGGCCCGAATACTTCGGATCTTAGCATAAAAGCCTGGCGCGTCCTACGCGAGGCGAATCCGAAATCATGCCCCGAGTGTCGTCCGGGCCCGCTGAAGCCCAGCAAGCGCGCCCCAGCCCCATGAAAGCGCCCTTAAAACGAAAATGCTCACCGGAAGGTGAGCACTTCGTTAACCCCTGTTACTCACAGGGGGATGTACATGGGAGAATCAGATTCGACGGCTTCGCAACCGCCAAAACCTGTGTGTGATTGGATCTTAGGATTTCGCACAGGTGAAGTCAAGGAAAAAACTTCAGGCTTGAAAACTGCTATTAACTAGCTAAAATTGAAGGGCTTACCGGAAATGCGGCGACTACCTCCGCTGTGCAAAACTTGTGGGAAAGCCCTTAGCTGCCGGGCAATTTTATGTCTAAGAGGCCGGAATTTAGGGGCTTACTTGCCGCCTGTGCTTTTCCCTAGGTCGAGAACGATCATCTCCGCCCGCTCTTCTTTTCGCCACATTTTTCGCGACATAATCCGGTAGCCGGCGAAGCCCAGTCCGCCTACCACGCACATGCCGAGGACAATACCGGCCAGCACGAAGATGTTTAGAATCATCCGGGCCAGCCCCTTGGCTTGACTCTGCGGAGTCGGCTCGTTCAGCGTTACATTGGCCTGGTAATTGATTTTTCCCAGGATCCGCTCGGCGGCGTCCGGATCGGGCGGATTCAGGACGGCGACAACCAGAGGTCCAGTTCGCTTAATGACGGCTCCTGGGATTTTCTGGAACTCGACGGCCTGCTCCCGAGCCATTGAGGGGGTGGGGTAGTCGAAAATAATCAGCTTCAGCAAGCCTTTGGGCGTCTGGTATTGGGCGAACTGGGCTTCGGCGCCCATCCGGAAGCCTGCTACTGACGGGGGGATCGCGGGCTCGACCCTTTGGAGTGACACCGGGCCCAGAATATAGCGCTCCGAGTTGGCTACCAGGCCGTCTTGGGGAAGAAACGTCGAAAGCGCCGGCAACGGGGCATTCTCCACCCGGGCCAATTGCGTGTAAAGTTCATTGAGGACGGGCTGATCGAACATACCTCCGGTGAACTGGAAGACATAGTTTCCGAAGACAAAGATGGTGCCGTCGGAGGTGTGCACCGCTAACTGGGCAGCGTCCGAGGGCGTCGCTCCGGGCGTCCGACGGGTCTCAAACAGAGCCAAGGCGCCGGTCGAATCGTGCAGCCGCCACGCCGTCACAGAAATCGGTTTCTTATCGGGACTGGTGTACTCGGCGGACTCGGTGGCTTCGAGACCATACTCGTCGTAGAGTTCCTGGTCGGGGATTCCGATGGTTTTGGGCGCGGATCTCTGGTAGGTGCCGAGGTGATCGGGGAATATGGCGCCTTGGAGCAGCGCCGCGAAAATAGGGACGGAACCTAATTTCAAGACGGCCTTGGCGAAGGCACGCCAGCGCCCGGTGAAATTAGGCTCCGTCCCTATTTTCGCCATTTTCGCCGGCCCTATTTTCAAGCTCCGTGGCATTTTTTGTACTTCTTCCCGCTTCCGCACGGGCAGGGGTCGTTGCGTCCGACGCCCTTGTCTTTCGCGATCACAGGTTTTTGCGCGGTGGTTGAATCGCCGCCGACAAATTGCAGAGCGGCCAATTCCTTTTCTTTCTTGCGCTGGATGGTGCGCGTCAAATCCATGACGGAATTCTGCGCTGCTTGCTGCGCGCGCCGGTGATCCTCGGACCCCACGCCGACAGCGGCGGGCTCGGCTTCCAGCTCTTCTTCCTCTTCTGTTTCATCCCAGAGTTCGGGATGCGGGACGTTCATGGGCGGTGCGCCGGGGGGGCCGCCGCGGCCGTCGTCATCGCTGCGCTGCATGAAGAACAGGAAGCGAACGGCTTCGTCCTCGATGCGATCCATCATGTCCTGGAACAGGATGAAGGATTCCTTTTTGTATTCGATCAGCGGGTCCTTCTGGCCGTAGGCCCGCATGCCGATGCCTTCCTTCAGGTGGTCCATCGACAGCAGGTGATCTTTCCACTGGTTGTCGATGACGTTGAGCATGATCACGCGT
>Ga0105245_10004087_pt1 | contig 12953 bp, 5 predicted proteins | sample KBSM54metaG_FD_81523 | JGI IMG/M metagenome (GOLD analysis project Ga0105245, IMG submission 81523) | Miscanthus rhizosphere microbial communities from Kellogg Biological Station, Michigan, USA - KBS M5-4 metaG | ecosystem: Host-associated > Plants > Roots > Rhizosphere > Soil | place: Michigan... | reverse complement strand
TCCAGCGTCGACTTCGCCAAACTCACCACCCAGGCCGCGATCTACCGGCAGAAGTTCCACGATATCGTTTGGGCGGGCAGCATCCGTATTGGTCTGGCGCAACCCTTTGCAGACAGCCGCGTGCCTCTCAGCGAGCGCTTCTTCACGGGCGGTGGCGACTCCCTCCGCGGCTTCCCGCTCGATGGTGCCGGCCCTCAGCGCAACATATTCGTCTGCAGCCCGGATGAGACGGCCCCCAACTGTCCGCAGATCAATGTTCCCAGAGGCGGCAATGAGCAACTCATCATCAACCTCGAATCCCGCATTCCGCTGCCCATCAAAAAAGGCCTCAGCATCGTTCCCTTCTACGATGGCGGCAACGTCTTCCCGAACATCGGCTTTCACGATTTCACGTCTCTCTATTCCAACAACGTAGGCATCGGCCTCCGCTATTCCACGCCGGTCGGTCCCATCCGCGTCGACCTCGGACATAACCTCAATCCGGTCCCAGGCGTGAAATCAACGCAATATTTCATCAGCATCGGCCAGGCATTCTAGGAGTTTTCCCGTGGCGCTCTTTCATCTTTCATCCGATAGCAACGAACCCCGCCCATCGCGTCCCGCGCGCCATCGCATCCTTATCGCCGCCAGATTGTTCGCCGCGATCGTGGTCTTCCCCACCATCTTCGGCTTCATCATCGCGATGGTCCTGCTGAACAGCTCCCGCGGACACGCTTACCTCCTCGGCCAGATCCAGGACCACGCCACAAAAGCGTTGAATACCAGGGTGCACCTCCAGAACTTCAATCTCCATCTCTCCGCCCTCAGCGTCGACCTTTACGGACTCAAAGTAGACGGAGCCAGCCCTCATACCAATCCGCCCCTCCTCCAGGTGCAGCACGCGCAGGCAGGCGTCCGCTTTGTCTCCGTCTTCGGAGCCAAGTGGTACTTCGACAGCATCCGCATCGACAACCCCGTCATACAGGTCTACGTCGACAAGAACGGCGTCTCCAACATCCCCACGCTCACCAGCAGCAACTCCAGCAGCAACACCTCCATCTTCGATCTCGGCATCCGCCGCGCCATCCTCACCAACGGAGTGGTCTTCTACAACAGTCAGCCCAGCGCGCTTGCAGCCGACCTCAACGACCTCAATTTCAACGCCACTTTTGACCCTGGCCCGAAGCGCTACTCCGGCACTCTCAGCTACTCCAATGGCCAGCTCAACTACGCCGGCAGCCAGGCCCCGCCGCACACGCTCAACGTCCAGTTCGACGCCGATCCCAAGACCGCTCACTTCTCATCTGCAAAGATCGCGATGGGCGATTCCAACGTCTCCATCGTCGCAACCGTCAACAACTACAGCGATCCCTACATTGAGGCCGAATACAACGCCACCGTTGACGGCCAGACCTTCGCCGGCTTCCTCCACAACCCCTCCATTCCCGCCGGACTCGTCGCTGTCTCCGGCACTGCCCAATATCACTCCAATCCGAACCGTCCCTTGCTGCAGTCGCTCATCGTCAATGGCGATCTGCACAGCCGCCAGCTCGTCACCAAAACTCCTTCACTCCGCGCCGAGGTGTCCAACATCGCTGCTCACTACTCCCTCGCCAACGGCAATGCCAACCTGCGCGACTTCCGCGCCACCCTCCTCGGCGGGGAAATCACTGCCCAGGGCACGATGAAAAATCTCGGCACCGATGCAGCACGAAACAACCTCAGCGCCGCCATCCACAACGTCTCCCTCGCCCAGGCAAAACGCATGGCTGGCAATGCCGCCTCCACTGGCCCGGTCGTTATCGCCGGATCTCTCAACGGCACCGCCACCGCATCCTGGGGCAAGACCATCAACGACCTCATCGCCAAGGCAGACGCAACCATCAACGCAAATGTCTCCAACCCGCAGCAGCCCCACGTCGTCAATGCCTCAGCACCAGCGCCCACCACGCCGGCTCCCGGCACTGTCCCCATCAACGGCGCTCTCCACGCCACCTACAACGGCGCGAATCAGCAACTCGCCGTAGAGCGCAGCTACTTCCGCACGCCGCAGACCAACATCGACCTCAATGGAACCGTAAGCAAAAACTCCAGCCTCACCATTCAGCTCAAGGCCAACGACCTTCGCGAACTCGAAACCGTCGCCGACCTTTTCCGTACAACAACTCCCGGCCAACCGGCTCCGCAGCCACTCGGCCTCGCCGGCACCGCAACATTCAACGGTGTCGTCCGCGGATCAACCTCAGCTCCGCACCTCACCGGTCAGCTCGCCGCGAACAATCTTCAGATTCACGGCTCAACGTGGAAGCTCATCCGCACCAATGTCGATGCCAGCCCTTCGCGCGTCGCGTTGCAGAACGCCGAACTCGAACCCGCATCACAAGGCCGCATCGCTCTCAACGCCAGCGCGCAGCTCAAGAAATGGTCGTTCGACAAAACCAGTCCCGTCCAGGTTCAGCTCAACGCCTCGCAGCTCGACATTAGCGAACTCGCTAAACTTGCCGGCCAGCAGGCGCCCGTCACCGGCACACTCGCCGCCAACGTCTCCATGCATGGCAGCGTGCAGAACCCAATCGGCAACGGCAACGTGACTCTCACCAAGGCCGCAGCCTACGGCGAGCCGCTCAATACCGCGAAGATCACCTTCGACGGCAGCGGCGACGAAGCACATGCCAATCTCGCCATCGCCGCTGCGGCCGGAAGCATCAATGGCAAAGTGACCGTCAGTCCCAACCGCAGAACCTACACCGCCGAGCTAACCTCTTCTGGCATCCACCTCGACAAGATTCAGCAGCTTCAGTCAAGCAGCGCCAAGCCAACCGGAGTCGTCGCCATCAACGCGAAAGGCCAGGGCACTTTCGACAACCCGGGCCTCGACGCAAACATTGAGATTCCCACCCTCGCCGTCCAGAAACAGACCATCTCCGACATCCGGCTTCATGCCAACATCGCGAATCATTTCGCAACCGCCCAGCTCACCTCATCTGCCGTGAACACGGCGATCAAAGCCAACGCAAAAATTGCTCTTACCGGCGACTATCCCGCCGAAGCTACCTTCGACACGCAGGGCATTCCTCTCGCGCCACTGCTCGCCGTCTACGCGCCCGATCAGGCCGGCAACTTCTCCGGCCAGACCGAACTCCACGCCACATTGCACGGCCCCCTCAAGAACAAGAAGCTCCTCGAAGCCCACGCCACCATCCCGGTCCTCAAGCTCGCGTACGGCACTGAAATCCAGCTCGCAGCCACCGCGCCCATCAAAATCGACTACAAAGATGGCATCGTCGACGTGCAGCGCTCCGCAATCAAAGGCACCGATACCGACATCCAGTTCCAGGGCCACATTCCCACCACCGGCGACGCACCGATGTCCGTACTATTGCTCGGTTCCCTCGATCTCCACATCGCGCAGCTCTTCGATCCCGACCTCCGCACCGGCGGCCAGATCAAGTTCAACGTCAACTCCTACGGCGCCGCTCATGCTCCTGGTGTTCAAGGCACAATCGATATCGTCAACGCCTCCTTTGCCTCGCCGGACCTCCCTGTCGGCTTGCAAAACGGCAATGGCACACTTGCTCTAACCAATGACCGCCTAAACATCACGAGTTTCCAGGGCCAGGTTGGCGGCGGCACTCTCACCGCTCAGGGCGGAGTCGCACTTCGCCCCTCCATTCAGTTCGACATGGGGCTTTCTGCCCGCGGCGTCCGCATGCTCTACCCCCAGGGAATGCGCGAGTCCATCGGCGCCAATCTCCGCCTCACCGGCACCACCGAGGCTGCTCTCCTCGGCGGCACCGTGAATCTCACGGACCTCTCCTTCACGCAAGGCTTCGACCTCAGCAACTTCATCGGTCAGTTCTCCGGCGGTGTTGAAGCCCCGCCCACGCAGGGATTCGCCCAGAACCTCGGACTCAATCTTTCTGTCCGCTCATCGAACGCCGTCAATCTCGTCAGCCGCACCCTCAGCGTCGGCGGCACGGCAAATCTTCAAGTCCGCGGCACCGCCGCTGAACCCGTCATCCTCGGCCGCATCAACCTGAGCGGCGGCGACATCATCCTCAACGGCAACCGCTATCTGCTCACCGGTGGAACCATCCAGTTCGTCAATCCCGTCATGACGCAGCCCGTCGTCAATCTCACCGTCACCACCACCATCCAGCAATACGAGATCAGTCTCCGCTTCGAAGGTCCTGTCGATCAGCTCCGAACGCAATACACTGCGAACCCCGCGCTGCCCCAGGCTGACATCATTCATCTCCTGGCCTTCGGTCAAACCTCCGAGGCAAGCGCAATGAACTCCACGCCCGCAAACCAGGCCGCTGAAACCCTGGTTGCGAATCAAGTCTCAAGCCAGGTCACCAGCCGCATCTCCAAAGTCGCCGGCATCTCGCAGCTCTCGGTCAATCCCGTTCTGGCAAACGGAGGAGGTCAGAACGCGGGCGCCAATATCACCATCCAGCAGCGCGTCACCGGCAATCTCTTTATCACCTTCTCCAGCAACGTCACCACCACGCAGGGTCAGACAATTCAGGGCCAATACCAGGTTTCTCCCAGTGTCGCTTTCAGCGCCACGCGCGATCCCAACGGCGGATTCGCCGTCGACGCGCTGATCAAGAAAAGCAAATAGCTAACCAACTGTAACCAGCCCCGATCGGGGATATCGGGGCCTATCTCGAAAAAGCACAGCTACTTCCCTGTTCCGATCTTGATCGTGCCGGGTACGCCCGCTGCAGGACTTGATCCGCACTGATTGCCGTTCGGAACGTGCGAGTACTGAATCGTCGCATTCGTTACCACCGCCTTCCCGGTCCACGAATTGCCGGTTTGTTGTTGCTGGCCAACCGGGAGTGCCGGAGAAAAGTCGCTCGCACTTCCTCCGCTGATGCAAAACTGGTCATTGCCATGGAACGTAATTGTGAGTTCATCGCCTTCTTGCATTGTTACGTCTGCGTGTCCGGGGATAGTGATTGAATAGCATTGCATTTCGTGTGTCCCTTTCTAAGGCTGAACAGCGTTTCGTCATCCACGCCCCATTCGACGCGGCAATTACTTCAGCAAAGCCTTCACTGCGGGATCTCTCATCGCATCCTGTAACTCCGGATCAGCGATCAACTCATCTTTCGTATAGCCCGCGCGCAGTGCCTTCCCTATGAACTCAATGGCCTGCTTGCGGTCGCCCAGCTTCTCGTAGGTGTCCGCCCCCTGGTCGAGAACTCTGGGATTATTCGGATCCAGCGCAACTGCGGTTCGCAAATTCGCAATCGCCTTCTCCCGCAGTCCCTCTTCCGCAAACAGATTCGCAAGCTGAGCATAGGGCTCGGCATCCCGCGGGTGCTGCTGAATCGCCTGCTCCAGCAGTGGAATCTCCCGCCGCCGCGCCGCCGCGGCTTTTTCAGGCTGCTTCAGCCATTCATAATCGATACGCAGGTTCGACCATACGATGTAGTTCTCCGCATTCATCTCCAGAGCCTTCTGCGTCATCTCCGATGCCTGCTGATACTTTCCTTCACGGTCGTACAGAGCACCTAAATTGGCGTACGCCGGAAAACTCGGATTGATGGCAATCGACCGCTTCAGAATGGACTCAGCTTCACCGAAGTACTTCGCCTGTCCTGAATCAATGTAGGTGGCTCCCAGGTTGAAAAGCACCTGCGCATTGTCCGGAGCCAGTTCCAATGCCCTCTTGTATTCCGCAAATGAGGGTTCATACTTCCCCTGCCGGTCCAGAAACATCGCGAGGTTGTTGTGCGCGTCCCAGTCATTCGGCTGCAGGTCAACAGCCTTGCGGAACGACGCCTCCGCATCATTCGCTCGGCCGGCCAACTCATAGGCTCGCCCCATCCCCGCCATCGCCGTACCGTTGCGCGGGTCGAGCTGCAGCGCATGCTTGAACTCCTCCAGCGCCAGATCGTGTTTCCCCGCCGAGTCATGCATCCGCCCCAATGTGACATAAACAGAAGGAATGCGATTGTCCAGTTCAACCGCCTTCCTGGCATTCCCCTCCGCCTGCACAAGCCACCGCCGATTCTGTTCCACGATGCTCTTGATCCGGTATGCCTCCCCAATCTGCGCATACCCCAGCGCAAATCCCGGATCCGTCTTCAATGAATTCTGCAGCGACTCAATTGCCTGATCGAGATTGCCCGGCTTGTCATAACGCTGCATCAATCCCAGCGCAGTCAGATATCCCTCATACGCCGCGGGATTCACTCGGCCGCCAGTGTTCCGAAGCATGTCGGCCGTCACCGTGATGTTCATCAATTTCGCCAGCCGCGATATTGCCTCGTCTTCCAGCGTCGACAAATCACCCGCCGGGTTTTCCAGCATTGCTGATCCCATCTGGCGCAGGTTCTTCGTGTCAATAAGATTCACGGTCAGGTGAATATCGTTTCCATTACGCTCCACCGCGCCCTTGATCACGAAATTCGCGCCAAGATTTTTCAGCGCATCCGCCGGATCCGTCACATGCTGCCGCCGTACCTCGCTCGTAGGCACGATCCACAGAGCCTGATTTCCTACATCCAGATTTGTCAACCTTCCTGCCAGCGACTCCATCAACCCATCGGCCAGCGCCGCGTTCTCAGGATTGCTTCCGATGTTGTCAAACGGCAGCACAGCCACATGCTTCTCATTCGGCGCACCTGTCAGCAGCGCAACCAGCCTCTCCCGCAACGGAGTGATAAACCCCACTGCCAGCCCGACAGCCAGCACCACCACAAGCGCTCCCAGCAGCCAATTCCTCAAGGGCGATCTGTGGCTCTTCGCCGGTCCCCACGCAGTCCGCGATGCCTCCGCAATCAGCCGCTTCGTCTGCGCATTCGTTCGTCCGCCCAGCATCGAGGTTGGCAGTTTCTGCGTGGCCTCTGCACCGACCACATCCGCCGGAATCTCTTTTGCCGCCGCGTCCAGATCGCTCAGGAACTCCTTGCACGACCCGTATCTCTTCTCTTGATCCTTCGCCAGCGCCCGATACAGCAGCGGCTGTAGCGAAGGATGAACCGTATCCAGCCCCTTCGGCGGCTCGTTCAGGATTGCGAACAGCATCCCCGTAATGCTCTCCGCATGGAACGGCGAATTGCCCGTCAGCATCTCCGCGAGCACTACGCCCAGCGCCCAGATGTCGCACCGCTGATCCACCGTGCGATCCATTGCCTGCTCCGGCGACATATACCGCACCGTGCCCGTCACTCCCGTGTGCGATGCCGTCGCCTCCGTCATGGCTCGCGCCAACCCGAAGTCGACGATCTTCACCAGCCCCGATGCCGTCAACATCACATTCGAAGGCTTCACATCGCGGTGCACGATCCCTTGCGAATGCGCTTCGCCCAGGCCGAGCGCCATCTGCCGCGCGATCCCGATCGCTTGATGAATATTCAGCCGCCCATTTGCGATCCGCTGCGCGAGCGAAGAACCGTCATAGAACGCCATCACGATAAACGTGAGCCCGTCCTCCGTCTGATCGATTCCGTGAATCACTCCGATGTTCGGATGATCCAGCGACGACGCCGTCCGCGCCTCCCGAAGAAAGCGCTCTTTTTCCTTCTCGCTTGCATTCAGATCTGTGGGCAGAAACTTCAGCGCGACTGTCCGTCCAAGACGCTCATCGCGCGCCCTGTACACCACACCCATCCCACCCGAGCCCGCAATCGAGAGCACGCGGTAATTGCCTGCGATCAATTCGCCTTCAGAAAAACTTGTCTTCAGCACAGGCACGAAATGACCTCATCGCATCCTGAATCCACTTGCACAATTCTGATGCCATCACGAACGGGGGGAAAGCGAGCAGGCTCTTGAACTTACGTGGTGATGTGATGGTACGGCTTGGGGGAAGCCGATTGCAACAAAAAGACAAGAGTCTGAAACGGTTGAAATGTTCCCATAACCGCCTTGCTGCAGCGGAGCGGATCCGATCCTCGTCTGCTGCGCTCCGGCAGCGCCTATTCGTCCCGCTTGCGCCGTTGGTGCGTCGACGGAATGTTCATATCCTCGCGATACTTCGCCACCGTCCGGCGCGTCAGCTGGATTCCCTGGCGCTGCAGCTCCGCCGCAAGCTGGTCATCGGTCAGCGGCTTCTTCGGGTCTTCATCGTCGATCAGCTTCCGCACCTTTCGCTTCAGCAGCAGCAGCGGAGTATCCGCGCCTTCCGGCCCATTCGCACCCTCTGAGAAGAAGAACCGCAGCTCAATCACTCCCTGAGGCGTGAGCGCGTACTTATTCGCCACCGCCCGGCTCACAGTGGACGGATGAACCCCGATCTCTTCCGCCACTTCTTTGATCATCATTGGCCGAAGCGCTTCGATTCCCTGATCGAGAAAATCCTGCTGCCGCCGCACGATCACTTCGCACGTCCGCAGAATTGTGCTCTTGCGCTGCGCGATGTTGCGCATCAGTTGCATCGCAGACCGGAACCGCTCCTTAACGTACTCCTTGACTTCCTTCTCGGTCCCTTGCGCCGTCAACATCCGTCGATAGCGGGCACTCAATCGCAGGCTGGGCAGTTCTTCTTCATTCATCGAGACCACCCATTCCCCGCCCCGCTTCGTGAACACCACATCCGGCTCGATCAGCCTCGTCTGCTCGCGGTTGTACAGTCTTCCGGGACGAGGCTCCAGCGTTCGGATAAACTCCACACCCGCATGCGCCTCTTCCGGGCTCACATGCAGCGCCTTCGCCAGGTCCTTCACATCCCGCTTCTGCAGTAGCTGCAAATGGGTCTGCACGATCTGCGCGGCAATCTCCATCGACCGGCGTCGTTCCTCGAGCTTCGCATCCGCTTCCGCCCTCAGATTGTCGGCAAGCTCCTCGTCCTCTTCGTCATCTTGCTTGGCGTAAACGTGCTTCAACTCCACTTTCTGCGCCGCAATCTGGATCAAAAGGCAGTCCTTCAGATCTGCCGCGCCCACTCCGGCAGGGTCGAGGTGCTGCACCAGGTCGATACCGCGCATAACCTGTCCGCCCAGCGCATCTCTGTCCTTATCCTTGTTTTCCGGAAACTGTGCGAAAGCCTCGATCAGCTCATCCCGGTTGACCGTCAGGTACCCGTCTTCATCCAGATTGCCGATGATGAACTCGGCCGCAATCTCCAGCTCCGGCTCCAGCGTCAGTGCTCCCAGCTGCCACGCCAGGTGATCGGTGAGCGTAGTAGGTTGCGAAAGAAAGTTCTCGAACGACGGCTTCTCGCTGTCCTCGTACTCCGGCTGGGTCCGATAGCCCGGGTCAAGGTACTCCTGAAAGTACGACCCAAAATCAATCTCGGCGAATGGATCCTTGGGCTCGGTCGTGGCATCCGCCTGCCCGTCCACCCGCTCCGGAAGCAGGTCCTGCTCCTGCTTGCTTGCCACCTCATCCAGCATTGGAACCGATTCGTCAATCTCTTCCAGGACGGGGTTCTCCACCATCTCGGCATCGATCATCTCCTTCAGCTCGAGCTTGTTGAGCGCAAGAACGCTCACCATCTGCATCAGGCCCGGCGTGAGGACCTGGCGTTGTGCCACCTTCAAATTCAGTCTGGGTTGCAGCAGCGCCATTCGACCAACTCGATTCCCTTTAGGACTACCCACTAGTGTAATCGGGTAGCAGGTTCCATGCACCCGCTAACGTGTTAAACCTCTTTACGGCAAAATGCCCCTAACCTGTTGTTCTTATGGGAGCATCGCGCGGTGCCCCTTCATTCTGCCGCCTTTGCAGAATGGGTGGGATGGGGATAAAGTGGACGCGTCATAGCCGAATCGATCGCAGCTTTGGTCTCCAACACCGAAGCTAAGAGCTAATAGCTAGGAGCTGAGCGCTGTCTCAATTCAGCGAGAACCCCTCACCAAGGTAGATCCTGCGCACCTCGACATCATTCCCCAGTTCATGCGGGGTCCCGGCCCTGAAAATCAGACCTTCCGAAATAATGTAGGCGCGGTCCGTCACGCTGAGCGTCTCCCGAACATTGTGATCGGTGATCAGAATCCCAATCCCGCTCGATTTCAAATCGAAAATAATCTTCTGCAACTCCGCCACTGCAATTGGATCGATCCCGCTGAACGGCTCATCCAGCAAAATGAAATTGGGCTGGATGCAGAGCGATCGCGCAATTTCCACCCTCCGCCGCTCGCCGCCCGATAACGCATACCCTTTCGTGCTTCGAATGTGCCCCAGGTTCAACTGCGCAATCAGCCGCTCCGCCCGCGTCTTCCGCTCGCGCGTGTCCAGCGCCTGCGCCTCCAGCACCGCCAGGATGTTCTCCTCCACCGTCAGCTTGCGAAACACCGACGGCTCCTGCGGCAGGTAGCTGATTCCAAAATTGCGCGCTCGAAGGTACATCGGCACGTGCGTTATATCGTTGTCATCCACCAAAATTCGTCCGGTCTCCGGCGGAACCAGCCCCACGATCATGTAGAAGCTCGTCGTCTTCCCCGCGCCGTTCGGCCCCAGCAGGCCAACGACCTCGCCGCGCGAAATCTTCAGGGTCACTCCCCTTACGACTTGGCGCCCCTTGTATGTCTTGCCGATTCCCTCAGCGATCAGTGTGTCCATCAAACTCTCGGGCCCGTCATGCTCGCGGCCCCTTGTTCCGTTACTTCGGCGAAGTCGTCATCGTCGTTGTCTTATGCCCCTCGCCGTCGACTCTGACGCTATCATTGCGACTGTTGAAAATCAAAGCTTGCCCTGTCACCGTACCATGCGCCGGATCAATTAATTGAGGCGGCGCACTGGCCGTGCCAGTTAAAACAAAATCACCCGTGTCATTCGTATAGACAAGTTTTTCGCCGACTCCGCGACGTCCGGCTGAAGCCACCTCCACATGTCCCTGCGAAGTCATACGGTCCACCTGCCCCCCTGCCCCCACATTACGCGCATGATTTCCTGCCGGCAGCAGTACCAGCTCAACCTCGTTCGATCTCGTGTTCGCGTCTGCAGTGCTTGCCACAACCACCCCCGCCGCACCCGACCGCATCACCGCTTTCCGTTCCGCGCCCGAATACCTCAACTCTCCCCCCGTCACTCTGATGACGGAAGGATCGCTTTGCTTCGCTTGCTGCCCCGGAATCGCTGCCATCGCGCTCACCAGCACAACCTGCACCGGCGCCTTTGCACTGGAAGTCTGCGCCATCAGTGTCTGCTTCGTCCGGTCCAGCACAACCACCGGCGCTTCAATTGAATTCCCTTCCTGCCACAACCGGACGTTCCCTCTGAACGTTGCCGCCCCGGTCGATCGCTTCAGCTCCGCCTCTTGTGCTACCGCATGCACCGGACCTCCTGCTCCGAGATCGATACTCTGACCGCCTGCGCTGCTTCGCTTCGGATCCCCCTTCCAGGTGCCCTTCACGTTCCCCTGCGCCAGAGAATCGCCGGACTCTTGCGATACATTCAACTTGTCCGCGGAGAGCTCCAGCCCACCGTCAGTCACCCGCGGGTTTCCAGTCAGGTGCAGCCACTGCCCTCCCTGCCCGTAATCCGCGTGGCCTGCCGTCGCCCGCACTGCAGCCTGCGCTACCCCGGCTTTCGGCGCTGGCTGCTGCACCAGGACCACATGCCCGTCCACTGTCGCCGAATGTATCTGCACTCCGCCCTGCTGCCCGTTCTTTCCCGTGGTTCCCTCCGCCGGACCCAGATGCGCAACCAGGTCATCACCGCTGGTCGATTGCTGAACCCCTGCCGCCGTGCTCTGCGTGATCGTCGTATGACCGTGGCCTCTGAACCCGGTCAGGGCCCCATGCGGCCCGAACTCCCCCGTTACATCGTCCGCAACCAGCCTTTCCGGAATCGCCGCCTTACCCCCGCGCTGTGTAAACGCCGTCACAACCACGCCGTCCGTTCCATGCATCGAAGCGGGTTCGACCTTCCCCCTCCCGGCTTCCTTGAAAGCAATATCCAGCACCGGCGATGTCCAGCCACGGTGCGCCCTCGTTGTCCCCTGCGTCTCGTCGCTCTCGATCTGCACACCCTTCTCCAGGTGAGCGCTCCGCAATACACCCTTTCCCGCGAACACCAGTTCCATCGACGGCGCGCCGCCATGAACCTTCCGTCCGTCTCGATCTGAATCAATCGACACGCCGCCTTCCAGGCGCGCATGCAGCGGCTCATTGTGCTCATCGAAAGCCAGTGTTCCCTTTGGCGCCGACAGCCGCCCGCCCGTCAGCGTTGTCACAGAAATGCCACCCATTGCATCCAGCCGTTGCGCCGAACCATCATTGCGAAAGGTTATCTTCGCTGTCTCCGCGCTCGAGGCATTGTTGCCATACCGCAAGGTCGCCGCCCGCAGCGTGCATGCCTGGTCATCGCGATTGAATTCAGCGTGCCGCGCGAACATCTTCAACGGCTGAGCGCCCCGCTCGATACTTAGCTCCACGTCATGGTCAAGCACCAGCACGCCGTCATGAGCGTCGTACTTCGCTCCCACCGCGCTGCCATTTCCCTGCGTCAGCGAGAACTCCACCTTGTTCTCGGTCGAAGCCTCTCCACTTTCGCGGTTGAAAATGAGTCCGCTGGTCTTCACATGAATCTCGCCGCTCGCTGCTGACTGCGCCGCCGACGCCAGCTTCTCCGGCACCTGCTTCGACCCCAGTGCATTCTCCGCCTTTGCATTCGGCGCAATCGCAGGAGCCACCGTCGGCTTCATCAACGTGATCTCCACAGGCCCCATCGCTTTCGCGATTCCAACACCCGGGTTGTACTCGAACTCGCCCCCTTCGATCCGGTCTACCCGGCTCCCATCCTCGGCGTACAGCTCAATCGAAACATCATGCAACTGCAGAAAGACCTTCCCTTCCTTCTTCAATTGCAGTTGCTTCGACGCGCGAATCCGGTAGAGCGTGTGTCCCCGCACCTCATGCGTATAAACAAACCCATTCGCTTCTTCTTGAATCCCGAGCCCTAGGGCATGGGGAAGATCTTTTCGGATGAATCGGTTCCTGTATTTCCCCAGCCCCAGAAACACCCCGAGCGCAATCACCAGCAGCACTCCAGCCACCAGCACCAACGTACGC
>Ga0105245_10004085_pt1 | contig 12958 bp, 9 predicted proteins | sample KBSM54metaG_FD_81523 | JGI IMG/M metagenome (GOLD analysis project Ga0105245, IMG submission 81523) | Miscanthus rhizosphere microbial communities from Kellogg Biological Station, Michigan, USA - KBS M5-4 metaG | ecosystem: Host-associated > Plants > Roots > Rhizosphere > Soil | place: Michigan... | reverse complement strand
CTCCGAGCGCACGAGCAGCATGCCATCGGTGGGCAGCTGAGACAGCGCCGCATCCGTCCACACCTGAGCGGCGGCTTCGCCGCGGCGATCCGCGGCAAATGCCGAATCTTCCGCGCCGATGAAGACCAAGGTGAAGTCGAACACGACGAGCAGCACGCCGGCTGGCTCGGCGAACGGAATGCGCGCGCGGGTGAGCGCCACCGCGCTGCTCTGCACGGCGAGCGCCGCCGTCACGCCGAGCGCGACGATCGCGAGCAAGCGCAACGCGCCGAACGCATCGGGCACGAGCACGCTCACGCGGCTCACCGGAATCGCCAAATCGGCCAGCACCAGCGCGAACAAAGGTGCGACCGAACCGCGCGTATTCTTACGCCACAGGCCGATCACGAGGCCGCCCAGCGCGAACGCGAAAGAAATCAGACCGACGTCACTGAGCCAGGCGGACAGTGCCGTGGTGCGCGCGCCGGACGCATCCACGAGCGCCAGGCTCGAGGCGTCGAGGCCGTGACCAAAGTCGACGCCCGCCTGAGCCGACAGGGGCCGCACGACGAGTGGCACGGCGCACAGGGCCGCGGTGAGCGCCAAACCCCCAAAAAAACCGAGCAAAGCGCGCGTGCGCGGCAAAGCCCAGTGCGCGGCGCCCTGCACTCCCAGCGCGAACAACAAGACGAGCGCGGCGGCGTGCGCTTCCGCCAAAGTGAGCCCCACGATCACACCGAGCGCGACCGAGTAGCGCAGATCCCTACGCCCCAGCGCTTCGAAGCCCACGAGCAAGCCGCCGAGAACGAGCGCAGTGGCGAGCGGCGCTCCGCCGGCAACCGTGCCCTCCAACTGAAAGCTCTGAGCGAGCGTGGCCGTGAGCGACGCAGCCAGCGCCAGCGTCGGCGTGAGGCGCGGCGTCGTCAGTGAGCGTTCGAGTAGGCGACGCGCGAGCAAGTAGGCGAGGTAGGAAGCGAGCGCGAGCGCGAAGGCCGAAGCCCAGGAAGCGCGTAGCCAACGGCCGCCGAGCGGAAGCAGCGCAGTGAGCTCGACCAACACGCTGGTGACGCGGCCTTCGGTTCCGGCCTGCACGAGCCCGAGGGCGCGCGCCAGCGGCAAGTCGTCACGCCACACGGAGGACGCGCTGGCGCGAAACGCCGTGACCACGAAGGGCACGAGGAACGAGGCCCGCCGGCACCAAGCATCCAGCCAATGCCGCGCGGGAGCGGCGAGCGAACGGCTTCTGGGAGTCACCCGCTTTCGGTGCCACAGACCGAAGATTTGGCCCAGTTTTCGGCGATTTGTGGCAGACGAAGCCCGCGCACACCGGCGAATCGCCGCGGAAAGCGCGCGCAGCCCGGCAATCGCTCGCAAATGGCAGGCAAAGCGCGCCGCCACCCGAGGCGACTGATGCAATGACTCGGGACTAGCGCTAGAAAGCGGGTCCTCGGCCGCAACGGCCCTGCGCAAAAAGGACGACGACTTTGGCCCGCTTCATCGACGAGCTCAAACGCACCCACGACTGTGGCGCTCTCCGCGCTTCGGACATTGGCAAGGAAATCGTGCTCTTCGGCTGGGTTGCCAATCGTCGCGACCACGGCTCGCTCGTGTTCGTCGATTTGCGCGACCGCGCCGGCACGACGCAGCTCGTGTTCGACGCCGACGCCTCGAAAGAAGCCCACGATCTGGCCAACACGCTGCGCGCAGAGTGGGTGATCGGCATTCGCGGCACGGTGCGCTCACGCGGTGAGCAGTTCAGCAAGAAGGAAGGCAAGCTGGTCAGCGCGGCCAACGTGAACATTCCGACCGGTGAGATCGAGATCACGGTTTTGGAAGCGTTCGTGTTCAACCGCGCAGAAACCCCGCCTTTTTCCCTGGAAGACACGATCGACACGCGCGAAGAAGTGCGCCTCGAGTACCGCTACTTGGACTTGCGCCGGCAACCGCTGCAGCGCGCGCTCCGCATGCGCCACAACATCAACTTGGCCACGCGTAACTACCTCTCCGAGAACGGCTGCATGGAGATCGAGACGCCCTTCTTGGTCAAGTACACGCCGGGCGGCGCGCGGAACTTCCTCGTGCCGTCGCGCATTCACGCCGGCAAATTCTACGCGCTCGCGGAGAGCCCGCAGCTGTTCAAGCAGTTGTTCATGGTCGCGGGCTTCGAGCGCTACTTCCAAATCGTGCGCTGCTTCCGCGACGAGGATCTGCGCGTCGATCGCCAACCGGAGTTCACTCAGATCGATATCGAGATGAGCTTCGTCAACCAGGATGACATTTTCACCTTGGTCGAAGGCTTGGTGTTCACCATCTGGAAGGCCGCGCTCGGCATCGATTTGCACGACGTTTACCCGGAAGGCCGCTTCCCGCGGTTGCGCTTCGAAGACTCGATGCGCGACTACGGCAACGACAAGCCGGATTTGCGCTTCGGCCTGCCGCACGTGGACATCACGGACACCGTCATCGAGCACGACGGCGGTGGCATTCCGTTTTGGGCGCCGATCGCGGAGAAGTTCAAGAGCAACGCCTATCGTCGGGATCTGCCGGCCGAGATCGTCAAAGCGATGGTGGTGCCGGCAAGCGCGCCGCTCTCCCGAACCGATCAAGAGAAGCTCGAGCAGATGGCCAAGAGCATGGGCGCGGGCGGTTTGGCGCGCGCCAAGGTCGGCCCGGATGGCTCGTGGACACAATCGCCGCTCGCCAAGAGCGTGACCCCGGAGCTGGCGCGCGCAATCAACGCGAAAACCGGCGCCAAAGAAGGCGATCTGTTGCTGTTCCAGTTCGGCAAAACCTCGCTCGTGCACACCGTGATGGCGAACCTTCGCGTGCACCTGGGCAAGAAGCTCGGGCTCATTCCCGAGGTCGGCCACGGCGGGATCTTCAACTTCTTGTGGGTCATCGATCCCCCGCTGTTCGAGTACGACGACGAGCACAAGACGTGGGCCGCCGCGCATCACGCCTTCACTCGCCCGCACGACGAGCACGTCGACCTGATCGAAAAAGATCCGGGCAAGGTGAACTGCTACCGCTACGACTTGGTGCTGAACGGCTTCGAGATCGGCGGCGGTTCGATCCGCTTGCACGATCCGGACGTGCAAGCGCGCGTGTTCGCCGCGCTCGGCATCAAGGACGAAGACGCGCAGGAGAAGTTCGGCTTCTTGCTCTCGGCGTTGCGTTTTGGCGCGCCGCCTCACGGTGGCATCGCGCTCGGCATGGATCGCGTGGCCATGCTCTTGGCCGGCACCGACAGCATTCGCGACGTGATCGCGTTCCCCAAGACCCAAAAGGGGACCGACATGATGAGCAATGCACCGGGCCCGGTGGGGCCGAACCAGCTCGCCGAGCTGCGCATTCGCACCATCAGCGAGGGTTAGACGCGGGCAAACGCAGGCAAAACGCCGGGCGAGCGTGAAGGCGAACCGCCTTTCCGCGCGACCGGCGAGGCATTTTTCGTGACTGAGGGCGCGGTCCGTCGCTGATCGCTTCGCGGCGCTCGACTTCGGCGCACTTTGTCGGCGAAACTGAGAGGAAACCCGAGATGAGCGCCCGCATCCTAGTCGTCGATGACAGCACTACGATCCGCAAGGTCGTAGGCTCGATCCTCGAAGCGCGCGCCTATCAAGCGGTGCTCGCTGCGGACGGCCAAGAAGCGCTGGAGATGCTCGCGACCGAAAAGGTCGATCTGGTGCTCTTGGACTTCGTGATGCCGCGCATGAACGGCTACCAATTCTGTCGCGAGCTGCGCGCGAACCCGGAATTGAAGGGCTTGCCGGTCGTGCTGATGAGCGCGAAGGGCGACAAGATCCGCGGGCAATTCGTGCAGCAAACGGGCGCTATCGACGCCATCACCAAACCCTTCGATGCGCGCGGGCTGATCGCTGTCGTCGAAGGCGCGCTGAAGAAGCACGGTGAGGGTCGTGGTCGGCCAGTGCCGGAAGCGGCGAGCATGCCGGAGGACGAAGACTCCGGACTCGAGAACTTGCGGCCTAGCCGCTCGACGTTCAGCGATGATCCCGGGCTTCGGCGCGTGCAGGCAGCGCAAGAATTCGGGCTCGCGTTGAGCGGCGTGGTTGCGCCGGAATTGGCCAAAATCCCGGACTTTACCGCGGGCGCCATCGAATCGGTCGGGCTCGCCGTGCAGCGCGCGATCCACCCGGACACCATGGGCGCGCTCTCCACGCTGCTCCGGACGCTGAACTTCGGAGAAAACACGCGCGAGGTGCTGGCCGGCGACATCTCGGTGATCTCGATCGCGGAAGTGCTCCAGCTCTTGGATCTGCAGCGCCAAACCGGCGCGCTCAGCATCTTCACGCGTCACAGCGAGATCACCTTGTACGTGAACAAGGGCCGGCTCGATTTCGCTTCGTCACGCGGGCTACGCGTGGAGTTCCGCATCGGTCGGCATTTGGTGGAAGACGGCACGATCAGCCGCGAAGAGCTGCAGACCGTGCTCGACAACCGCGCGGGCTCGAAGCGCCTGCTCGGCGAGCTCTTGGTGCAACTCGGCATGGCCACCGAAGATCAGGTTCGACGCGCGCTCGTGCGCCAAACCACCGAGCTCGTGTACGAGGTGGTGCGCTGGAAAAATGGGCGTTTTGCCTTCACCGTCGGGGTCGACAACCCCGCCGCCACGAAGGCCGCGTTGAGCCAGGAAACCGGGGGCCTCGTGATGGAAGGCTTCCGCCGCGTGGACGAGTGGCGCGTGATCGAAGGCAGCTTCGATTTCGACGAAGTCCTGTATCACGACACGGTCGCCATCGAGCGGCTGGGTGAAGACGCGAATCTCACGCGGCAGGAGCGCGCGGTGCTGAGCGCCATCGACGGTGAGCGGACGATCCGCGAGATCGTCGATCTGACGGGCGGTAGCTCGTTCGAGCTGTGCAAGATCTTGTACCAATTTTTGAACTCGCGCCTCGTGCGGCGCCGGGCGGCGTAACAACGATGGCGTCGCGCGCAGGGCTCCTGGTGCGGCGCGACGGTCAGCCGCTATTCATCCCGGCCGACGTCGCGCACAGCGTCGTCGAAACGCCGCGCCTCACGCGGATGCCCTGGGATTCGCTGCAAATGGCGCTGGTCGGCGGCGAGGTCGTGCCGGTGCTCGAGCTCAGCGAACCCACCGGCGTGCTCGTCATGTGTGAACTCGATGGACAGCCACTGGCGCTCTCGGGTTTGGCCCCGGAACGCGTGAGTTTCTGGCCAGAACAGAGCGCAGGCGTGCTCGTCGACGGACAGTTCGTCCCCACGCTCGACGCCAGCACACTGCGCCCTCAGCCGCTCTCGCTCACCCGCGAAAGGATCGCCAAATCATGAGCTCGGACGCCGACGCAGGGTCGCGACAATTTTCGGTACTGCAAGCCGCTCGCGTGCTGGCCACGTTGGAGGCGGTCGCCAAAGCCAGCGCGTTCGCCGAAAGCAGTGAACGCACCGCGGGCGTGAGCGCCGCACGTCAACAGAGCGAGCTCGAAGCCCTCCAAGATGCGGCGCGCAAACTCGACGCGCGCAGCCGCGACGTGCGAAATAGTTTGCAGTTCTTGCGAGAGTCGGTCGATCGCGCCAAATTGGCTGCGCTGAACGCCGCATTGGAGGGAGCGCGCATCGGCGATCCGGCGGGCAAAGCGCTCGTGGTTCTGGGCGACGAAGTCCGCAATTTATTGGCACGCGCCCTCGACGCCCTGGATGAGCACACCTCACTCTTGGCGGAGATCGATCGCGAGCGCGATCGTTCGCTCAGCGAACTATCGACGTTGAGCGAGGAAGCACGAAAACTCGGCGATACGCTGCGTCACGCGCAGGAACAGAGCCGCCTCGCCAAAGCGTTGGTCGGCGAGTTGCGCATCGACTTGGGCGATATTTTGGGCACCGATCCCGAAGCCGCTCGGCTACTCGCGGATTCGGCCTTGCAAGTGCGGAGCCTCGCCGGCTCACTCGGCGAATTGGCTCGGCGTGCACCCGTCGCACCTGACGCCTTGCGCGAGCTGCTCGCTCCGCTGCTCGCGCTGCTCTCCGCCGCGCCGGGCGAGCCGTGACTCATGGTTCGGCCGAGCTGAATCGGCTCCTCGCGGGCGAGATCGCCCGCCGCTTGGACACCATCAGAAGCCCTGCGACGGCAGAGCTCGAAATCCGCGGCGCGTTGCACGCGCTCAAAGGCTCGGCTGGCATGGCCGAGCACGCCGAGCTCGCGCTGATCATCGGGCAATGCGGGCGACGCGTGCGCGAACAACAAAGTGACGCCGTAGAAGACACCGTCACCGTACTCGAATACGCACTCGATCGCTTACAGCGCGGTCTGCCGCCGTTCGAAACGCACTGGCCCGAGCCGCCACCTTTCTTGCTACCGGCGCCGATCGAGCCCAAATACCGCGTCGAATATCACGGCGCGATGCGCGACCGCCTGGGCGAACTGGACGTCGTGCTGGCCAGCACCGAAAACAGCCTGGAGGGGCTCGAGCGCGCACAACGCGGAGTGCACGCGATGAAGGGCGCCGCCGCGGCCTTGGGCGACGACGTCACCGCCTGGTTCTGTCACGGCCTAGAGAGCCAAATGCGCGCAGTGCCCCGCGAGCCCGCGTCGGCATTCGACGCCCTGGTCGATCTCGCGCGACACCGAGCGCTCTTCAGCTTGCTGCTCGAAGACCAACTGCGTGGACTCGAAACGCTGCGGGCGCTCGCCGCACGCCGTTCATTGCAACCGCGGCCATTGCCCCGCCCACGCCAAAAGAGCCGCCCGCCCTCCGGCGAATATCGCGTCGAACCCGAACCCTATTTCAAAGTGCCCGTGCACACGTTGGATGCCTTCGGCGAGCGCCTGGAGCGCGTCGACATGATCTACGACGAGTTGCTGCGCGTCAGCGATTTCGCACGGAAAACCGCGGGAAGGTTGCGCGAGATCGGCGGCGGCATCGAGGACGCGCGGCGCCATCTACGCGCGCTACAGCCCGAGCGCGCGCCGGCCGTGGTCCTCGCGGGCCTCGATCTCGCCGGGCAGAAATTGCGCACGAGCGCGGCCAACGCCGAACGCGGCGCGGGGATCTTCAAGCGGAACGCGGAATTTCTCCACGCGCGCACGAGCGAGATCCGTAGCGCGCTCGGCTCGTTGCAACGAACGACCGTGCGCTGGCTGTTCGATCGCGTGACACACGCAATTTTGCGCCACGCCGAGGCCGAAGGGAAACGAGTCGAGGTCGACGCCCGCGGTCACGACGTGCCCATCGATCGGCGACTGGCCGAGCGGCTCTTGGACACGGTGCTCCAGCTCGCGCGCAACTCCGTGGCCCACGGCCTCGAAACCCCCGAAGAACGCAGCCAATCCGGCAAATCCGAGCGCGGGCGCGTGGTGCTCAGCGCCGAGCCCATCGGTGAATGGCTGCGAGTCACGGTGGAAGACGACGGGCGCGGGGCCGACGTGCAACGCATCCGTGAGCTAGCCATTGCGGCGGGCGCGGTCAGTGCCGAGGCCGCAGCCCGCGCGCAAGAAGACGACTTGCTCGCGCTGTCGTTCTTGCCTGGGCTCACGACGCACGCTCGAGCCGATCTGCTCGCCGGTCGCGGCCTCGGCCTGGATCTGGTGCAGGACACCGTGCGCCGGCTGGGCGGGACCATTCGCTTGCGCAGTCGTTCCGGAGGCGGGCTCACCGCGACTTTCGAAGTGCCGAGCGACCAGCGAGTCGTGGAAGTGTTGTGGCTCGAGGAGCTTGGCCAGCGCTTCGCGCTACCCGTGAGTTTCACGGGTAAGGTCGAACAGTTGGCCGTGGGGCAACCCGCCCCGGTGCGCCTGGCGCACTGCCTAGGCGTGGAAACGCCGCAGATTGCGCCTCTTTCACTGGAGCTGAACGTTTACGGGATCACGCCGATCCAGCTGGGCCTGGATGCAGTGGGCGACATCGAGCAAGTGAGCTTGCGCGCGTTGCCCGCGTTCGTCGCCGAGCGCGGCCCTTATGGTGGCGCTGTCCTGCAAAGCGATGGCACCCTGCTCTTGGCGCTCGACGCGCCGCTGGTCGCAGCACGCGCTTGGTCGCTGCGACCGCCAGACCACCACTGATGGCCACCGCTCCGCCGCTGATCGAAGATTTGACGACCGCAGACTTGGCGGCCGTGCAGGCCATTCTCGAGCCGAGTCAGCTTCACGTCGATCTCGTCGCCGAGCTCGAGCGCGACTTCGCGCTGCGCTGGGTCGCTCGCGACGAACCGAGCGCGCCCGCCTTAGCCTTTCTTTTGGCCTGGAACGTGGTGGATGAATTGCAACTCTTGGAGCTCGCGACTCACCCCGAGCAGCGCCGGCGTGGGCTCGCCCGCGCTCTGCTCGAGCGGCTGATCGATTTTGCCAAGAAACGGCACAAGCGGCTGCTTTTGCTGGAAGTGCGGCGCTCCAACTTGGCCGCCATTGGCTTGTACGAGAGCGCGGGTTTCGTCACGACCGGCGTGCGTCGCGGCTACTATTCGGATACTGGGGAGGACGCCTTGGAAATGCGCATCACCTTCGACCCCACGAGCGGCCAGGTCGTTCCGTCGGACCTCTGATGTCTGCAATCGCGCCGGTACTTTGCCTCGCGCTGCTCTCGGGCGCGGCGCTCATCAGCTGCGACGATCACGCGCGCCCGGGGGCTCGCGATGCCGGGCCGAGTGAGCCGAGCCCGAACGCCAGCATCCTGCCCGCGCCCCTGGCAAGCGGCATCGAGGCGCCCAGCGTCGGCAAGGTCGACGACGATGCAGGCACACGCGGCCGCGACGGCGGACACGCGCCGATCGACGCGGGAACGGATGCGGCGCCGCCGGAACCGCACGCGCTACGCGAGGATCAGGCGCTGACCGCCGATACGACGCACGAAAGCTCCGGGCTCACCTTGAGCGCGCGCTTTCGTTGGCTCGATGCGCAGCCGGCACCCCGCACTCCCGATAGTAACAACGACGCGCTCGCGCGTTTTCGCGACGCGGGCAGCTTCGACGTCGTCGTCGAACTCGCTGGCGGGCGCATGCGCATGGCCATTGCTTCACGGCTCTTCACTTTGCCGCCGGGCAGTGAGCTGCACGCGCGGGACGATCTTTATGGCTACGCGCTCTTGTGGCCCAATCGCCGCACGTACACGGTGCTCTCGCCTGGCGCATTGCGCAGCACCTTGGCCGAACAGCGCGCAGACGTGGTGCCGCTCGTGCGCGGCAAATTCGCGACTGGCGCCAGTGGCTCGCTGCTCGGCTTCGGCACCGAACGCAGCGAACTCAGCACCCCCACCGGCAAATTGGAGCTCGATCAAGCGCGCGCTCCCGCAAACGGCACCGCCGCATGGCCGAGCGGCGCGAGCCTCTGCCACCTGCTGGTCGAGTTGGTTTCGGCGCCGCCCGGCCTCTCGCTCTGTCGAGCGGATCTGGTACCGATGCGCGCCGAGTACGCTTGGCCGAACGGTGGTCATTTGGCCTTCGAGGTCACGCGGGTGACCCGGCGCACCGATTTGGATGCCGCTTCCTTCGCCGTGCCACCGACGGGCGCGGAATTTCGCCAGAGTGAGCTGCCGCCGCCGCCGCCTACGGCACTGCTTTCCGACGCGGAGCTCACGGAGCTTCGCGTTCGCGCCGCCGCCCGCGCCGAGCGCCCCGACCCGAGCGCGCCGAAGACGGGGCTATTGGTCGCGAATCACAGCGAGAGTTTGCGCTACGTCGTGATCGACGGGGTGATCGTCGCACGCCTGCCGCCGGGGGCCGAACAGCTCATGCTCGGCTTACGACCCGGCAAATATCAATTCAAGACTTGCGACTTCTTCGGCTCCGAAGAGGCAGCGCCGCGCACGATCGAGGTGCCCGCCCGCGTCACCCTTGGGGATGATAGCGAGCGGCCGAAATGAGCTCTCTCAAGAATCGAGCTGTCGCGGACCGACGCCGTAGTCTTCTTCGCTGAACTCCGCGCCATCGTAACCGGCGTCGAGCATGCGCGCGCGAAGGGCCTCCGTGGCCACTTCGATCACCTCGAAGCGTGTCGAGAACGAGAAGTATTCGTCTTCCGGCAGCGGGGGTAACGAGGCCAAGCGTTCCGCGAGAAATTCGTGATCTTCTGGGGACACGCGCAGCATCGAACGAGGGCCGTCGTGTTCGGTGCCGGAGAACACCGCGTCGTACGCGATGCCAATGGGGTTGAACCACAAGAACACGGCGCGCGAACAGATCGCCCAATCGTGCACGTTGATCGTGGGCACCTTCCAGAAGCCAGGGAAGCGCGCCCGGACCACCTCGCCGAAGTACGAGCCGACCGCGCGCGTGATGAGCGGCTCGAGCTCCGGACGCTCACGGATCGTCTCGCGTGCCACCGTTGCGTAGTGGTCGAGCAAGGGCAGCGTCTCGGGCGTGAAATCCAAGTCCACTTTGACCGCGCGCCGAACGTATTCGAGGCAGGCGGTCACGTAATCCGGGATGGGCTCGGGCGGCGGCTGAAACTCGGTCATCGGCTGGCTCGGGCCGGCATGCCCGAGTCACTGGAGCAAAGCCAGAGCAAAGCCAACAAAAGTCCGGCGGGGCACTTATATCCAGGAAAGTCGCGCAGCACTGAAATCCGCGCTCGGCTCGGGCCCACCGCGCGGCGGCGCGAGATCGCGTCAGATCAGCTCAAAAAGCGCGGGAAATCGCAGCTGGATAGGTGGATTTTCAAACGCTCGGCGGCTCGCGCCGCGGACACGCTTGCCCCATCGTGGGAAAACCACGCAAAGGCGGGCAATCGGGACAATCGAGGCCATGAGGGCGAGAAGCGTGATGCGGCCCTTACGTTCCATAGGGAGCGTGTTACTCTCAAAAGTCTCCCATGCGCCTCGGCATCTTGAGCGACATCCACGCGAATTACGAAGCGTTGAGTGCCGTTGTCGAAGCGTTCAAGCGCGAGGAAATCGACAAGTACTACTGCCTCGGTGACACCGTCGGCTACGGCGGTTCGCCGAACGAGTGCGCGGACATCGTGCGCGGCTTGGTCGAAGCGACCATCCTCGGCAATCACGACGCCGCGGTCGCGGGTCGGATGGACTACTCGTACTATTACGAGGCCGCTCGTCACGCGCTCGATACCCACGCGCAGCTGCTCTCGGAAGAGAACATGCAGTGGTTGAAGGGGCTGCCCTACCAGCTCAAGTACGACGAGATCGGCGTGCACCTGTGCCACGGCTCTCCCGTTCGCCTTGAGGAGTTCGAATACATTTTCGCGCCGGAGCAGGCTCGGGAATGCCTACCGATCTTCGAGGAGCTCGGGCACATCACGCTCATCGGCCACTCGCACTTGTGCAAAGTGTTCGCTCTCACCAAAAACACGGTCGAAGAGCTGCCCCCCATCGATTTCGAGCTCGCACCCGATCGTAAGTACATCGTCAGCGTCGGCTCGGTCGGGCAGCCGCGGGATTACGACAATCGCGCCAGCTTCACCGTCTACGATTCGGATCGAAAGCGCTTCGAGTTCAAGCGCGTCGAGTACGACATCGAGACCGCGGCGGACAAAGTGCTGCGCGCGAAGCTCGAACGAAACTTCGCGCATCGTTTGTTCATCGGCGTGTGAGCCGCGCTCTTCGCTGCGGCGGCGCGCCGTTCGACTACTGAGTGATGCTCCACTCCGTCGCGGCTGGCGTGTCGCACAGGACGACGCCAAGCGCGAGTAGCTCATCGCGGATGGCATCGCCTGCCGCAAAGTCTTTATTCTTGCGCGCGGTGGCTCGCCCTTCCACCTTGGCCTCGATCTCCGCGGGCGTGAGGCCACGCAAGCTGAGCCGTCGAGCTTGAACACGCTCGAAATAAGCTTCAGGGGGCGCGACGAGCAGGCCGAGATCGCGCGACAGCGATCCGATTGCCGCTAGCGCCGAGCGCCCGAACTCCGCGGCGGCGGCCTGAAAAGCCGCGTCTTTCTTGCGCTTCTTAGCCAGATCGCAGACCTCGTTGCCGAGTTGCGCGATCTCGCCCAACGACGCGAGCGCGACCGGGGAATTGAGGTCGTCATCGAGCGCCGCATCGGCCGCCGCGAGGGCCTTGGCCACGCGATCCTTGAACACGCGCATGTCCGACGGCAGCTTCTCGGGCGCAGTGCCGTTTTCGTCCACCAGCGCCGTGAGGCGTTGCAGGGCGCCGTACACGTAGTCGACGCGCCGCTCGGCCTCATCCACACCCGGGAAGATCACGCGGCCCGAGGCCAGCACCTCGGTATCGAATTGGATCGGCCCGCGATATTGCGCGGCCAGCAAAAACCAGCGAAATCCCTCGGCGTCGTTGCGATCGAGCACATCCGTCACGGTCACGAAATTGCCGAGCGATTTGCTCATCTTCTCTTTATCGACGTTCACGAAGCCGTTGTGCATCCACAACTTCGCGAGCGGGCCCTCGCCGGGATGCGCAGCTTCGCTTTGCGCGACCTCGTTTTCGTGGTGCGGGAAGATCAAATCCATCCCGCCCGCGTGCACGTCGAAGCCGTGCCCGAGGTAATGACCGCACATTGCCGAACACTCGATGTGCCAGCCCGGGCGCCCACGACCCCAGGGGCTATCCCAGCCCCACTCTTCGGGTGGAGCGCTCTTCCACAGCGCAAAATCCAGTGGATCGTGCTTATCGTCGTCTTTCTCGACGCGCGCGCCGGCGATCAGATCGTCGATCCGACGGCGCGACAACTTCCCGTACTCGGCGAAGCTTCGTACCGAAAAGTAGACGTCCTTGCGGTCGCCCTCGACTGCGACGGCATACGCGCTGCCGTTTTCGATCAGCTTCTGGACGATCTCGAAAATCTGCGTGAGGTGGTCACTGACGCGCGGCTCGTGATCCGGATCGACACAGCCGACCTGGCGCATTTGTTCCTGGTAAACCGCGGCCATGCGCCGCGATAGCTCGAGCGGCGACTCGCCGTTCTTCTCGGCGCGCGCCAGGATCTTGTCATCCACATCGGTGATGTTCCGGACGTAGTTGACGGCGAGGCCTTTGCTGCGCAGGCGCCGCACCAGGAGATCTGGTCCTAGCGCCGCGCGCGCGTGACCTGCGT
>Ga0105245_10004084_pt1 | contig 12959 bp, 12 predicted proteins | sample KBSM54metaG_FD_81523 | JGI IMG/M metagenome (GOLD analysis project Ga0105245, IMG submission 81523) | Miscanthus rhizosphere microbial communities from Kellogg Biological Station, Michigan, USA - KBS M5-4 metaG | ecosystem: Host-associated > Plants > Roots > Rhizosphere > Soil | place... | reverse complement strand
GCGAGGCGTCACCCGAAGGGAAACAGGGGGCTCAAATGAAATGTCCAATACATGTCCAATTGGTCACGTGCGTGAGAAAACCTCTGGTGGTCGAATTGTTGGCGCGATGTCGCGCCACAAGACTCTTGTACTGCCGAAAGTCCTGACCTGTGAGCGAGTTATCTCGGTCATAGGCGGGATTGCCGAATGTCAGCTCTGGATCGCGATAGGCTTCGTCGACGGCCCGACATCTGCTCTGCTCGCCGACCACTATCCCGCCGGTATGGCCGCAGACGAAGGCGCAACGATCAGAGCGCGGCGTCATGGCGTTTGTTCGGGGCGAAGCTGTGGGTAGCGCTGAGCGAGATCGTTTAGGTAGTAGGTCGACGTGCTTCGGGCTACCTCGATGAAGCGCATCAGGCTAGGCGATTGGTTGTCGGATCGCCAAGCCAGGGCCAGTGGGCGATACGGCAGTGGTTCGCGCAGCGGCCGGAACTGCACGCCTTGACGGTGCAGATTGATGAACGAGGTGGGCAACAGCGCGATCCCGGCCCCCGAGGCCACTAGGGCCAGAATCGTTTGTATCCGCGGGATTTCGTCGACGACTTGCGGCTGGACCTTGTGTCGGCGAAAGAGCTCGACAACGTCGCCGTAGGTGGTGGGAGCGGCTGATCGTGTCCACAAGAGGATCGGCTCGTCGGCAAGTAGCGCCGGGGCGATCCGGTGGTGTTCCGCAAGGGGATGGTCGTCACAGATCACCGCGGCCAGCGGGTCCTCGATCAGGGTTTCCACCGTCAGTGTCGGTTCATCGACCGGGCCGCGCAGGAATCCGATGTCGAGCCGGTGCTCGATCAGCTGACCGATCTGGTCGGCGGTGCCCAGCTCATCCAATTGCAGCTTCACGTCAGGGTTTTCGCGTCGGTGCGCGCGCATCACATAGGAAAGCACGCCGTCGACGGCGGCCTGCAGGGCACCGATGCGCACGTGTCCGAGCTGGCCCGTGGCCGCTCGACGCGCCGCGGCGAACGCGCGCTGGCCGTGGACGAGGCAGAGCTGAGCCTCCTCGAACACCGCATTTCCGGCGTCGGTCAGCTCGATCGGTCGCCGTGACCGATCGATCAGCTCGACGCCCAGCTGGTGTTCCAGCTTGCGGATCTGCTGGCTCAGCGGCGGCTGGGCCATGTGTAGGCGCTCGGCGGCGCGGCCGAAGTGCCGCTCTTCCGCGACCACGACGAAGTAGCGGAGCAACCGCATCTCCGGGTCCATCATATCCAGAGCATATGTCAGAGGATCAGATATGTATTGGACTGTGAATATGTAGGTCTCATACGGTGGCGGCAGAAGGGCACCCCCGCAGGAAGGCAACCGCCATGACAGCCACGGATACGCGCATAGACCACCAGGACCTGGTCGAGTACTACTTCGACCAGCGATGGAGTGATGGTCTGCCGGTCGTCCCGCCGACCCCGCACCGGGTCGCCGCTTTCGTCGACGTTCTCGGCGGCGACCCGCACCACTTCGAGGCCCGCATCCCTCCGCGATGGGGCAGCCTGACCACCGAGCTGCTGGCGGTCAACATGGTGATGGCCGGGTGCAAACCCGAATACGCGCCGGTGGTGCGTGCAGCGGTGCTGGCGCTGACCGATTCCCGGTTCAATCTCAACGGGATTCAGGCCACCACGCACGTGGTCTCGCCGCTGATCGTCGTCAACGGACCCATGGCTCGCGAGATCGGGATGAACTCGGGCGGGAACCTGTTTGGTTCCGGCAATCGCGCCAATGCCACGATCGGTCGGGCCGTGCGCCTGATCATGCTCAGCGTTGGCGGTGGTATTCCGGGCGAGCTCGACAAGAGCACGCTGGGCCATCCGGGTAAATACACCTTCTGCATCGCCGAAAACGAGCAGCAAAGCCCGTGGGCGCCCTATCACGTCGAACACGGCTACGCACCCGAGGACAGCACGGTGCTGGTCATCGGCGCCGAGGCACCGCACAGCGTCACCAACCACATCTCTGATGACCCGCAGGGCATCTTGGACAGCATCGCCTCGGCGATGAGCACCATCGCCCACAACAACGCTGTTCTCGGCGGCTCGTGCACCGTCGTGCTGGGCATCGAGCACGCGCGCACGATCGCCAACTTCGGGTGGACCCGCGACGATATCCGTCGCTACCTCTGGCTCAACGGCCAAAACCTCTGGGACGCCGTCAGTTACGGCAACCGCTACGCACCTCCCGGCGGCAAGACCTACAACCGCAACCTACCCAAGTGGTACCCGCGCGAAGACGGCCGCCGGGTGCCAATCGTGTTCACCCCCGACGACATCCACCTCTTCATCGCCGGCGGCACCGCCGGGCGGTTCTCGGCGTTCCTGCCGGGATGGAGCACCGCCACGACCCCGGTACTGCGCGCCATCGACGACAGCGTGGTGCCCGCCGAAGGCGGCGACCTGCAGTGCTCCGACGGCGCCTGCCGGCTGTAACGCTCACCGAAAACGGATAAGGAAACAGCAATGACCGAGCAGATTCCTGGCATCTACGACCCGTGCGGCATCGTCGAGGTGGAGTCCTCGCCGCTGGCCCACCGGCCCGACACTGAAAACGGCCTGCGCCTCGCCGTGCTGAGCAACACCAAATGGAACGCCGCAAAACTGTTGCGCGCCACCGTTCGTGCGCTCACGGAGCAGGGTCTGACCTTCGCCGCCGTGCAGCACTACGACAAGCAACACTTCTCCTCGCCGGCCAGCGACGAGGTCATCGACCGCATCGCCGCCGACAACGACATCGCCATCACCGCGATCGGTGACTGCGGGTCGTGCTGCTCGGCGTGCGTGAACGACGGTGTCCGCCTTGAACAGGCCGGGCTGCCCACCGCGGTGATCGTGACCACCGAGTTCGAGCACGAAGCGCGCCTGCAGCGCGAGGCCCGCGGCATGGCCGACCTGCAGCTGGTGGTGGTCAGCCACCCGATCAGCAGCCTGACCCTCGAACAGCTCGACGGCCGCGCCGTAGAAGCCGCGTCGCAGGCACGCGCCATCTGGTTCGCCACCGCGCCGATAAACCACGTCCCGCAGCAAGCGCCCTCGGCCTAGCACATCTCAAATCCTCACCACTCGAACAGCTTTCAACGCACTCTTCATTGAAGGGAGGGTGGCAATGTCGTCACCTCCGAACGCTCCGCAAGGGGTGGAGATCGGCCGTCAACGGCGCCGCGCCATCGTGGCCAGCACGGTCGGAACCTCCATCGAGTACTACGATTTCTTTCTCTACGGGTGTATGGCCGGTGTCGTCTTCCCGACGGTGTTTTTTCCCGCCTCCAACACCTATGCGGGCATCCTGCAGTCCTTTGCGACGTTCGCCTTCGGATTCGTCGCGCGGCCCATCGGCGGTGCGGTCTTCGGGCACTACGGCGACAAACTCGGCCGCAAGACGACATTGATGGTCACCCTCTCGCTGATGGCGGTCGGCACCGTGCTGATCGGGCTGGTCCCCAGTTATCACCAGATCGGCGCCTGGAGCGGTGTGCTGCTGGTGGCCTTGCGATTCGTGCAAGGGCTGGGCGTCGGCGGCGAATGGGGAGGGTCGGTCCTTCTGGCCATGGAATGGGCCAAACCCAACCGGCGAGGGCTTGCCGCCGCCTGGCCCCAAGCCGCTGTACCAATCGGCTTGCTTCTCGCGAACGGTGCCATCGCTTTGACCATGGTATGCATGCCGCATCAGCAGTTCATGACGTGGGGATGGCGGGTGCCGTTTCTACTCAGCGTGGTGATGTTCGGCGTTGGCATCTACATCCGCAGGCGCGTCGTGGAAAGCCCCGCCTTCAGCCAGGTAGCCGCCACACGAAAGATCGCGGTCAACCCGTTGCGGGAAGTCGTCCGCCGCAACTGGCGTGAAATCGGCTTATGCGCACTGCTTTCGGCCCCCGACTTGGCCGCCTTCTACATCTTCGCCGTATTCATCTTCGCGTTCGCCAAACAGCAACTGCACCTTGAACAGTCGTTCGTCACCGTCGCGGTGATGACTGGCGCCGCCATTTCGGTGTTCGCAATGCCGTTGTTCGGCTACCTGTCCGACCGCGTCGGGCGCCGCCGCGTCTACTTCACGGCCCTGGTCTTGCTGGCCGTGTGGGCATGGATGTACTACGCCCTGCTCAACACTGGAGCCGCGACCCTGGTCTTCGCCGCTATCGCGATCTCGTTCATCGCCCACGCCATGTGCCACGGACCACAGGGCGCACTGCTGGCCGAATCCTTCGGCACTCGGGTGCGATACAGCGGCGTGTCGCTGGGATATCAGCTGTCCTCGGTGATGGCCGGCGCAACCGCCCCCCTGATCGCGCTCGCGCTCTACCACCATGACAACCGTGGATCCGGCATCGCTGCCTACATGTTCGGGATCGCCGTGATCGGGGCGGTCGCGACCGCGCTACTGCGCACCCGCACCGATGCGCGCCTCCACACCGACGTGTCCGCGCCCAGTTCAGCCGAAATCATCAGCGCTCCGGCACAACTGGCGGCGACGACGCAATCCAAGGAGGCAATGTGACCGACCTATCGCCGATGTCGGGGCTGCTGGTCGCGGACTTCTCCCGCGTGCTGGCCGGTCCGTTCGCCACGATGACACTCGGCGATTTGGGCGCGGATATCGTGAAAGTGGAACGGCCCGAGGGTGACGACACCCGGGCCTGGGGTCCTCCGTTCGTCGACGATCACAGCACCTACTACCTGGGCGTCAACCGCAACAAGCGCAGCGTTGTGCTGGATCTGACCGACCCCGAGGACCTGCGGGCCGCGCGGACACTGGCGGAACACGCCGACGTCGTGGTGGAGAATTTCCGCCCCGGTGTCATGACGCGGCTCGGTTTGGACGAACCCACCCTGCGGTCGGCCAATCCTGAACTCGTCTACTGCAGCATCTCCGGCTTCGGCGCCGCCGCCGGTCGCGAGCTCGCCGGCTACGACCTGCTCGTGCAGGCACTCGGCGGGCTGATGAGCATCACCGGCCCGGACGACAACTCCCCGACCAAGGTCGGAGTCGCGCTCGTCGACGTGCTCGCCGGCCTGTTCGCCACTGTGGGAATCCTGGCCGCCCTGCAAGAGCGCGTCAAATCTGGTGTGGGCCAGCACGTCGAGGTCAACCTGCTGTCGGCGCTGCTGAGCGCTTCGGCCAACCAGTCCTCCGGATATGTTCTCGCGGGCATAGTTCCGCACGCCATCGGCAACACCCACCCCAGCATCGCTCCGTACGACACCTACGCCACCGGTGCGGGGACGCTCGTGCTGGCGGTGGGCACCGACAGGCAGTTCTCCCAGCTGTGCGCGGTCATCAACACCCCCGAACTCACCTACGACGAGCAGTTCGCCAACAACGAGGCCCGGGTCCGCCACCGACACGCACTGCGTGAGCACCTCGAATGCGCACTGGCCGCAGCGCCCGCGTCGCAATGGGCAGATGCGTTGACCAACAAGGGGATTCCGGCCGGCACCGTCAACACCATGGCCGAAGCCTTCACCCTGGCCACCCGCCTCGGCCTGGCACCGATCCGCCGCACCGACGACGGCGACGGGCTCGGACTCCAAGTCGCTAGCCCGATCAACCTGTCGGCCACGCCGGTGAGTTACCGAACCCGGGCGCCCCGTCTCGGCGAACACAGCAGCGAGATCCGCGCCTGGCTGAAGGCCACCGACCACCGGCAGGACACCGTCTAATCACAGGAGAACCGATGCAACCAATCCGCGACGTCATCATCATCGGTGCGGGACCGGCGGGGTACACCGCGGCGATCTACGCCGCGCGCGCCAACCTCAACCCGCTGGTGTTCGAAGGCATCCAATACGGTGGCGCTCTCATGCGGACCACGATGGTCGAGAACTTTCCTGGTTTCGCTGAAGGAATTCAAGGCCCGGAGCTGATGGAGACGCTGCGCAAGCAAGCCCAGCATTTTGGGGCCGAACTGATCACCACCGATATCACCGCAGTCGACCTGGCTGGCACGGTCAAGACCGTCACCGCCGATGGCGACCGCTACCAGGCCAGAGCGGTCATTCTCGCGATGGGTTCGGCTTATCGGTCTCTGGGCATGCCCAATGAAGAGCGCCTGTCCGGCCGGGGCGTGTCCTGGTGCGCGACCTGTGACGGATTCTTCTTCCGGGAGCAGAACATCGCCGTGATCGGCGGCGGTGACTCCGCGCTCGAGGAAGCGATTTTCCTGACGCGATTCGCCGAGCGCGTGACTGTCGTTCACCGCCGGGCCGCGCTGAAAGCGTCCAAGATCATGCAGAAGCGGGCCTTCGCCAACCCATCGATCGAATTCCGTTGGGACAGCGTGGCCGAAGACGTCACCGGTACCGGGCAGGTCGACGGGCTCATCGTACGCGACACACTCACCGATCAACGCTCGACATTGCCAGTGACAGGAGTGTTCATCGCGATCGGCCACGACCCCCGCAACGAACTCGTGCGCGGGCAGGTGGCCCTCGATGACGCAGGCTACGTCGTGACACAATCACCGTCCTCCCGCACGCACCTTTCGGGCGTCTTTGCATGCGGCGACCTCGTCGATCACAGCTACCGACAGGCGATTACCGCTGCCGGCAGCGGTTGCATCGCCGCGCTGGATGTCGAGCGGTATCTGGCTGGCGCAGAGGACAACCGCGAGGAGCGCCGCGCATGAAGATCTTCCTGGCACGGCGATCCGAGCCGCTGCCGGCGGACACCGAGGAATGCATCAGCGAGTTCGCCGACCCCGTCTCTCCACTTGTCGGCGATCCGATCGTGTGGCGCACATGGGCGGTCTGGCCGGCCAGTTCGCGCCGACAGGACGTGGCTCAGCTGATTGCTGCACTCGGCCGACACCGCGTAGTTGTCACGCCAATGCTCAGATGTTCATGAAGCGCCGTTCGACTGTCCTGGGCGTCGCTGCAGCGGCGGGTTTGATTGCGGTCGAAACGGTTGCGGTCGTGCTTCTGATGGAGTTGATGCCGAAGGAACGCTGCGAGTCGCTGTATCTGCTTGGTGTAGTGGCTATTTCGATGATATGGAGCCGGTGGCTCGCGGTGGCGACATCTGTGTTCAGCGCACTGGCACTCGCTTATGTTGATGACTGGCCAAATCTTCATTTCTCATTCGACCTGGAGAACGCTTTGGTCGTCGGGGTCTTTCTGGTGGTCGCACTGTTGACGAACCTCGTCGCAAACGCGGCGCGGGCGCGGGCGCGCGAGACCGCTGTGCTCGCCGCTCAGCAGGCCGCGTTGCGGCGGGTGGCCACACTGGTCGCGCGTGGTGCGAGACCACCGCAGGTGTTCGCGGCGGTGGCCGAGGAGATGGCCCGTTGCCTGGAGGTGGATTGCGCGGAGGTGTTGCGCTACGAGGCCGACGATTCGGCCGTCATCATCGCTTCCTACGTCGCGTCCGCAGAGCCCCACGTTGCGCTCGGCGAACGGGTCGCCTTGGAGGGCGACAATGTCGCTGGGACGGTGTTGCGCACCGGCCGCCCGGCGCGGATGGACGAGTACGACAGTGCTACCGGCGCATTGGCAGCGCGGCTGCGGAAGCTGGGTGTGCGGTGTCGGGTGGGCGCCCCAATTGTGGTGGATGAACACGTCTGGGGCACGGCCGTTGTCGGCACTTCGCGGGCCGAGCCGCTGGCCGCTGACACCGAGACGCAGATCGCCGAGTTCGCCGAGCTAGTAGCCACCGCGATCGCCGCCGCCACCACCCACGACGATCTGATCGCCTCCCGGGCGCGGATCGTGGCAGCCGCCGATGACGCCCGGCGCCGGCTGGAACGCGACCTGCACGACGGGGCCCAACAACGGCTGGTTTCACTGGGCATCCAACTGCGCCTGGCCGAGGCGTCCGTGCCTGCCGAACTGCAGTCAGTCACGGATCGGCTGTCGGGCATCGTGTCAGGTTTGACCGCAGCTTCTGAAGAGCTGCGGCAGATTTCGCGGGGTATTCATCCCGCGATCCTGGCGAAAGGCGGATTGGGTCCGGCGCTGAAGACGCTGGCCCGCCGCTGCCCGGTTCCGGTTACTCTCAACGTTGCCATTGAGCGACGATTACCCGAATCGGTCGAGGTGGCCGCCTACTACGTGGTGGCCGAAGCGCTCACCAACACCGCCAAGTACGCCCAACCCTCCGAGGTAACCGTCTGCGCGACAGTTAGGGACGCCGCGCTTTGTCTATCGATTACGGACGACGGCATCGGGGGAGCAGATTCCCGCAACGGCTCAGGACTGATCGGGCTCACAGACCGCATCGGAGCGCTCGGTGGCCGTCTGCAGATCACCAGCCGCCCTGGAAGTGGCACGTCGCTGCACGCCACCATCCCATTGGCATGAAACATGCCAACACAACAAACAAGCTCACGCTGGAGGTGAGGTCCATCCGACAGATGACCCCCCATCACCTGAAATACCCACTGGAGCAACCAATCAACCCTTGCCGACCACCCAATGATTTGCGGCTGACGTTGCCATCCAACGCTCGTTGGCAGCCGTTAAACTACCTGCTGCATAAAAGATTACAGACGTTGCAGCCAACAAACAGGCAACCAGGAGTCCGCTCAGCGGGAAGCACCGATTCATGGTAACAGCGATGATAAGCAGTGGGGCGCTGGATATTCTGATAGTACGCGCAGCACACACGAAGATCGTCACAAGGCCGACAGTGTCAGCGCAGCTGCAGCTGATCTTCGCCGCGCATCCGCTCGGAGATTTCGCGACCACATCCCTTGTGGTGAAGGTTATTTCGTCCAGACGGTCCAAAATGCGGGCGCGTCAACAGCATCGCACAGGCGTTTCAACTGGCCGAGACCCTTGGGCTGGAGCCGACTGTCGCGGTACCCCGCGCCGACGGCAGTGTCGCACAGCTCGCGCGCAAACCGATCCGCCTGTCGCGCACGCCAGTCACCTACTGAAGCGCTCCTCCGACCCTGGCCGTAGATGCGCACTCACCGCGCAAGCCGGCCAGCTGGCCGAACAACAACACCGCCGAAAACAACACCACGGAGAAAATCATGAACCAGCACGACAACACAACGATGGTCGAATCTCAACGGCCACAGCACGTTTCTGATCGGAACGGTCGAAACGGGCACGCCGAAAGCCCTGCGCTGGCCGCGGACTATCTGAACATCGACAGCCTGTTTACTCCTGACGAAGGTGCGCTGCGGCTGCGGGTTCGAAAGTTCGTCGACGAACGAGTCAAGCCCCACATCGCCGACTGGTATGAAAACGCGTATTTCCCAACGGAGCTCGTCGCCGAGCTCGGCCAGATCGGGCTCTTGGGCATGGCGATCGAGGGCTACGGCTGCCCCGGACGCAGCTATGTCGAGTACGGCCTGGCCAACATGGAGCTCGAGGCCGGCGACTCCGGTTTGCGAACCTTCGTCAGCGTTCAAAGCTCGCTGGCCATGAGCGCCATCTACAAGTTCGGTTCTGAGGCGCAGAAGAACCAGTGGCTGCCGGGCATGGCCAAAGGCCAACTGATCGGGTGCTTCGGCCTGACCGAGCCCGACGCCGGCAGTGACCCGGCGGGCATGCAAACCATCGCGCGCCGCGACGGCGAGCAATGGACGATCAGTGGGACCAAGCGCTGGATCGGACTGGCCTCCATCGCCGACATCGCCGTCATATGGGCCAAGACCGACGAAGGCGTCCGGGGCTTCCTTGTGCCCACCTCCGCCCCGGGCTTCACAGCCACGCCGATACAACCGAAGCTCGCGATGCGCGCCTCGATCCAATGCGAGATCCACCTCGATAACGTCCGGCTGACCGAGGCCGATCGGCTTCCGTTGGCGACTGGGCTCACGGCACCGCTGACCTGTCTGGACGAGGCGCGCTACGGCATCCTGTGGGGCGTAGTGGGTGCTGCACGTGATTCCTATCAGGTCGCCCTCGACTACACGCTCAACCGCCACCAATTCAACCGGCCGATCGCCAGCTTTCAGATCGCCCAGCAAAAGCTGGTCAACATGGTCCTGGAGATCAACAAGGGCCTGCTGGTCGCGCTGCACACCGGCCGCCTGAAGGACGCGGGCATGCTGCGTCCCGAGCAGATCTCGTTCGGGAAGCTCAACAACGTCCGGATGGCGATCGACATCGCCCGTGAGGCTCGAACGATGCTCGGCGGCAATGGGATCACCCTCGACTACTCGCCGATGCGTCACGCCAACAACCTGGAGGCCGTGCGCACCTACGAGGGAACCGACGAAATCCACACATTGATTATCGGCCGGGCCATCACTGACCTGCCGGCGTTCGAGTCAGGGACCGTCGCACGGCGCGGCTGTCACGTGACGTAACACGCACCTATACAGCCCCCCGCCGCATTCTGCACAACACGCAGCACTGAAGGAGACAACCATGGATACCCCACTATCGGCGTACAACGAGGTGGCGCCGCGCGTGTACCGGGAGACCTCTGGTTTGTACTACGAGGATTTCGTCGTCGGCGACACCTTCGAGCACCGACCCGGTCGCACCATCACCGACACCGACAACATCTGGATGACGCTGCTGACGATGAACACTCAGCCGGTGCACTTCGACGCCAACTACGCTGCGGCCACCGAATGGAACAGGCTGCTCGTCGATTCCACGCTGACCATCGCGATGCTGACCGGCATGAGCGTTCGCACCGTCAGCGCCAAGGTCGTGGCCAACCTGGGCTGGGACAAGGTACGCGCCGCAGCACCGGTCTTTGCCGGCGACACCCTCTACGCGACCTCAACCGTGTTGTCGAAACGGCCGTCGAAAAGCCGTCCCACCCAAGGCATCGTCACGGTGCAGACCATCGGAACCAAACAGAACGGTGTAGTGGTGATGACGTTCGAACGGACCATGTTGATCTACACCCGCGAGGGCTCACCAGCCGAGGCGGCGAACTACTGATGGCCAACTCCGCACTCACCGACTACACGAGCGCCTATCACGCCAAACTGACCGATGCCGACACCGCCATGGAATCGGTGACCACCGGTTCCTCGGTGGCCATCGGGCAGGCCGCCAGCCAACCGCCGGAGCTGCTACGCGCGCTGGCGGCCCGCGCCGGACGCGGCGAGATCGATCGCGTCAAGCTGTTCTACTTCCACGCCGAAGCCCCAATGGCGGACACCGTTCTGCGTTACGAACTGATGGGACGGTTCCTCCCATACTCGATGTTCTTACAACGCCCCGAACGCGATCTCATCAAGCGCGGCGATCAGGAGGGCCGCAAGGTCGTCAACTTCATCCCGACCTCGTTCAGCGCATCAGTGCGACTGTTCGCCGAGTCGATTCCCGTCGACACCTGCATCGTGACGGTGTCCCCGATGGATGAGCACGGCTACTTCACCTTCGGCACCAATAACGACTACACCAGCTCGGTGGCACGGCAGGCCACGCGGCTGATCGTCGAAGTCAACCCCAACATGCCGCGGGTTTACGGCGAATCAACGTTGCACGTCTGCGAGGTCGACGCCATCGTCGAGAACGACGCGGCGCTGCCCGAACTGCCGCAACGGCCAATCTCCGATGTGGACCGGGTGATCGGCAAGCAGGTCGCCACCCTGGTGGATGATCGGGCCTGTGTGCAGATCGGGGTCGGCGGTCTGCCCCAGGCGGTGTGCGAGGAACTGCGCGACCGCGCCGACCTCGGGATCCATTCGGAGGCGTTCACCCCGGCGCTGGCCGACCTGGTCCGCCGCGGGGTCGTCACCGGCCGCTACAAGACACTGAATCGCGGTAAGGCGGTGTTCACCTTCGCCATGGGCGACCGCGACACCTACCAGTTCATGAACGACAACATCGCCCTGGAAAGCTATCCGGTCAACTACGTCAACGATCCCGCGGTGATCGCCGAAAACGACAACATGATTTCGGTCAACTCCACCGTGGAAATGGACCTCACCGGCGCGTGCAACTCCGAACACGTCAACGGACACGAATTCAGCGGCGCCGGAGGGCAACTGGACTTCGTGCGCGGCGCCTACGCCTCCCGAGGCGGCAAATCGGTGATCGCCTTCGCATCCACCACCCCAGGCGGCACCATCAGCAAGATCGTTCCCCGGCTCTCGGGACCCGTCACCACGCCCCGCAACGAAACCAACTACGTCGCAACAGAATACGGCCTAGCCAACCTCAAGGCGCTTTCCAGCACCGAACGTGCCGCCGCACTCATCGAGCTGGCACACCCCGACTACCGGGACTGGCTCACCGACAACGCCCAACGCATGCACCTCATCTGAAAAGGAAGGAACCGCATGGAAACTGTTGCACGGCATGTGGTTGATGCGCTCAAACGCAGTGGCGTCAGCCGGGTATACGGGCTTCCCGGCGACAGCCTCAACGGGTGGCCAATTATACTGTAGGGCAGGCTATCTCGCGTTAGAACACATAAGCTTAGTTATCGGGCCACCCGCGCAGTCGCGTGGTCAACCTGTCACGTGACGCAATACCGCCCTCGTGGAACGACCTGGACACGGGCACCCTGAGTACGCCGAAACATACTTAGACGCGGCTCCTGAAAAAATGACACGGGTTTGAGAAAAGCCGGAGATGACACTACGTGAGAAAGCCTGCATCGCCGCAGTTCAACGGGCCGCGATATGACACCGGAAATGAAAACCTGCAAATTCTGTCAGTTCTCAAACAAAATGTCGTCGTCTCAATTTCAATGTCGTCGCGATGTCATAAATGACATGAATCGAGATCGCCGAGCTTCATAGGAAGCTCGCGGTTCTTGCCTGGGGGATGAGTCGGCACGGCCGGCACCATGCCTTCGAGCGCACTACTTGCACTGGGCGCCGACTACTACCGACATCCTAAAGTGTTGCTTTAGAACACAACTCGATGTGATAACGCGCGGCGCGACACCGCGGTGTGGCTGTTTCACGGATTATCCATGTGACTGGAGACCGACGTTTGGTGGCAAACGCTGGCAATTTTACTCATGGATAACGAATGTTATCCACCATCCGTACGTTCTCAGGGTCGAAG
>Ga0105245_10004082_pt1 | contig 12961 bp, 7 predicted proteins | sample KBSM54metaG_FD_81523 | JGI IMG/M metagenome (GOLD analysis project Ga0105245, IMG submission 81523) | Miscanthus rhizosphere microbial communities from Kellogg Biological Station, Michigan, USA - KBS M5-4 metaG | ecosystem: Host-associated > Plants > Roots > Rhizosphere > Soil | place: Michigan... | reverse complement strand
CTGGTTGGCTGGAACCCGGTGATCGTGAACGTCGGCGTCTGGTTTCCGCTAGGAGGATTTGGAAGAGGAACTCCGATCGCTGCGACCAGCGCCTTGGCATCCGCATCCGTGGTGGTGAGGATGCGCTGACCGCTTAGTCCGAGGCGTAATTCGTTGACAAGCGCCGGGGAAATGATAAAGTTGTGCGCGGCAACGAGCGCATAGTCGATTTCGGGTTGGTGCAATGCACCGGCCATCACGGTGCCCGTCGATACGGGCGGATTGTCAACTTCGCGGGCTTTATAGGTGCCGCGGACGAATGCGGTCTGCCGGCCTCCCAAGTTCTGATCCACGCGGAAGTCGCCCTGGTTACTCGTAATCGGCGTCGGGAAATTGACGGAGTAGTTATTCGCGATCGCGTTCGGACCTCCCGTGTTGGGCAGCGGAAAAAGATATTTCAGCGCGGCCAAAGCTACCGGAGAAATCTGCCCGATGGGGATCTGTTTGCCGACGAACGGCGAACTTGTTGTGGGATCGAGGATTGTTCCCGACAGGGAAGATAAGTCTCCGTTTCTCAAGGCCAGCGAAGGAACGCTTTGGTTGATGAACGTCTGCCGGGGCAACTTCAGCTTCTCGTAGCTGACAAAAAAGAAGGTCTTGTCCTTGCCGTTGTAGATGTGCGGAAGCACCACCGGTCCGCCGGCGAATCCGCCATAGTTGTTCATCTGGGTTTTCGTCACGGTCGCGCTAAACGGATTGCGGGCGTTCATCGCGGTGTTCTGCAGGTTCTCGAACAGGCCACCGTGGAGTCCATTGGTGCCGCCCTTGCTGACCGTTGTGATATCGCTGACGCCGCCATATTCGGCGGCATTGTTGATCTCGCTTACGCGGATCTCTCCGATCGCGCCAAAGGACGGAAACAATTCGCCGATCGCCGCGTTGCTGCGGACGCCCATGGTGCTGATGCCGTCGATGGTGACCGAGAGCATACTGGGCTTCGAACCGGCGACCGAAATCGCGCCGGCGTTGTCGGTCTGTACGCCAGCCTGCGTCGTGAGCGTGGAGATGGCGCTGGTAGACCCCAGCCCGCGAGAGCCAATCGCTACCGGAAGGTCGAGAAGCTCGCGGCCCGTCTTGGTCTCCGCGATACTGGAAATCTCCGTGGTGATCACGGCTTCCGAGGACGCGCTGACGTTCACCGACTCTAACACCGTGGCGATGTTCACAGTGCCATCCACGCGGACGCTCTGCCGCGAGAGCAGCTGGAGATTGTCATACGTCGTCGGCCGGAATCCGGCTGCCGTCATGGTGATTTGATACGTGCCGGGTTCGATATTTACCAGAACGTAGCTCCCGGTCTTGTCCGTGACCGCGGATCGCTGCGCCGACGTCCCTAGGTTTTTCAGCGTCACGATGCAGTCGGCGACCAGGGCTCCCGAGGAATCGTGCACCGTGCCGACAAAGGTTCCAAAAGTCGACTGCGCCACGCAGGTCGCAGCTAGAAATGAAATCATCAAAACGCCTGCAAGGAAAACTCCACTTGCCCGGCGCGCGCGGCGAGCCAACGCAGGTGACCCGGCTGTATTGTATTCAGACACTCCACACCCCCAAAATGAGAAGTTATAGCGGCAGAGGCGGAGAAATACCGCCAGCCAGCTAACCGAACAAATTGTTTGTGATCGTGTCCAGACGATGGACTGGTACTTGCCCTGAACGGTGCAAGTGAAACCCCTCAGTTACTCGAGAGGGGATGAACTGGTTGTTAAGATTTATACCACTCTCAAGCCGGTTCTGTCAACGAATGATTTCTACTGCCGGACAAAGACCTGTTTGGTATGAAGGTTCGTGCCGCTGGGAGTCTGCGCATCCGACTCGGACACCAAGGTCTTCCCGTCCGAAGAGAGCGTCAGCTGGGTTGTGACCGCAGGGCGCCCCGGGCCCTCCATCAGAATTTTGTAAGCCGCGCCGTCTCTCGAGACTTTGGCCGTCCCCATTTTTTTCCCGTCGCCGCCGCTGACCTCGGCCTCGGTCCCATCCAAAGACGAACTGAATTTCAAATTGACGACCGGCTCATGGTTCACGGTCACGATAAACGCAAAATCCAGCCGGTTGCCGGATGGCGTTATCGCCAGCGTGAGGGGGTTCGAGTCGGTCTGGTTGCCGCCGACTTCCTGGTGCTTCAGCAGCCAGTTTCCGGCAAGCGGGTCAGCCGCAATCGCCGCTGGCGTCGTGAGCGCTAGAACCGCCGAGATTACAAGAATTGTGGAGTGCGACATGTCTTACCTCAGTACCTTTCCGTCAGTGAAGAGCATTTTACTTCTCAGCCTCCGCCTTGAGCTCTTTGCCATCCGGCAAGAGAATCCTGGTGATCCATATGGAAGGGACATTGTTCTTCCCTGGATAACCGGTGACCCTGATCTTGTCGCCGGATTCCAAGGTAGCAGCGGTCCATCCTCTCGGAACCAAATGCACTGGACTGCTCAGTTCGCCGTGCCATGTGCGGACCTGACCCTGAGCGTCCTTTACGTCGAAGTCCACGACGCAATGAGGATTGGTCCAGTGAAATTCGGAAACGGTTCCCACGAAGGTTAGCGCCGCCCGCGTGTCGAATGCAGCGTATCCGTGGTGTCCCTCAGCCGAACCTGGTATCCAGAACAAGCTTGCCATCATCACCACGAAGATCCACGTCGCATACTTCATGCTTGATTCCTCCAAAGACCTTTTCACTGCGTCCGTGATACCGGGCCATCATCGACCCACCTATCCAGATCGCGAACGTACCGGTGTCCATTGAACGTGTACGCGGGAATCGTAACCACCACGTAGCCCTTGCCCACAAGTGGCTTGCCATTCTGATCCTTCTCATCCTTGGCCGTCGCGACCACCCAGACATCGAAATTGTTGCCAGGACTCGTGGTCGCGGGCGTCAGAAGACCCGTGGCACTCATCTTGCCGACAGAATCGCTGCTGGCGCCGTTGGCTGCGTAGAATACCTCTAGCGACCAGGTGACATCGACCGGACCAATTTCCAGATCGTCGGTCGTGTGCGACTTTCCGTCGGCTCCGCGCTGATACCCGATGGCCTCAAACTGTTGGTAGCCCCTAAGGTGCTTTGCATCGCCGAACGTCGCCAAAGCCGAGTCAGGCTTGACTCTTACAAAGTCCACGCGATCATAGATCGCCAGGGCGCCTGGTAACACGGAACGGCCGAAGGTCAGGTCGCGTTGGCCGAGTGGAGCTTCAGCAGCGACGTCCACTTCCGCGATCAGTTCAGTGGCGGTGTGGGAAACAACTCTACGCACGGTGACCTTGGGCCCCAGGTTCAGATCGGCCGGTGTAAGCTCGGCAGGAAAATTCAACCCAATCACGCGCACACGATTGGCTTGGGAATCCACCTTTAGAGAAACTCGATCGACGGCCAGAAGTGTCGGATTCGAAGAGACTCGCTGGAGTTTCACATCGAAACCGAATTCCTGGTATTGTCCCCAGAACCAGCGACCCTCGGCAGTGGACTGATCCGGTGCGATCCAAAGGACTTCGCGCGCTTCGCTCGCGAGATCGTCGGGAGCCGGACCCGCAGGCTCGCTTCCCCTGGAACGTCCGCGCCAAGCATAGCCTCCATACACCGCGCTGCGCCCCGAGCGAGCGATCGTCGATCCATCCTGGACCGATGTAAGCATGACACGCGTAGTGAACTCGTCGTCGCCAACGGAATCGACCTGCATTTCACCGTAGAACTGGCCGCGACCTGGTAGTGAAGCTGTTACCTGCCAACGGCCTGATAGAGCAGGCGTACGAGCCTTGGTACTCCAGGCGTCCCATTCGGGAGTGTGGAGGGGAGCGGCCTTAGCGAGAAATGCGACGGTTGCCTCGCTCGGTGTCTTGTAGCGCGCCGCATGCGAGTCGGCGAATTTCTCCCAGTCTCCGACCGAACGACGCCACGAAAGCGCCCGGGCTAGCGAATGGCATCGGGTGCAGGTGTTCCCAGGACCACCGCGCGGCAGGTTGGTTTCGTCGCGGACTCGGCGCTCCGCGTCGTACCTTACAGACCGGGCTTCCTCCGGCGCCAACCCATGATTGGTGCTGAGGTATTTGACGATCGACCGGGCCTCCGGCGTCGTGACCGAGACGCCATACCCAAGAATCATTCGTTTCAAGGTGTCTTGCCAAGCTTCTGGTGTCGTCCGAGCCCAGGAGACGCGCTCCATATTTCCGCGCTCGTCACGGATATGACAGCTTCCGCATTTCGCGACCATCAGTGGATCGGTGACGGGGATGCCTTCTGCGGACGAATTAGACTGGGCCGAGGACATGCCGGGTAAAACGAAGCAGAAAGCTAGACTCTGGGACAACGTTCGAAGTGAACAGATCATTGCTTCTCCATGGTTCAGAACTGAAAAAGGATTGAAACTGGGAAAAACAACGAGGTAGGTGTGACCGGCGGGGTCGAAAGGGCCGCACCGAACGTGGTGACCCGATCAGTAAGAGTCTAGCGCATTTGAAGCGGGCTCTTCACTGATCGGCGATTCATTTGCCGGCAGATTCATCAGAATCGGGCCGTGCGGTGTATTCGCCGGCTTCAGGAGACGTATGGAGCTCGGCGAGCGTACTTTCAGTAAATTCGAAATGATCCGATAACAGTTCAGCTACCGTAAAGTCGGACTCGGCGATACCGCTACGTGCATGAACGCGAGTTTGTCCGATCATGTGATACAACTCATGCGCCATCAATCGAGCAATCGCGCGACCGTAGGCGAATTCCCGCACTTTATCCGGCTCCTTCCATAACGAAGGTCCGAGAAAGGCATTCAAGGCTGCACAGTCGATATCGCCAAAGGGAAGAATTACTCCGTCGGCCACCGGACTCGAGGCGAGAGTGAAAGGTCCGCTGACGGCATGTTCGAATCGGGTAATCGCGTCGGCTGGACGGCAGGAGCCTCGCAAGTGAACCAAGGCTGAGTAGTCGTTTTCCAACCCCCCGCGGTCGACTGCCGGATCGCGCCAGTCTACACGAATTGCCGCGGGCCGGAGGAGGTAGCTCACTTCCCTCTTTAGTTCCGAAGACGCTGCAGCCGAGATGATTGCATCCGAGGTCAGGAAAATGACCAGCGTTTTTTCGCGCCCAGGAAAAGACGCAGCGTTATGCGTTGGGATAGAGTCCGGGCGACATAAGCAGGGGCTCACAATGAGCAGGCCAGCAAGGGCGAAGATATGTGCAACACGGGGCACAGCACCCTCAGTGTAGTACACCCTTTCTTATCACGCCACGTCGTGGTTTGATTTGCGTGTCCAGGAAACACGACCTCAGCTCAATGTCTCAGAGGCAGACTGGCAGACGTTTGAAGAGAGCCGTTGCGAGCTCGTCCGCAGACTGGTGGAACAGGTCAGCTATGACGGAACAGCTGGGGCGGTTTCTCTGAACCTAAAGCTTGGGGCGAACCATGAAGATTGAGTTTGCGGTGCCGCTTCGACGAGTGCGGGCTCCTCGGACCCTTCTAGTCGAACCAATTCCTGAGCCCGCGAGTCCCCCGCCCCGCATCGCCCGGGTTCTGGCGATCGCCCACAAAACTGGACGCACTCGTTCGATCGGGCACGGTCTCCTCCTACAGCGAGTTCGCTCGCCTGTGTCACATTTACGCCAGCACGCATTACGCAGATCATGGTCCTTTTGCATTTGGCGCCGTCGATAAGCGCGGGTAGCCTTTAGACAGCGATTAAGCTGAATGCTATGTTCGCGTTGGGACGGGCCACTTTCCTCGGGCGGTTTTCTAACATCGCCGCAAGGCAGGCCGGACGACATGCATTCGCTGCTCTCAGTGGTACGGCTTCGGCGGTATGATCGCGCGCTCAAAAGATCGATTGCATCTACTTAAAGCGTTCGCCGTCCGGTGACTGGTTTATGATCTGTTTCACATGAGGGGATAGGGCCTGATTTATTCCAAATGAGAAACGCAGCACCTTCCTGATCCGATCTCGCAGAGAGTACCCCAGAGTCTCCCAAATTCCGAAACAATCAGAATTTCGTGGGTCTAACTCTTGTGGTTCAATGCAAGACCGCTACAAGCCATTCGGCTGTTAATCCAACCTAAATTTAGCAACGGCCGAGCGGGTTCCGAAGTTCGCTTCCGCCGGCTTCGGGTAGCCGGATTGTTCTTGGCGACGCACAGGGTGCGAGTTTTTGAAATCTGATCAAACGCACTATTCGGGCACTACCACTTCTTTGCGCGCCCACCGGAATGACAGATTTCATTCTGATTTATCAACCTAGCTGAGACTTCTAGGCAATCCGTTTTCAATTCTTTAAACAAACGAGACTGTCCAGGAGAGCGACGGCGCCGAAACAATGCTCCTCACGGCAGCTCAAACACCCACACCGAACCGCCCCGAGCCGGCGGATTCTGTATCTCGGGCACCAGTCCAGGCCAAGTTGCCGCGTGTGCGCTGCCGTTGCCGACGGTCACCCCGATGTACTGTTTACCACCCACTGCGAACGTTACCGGGGCCGACCCGGGAACATCGTTAAGGCGAATGCGCCACAGCTCCTCGCCAGTCTGATCGTTATGCGCGCTGAACCAACGGTCAATCGATCCGCTGAAGATCAACCCTCCCGCTGTGGCGAGAATCCCCGAGGTCTCCGGCGCGCGCTCGCGCTGCATAAAGATCGTCTGCCGTGTCTCGATATTCGTTGCCTGAATGCGTCCGTACTGGCCATCGCTATCAAGGCGCGGCCGCATACTGACGCGCACCCCAGTGGTGAGGAACCCTCGCTCATTTGGACCGGTTGGGATCATGTCCATACAGGATTCGACCAACGGCGAGTACAGAATCTTAGTTTCCGGATTATAGGCGGACGGAATCCAGCTTCGCGCGCCGCCCGCGTGCGGGCACACGAGCTTCGCCTCACCGTCGCCAGGGATCAGTGCTGGGTCGATAGTCTTCTTACCCGTGACTGGATCAATCCCCGTCACAATGTTCTGCAGTCCCATGTCGAAGGAAAACGCATACTTGCCCGTATCCGCCTCCACGACGTCGTAGATAGCAATCTTGCCCGCCGTCATCGATACAGTCTTCATCACACCGTTGACAGGGAGCTTCAGCAAAGTCCGTTCGAACACCCAGTCGAAGTCCCACTGATCGTTAGGCACATGCTGGTAGTGCCATACCAGTTTGCCGGTATCCGGATTCAGGGCAATCGTGGAATCGGAGTAAAGGGCTTCGTTGCTCAGACCCGGCTGGGTCGATTTAAGGCGCAACGGACCTGTGTCGTAGGAAGGAGCAACGCCGAAGTAGACCAGGTTGAGCGCGGGATCGTAACTGCCTGGCACCCAGGCCGACCCGCCCGTACGCTTCTCCGTGGGTAGACCGTTCCAGGTGTTTCCGCCGGGTTCCTCGGGGAGTGGGATGGTACGGAATCTCCACGCATCTGCGCCAGTAGCGGCATCCAACGCCACGATGAAATTCCCGCCGGGCTGCTGGCCGCCCGTGCCGATGATCACTTTACCCTTGGCGACGAGTGGACCACCCGTCAACTGCCAGCTCTGCGGGCCGATGACCGTATCCCACTTCTGCAATCCGGTGCGCGAATCCAGCGCCACCAAATGCACATCCGAGGTCGCGGCAAAAATCGTGTCGCCGAAAATAGCGATGCCCTTCTTCACGGCCGGCCGCACCCCCTGCGGCAAAGCCCTCTGCCAGTGCCACAAGAGATCCCCAGTTACGGCATCGAGGGCTTCCACCTGATCCGTGTATCCCTGCACGAACATCACACCGTCATGTACCAGCGGAGGCGCGGTGTTCGGGCCCGGAGGCAGCGACCAACTCCAGGCCACGCGAAGATTCTTCACGTTGCTGCGGTCGATCTGCTTCAAGGGACTGTAGCCCTGGCTATCGAGAGTGCGCCGCCACGTCAACCAATCGCCAGGCGAAGGATTCGCAAGCATCCCATCCGTCACCGGCGCCATGCGATCCAGCAGGGTGTTCCGCGGCGGGACGTTGGGAAGGGCAACGCCCGGCGTTAGTCCGCCCCCCGGAGCACCCCGTCGTTCAGCCGCGCCGGGAATGCGCAATGTGGTGAGCGCAGCAGGTGCGGTCGGCATTTCGCGCGCACCAGGTGCGATCCCGTTTTGTTGCAGGATGTAAGTCGCGATTTGCGCATACGCGGCGGCGCTTAGAGATCCCGGAGCAGCCGGGGGCATGCGTCTCGACATGTACTGCACCAAGTCCCCGACGGTGCCGCCAGCCCAATTCATGTTAAACGTCGACCCGCGTAGTGCGGGACCGAATTGTCCATTGTCCAACGTCCGCCCGTGGCAGGAGGCGCAACCCTGGTCGTATGCAACCTTGCCCTGCGCGGACTGGCCCGCGGTGTATTCCACTGGCATGCCTCCAGCAGGCTTCACCGGTGCCGGCACGGGAGCCTGTGCATTCAGGCCCGCGTAGACGAGCACCAAGCCCCCCGCCCCGCTGATCAAGCGATTCATACCTGTTCGTCTCCCAATCTCAGACACTGTATCGAAATACCGTACGGCATGCTACTTCTCCCCGTGTCCGCCGCAAAACCGGGCGGTATACAAGTAACTGTTGGTCGGCCGTGATCAACATGATTTCCAGAACGGAATCGCCCATCGAGAGGCAAGCAACAAGATTCCTTGACGCCCGAACAAACGGACCGCGTGGGCGATCAGTAGGGAATATCGAACATTTGCTCGCATACAAGTAGAACATCCTACTAGGGCTCCGGTGGGAAGTAAATCACTTGTCTCCACCAATGACAGTTTAACCAGCGTGAGAATCGGTCGACCTCGCTCCCCAGATGGGCTAGGATTGCTGGAGCCTATACCCATAGCGTTCGGTGCCTTCTTTTTCAGTCGCGACGCCACTGGCGGGGCTATGGGAAAACTATCCTACACTGGGGATTCCCCGCCTTCCCGATGGTATCCAGTGGCTCGTGCCAAACCTCGCCGGTGGTCTGTCACGGGGGATTTCGCGCTGCAACTACGGGAGAGTAAGCGCCACGAGTTCCGCCGGGAAGTCTCGATTGCCGATGGCGATCACGATGTACTGCTTTCCGCGGGCCAAATAGGTCATTGGAACCCCTGTCTCATTCGCAGGCAGCTTCATTTCGTGAAGCGTCTTGCCGGTGGCCTTGTCCAGAGCGCGGAACAGCGGCCCACCGCCGTTCGGCCCCGACGAGAACATCCCGCTGCCGTCGCCTGAAAACAACAGTGTCTTGGTGACCAGCAGCGGAGCGCGCTCGGGTTGCCCAACTCCGCTAAGATCGACGCCCGCGAGCTTGGGATTATCCGCCACCACTTTGGGCGCGTGTCCGTTGGGAACCATCCATCGGTGATCGCCGGTGTGCATGTCGATGGCTGTGATGCGGCCCCAAGGTCCCTTGACCAGCGGCAATCCGAACGGTGTATCCACGCGCACAAATGCACCGACATAGTTCATATCGCTGCCACGTGTTGATCCTGGCACCATCGCGCTGGCCCACCAGGTGGTCTCAGAAGGGATATAGAGAATGCCGGTTTCCGGATCCGCGGCAGCGCCCTGCCAGTTCGCCGCACCCTGATTATGCGGCACGATCAGCGTGGCCTTCTTTCCACCCTCCCCTTGAGGAATCGACGGCGTAAACACTGGCCCGGTTTTGAACTCGGAGAGGATACGCAGTGCCTCCGCCTTGATCTCGGGCGTCAGATCGTTCACGTCGTCCGGCCCGATACCGTTGCGATCGAACTGCGCGGGTCTAGTGGGGAAAGGCTGGGTGGGTGATGTAATTTCGCCGGGTAAGGTCGAGGCTGGTACAGGCCGCTCCTCGATCGGCCAGATCGGCTTCCCGGTGACCCGATCGAAAACAAAGGTGAACGCCTGCTTGGTGACCTGCGCGACCGCTTTCACCGGCCTTCCGTCTACCGTCACATCCAGCAGGACCGGCTGCGATGCCAGATCCCAATCCCAAATATCGTGATGGACCGTCTGAAAGTGCCAGATGCGTTCTCCGGTCTTGGCATTTAGACAGACCAGACTATCTGCGAACAGATTGTCTCCCGGCCGGTGCCCACCGTAGTAGTCGCCGGTAGGCATCTCAATTGGCAGGTAGACGTAGCCGAGTTCCAGGTCCGCCGCCATCGGAGCCCACACGCCGGTGTTGCCCGTGTATTGCCACGAATCATCCTTCCAGGTTTCGTTTCCGAATTCACCCAGGCGTGGAATCGTATGAAAGGTCCACAGCAGTTTGCCCGTGCGCGTGCTGTAGCCGCGCACGAAGCCCGGAACATTCGTCTTGGATCGCGGGGTTCCACCGGAAAGCATTGCAGCACCAACCACAACCACATCGCCCACCACAATCGCCGGCGAACTGGCGCCGATCTGACCCGGTTCCACCTGACGACCCGTGCCTTCGAGCAAACCCACCCATAGATCGACCACTCCGTTCGACCCGAAGTCCTTTACAGGAACACCTGTGTCCGCATCCAGCGCGACCAGTTGGTACCCGCGCGAGATCATCAGGACACGTCCGTGCCCGGCCTCGTCGGCCCAGTACGCTACACCGCGATTGTAGTTGCGAGGAGCGCGGTCCCCGCGTTCGCCTTCCTCCAGCCGATAGGTCCAGAGAGTCTCGCCCGTGGCTCCGTCAATAGCGACGGCCGCGCGCTGAGTTCCGGCAGAGAAGAACAGCTTCCCGTTCACCGCCAGCGGAGTAACTTCCAAGTTGTAGTCGGGACGCGGTCCGTAATTCTCCGACGTCCAACGCCACGCGATCTTCAACTTTTGCACGTTGGAGGCGTCGATCTGCGCCAATGGGGAGTATTTCGTGCCGCCCGCGTCGCCGCTGATGTATCGCCAATCCGCGCCGGACGAACCCCTTTGAGCCGAGGCCGGCACGGCCAGCATCAACAAGACAGCGGCTGCGGGTAAGATCACTCGAGAAACTAGGTTCACCGTCATGCAATCTACCAGTTGGTGAAGGAACCGTCAGGCCGCTGATTCATCAGCATGCCGGCGCGATACGTGTCGTAATTGCCGATCTGCGTCAGGCGGCTCGTATCCACCGTCACACCCAAGCCCGGCCGGTCGTTCGGCCACAACTTCCCATCCTTAAAGTCGTAGACCTTCGGCAAGTACGGCCATGTGCGGCTGCCGTCGCCCAACATCTCCATCAATGCCGTGGTGGAAGTCGCGGTCAGACAGTTCACCAAAGCCGCTTCGGAGATGGGTCCGGTAAAGTGAGGAATCATGCCGATGTAATGCGTCTCCGCCAAAGCGACGACCTTCATGAACTCGGTGATCCCGCCGACGTTGGGTAGGGTTACCCGAGCATAGTCAATCAGCTCTCGCTCGATCAGCTGGTTGATATCCCACTTGTAGCCGAATTGCTCGCCCACGGCGATCGGCACGCGAGTCCGTTGACGCACATGTTCGTAGCTGGCAACGTTCTCGCTGCGGATGAGATCCTCGCAGAAGTAAGGATGGAGCGTCTCCAGCATCGTGGCCAGGTTGATCGCATCCGGCGCATCGAGTTCAGTGTGGAAGTCGATGGCCCAGCCGCCGTCACCCGCGCCTTTCTGCAACAGCACGCAATCGTCGTACATCTTCCGAACCAGTTGGAACCGGTCTACAACTCGCTCGCGCGGGTTGTCGGTGGCGTAGCGATACGTGCGGAATCCGGCTTCACGGCAGGCTTTCGCCGCATCCTCCAGGGTGCCCCCGCGCGGTGCGGGGAACACGGTAGAGTAAAGTTCCACGTGATTCCGCGACTTGCCCCCCAACAGTTGCCACACGGGGACGTCAAGCGCCTTACCCTTGAGGTCCCATAGCGCCAGATCCAACGCCCCGAGTGAATGCAGCTTCTCGCGGCCGGCGGGATAGAAGTAACCGCGCATCATGCGCTGCCACAGATTGTCGATCCGGAACGGGTCCAGTCCGATCAACATGCTGGCGCATTCTTCCATGGTCCTCGGCTCACCGCCTTCGCCGATTCCGATAAGTCCACCCTCGGTCTCGATCCTCACGACGTTGGTCGACTGATTCACCATCGGCTGGCCCTGCCGTCCCTGAGCATCGCCAGGGTTCGCGTAGTAATGAACCGCCTTGATCTTATCTTCAGGAAGCGCGAAGGCTCTGGCAGCAGGCGCGCACCACATTGCCGTCGCCATTGCGCTCATCTCTTTTAGGAAACTCCGCCGATTTGTGGGTCTCATCATGAAACCTCCTTTTTCCAAGCTTAGGGACGCCCGTTGCCGATCGCCAGCCAGGCCTTCGCGCATTCCTCGACCACCGTGAGGTACGTCTGGACCTCTTCCTTGCCGACGATCCACGGATGAGGCTCGCCGGCCTTGCGCGCCTTGGTCCGCTCAAAGCGGTTCAGTGCATCGTTGTACTCGGTGTGGTTGCCGATGATAACGTCAGCCCCCGCGCCGTCGCTGATGTCCTTCAAGCGTTTCGCGTTAGAGATATAGGACTCCAGCATTTCCTTCGAAGTCCCGCCGCTCAACGCGGTCCCACCCCACTCCATGGCCAGATGCGGCTGACCGCGATCTTTCACGGGAACCAGTACGGAAAGCGTGCCGCCGGTGTGACCCGGCGTGATATAGATGGTGACCGTCGTGTCGCCCAATGTCACCTTCTGCCCGTCCGTTGCCTCGATGTCGTGACGGGGCGGATCGGCCTCGCGGGCGGAGAGTTCCCAATCCTTGGGTCCCATGATGATGCGCGGCTTGTATGTATCCTGAAGGAACTTGACGCTGCCATCATGATCGCCGTGGGCATGGCTCACGATGATGTACTTGATATCGGCCGGGTCTAGCCCCACCTTCTTCAGTCCATCCACGATCGCATCTTGCGCGGCGTAGCCGAACAGCGTGTCGATCAGAATGATCCCCGCGGATGTCTTCACCGCCCACGCGCTGTTCATTTTGGTGGTCAGCATGTAGAGGTTGTCGAACACCTGGCCGCCTTCGGCGTACCAGTTCTCCTTCGG
>Ga0105245_10004079_pt1 | contig 12967 bp, 11 predicted proteins | sample KBSM54metaG_FD_81523 | JGI IMG/M metagenome (GOLD analysis project Ga0105245, IMG submission 81523) | Miscanthus rhizosphere microbial communities from Kellogg Biological Station, Michigan, USA - KBS M5-4 metaG | ecosystem: Host-associated > Plants > Roots > Rhizosphere > Soil | place... | reverse complement strand
TCACCACAGGGTCGGACATCTGCGCCTCGAGCTCGGCAAACCGACTCTCTATCTGCTGAACCAACGACTCGATCATGGGTCAAACATAGCTACGGAGCGACCCTCGGCGAATGGGGGTGGGGGTGTCCCTCTCCAGACACTCGACCACGAGCCATAGCGAGTGATGTCTGGAGAGGGACACCCCCACCCCCACACACAAGTACTAAGCGACGATCTCGATGTGCGGCTTTTTCGCCGCCTCCTCGGGCGTCTCCCGAGCCAGCACCGCGTTGAGGGAGGCGATCGCCACCGCCAGCTGCTCTTCGTCGGGCTCGCGGGTGGTCAGGTTCTGCAGCATCAGCCCCGGCCACATGATCGCCCGCACCCAGCCTTTGCGGCGGTTTTTGCCGGCCCACTTGATCACCTCATAGGAGAGGCCGGCGATCAGCGGGATGCCGAGGATGCGAGAGAGGACCAGCCAATACCAGGCGGGCAGCCCGATCGGGGCGAAGACGAAGATCGCCAGCACCATCACGATCAGCAGGAAGCTGGTTCCGCAGCGGGGGTGCAGGCGCGAGTAGAGCTTCGCCCGCGAGGGCACCAGTTCGTCTTCGGCCTCGTAGCAGGAGATCGTCTTGTGCTCGGCGCCGTGGTACTCGAAGACGCGGCGCAGGTCGGGCATCTTGCTGATCGCGGCGATGTAGCCGATGAAGATCCCCGTCCGCAGCAGCCCCTCGACCAGCCAGAAGAGGAAGGGCGAGCCGAGCTGGTCCTTGATCAGACTGGTGAGACCGACCGGGACGACGAAGAAGAGGCCGACCGCCATCAGCATCGAGATGAAGATCGTCAGCCCCCAGACCCAGCCGCCGATTTCTTCCTTCTCGCCCTCCTCGTCCTCGTCCATCTGCGCGTTGGCCGAAATCGCCAGTGCTTTGAAGCCGATCTTCAGCGACTCGCCGAGGGCGACGACGCCGCGGATCACCGGCAGGCGCCAGACCCGGTGCCGCTGCGCCCAGGGGACGAGCGATTCGGACTCGACCTCGATCTGGCCCTCGGGCGAGCGCACGGCGACGGCCCAGACCGAGATGCCGCGCATCATCACCCCCTCGAGCACCGCCTGGCCGCCGACCGGGGCGTCGCGCTTGGCGACCAGCGCCCCGTCGGGCATGCGCAGCGGGTCTCCTCCGTTGGCGGAGGAGGTCTCGTGGGATGCCAGTGCCGAGCCCGACGGCGGGCTCACGCGCTACTTCCCAGCCCTGTGCTTGGCGGCGCGGCGCTGGAAGCGCTCGACGCGACCACCGGTGTCGACCAGCTTCTGCTTGCCCGTGTAGAAGGGGTGGCACTCGGAGCAGAGCTCGACGTGCAGATCGGCCTGCGTCGAGCGGGTGTAGAACTGGTTGCCGCACGAGCAGTGCACGTTGGCAAGCGTGTATTCGGGGTGGATTCCGGTCTTCATCTCCACCAAGTCTAGAGAACCGCGCAAGCGATGCCGATAGGTCCCTGTGCGGAACGGAATCGGAGCCCTGCTCTTCGGCGGCGCTGCCGTCGTGATCCTCCACGATTGGGTGGGGATCGGCGGCCCGGCTCTCGACGTCGCGATCAACGGGGTCGTCTACGACACCGTCGTCGTCTGCGCCGGCCTCGCCTGCCTGACGAGGGCCCGGCGGGGCGGCCAGGAGCGGGGCGCCTGGGTCGCGATCGCCGCCGCCGTCCTCGCCTGGGGAGCCGGCGAGATCTGGTGGACGCTCTACATCGAAGGCAACCCGAGCGCCCCCTATCCCTCCCCCGCCGATCTGGGCTACCTCGCCTTCTATCCCCTCGCCGTGCTCGGCCTCTACCTGCTGGTGAAGGCGCGGACCCACGAACTCGACCCCCGGCTCTGGATGGACGGCCTGATCGCGGCGCTGGGAACCGGGGCGCTGGGAGCGGCGCTGCTGGTCGAGTTCGTCGCCGACCACACCAGCGGCACCGGGATCGAAGTCGCGACCACCCTCGCCTACCCCTTCGGCGACGTGGTCATGGTCTCCCTGGTCGTCGGCGTGATCGCCCTCACCCGGTGGCGCCCCGGCAGGACCTGGACGCTGCTGCTCGCCGGCCTCACGGTGATGGCGGTGGCCGACGTCGCCTTCACCCTGCAGACCTACGAAGCGGCGGTTCCGGATGGCGACTGGGTCGAACCGATCTACCTGTTCGCGGCGGTCCTGATCGGCGCCGAGGCCTGGCAGCCCGACGCCGATCGGATCCGCCCCGACGCGCGCTTCGACGGCTGGCGCGAGCTGGTCGTGCCGGGGATCGTCGCGGTGGCGATGATCGCCCTCGTCGGCATGCAGTACTTCAACCACGCCAGCGCCCTCACCACCCTGCTCTGGTCGGCGACGATGCTGGCGGTGATCGCCAGGCTCGCGCTCAGCCTGCGCGAGAACAAGCGCCTGCTCGAGCAGGTCCGCACCGACCAGCTGACCGGCCTCGGGAGCCACGGGCGGCTCCAGGTCGACCTCGCCGCCCGCTGCGCGCGCGCCGCCGAGGATCCGTTCACCGTGATGCTGCTCGACCTCAACGGCTTCAAGCGCTACAACGACACCTTCGGCCATCCCGCCGGCGACGCGATCCTCGCCCGGTTGGGGGGACAGCTGCAGCGGGCGGCCGCGCCGGACGGCATCGGCTACCGGATCGGCGGCGACGAGTTCGTGGTTCTGATCGACGGCGAGTGCTCCGGCCGCGATGCGGTGGTCAAGCGCGCCGCCGAAGCGCTCACCGCCAACGGCAAGGGATTCGACCTCTCGGCCGCCTGGGGGCTCGCCTCGGTCCCGGCGGAGGCCAACGCGCCCGCGGCGGCGATGCAGCTCGCCGACGTGCGGATGTACGCGCAGAAGGAGTCGCGGCGCCTCGCCGGGCCGCTACCGCTCCACGACCGCGAAGCCCTCGAGCAGCGTCACTAGGACCTCCGTCACCTCTGCCCGCGCCTGCGGTCGCTCGTCGCGGGCGAGCACCATCGCCGCCTCGTCGAGCGCGCCCATCAGCAGGTGGGCGGTCTGCCGCACGGGCAGCGGGCGGATCTCCCCCGCCTCGATCGCCGCCCCCAGGCTGGCTTCGATCAGACCGAGGCCGTTGGCGGCGCCGATCTCCCGCCAGCGCTCCCAGCCGAGGACGGCGGGAGCGTCATGGAGGGCGATCTGCCGCAGCTCCGGCTTCAGGCACTCCTCCAGGAAGGCCTCGATCCCCGCCTTCATCGCGTCGAGCGGGCTGTGCAGCTCGGAGCCGAGGACGACGCGGGCGACCCGCTCGGTCGATTCGGCCTCGATCCGCGCGTAGACCGCGTCGAGCAGGTTCGCCTTGCCGCCGAAGTGGTGGTAGAGGGCGCCGCGGGTGACCCCGGCGGCGCGGACGATCTCCTCGGTGCCGACGTCCTCGTAGCCGCGCTCGGTGAAGAGCCGGCGGGCGGCGGCGATCAGCGCCTCGCGGGTCGCTTCGGTGCGTTCGGCTTGCGTCCTTCTAACATTCATACAGTTTGTATGTTACTTTCGAGATCCACGAGCGACAAGGAGGGCCAGATGGCTGACCAGCGCAAAGAAGTAAAGCTTCCGCCAGGGACGATCCGCTACCGCGAAGCAGGCCAGGGCAAACCCGTGGTCTTCGTCCACGGCTTTCTGGTCGACGGCCGGCTCTGGAGCGGAGTGGTCGACCGCCTCTCCGACCGCTGCCGCTGCCTCGCTCCCGACTGGCCGATCGGCGCCCAGCAGGTGGCGATGAACCCCGACGCCGACCTCTCCCCTCCCGGCCTCGCCCGCCTGATCGCCGACTTCCTCGACGAGCTCGATCTCGAGGACGTGACGATCGTCGGCAACGACTCCGGCGGCGCGATCTCACAGATCCTCGTCACTAACCACCCGCAGCGGATCGGCCGCCTAGTGCTGACCAACTGCGACACCCACGAGAACTTCCCGCCTGGGATCTTCAAGGCGATGCCGCCGCTGGCGAAGCTCCCGGGCGGCATGCTCGTCCTCTCCGCCCCCTTCCGCATCCCCGCCGTCGCCCGCCGCGCCTTCGCGCCCTTCGCCCGCACCAAGATCCCTAATGACTTGGTCGCCTCCTGGATGCGCCCGGTCACCGAGGACAGCGGCGTCATGCACGACGCGAAGAAGGTCACCGCCGGGATGAACAAGCGCCACACTCTCGCGGCCGCCGAAAAGCTCCGCACCTCCGACCTCCCGATCCGCCTCCTCTGGGCCCCCGGCGACAAGCTCTTCCCGATCAAGTACGCCGAACGCCTGGCCGGCGAAGTGAAAAACGCCGAGATCGTCCAGATCCCAGACGCCAATACCTTCGTTCCTCTCGACCAGCCCCAGCGGGTGGCCGACGAGATTGCCGGGTTCGTCGGTTAGGGAGAGGGAGGGAGGGGTGGGTGTCCCTCTCGCTTCCTGGGTTCCTCGCCTTTAACTGCACGTCTCTCGCTGAGTGGTCTGTGCGAGGAACAAGACGCCGGGCGCGAGAGGGACACCCACCCCTCCAACGACAGAGCCCTGGCAGACGCCTGACCAAGGAGCCGTTCTTCAGCTCCACGTTGCGTGGTTCCTTTCAGACGAAATAGGTGCGTTTGGAACCACAACTTCGCCTCGCGGTAGACAGCTGCCATTCCATGGTTCCTTTTGCACGGCATGGGTGCAAAAAGAACCACGGAACTGCCGCCCAGCTCGTGGAGGGGTCCGGTCACCCTTCCCGCGGCTTGTACTTTTTCGGCGCCCGCGCCCGCGGCAGAGAGCTGCGACCCCACCGAAAGAAGTTGAGCGGGAAGGGTGACCGGACCCCCTTCCCCGCGCAAACTGCCGAATTTGCGGCTTCGTTCGATCAGTCAAAAACGAACAAGCGTTCCCAAAGGGCTGCAAAGAGCATATTTTTCGTCCGACGGGCTGGGGAGCATTTGCCATCGCCCCCTACAGGACGGAGAGGTTTATGTCCAAGCAGATCTTCGATCAGGATCGGCCTCGGAGCACGATGGCCCAGCTCCTCGACGAAGCTTTCGCCGGCTGCGATCAGTGGACCGTGGTCGCGGCACCGCCGCGGCGCAGCAGCCTCGACTTCAGCCCCCGCGCCTCCAGCAGCTCGAGGATCTTCGACAGAGCTGCCGCGGTGCGGACCCAGGAGCCCGAAGCGCTGTAGTAGTCGGCGTCGTGCAGGAGGAGGACGTCCCCGGCCCGGGTGCCGGCGGTTATGCGACGCGTGATCGACTCCGGCGTCGCGCGGCGGTCCCAGTCCCTCCCCCACTTCGACCACAGCACCGGCCGCCAGCCGCGGCCCCGGATCGCGCTTAGGCCGGAGGCGCTGAAGATCCCGTAGGGCGGGCGGTAGTCGGCGATCGCCTGGCCGGTCGCCTCCTCGATCGCCGCCCGGCCGCGCTCGGCGTCCTCAAGCAGCATCCGCGGCGTCAGCCGCAGCTGGTTGCGGTGGCGGTGGCAGTGCAGCTCGACCCGGTGGCCGGCGGCGACGATCTCGGCCGCGAGCGAGGGCCGCCGCTCGACCTGCTCGCCGGCGAGGAAGAAGGTCGCCTCGGCGCCGTGCTCGCGCAGGGTCTCCAGCACCGAGACCGTCCCGTGCGGGTGCGGCCCGTCGTCGAAGGTGATCGCGACGCCGTCGAGCCCCTCGTCGCGCAGGACGACGCCGAGGCCGTTTCCGATCGCCGGCACCACCGGCGCCAGCGCCGGACCCGCGTGCCAGACCAGGCCGGCAGCCGCGGCGGCTGCCGGCAGGCTCGGGGTCAACGCGCCGAAGTAGTCGCTTCCGCCGCCGGCTGCCCCGACTGCACGGCTTCCTGCGACGGCGTCGCGGCGGCGGGATTGTCCTGGTCGCCGATGTGTATGCGGTCCCTCAGCGGGTTCGAGACCACCTTGTAGGGGTTCTCGGTCTTGGCCACGGAGAGGACCATCACGACCAGAACCGCTATGGCGGTGACGGCCGCGGCGACCCGCTCGGTCCGCACCCGCCAGACCGGCTGCTGCTTCACCCGCGGCCGCACTTCGAGCGCGCGCGAGGCGATCGAGGGCAGCGAGGCGAAGGAGGAGTCGGGCGAGCGGCGCTCGCGGGTCAGGTGGCGCAGGACCGACTCCAGCTCGTGCGAGGAGCGCGCGACTTCGGCCAGGCCGAAGCGCTCGAAGGCGGCGTTGTTGGCTCGCAGGTGGCCGGCGGAGAAGCCGTAGGAGACGACGGGGCAGCCGCGGATGTGGGCCTCCAGCACGGTCAGCCCGGCGGTGCCGTGGACCATCGCGTCGGCCGCCGCCATCCAGTCGCTCATCTGCTCGGTGAAGCCGAGGATCCGCACCTGCTCGTTGTCGCGGAAGCGCTGCTCGAGCTTCTCGCGCGCCGCCTCGTTGCGACCGGCGATGCAGGTGACGAGCGTGTCTTCGTCGGCGAGCGCGCACTCGATCGCCCCCTCGAGGTCGCCGACCCCCCAGCCGCCGCCGGAGACGAGGACGAGCCGTGCGTGGGCGGGCACGTCGAGCGCCTCGCGGGCGTCGCGCCGGGTCCGCGGCATCAGGAAGTCGCGTGAGATCGGCGGCCGCATCCATTCGACGCTGCCGGGGCCGGCGAGCCGTTCGACTTCCTCGATCGACTCCGGGTGGGTGACGAAGTGCATGTCGACGCCGGGGTGGACCCAGTAGCGCAGCCCGGCGAGATCGGTGATCGCCGACTGCACCGGGATCTCGAGGCGGCGGTTCTCGCGCAGCATCCCCAGCACCGCGGTCACGCCGGGATAGGTGGAGACGATCACGTCCGGTTCCTGCTCGGCGATCAGGCGCAGAAGCCCCCGCGCGCCCAGCCAGTAGTTGAGGTGATGGGCCAGCCAGCGGGTCGGGCCGAACTTGGTGATCAGCCAGTACTGGAGGTCGAACATCCAGGGCGTCCAGCGGAAGGTGAAGCGGGAGCCGCCGCGCACCACCGCGGAGATGATCCTCCCCATCGCCTCCAGGCCGTTGGCGACCTCGACCGTGGCGCCGGGCACCTGCTCCTCGAGGTCGGCCTTGATGATCCGCGCCGGCAGGTCGTGCCCCTCGCCGATGTCGGCGCTGAGGACGAGCACCCGCGGCTCGCGCTCCTCGAAGCGGGCGGCGCCGGCGAGCAGCGCCCCGGCGGCGTGTTCGTTGCCGTTCAGCGAAGGCCGTTTGCCCGGGATCGGGTCCGGCGGCCGGGTGCTCGAACGGACCCATTCGACGTACTTGCGCACGCCTTCCTTGAAGCTCGTCTCCGCCTTCCAGCCGAGCTCCTCGAGCGCCCGCTCGTTGGAGATGACCTTGCCGGGGAAGTCGCCCGGCCGCGGCGGCGTGTGGACGATCTCGCAGTTGTCGGTGTTTTCCTGCACCCGCTCGGCGATTTCGAGGATCGTCACGATCTCGTCGCCGGAGAGGTTGTAGGTGCGGCCGGCGGCCTCGGGCTTCAGCGCCGCGACGATCCCGTCGGCGAGGTCCTCGACGTAGATGAAGCTGCGGGTGGTGCTGCCGTCGCCGGCGATCGTCAGCGCCTTGCCTTCGAAGGCGAGGTCGGTGAACTTGGCGACGACGCCGGCGGCGCGGGCGCGCGGGCCGTAGGGGATGCCGAAGCGGAGGATCGTGCTCTCCAGCTCGAACAGCTCGGCATAGCCGGCGCAGTAGGTCTCGCCGGCGAGCTTGGTCGCGGTGTAGAGGTGGCGCGGTGCCGGGATCGGCGTTTCCTCGTCGACCTCCTGCTCGACGCAGTCGCTGTAAACCCAGGTGGTCGAGCCGTAGACGACGCGGCCGACCTTGGCCCGGCAGGCGGCCTCGAGCACGTTCAGGGTGCCGCGGGTGTTGACCTCCTCGGCGAGGACCGGGTCGGCGTGGACGTGGCCGACGTCGGCGACGGCGGCGAGATGGATCACCGCGTCGCAGTCGCGCATCGCCAGGTCGAGGTTGGCGGGGTCGGTGATGCTGCCGGTGAAGGTCTCGACTTCCAGCGGCGAGTGGTAGGGCGAGGCGCTGAGGTCGAAGATCCGCGGCGTCATCCCCCGCTCCAATAGGCGATCGACGACGTGGGAGCCGATGAAGCCGCCCCCTCCGGTGACCAGAACTCTCATGACTCTCCCTTCAGGGCCGCCTCGCGGGTGGCGGGGCGGTAGTAGAGCGGCACGCACCAGTGATTCTCCGCCACCCAGTCGGTGTTCGGCAGATCGTCGGCGCGTCCCATGATCCGGTGGCAGGGCTGGTCGTAGACCCGCCCCGTGCTCTTCTCGATCTCGTCGAAGACGATGTACTTGTAGAAGCCCGAGGTCATCCCGTCCGGCAGCTCCAGCCGCGCGGGGTGGACCGGGTCGAGGTGCTCGCGGGCGTACTCGTTCTTCCAGGCGACGATCTCCTCCATCCGCTCGGCCTGGACGAGGCCAAGGGCGGCGGTGAACTCGCTCATCCGGAAGTTGAGGCCGTCGACCTCGTGCTCGAACTTGCCGTAGTTGCGGAACTTGGAGGCGAACTCGATCAGCTCCGGGTCCTTGGAGACGAGGACGCCGCCCTCGCCGGTGGAGACGGTCTTGGTCGCGTACAGCGAGTAGACGCCGGCGTCGCCGTAGCCGCCCGGCTTGGCGCCGTTCCAGTCGGCGCCGTGGGCGTGGGCGCAGTCCTCGAGCAGGAAGATCTCGTTCTCCTGGCAGTAGGCGGCGATCCGCTCGGCGTCGAAGGCGATGTGGCCGCCGATGTGGACGAGGATCGCGGCGCGCGGCTTGTGCCGCTCGGCCTTGCGCTCGAAGTCCTCGAAGGACATGCAGAGGTCCTCGCGGTTGCAGTCGACGAACTCGACCTCGGCGCCGGCGTCGATCGCCGCCAGCGGCGTCGCCATGAAGGTGTTGGAGGGGCAGAGGACGGTCTCGCCAGCGACCCCGGCGAACTTCATCGCCGCCAGCGCACCGCCGGCCCAGCTCGAGAGGCCGAGGCTCGGCAGCCCGTTCCATTCCTCCCAGCGCTGCTCGAAGGCCTTCAGCTTGGCGCCCTCGGACCACTGCTCGGAGTCGAGGACCTCGGTCCAAAGCTCGAACAGCCGAGCACGGTCGCGATGGTCGAACCCGATCGCGAATTTGCTCGCGTCGGGCAGCGTGTTCTCTGCGGCGCCTACGGTGGGCTCCTTGGGGTGGTGTGGCTGGTCGACGTGCCGCGGCGGGACTAGACAACTACATCGCCAGAGGCGGCGGGAAATCTACCAGTGCAACCGGATCATTTACCCATTCGGGTTGTGGTCAATCTTCGGCATGTGCGGACTCCATTACTGCCCCAACTGCCTTAGAGCCAGCTAAAAAGATCGCTCCTGCAACGGCCAGGCCGATGAAAGCGACGAGGGCGATGCCCCCCAAAGGCGTCTCCGACCAGGACTCGTCGAAGATCAGCGGCGCCAGCAGCACCGGCACCAGCACCTGCACCGCGAACATGATCGGGGCGACATGGGTTGCCGGCCGCCGTTGCAGGGCGCTCATCTCGCTCAGCAACGCCAGGCCCTCGGAAGCGGCCGCCGTCGCCAGCCAGAGGGCGGCGAGCAGCAGGGCGCCGGCGGCGAGCTCGTCGGTCAGCAGCTTGCTGGCGATCGCGGTCCAGGCGTAGCCGGCGCCGGCGGCCACGGTGGCGACCAAGCCGAGTCGAAGAGGCCGCCCGGCGAGAGATCCGCGTAACGCGTAGGGCGCGAGCACCGGCAGCGCCACAAGGACCAGTGCCAGCGCGATCGCGGCGGCTCCGGCGTGGTCGGTCGACCGTTCCGGCGCCGCCCAGGCGACGCCGCCGATCCCGGCCACGATCGCCGCGACCGCAATGAGCTCCCGCCGACCCGGCTTCTCCCCCAGTCGCGTCACCCCCAGCCACAACAGCAGCACCAGCCCGCTTGCGAGGCACGGTTGCACCACGGTCAGCGGGGCCAGCAGCAGCGCCACGATCTCGAGCGGCCAGCCCAGCAGGCCCAACGCCGTCGCCCCCAGCCAGCGCCGGTTGCGCAGCAGCCGCCCCAGCAACGACGGCCGCAGCCCGTGCTCCGCCGGCACCTTCCGCGCCTCCAGCGCCTGCAGCGCGATCGAGGCGTTGTAAAGAAGCGAGGCGGTAACAGCCGCGGCTATTCCCAGCGCCAGCACGGCCGGAACCTATCGAGCGGGCGCGGGTGATCTGCTCAGTCGTAGCGCGTGAATATCCAGCCGCCGCCCAGACCGGCGACTGAAAGCAGGAGGACATAGGCGCGAACCTTAATTTCCGAGCCTGCTCCCGCACGTCCCAGAAGGATCATCCCGGCAATCTCAATCAGCAGAATTCCGACAATGAATGAGGTGAGGGCTTTTCGTCGAGTCATATCTGCTCCTTAAGACAAAACATTACCAGCTTCCGATTGCGATGATTGCTGCCGCGATGAAGAAGCCGGCCAACCCGCCCGTCACCGCAGCCGCTCGCACGTCCTCATCCTTCCTGCGATTGAGGGTCGGCACCGCTTGAAGCAAGAAACCGCCGACAGCTATCGAGGCCGCCATGAAACCGACGCTGCTGGCAGCATCGTTGACTATCGACCCGACGGGAAGCACCCGCCGAGCCTAGGTGGCATATCCGCACGCGTGGCGCGCGGATCGTGCCTTTAGAGCAACAGCTTCGCTACGAGATCAGGTCTCCTGGTACAACGGCCCGTCGCCGCCCTCGGGGAGGGTGAGGCGGCCGCCCTTGGCGGTGATCGCGCCGCACTGGACGCAGTTGGAGGCGGTGACGTGGACGTCGACCTCGGCGGTGCCGTTCTCGAGCTGGTCCTCGGGGATCTCGTAGACCTGGGCCGGGCACATCGAGACCCAGGTCTGGGCGATCTCGCGGGCGACGTGGGTCTGGATGCGGACGTGGTTGGGGGCGTCGTCGCGGGTGGCGTTGCCGGAGAGGAAGACCGAGTCGAGCTTGTTGAAGGTCACCTCGTTGTCGGGCTTCGGGTACTTGTCCCCCGCGTTGCCCTCGAAGACCGGGATCTCGGCGTTGTCCTCGATCTTCCAGTGGCCGCCGGGGAAGGCGCCTTTGGTCGCGACCATGGCGCTGCCCATCGCGCCGCCGAAGATCAGGCCCTTGGTCAACGGCTGCTTCATGTTCCGCGAGCGGTAGAGGTCCTTCTCGATCACCGAGTTGCGGATCATCCCGTCGTAGCTTTCGAAGTTGACCGAGTCGATGTCCTTCTTGAGGGAGTCGACGATCGCTTCCGCCGCGTACATCCCGGCGTGCATCGCGTAGTGGACGCCGGCGAGTTCGGCGATGTTGACCATCCCGGCGGCGTCGCCGGCCATCAGCATCCCGGGCACGGAGAAGCGCTTCGGCAGCGCCCAGTAGCCGCCCGAGGGGATCGTCTTCGCGCCCCAGCCGACCCGTTTGCCGCCCTCGATGATCTTGGCGATGAAGGGGTGGGTCTTGAACAGCTGCAGGGCGTCGTGGACGGAGAAGGTGGCGTCGGTGGTGTCGAGGCCGACGACGAGGCCGAAGCAGACCTTGTCCTCGCCCATCGGGTAGATGAAGCTGCCGCCCGCCTCCTTGTAGCGCGGGCCCCAGCGCAGCGGCCAGCCGAGCGTGTGGATCACCCGGTCGAGCGGCTTCGGCACCTCCCAGATCTCCTTCACCCCGAGCTCCCAGACCTGCGGGTCGGAGCCCTCGCGCATGTCGAAGTAGTCCATCGCGGCGTAGGTGAGGTGGCCGATCGTGCCCTCGGCCAGCACCGTCGCCTTGGCGACGACGTCGGAGCCGGGCTCGAAGTTGCCGAGCTCCTGGCCCTCCTTGCCGCGGCCGCGGTCGCCCGAGCGCACGCCCTTGACGATCCGGTCCTCGACCAGGAGCTGGGTCGCGGCGGTCTCGGTGAGGATGTAGACGCCGGCCTCTTCGGCTTTTTCGGAGAGGAAGCGGCCGAGTTTGGAGACCGACATCGTGTAGGTCCCCTCTTTGCGGAAGTTGGGCGGCGGCGGCTTCAGCGGGAACGCTTTGCTCTTGGTGAGGAAGTACGTCGCGTCCTTCGTCACCTCCTGGTAGACCGGCGGCCAGTCGGCGGGGTCCAGGTCGGGGAAGAGCCGGGTCAGCGCCGAGGGGTCGACGTTGGCCCCGGAGAGCAGGTGCGCGCCGGCAACTTTGCCCTTCTCGATCACCGCGACCGGGACTTCGCCGAGCTTCTCGGTCAGCTCCGGCTCGTCCTCCAGCAGCTGCATGAGTTTGTTGGCGCAGGCGAGCCCGGCGGGACCGCCGCCGACGATCGCGATGCCAACCTCGATGCGCTCGTCCTCAGGGTCCGTCGGCACCGCGATGACGCTGTCGGGATCGAAGGGCGGCGGAAACTCACTCGGTGCAACTGCCATTTGTCGGGCTCCTTGTCTCCTGGGGCGGGATGAACGCCGGGGGCCCCGAAGGACCCCCGGCGAGCGTCAACCCTTCTTGGCTTTGATTGCCTCGGTCAGCTTGGGAACGATCTTGTGCAGGTCGCCGACCACGCCGAGGTCCGAGAACTCGAAGATCGGCGCGTTCGGGTCCTTGTTGATCGCGAGGATGTTCTCCGAGTTCTGCATCCCGACCTTGTGCTGGATCGCCCCGGAGACGCCGGCGGCGAGGTACAGCTTCGGCGCCACCGTCTTTCCGGTCTGGCCGATCTGGGCCGCGTAGGGGTACCAGCCGGCGTCGACGACCGCGCGGGTGGCGGCAACCGCGCCGCCCATCGACTCGGCGAGCTGCTCGCAGAGCTCGAAGCCCTCTTTGGCTCCGAGACCGCGGCCGCCGCCGACGAGGATGTCGGCGTCCTCGATGTTGACGTCGGCGCCGCGCTGCTCGCCGCGCTGGACCAGCTTCGCCTTGGTCGACCACTCGGAGAGCTCGACGTCGACGTCGACGACCTCGGCGCTGCCGCCGCTCTCCTTGGCGTCGAAGGCGTTGAGGCGGCCGATGATGATGCCGGGCTCGGAGACGTAGCCGACGTCGGCGATCTCGGAGTCCTGCAGGATCGGCCGCTCGACGACCAGCTTCCCGTC
>Ga0105245_10004078_pt1 | contig 12971 bp, 15 predicted proteins | sample KBSM54metaG_FD_81523 | JGI IMG/M metagenome (GOLD analysis project Ga0105245, IMG submission 81523) | Miscanthus rhizosphere microbial communities from Kellogg Biological Station, Michigan, USA - KBS M5-4 metaG | ecosystem: Host-associated > Plants > Roots > Rhizosphere > Soil | place... | reverse complement strand
TCTCCGGGACGATCACGAACCGCTCGCGAATCATTCTCCGTCGCGACGTCCATCAGCGCCTTCAGACACTGGCGCCCTTCCTCCATTGGGATGCCAGGCCACAGACGACCGTTATCGGCGGACGGGTGACGTACCTCTTCCACGGCTACACGACCAGCCCCGACTATCCGTACTCGGCGCGGATCGGTCTCGGGTCTGGCCAGGTCAATTACATCCGCGAGGCCGCACGGGCTGCGGTCGATGCCTTTGACGGCCGCGTCCTCATCTTCGCCGCCGAGCCCGCGGATCCGATCATGCGAGCATGGCAGGCCGCGTATCCGACATTGTTTCGACCCGCGTGGGAGATGCCAAGCGCGATGCGCGCGCACCTCCGCTATCCGACTGAGCTGTTCAAAGCACAGCTCGCGGTCTACGTGACCTACCACGCGAGCGACCCGGATGCGTTCTGGACGGGCGACGACACCTGGACCCAGCCTCTGCAGCTGGCCGGGCCCGTCGAAGCCGCTGGTGAGATCCACTTTCCCGATCCCCAGCGTCTCGTCGACCCGGACGAGCGCAGGGCGGCGGTCCAGGCCTGGCAGATGCGCCCGCAGTACCTCCTGGCACGGCTTCCGGGCCAGGCGACGGAACACTTCATGCTCGTCATGCCCTTCACGCCGCGCGGACGCCACAACCTCGTCAGTTATCTCGCCGCGTGGGTCGGCGACGACGGCCGGCTGCAACTCACGCTCCTCAGCCTTCCCCGGAACCGTCTGACGGTCGGCCCGGCCCAGGCCAGCCGGCGGATTATTTCGACGCCGGCGGTCAACGCGCGCCTCCAGCTGCTCAACCGGGAGTCGAGGGATCTCGGGAATGCAGCAGTTCTCCGCACGATTCTCGGGGCTCCCCGGATCGTGCCGGTCGGCAAGCAACTCGTCGAGGTCCAGCCGACGTACGTCTCCGCCGGGGGCGACGGCATACCGAAGCTTCAGCTCGTGACCGTGTACGCCAACGGTCGTGTCGGCTACGGCCGAAGCCTGGAGACCGCGCTTCGGCTCGTCGTTCGGGGCAACACCTAAGGCGGGCTCTCCCGGCCTGTCGGGCGCAAGGCTCGCAGGAGCAGGCGCAGCTGACGCCGCTGCGAGACGAGGATGTCCACGGCAAGAGTCGAGAAGACGACGGCGATCGCAAGCCGGGTGCCGCCGATCGGGAGCACGAATTGCGCCGCAAACAAGACCAGCATCAGGGAAGCGTCGGCCCGGCTGAGCCGGAGCGTAATCAGCGCGGCCACCGCGAACAGTGCGACGCCGACGGTCAGGAACAGCTCGATTCGCTCAGCGCCGCGCAGCGGTAGGGGCCCGCTGCCGGCTCCGGCGCGATACGCAAGGGGCAGCGTCCCGAGCGCGAGCGTGTACTGGCTGACGGCGCCGGCGAGGAGGACGGCCATTGCCTGGCCGCCCCGACGGTGGGTTAGGAGCACGAACGCAACGACGAGCTCGGGCATCTCGGTGGCAACGGGCACAAGCCATTGCAGGACTAGGTAGGGGCTGATCCCGATGAGGCCGCCGGTGGCAATCACGGAGTCCCCGAAGGGCACGGCCGTGAGCAGGATCACGAAGGCCGAGAACGCCATCAGCCCGCCGACCCAGCGACGACGCTCGGCCTTCGGCAGCTCGGCGAGGCTCGCCGCGACACCTCCCGGCGGCGGAAGCTCCCCGCCCCCTTTGGCAGCCCGGCGCAGATAGAGCACGTACAGACCGATGAGAACGACTGAGTCGAGCAAGGTCAGGTGTCCCGTGACCGCTCCTCGCACCGCCCACAGGGCGGCGAGAGCGAGAATCGCGAGCTCGAGGCGGTTCGCCTGATCGAGCCGGATCGGCCCCAGCGGCGGAGGCCGCCTGCGAGCCGGCAAGAGCGCAACTGCAGCGGGCATCGCCACGCAGAAGCCGAGCAGCAGGCGACTGGCGCCCGTCAGGTTGGCCGAGACGTAGTCCGTGCGACCGGCGAATGCGAAGTGGAGCTCGACGATGAACTCCGGCAGGATGGCGACGAAGGCAACGGCCGAAACGACCAGGCCGCTGGCGAAGTCGACCTGGGCCGCCTCGCACGCCCAGGCGAGGATGAAGGCAGCGCCTATGACCGCGGCGCCGTAGACCACCACCTGGATCGGCGGAGACGCGGTCCCTCCGTTGACCCGAACCATGAACCCGGGAGCGGTGAAGGCGGCCGCGACCGCCAATCGCATCTTCCAGGGCGCGAGCCCGGCCAGGGTCCCGGCCGGCCTCGGCGTGCTCACTGCCGTAACGCGTCGAAGAGTCCGAGCTCGAGGCCGAGGAGGATCACGATCACCGCGAACGCGATCACGACGGCTGTCACCGTCCAGGTGGCGACCTTGGCGCTGAGCGCCAGCATTGCGGCGGTCGGTGGACCCTTTTTGACCTGGGACTCAGACCTTTCGCCGAGGTGCCGCGCTCGCCGCCGACGCGCTCGCCGCAGCCATCGATCCGTACGCTCGAGGGCCTCGACGTCGAACACGGGCATGATCGTCGAGAGCGCGGTTGCTGCGCGCCCCGTTGAGGACATGGGATTACTCAACGAGAGGTCGCGAGCTGTCCAACAGGCCTCTCCCCACGTTCTCGGGAGCGCGATTGGGACCGCGCCCCTGGTGTGGTCGCGGATTCGCTCGCCGATCCGGCCGCGGGGAATGAGGTCGGACAAGCGCGGCGATATCGGCGCAAGCAGAGCGGCGTCAGCTGGCGTGAGCGACTGGTCGCCGCGGGTCGATACCGCGTCGTCGGACCTCATACCTGATAAGCCTCAGGGTCGGTCCCGGCGAGCGGTAGTCGGAGTCGCGATTGCCCGATACGCCTTCCGAATCAGTGGCTGGCTTGGGTTCTCGGGCGCCTAGAGGACGCCCCGAGGAAACATCGAGCAGCGGACCCGCCTGGCATGGACGCGGGCGACGGCCGCCTTGTAGGCAGCGTATGCCGGCTTGTGCGTCGTTCGGTCCGGGAAGATCAACCCTGTCTGCCAGTAATCCGAGCTGTCCCAGAGCAGAAAGCTCACGAAGGCATGAACATCGCGCTGGCAGTAGGCGAGCTGCAGCGCCTGCACCATCCGTGTCGCCTGGACCCTCGGCGTCACGGCGTACGGGGCCAACCCGGCCGTCGTCCACCCGGTCTCCGTGTAGGCGATCGGGTACCGCTTCTGCGCAGTCCGCGAGAATGCCTTTCGCAGCAGACCGCGCAGACGCTGCACGTCACCCATTCCAATGACGCCGGGCTGCCGATGGCGGGTCCACGGTACCTCGCTGTTTGTGTGCGGATACGGGTGCGTCGCGACGTAGTCGAACAACGGTCGGTGTCGATGCGTCGCGCGCATCCATGCGCCGACCCTGAGCACCCAGTCCACGGGCTGCCGCCACGGGTGCAACTCGAAGCCGTAGACACGGACCCCCTTGGGATGCAGGGTGTCGTAGGACGCCGCGAGCAGCGCTGCATACCTTTCTGCAGCGTCCTGCCGGTCGGACCAGAAGAGGGGGTAGTTCGGCTCGTTCCAGATGCTCACGTCTTTGATCGCCGGGAAGGTGCGGGTCATGTCGTCCAGGAGGCGCGTGTAGTCGCCGCGCTCTGCCGGGGTCGTGATTCCTTTCGGCGAGGTCCAGACGTTGCCTGTCTCGTACGGCTTGCCGACCACGCTGACCAGCAGGCGGGATGAGCGGGGGAGATTCGCGAGCGCCAACCCGAGATTCTGCTTCTGCACCGGCGTCAGGACCGTCTGGTCCGGGTGGTACCAGAGGAAGATCCGAATCAGGTTGAAGCCGAGATGCTTGGCAGCGACCTCACCGCGCTTGTCGGGAGTCTTGAAGGCGTTGTTGTCGGCGACTCCGATCGCGAGGCCAGGGCTGGCCGTACTCGTCAGGATCGCGATCAGGAATGCGACGACCAGTCCGGCCGCGAACGAAAAGAATCGAGGGCTGAATGTTTCCTTGCGCCACATGCCGAGTACCTTCGCAGCGCGTCCCGCGATCGTCGTCGGCTCCGCGGCGGCTCTTTCTCTTGCGCAGCAGGGAGTAACGGGGCCCGCGAGTGTACGCCGGACGGGCTACCCCTTGTCTCGGCGGCCCAATCCGCAAGTGGTCCTCGGCGTCCCTCAGGCCGGGGACGCCTCAGCACAACTGACGAGGCTCGAGCCCTCGGTCAGCGAAGGATGTCGAGCGCGAGCCCGGGCGGGCAGCCCCGCTCAACCAGGTGTGCGACTTGGTGCCAGTCGACCTGGCTCGCGTACGCGTACGCCATCGTCTCGGAGACCCCGAGACGTTCGAGCTGCTCGGTCTGCCATTCGAGTACGAGCTGCTCTTCCTCCGTGCGCTCGACCGCTATGGCCGTATAAACGTCAATGTCGTCGAGGCTCAGTTCCATCGTCTTCTCCCTCTGAACTAGAGCTGATGTCCAGGTTGGAACGATGGCCGAGCGGGGCGGGCTCGTCATCGGAGGCAGCAGGGATTTGCCCTTCCCGGCTAGCTCAACTGCCAGTCTTCCTGTTGCCCCCACTGCCGCTTGCGAGTTACGCGGGGCTACCTCCAGCGACTCTCCAGGAACGCCACGACGGCAAGCACGCGGCGGTGGTCGTCGTCGGTTTCGGCAAGTCGCAGCTTGCCGAAGATGTTGTGCACGTGCTTCTCGACCGTCCCCTCAGTGACCCAGATACTCCGTGCGATGCCGGCGTTGGACTTGCCCTCGGCCATGAGGCCCAGCACCTCTCGTTCTCGCGTCGTCAGGTCCGTCAGCGGGTCCTCCTTCCTGCGCGCGGACACGAGCTCTTGCACGAGCGTCGGATCGACGACGGAGCCTCCTTCGAGAATGCGTTCCAGTGCCTCGATCAGCTCCTGGGAGTGGCTGAGGCGGCTCTTGAGCAGATAGCCGATCCGGCGTCCGGTCGCGAGCAACTCGATCGCGTGCTCGACTTCGACGTGCGCCGAGAAAACGAGGATGCCGATGTCCGGTGCCTCTTGGCGGATTGCACGCGCGGCTTCGAGTCCCTCGGTCGTGTGCGTCGGTGGCATGCGGATGTCGACGACGACGAGGTTGGGCTCATGCTGGCGGACGAGCTCGAGTAACTCGTCCGCGGTCCCGGTCTGAGCTACGACCTTGTAGTCGGACCGTTCGAGCAGGCTTGCAAGCCCCTCCCGGACAAGGAAATCGTCGTCGGCCAGGATGATTCGGGAACCGTTCAGAGCCTCGCCGGAAGCGGGTTCGGTCGACGCCATCCAGACGATTATGCGCCTCTGAGCAAGAAGAACGTTCCGGTTAGCCGCAGTTCCGAGATTCCGGTGGCCCGTAAAGGAAAGATGGAAACTGGCCACGCTGACAAGAGCCCCGCCGCCCTGCAGTCTTGTGGCCGATGCGCAACTCCGACCAATCACGGTTTGGAGTGGGGGGCACGAGCCGATGAGCGCTTCGCCGGCGATCGTCGACGATCTCGCCACGGAGCGCTTGCGTATCGCCCGCGAGCTGCACGACGTGATCGCCTACGGCTTCGCGGCGATCAGCCTGCAAGCAGGCGTTGCCGTGCACGTCGCGGCGAAGAAGCCTCAACAGGCAGTCGAGGCGCTTCAGGCGATCACGGTTGCTAGCAACGAAACTCTTGAAGAGCTGCGTGGGATCCTCGGGCTGCTGCGGCAGTCCGCCGGATCCCGCGCCGCATCATTCGGTCGCGAGCGGTTCGAGGCGCTCGTCGAGACGACCAGCAAGGCCGGAGTTCCGACGAGGCTCGACGTCTTCTGCTCGATCGAGGAGCTGCCGGTCGCCGTCGGCCGCGCCGCGTACAGAATCGTTCAAGAGGCGCTCGCCAACGTTCTCCGCCACGCTGGCGAGGCTTCGGCGAACGTCACGATCTCCTACGAGGGCGCTCTGTTGGCGATCACCGTCGAAGATGACGGCGACGGTCCGGCCGCAGAGCGGTGCTCAGCTGGCTCCGGGTTCGGACTCATGGGCATGCGCGAGCGGGCCCAGGCGCTCGGAGGCAAGCTCGAGACGCGCGCGGGCGACGCGGGGGGCTTCCGCGTCAAGGCCTACCTTCCGGTTTCGGTCCAGCCGTGATCCACGTCTTGCTAGCGGACGATCTCCCGCTCGTTCGAGCGGGCCTGCGTACGCTGCTCGAGGCCGAAGAGGGCTTCCTGGTCGTCGGCGAGGCGCGCAACGGCGAGGAAGCCGTCGCGCTCGCCCGCGAGACGAGACCGGACGTCGTGTTGATGGATCTCAGCATGCCCGGCATCGACGGCCTCGAGGCAACCCGCCTCATCGCGGGTGACAAGGAGCTGAGCGGCGTGAAGGTGATCATCATCACCAGCTACGAAACCGACGAAAGAGTCTTTGAGACCCTCCGCGGAGGAGCGAGCGGTTTCCTGCTCAAGGACACGGAGCCTGCGGACCTGCTGCGCGGAATCGAGATCGTCGCCGCCGGCGACTCGTTGCTCGCGCCCAGCGTGACCCGCACGTTGATCGCCGAGTTCGCATCGCTGCCGACGACTTCGAGCGTGAGCCCACAGCAGCTCCAGTGGCTGACCACACGCGAGCTTGAGGTACTGGCGCTTGTCGCGCGCGGCCTCAGCAACAACGAGATCGCGGAAAAGCTTGTGATCAGCCCGGCGACGGCCAAGACGCACGTCAGCCGGGCGATGCGGAAGGTGAACGCCCACGATCGCGCTCAGCTCGTCGTGCTCGCCTACGAGACCGGTCTCGTCGTCCCCGGCCTGGAACGGCCCGACGTCAGCCCGGTGGCATAGCCGTGTCTGCCGAACACAGCTCCGTCCAAGAAGCGGTCATCCTGCAGTTCCCGGTCGACCGCATCCGGCCGGCCCGGCCCGAGAGCCAGGGCGGCCATGACGACGCGGGGAGCACTGTCGTCTCCCTCGTTACGCGTCGCCCGGTCGCGTTTCTACGCCCGGTGGCGTCGAACGCCGCCAACGGCAGCCTGCCTCCGGCGGCGTAGCAGAAGCGACCTGTCTTACTCGGTCGCAAGGTCGTATCGGTTTCCGATGTACCTGGCGGCACGCTTGAGGAATGAGCCACGGACACAGCCTTTGGGCGGTCGTCGCGGCGGGAGTCGCCGCTCTCGCTTTGCTCCCCAGTGGATTTGCGACGGCTCGGCCGCTTCCCCAAACCGATGCTGCCGCGGCCTGCGCCGGCCCGATCGAGAAGATGATCTGCTACCACGAGCAGGTGCGCCGGCGCCACGGGGTGTGGCCGCTCCGGCGGAGCGCGGCGCTCGACCGCTCAGCCCGGCTGAAGGGGGATCGGATTCTTCGCTGTCGCGTTTTCGCACACCAGCCCTGCGGCGACTCGTTCGTCCGTACGTTCCGCCTGGCCGGCTATCTGCCGTGGCAGGGCGGCTGGATCATCGGCGAAAACCTAGCCACGGGCTTCATGACGCCGTGGGGCGCCTTCGAGGGATTTATGCACTCGCCCCATCACCGCGAGAACATTCTCAACCCTGAGTTTCGCCAGGTCGGCGTCTATGAGAGCTCATCTCCGTGGGGGCCGCTCTGGGTGGTCGAGTTCGGCAACCGCTGGTAGCGGCTTGCGACGCCAGGGCCACGGCTGCGGTCAGCTCTCGGCCAGGAGCACGACGACCAACAGCACTCCCAGCGCGGCGCCCACGCCGGAGAGCAGCGCGACCAGGCGCTCGTCCGGGGGCGCGAACTCCCCACGGCTGACCGCCTCCTCGACCTCGCGGTAACGCCAGAACGCATAGCCCACGCAGAAGACGCCGACGATCGCGAAGCCGATCCCGATCGCGATGTACGGCCAGGTCGCTCCCGTCGCCAGCGCCGGGACGAGTTTCCCGGCCCCGATGCTGACTGCGAACGTCGTGAGACCCGTGCGCCACCACGCGAGGTAGGTCCGCTCGTTGGCGAGCCGGGTTCGCCGGGTCGCGTCGCCTGTCTCGTTGAAACGCCCGCCACCAGTCGACTGTTGCTCGCGCACCGGCATCGACGGAAACCTACTCCGCTCAGGCGTGGTGCTAAGCGGCGCGCACGTGGACGCGCGGGCGGGCGTTGTTCACGTAGCCCTTCGGGTTCCACAGCGGCGCCGCCGCCTCCGGTTGGGTAGCCGCCGAGGAGTCCCAGGCGCGCACGACGATCTCGTGCTCTCCGGGCGTGAGGTCGACCGTGATCCGCCACTGCCGCCAGGCCCATCGCCCGAGGTCGTCGAGCAGCTCCGCCTGCGCCCAGCTCGTCCCGCCGTCGAGCGAGACGTCGACGCGCGCGACGTGGCGCTCCCCGCCTGCGAACGCATAGCCTCGGACCTCGACCGGGCCGGCCGCGACGGTCTCGCCGTTGGCTGGAAACAGAATCTCGGCGTTGAGCGCGATCAGGCCGAGCGGCATTCCCGCGCCCGGACCCGGCGTCCCGTCCTCCGGTAACAGCCGATAGACGACCTGCTGGAAGTACCCTTGCCAGGGCGCCGAGCGGACCTCGATCCGCTCAAGCCACTTGACGCTGCGGGCGCCGATGTAGCCGGGCACGACGACGCGCAGCGGCGCGCCGTGGACGCGTGGGAGCGGCTCGCCGTTCATCGCCCAGGCGAGTAGGACCTCAGGGCGGCACGCCTTGTCGAGCGGGATCGAGCCCCCGAAGCGCTCGGCGGGCTTCACCTCTAGGCAGAGGTCGGCGCCCTCGAAGCCGACGTGCGCGGCCTCGCGAAGGGGCCCGGCGGCCGCGAGCACGTCCCCGAGCGCGACTCCGCTCCACGTCGCGGTGCCCGTCCCGCCGGGACCCCACGGCGCCTCGCCCGGGATGTCGCGGATGGCGATCAGGCCCGCGCGCCGATTGCCGGCACATTGCAGCGTCGCGGTCACCTCGCGCTCGGGGAACGCCTCGCGCAAGGTGGGGAGGGAAAGACCCAGTTCCCGGTCGACGAGCCCGTACACGTGCAGCCGCCACGCCACGGGGTCGACCTCCGGCACCGTGCCGTGTCCCCGGACATAGAACGCATCCGTCGCGGTCAACGGAGCCTCGGCCAAAGCGGCGCGCCCTGTCTCGGCGTTGAACGGCTCCTGCTCGTGAACGATCAGGTCCGCGCGCTTTCCGTAGCGACCCATGCGACAGTATGAGTCGAGCAGCCTGGGCTCTCGCCTAGCCCGCGAGGAGCCTGGCGAAGACGATGAGGTTGTCGACGTAGTGCCCGGTCGCGCTATTGAAGCGGCCGTCGCAGGTGATCAGGCGCAGGGTCGGCGGCCCGGAGCTCTTGTAGATGAGCCTCGTCGGGAAGTGCGTCTTGGGTACTTCTCTCGATCCTGTGACCGCGAACGTAAGGCGCCGGCCAAACTTTGGCTGGATGCGGACGACGTCGCCGCGGCGTAGCCCTCGAAGTCGATAGAAGGCGCCTGGACCGGCTTTCGAATCGACGTGTCCGAGGATCACTGCCGCGCCAGGCTCGCCGGGCTCGGGGCCGGGCTTGAACCAGCCGACCTGGGAGAAGCTGGCCGGCACTCGCACCGTGTGGTCGCGATTCAGGCCGAGGGGGATCAGGGGCGCATTCAAACCCATCGCCGGAGCCCAGATTCGAACCGGGATCGGCATTTGCTTCCTTGGCGCCGCGTTGGCAAACGCAAAGGCCCCCGCCACGGTGTGTCGCGGCGGCGGGTTGTAGGGCACGAGCTGCAACTGCGAAGCCTCGCTGCTGCGGGCGACCAAGGCGCCGGCGAAGAGGCCGGTCGCGATGAGCATCAGCGCCGCCACCAAAAGGCGGCGCTGATGCTTCGCGAGGTGCGACCTAGGCGTCAAGGGCGACCTTGCGGCGGCGGGAAGCGAGGCCCGCTGCCGTGAGGACGAGGATGCCGCCGGATGCAAGGCTGATCGCCAACGTGTTGTTGTCGTTGGTCGCAGCCATGCCGCCGAACCCGGTCGAGGCGCCGCCCGAGGCGGAGCCGGTGTCACTGCCACCACTCTTGTGACAGGTGTTGTTGTCGCTGCACGAGTTGTCCTCGCCGGCGTAGCTGGCCGGGACGACGACGACCGCGAGCGCAAGGATGCTCATGGTGAGCATCGCCAGGCGCTTGAGCGTCTGGGTCATTACATCTACCTCCCATTTAGGGCTGAACATGACGCCTCCCAGACTGCCGCCCGAGTTGCCCGCCGCAAAGATGCAGGCGCAATCAACTGAGATGGAGAATTACTCACAGATAGCTCGCGAGAATGGGCGCTCGCATTTGCAGCGCAAGACCGGCCGTCGAAATTAGCTTGCTCTCGAGATCGGTTAGGCGACGGCAGCGAGCGCCCCGTCCGCTCCCGAGAGCGTGCGAGTGCTTGCCAACCGCAAGAACGCGGCGACGGTCGTCGAAGTCGATTCCGGGCGGCTGACGAGCCCGATCGGCGTCGTCGGAGCGGGCGCCTCGAGCGGACGGAAGACGACGCGCGGAATCGTGTACTGCTCGGCTGCCGACGCGGGCAGAACGGCGATCGCGCCGCCCCCGGAGGCGATCAGGAGCGCAAGCTCGACCCTCGGCTCCGCAACCTCCCGGAGCGGGGGCGCAATCGAAACCTCGCGGCAGGCCCCCAGGAAGCCGTCGTAGAAGGCCGGATTCGCAGTCCGGGGGAGCACGACGAGCTCCGTTTCCGACAAGTCTTCGAGCGGGATGGAAGAGCGTCCGCTGAGCGGGTGGTAGCCGGCGACCGCGGCGACGGTCTCCTCGGCGCCGAGCGGTGTGACCCGAAGACCCTCGGTCGGAGCGGGGAGACTGACGAGTGCGACATCCAGGTGGCCGGCGCGCACCGCTTCGATCGCCTGCCGCGCCGCGAGCGTCTCCGGGCAGACCTCAACGCCAGGATGCCGAGTCGCGAATCGAGCGATCGCGGTCGGCAGGATGGTCGGCACGGCGCCGGCGAGATGCCCGACGCGGAGCTTGCCGATCGTCCCGGCGTTGGCGCTCAAGGTTGCGCGAGCTGCCTCTTCGGCATGGTGGAGGAGACGCCGAGCCTCGTCGAGCAGAACGAGGCCGGGCGGCGTCAACGCGACGCCGCGCTTGTCTCGGTTCAGGAGCTGAACGCCGAGCTCCAGCTCGAGCTTCCGGATCTGCTGGCTGAGGGCCGGCTGGGCGAGATGGAGACGCTCCGCCGCGCGATGAAAATGCAGCTCCTCGGCCACCGCGACGAAGTAGCGCAATCGACGTAGCTCCACAGATCCTCCCTCACTGATGCACTCGACGAGGACGGGCAACAACGAGGTCGATGATTGCCGATGGACGCGCGTTTGGCGTCCGTTGAGAGGGGTCTCTTTGAGCTTCGACCCCGGGTGTAGGGCCGCCGCCGACTACGCCCGCCGAGGTAGGACCCCGTCTACGGGGCCGGTACGACGGCGAACGGGAACGGCTGGAAGTAGTCGATCCGCCAAGGCGCCGTTCGGCTAGAGCGCACGAGGTCGACGAGCATCGCCACCCTGCCGACGGAGACGATGTATTCGTGGGCGAGGCGTGTCTGTCGTGCGGGCCCGGGCTCGAAGCCCAGGCGCCCGGTCGGCGACAGCACCATCGGCACGGGAATGTTTCCGGTCGCCCACTGGCGCCGCGTCAGACCCGCCCGCTCGCCGCGGGTGGAGATGTCATAGCCGAGTGCGGGCGCCCGGCGCGTGACGGCCGCGTCGACGAAGCAGCGGATGATGGCCTGCATCGCCTTGCGGCTCGTCGGATCGGTGGGGCGGGTGCTTCGCTCGCCGCGAGCCTCGATGGGGCCGCAGCGCGGAGCAGGCCGTGGCCGCGGGTTGGCGTCAGCCGCCGCTCGCAGCGCACGCTCCGTGAGCGGGCGCGCGGAGGCCGGGTCGTGAGGCGTCGACGCGGAGAGTGCGGCGGGCGCGGCGAGCGCCGCGACCACCGAGGCCTGGGCGAGTGCTGCTGCGAAGCGCACTTACAGACCTGTGCTCTCTGTTTTTCGGTTTGACCGCTTGCCGGACATGTCGACCTCCTGGTCGAAAAAGAGGATGGGTGCCGAAGTGCGGGGGCCTAGCCCGTGCCACCGCGGCGACTCCGGCACCCTGGGTGGGGAGGACTCCACCTTCGCTGCCGGGGAGGGCCGTCTCAACAACGACTGCCGCTCACCTGATCGCCAGATCTGATCGAGATGGGGCGCCGGCTCGCCTACCGTCGAGTTGTGAGTACTCCCGGGGAGTCAGCATGCAAGAGGTGAAGCGGGTGGTCAGCCGCTACGAGGTCCTACGGGAGCTCGGACGTGGAGGGATGGCGACCGTCTATCTCGCCCGTCAGACCGACCTCGACCGGCCGGTGGCCCTGAAGGAACTAGGTGCGCTTCAGAGCGCGGATCCCTCGTATGTGCATCGGTTCCTGCGGGAGGCGCGGCTGGCCGGCTCCGTCAGCCATCCCGGCATCGTGACGGTGTACGACTTCTTCGAGGAAGACGGCATCCCGTACATCGCGATGGAGTACGTCGAGCGCGGGTCGCTCCGGCCGTACGTGGGTCAGACGTCACTCGCGCAGATCGGCGGCGTCCTCGAGGTCGTCCTCGCCGGCCTGGCCGCGGCCGAGAAGGAAGGCATCGTCCATCGCGACCTCAAACCGGAGAATCTGCTCGTCACGGATTCCGGCCGGGTCAAGATCGCCGATTTCGGGATCGCGAAAGCGACGAACAGGGTCCAGGACGGGCCAATGCTGACGACCCGCGGGTCGACGATCGGCACACCGAACTACATGGCGCCGGAGCAGGCATTGGCGCACGAGGTGGGGCCATGGACGGATCTCTACGCCCTCGGGATCATCGCGTTCGAGCTGTTCATCGCGTTCCCGCCTTTCGGGGACACAGACGATCCGATGAGCGTCCTGTTTCGTCAGGTCAACGAGTCGATCCCGGCGTTGACCGATCTCGACCCGGGCATCGATCCCCGCATCTCGGATTGGATCGCTTGGCTGGTGGCGAAAGAGCCGCGCGAACGCCCGCAGTCAGCCGACGCTGCGTGGGATCGGCTCGAAGACACTCTGAT
>Ga0105245_10004077_pt1 | contig 12973 bp, 13 predicted proteins | sample KBSM54metaG_FD_81523 | JGI IMG/M metagenome (GOLD analysis project Ga0105245, IMG submission 81523) | Miscanthus rhizosphere microbial communities from Kellogg Biological Station, Michigan, USA - KBS M5-4 metaG | ecosystem: Host-associated > Plants > Roots > Rhizosphere > Soil | place... | reverse complement strand
CGGCAAGGTTGCGCGCGACGCGGCGCTCGCTAAGATCAAGGTCCTGCTCGATGCAATGCAGGCTCACACAGGCAAGCGGCCGATCATCTATACTGACCCTGTGTTCCACCGCGAGGTGCTGCAAGGCGAGTTTCCCGAGTACCATTTCTGGCTGCGCTCGGTCGCGGCCGCGCCGGAGCGGCTTTACGGCGAACGGCCGTACGCGTTTTGGCAGTTCACCACGACGGGCAAAGTCCCTGGTGTCGACGGAAAGGTCGATCGCAACAGCTTCAACGGCACCCAACAAGATTGGGAGAGCGTGCTGAAATGGCTGCAAGCTGGCGAATAGCTGCGCCACCAAATACGTGCTTCGCTTGAGCACGCGCCACCTCTCCACACGGGAGACGGCGGCATGACATTGCCCAGTCCCTACACTCTTTGAAACAGACTGCTTTTTCAATTGCTTACATTGCGGCGCTACGCATGACCCTGTAAGCGGGATTGTGGCTCGCTTGCGCTCTTCGGAGGTCATCATGAGAAAATGTCTCGCCGCCGCGGCAGCCTTCGCTGCGCTTTGGCTGAGTCCTGCCGTGGCTGAGGAGCCAAGCGACATTCTCAACATCTCGTATGACGTCTCGCGTGAGCTCTATGCCGACATCGACAAGGCATTCGTCGCAAATTACAAGGCCGAGACAGGAAAAGACATCACCATCAATCAGTCGCATGGCGGCTCATCGAAGCAGGCTCGCGCGGTTCTGGACGGTCTTCAGGCGGACGTAGTCACGTTCAATCAGGTGACCGATATCCAGGTTCTGCACGATCAGACAGACCTAGTCACTGCGGATCGGCAATCGCGCTTCCCCAACAATTCGGTTCCCTACTACTCGCTGCCGGCATTCCTCGTGCGCAAGGGCAACCCGAAGAGCGTCACGGACTGGAGCGATCTCGTCCGCGATGACGTGAAGGTCGTGTTCCCCAATCCCAAGACTTCGGGCAACGGCCGTTACACTTATCTTGCGGCCTACGCCTACGCGCTCGAGGCGAACAAAGGCGATCAGGAGAAGGCGAAGGAGTTCGTGCGCAAGCTGTTCGCCAATGTGCCTGCGTTCGACACTGGCGGCCGTGCGGCGATCACTACGTTCGTCGAGCACGGCATTGGTGACGTGCTCGTCACCTTCGAGGCCGAAGTGCAGAGCATCGGAAGCCAGTACGGCAAGGACAAGACCGATCTCGTGATCCCGCCGGTCAGCCTGCGCGCCGATTTTCCCGTTGCCGTGGTCGACAAGGTGGTCGATGAGCGCGGCTCGCACAAACTCGCCGAGACCTATCTGCAATATCTCTACACGCCCGAGGCGCAGGAGATCATTGCTGCTCACTACAACCGCCGAATCGACAAGGAGATTGCGGCAAAGCACGCGAACGATTTCGCCAATGTGCGTCTGCTCACGGTCAAAGACGTCTTTGGCGGTTGGCAAAAGGTGCAGGAAGAGCATCTCGCCAATGGCGGTATTCTCGACCAGCTCTACGTGAACCGCTGAATCCTTGTATCAGGGCTGGCGCTGAGCGCTCTTGCCGTCGCCCAAAATTCCGAGTCCTTTCAGATAAATCAGCATCGTGCTTTCGAGAATCTCCTCAGGCTTCATCGGTACTTTGTGCGCCTGTAGGTCGTTTTGCGCGAACAGCGTCGCAACGCCATGGGAGATCGCCCAGATGTGCAGGCTCATCAATTTGAGCGGCGGACGCTCGGCCTCGGGGACCTGACGGCAGAGTGCGGCTGCCGCGTGCTGTATCACATCGAAAGCGCGCTCGGCCGCGGGCAGCGTCTCGACCTCTCCGCCCGGAATCGCGCCGGTCTCGAACATCACGGTATAACTTGCCGGCTCCTCGCGGGCGAAGGCGAGATAGGCCTTGCCGAGGTTGTCGAAGGCGGAGAGCGCCGTGGGCAAGCCATTGTTCCACGCCATGTCGAGCCGCGCGGCAAAGCGCTCAAAGCCGTTTTTGGCGACCTCAGCGAGAAGCGCGTCGCGGTCGCGAAAATGCCGGTAGGGCGCTGCAGGGCTGACTCCGGCAAGCCGCGCGGCCTCAGTCAGGCTGAAGCCGAAGGCACCATGCTCCTCGATCAGCTTGCGAGCGGCCTCTAGCAATACCTCTTTGAGGTTGCCGTGATGATAGGAGCGAGATCGGCGCCAGCCGCGATCTGGAGGATTCATGTAAAGGGCTTTTACATGAAGCCACGCGGGACTGCCAAGGCCGGGAATCCACGAGGTTAAGCCTAGCGGCATAGCGTCGCCGTGTTAGTTTCGCCTCATCATCGGCCAGCTGGCGTGATGAGACGGCATCGGGCCGGGCAGACGGGAGCCTTCATGAACCAGCGCGACCTTCGAGCCGGCCACCCGCGAGCAGGCAGGATTGGCGCGCTCTCCTCTCCACCTTCGGGGCAGTCGTCACCGGAATTGGAAGTGTTCTCGTCGCCAATGTTTTCCAGCAGACGCTCTTCTCCGATCTCCACGACTACATGCTCACCATCCTTCTCTTTGTTTGGCTATTCGGCACGATGATGTGGTGCGCCTTCGGTGTGGTGCGCCATGCCGAGGCGGTCGCCGAGCGCCTCGGAGAGCCTTACGGGACGCTCGTGCTCACCCTCTCGGTCATCATCATCGAGGTGGCATTGCTCGCAGCGATCATGCTGCACGGCCAAAACAATCCGACGCTCGCACGCGACGCAATGTTCGCCACCCTCATGATCGTGTTGAACGGCATGGTTGGGACCGCGCTGCTGATGGGCGCGCTACGCTATTGGGAGCAGGAGTACAATCTCGCTGGAACCCGCGCGTTCCTCGTGGTCATCGCCTCGCTCGCGGTCTTCGCGCTGATCATTCCGAACTACACCAAGACCGAGCCCGACCCGAGCCAGGCGCCTATGAAGGCGGTCTTATTCGCCTCCATTACCGTCCTATTCTACATCGTGTGCGTCATTATCCAGACGGTGCGGCATAGAGCCTTCTTCGCAGAACCTTCGCACAGTCATAGCCACGAATCCAATGCGCTGCATGGTGGTAGTAGAGGTAGCTCGCTCGCCTTTCATGTGGCGTTGCTTTTGCTCACGCTGATTCCGATCGTGCTGCTCTCGAAGTCCCGCGCCATCGGCATCGAGAATCTTGGATTCCCTGCGCCGCTCGGCGGCGTCATGATCGCGATCCTCGTTCTCTCGCCGGAAGGGCTGACCGCTTTCCATGCGGCGCTGGTCAATCATTTGCAGCGTGCGGTGAATGCGTGCCTCGGCTCGGCCCTAGCCACCATCGGACTTACCATCCCCGCCGTATTGATCATCGGTCTCATCACCGGCTACTAGGTGCATCTTGGCCTTGACGAGGTGCAGACTGTCCTCCTCATCCTCACCCTTTTCGTCAGCGGGCTAACCTTCGGCGGAGTTCGCACCAATGTGCTGCACCACGGTGCACATCCTCTTGTTCATTGTCTATGTGGCGCTGATCTTCAGCCCCTGAGCGTCAGCCTTTATGGCGGGTCGGATCGTAACCGTAGGTATTGCGCTCACGGATCTGCCCGTCTCGGCCATGGAGGAATGCCTCCGTGCGTTCCTTCCGGGCAATCGACTTCGCCTTTTCCCAGGCTTCGCTCTGGGTCTTGAACACGGCAAAGGGCTCGGCCGCCCCCTCCTCCTTCACCGCCCATCGATTCCCAAGGCTGACCACGTGCTGGTTCTTGCCCATGGCCTTCCACCCCCCGCCAGCTGACCGCTTAACTATAGTTGAGCCGGCTTCGTTACAGAAGCTAAGCCAAGCGTTTGGCGGTGTGCTACATGAGCCCTCGACATATCCCGCTTGCTTTCTCTCGCCGCCTCAAATGGAAGCCCGCCTTACCCCGAAACCCCTCAAGATTGGCTGGCGCGAATGGGTAGGCCTGCCTGACCTCGGAGTTGGCGCCATTAAGGCCAAGATCGACACCGGAGCCCGCACTAGCGCGCTGCATGCCTACCAAATCGAGCCATTCCGCCGGGGCGGCGCATTATGGCTTCGCTTCAAGTTACACCCGATCCAGCGAAGCGAGGCGAGTAAAGTTACATGCGAAGCGCGCGCCATTGACGAACGCACGGTCCGCAACTCAGGTGGAGGGGTTGAGCGCCGCTACATCGTGAAGACAATGCTTAAGCTCGGCGAACAGGCCTGGTCGATCGAGCTCGCACTCGCCAATCGCGACCAGATGGGCTTCCGGATGCTGCTTGGCCGCACTGCGCTCGAGGGCCGCGCGTTGATCGAGCCCGGGCCGCTCCTACCTTCTTGGCGCACGCCCGCCGAGGCGGCGGCGGCGGCGCGCGTCTCCTTTAAGGCCGAGCAAATTACTGCGTTGACAATCGAGCTCGGCCAAGAGAATCCCAATGAAGATCGCGTTGCTCGCGCGCAATCCCCATCTCTATAGCCACCGCCGTATCGTCGAGGCGGCGCGCGCCCGCGGGCACGACATCGAGATCATCAATACGATCCGCGTCTCGATCAACATCACCTCGCGCAAGCCTGCTCTTTATTACCGCAAGCGGGCGCTGGACAACTTCGACGCGGTAATTCCGCGTATCGGCGCCTCGGTGACGTTCTACGGTCTTGCCGTGCTTCGGCAGTTCGAGGTAATGGGCGTTTATCCCTTGAACGAGTCGGTTGCCATCGGACGCTCGCGGGACAAGCTGCGCTGCCTTCAGCTCCTCGCGCGGCGTGGCATCGGACTTCCAGTTACAGCCTTCACCCACGATCCAAGCCAAGCCGAGGACATCATCGACCTCGTCGGCGGGCCGCCGGTCGTCATCAAGCTGCTCGAAGGAACGCAAGGCATCGGCGTTGTGCTCGGGGAGACCGTGAAATCAGCAAAGTCGGTGATCGAGGCGTTTCAGGGCGTGAACGTCAACATCTTGGTGCAGCAGTTCATCGCGGAGGCCGACTCGACCGATATCCGCGCGCTCGTGATTGGCGATCGCGTGGTGGCCTCGATGAAGCGGCAGGGGCCGCCGGGCGAGTTTCGCTCGAACCTGCATCGCGGCGGCTCGGGCGAAAAGGTGCGCATCACCCCGCAAGAGCGAAGCGCGGCGGTCCGGGCAGCGCGCACGCTCGGTCTCAATGTCTGCGGCGTCGACATGCTGCGATCGAAAAACGGCCCGCTTGTGCTCGAGGTCAACTCATCACCCGGCATTGAGGGGCTGGAGAAGGCGACCGGCATCGACGTGGCAACCCCGATCATCGAGTTCCTCGAGCGCCACGCAGCCCCGAATAACACTCGAACCAAGGGCAAAGGCTAACTCCGGTTTCGCCCCATAGCTCGCCCGCTGCGACAGGAAAGCTAACCGCCGGGCATGTTCCTGCGGTAAATTCCGGCACGTCCAACGGGGAGATTTACGCAAATGGCCCTCAAGCGTGCCTGCAGTAGTAATGCCATTTATTGGATTTTCTCTTTCTCGATCATGGCGTTACTCACGATCACGGTTGGTAGCGGCTCTAGCAAAAGCGAGGAGAAGAAGCCGTCGCCCTGCACTGAAGACGCCATGATCGTGTTCGATGCCTCCGGCTCAATGTCAGGCAACCAGACTCTCGGGATTCCTAATTCGCAAGCGCGCATTGATGAGGTCCGCGCGGCCTTGGCTCAGGTCTTGCCGAGCGTCACCAAGTTCCGGCGAGTCGGTCTCGTCACCTACGGGCCAGGGCCGTACAACCAGTGCAACGTCAAGGTCGAGTTCCCACCAACGCCGGACGCTGCCCAAGCCATCATGAGCACGGTCAACGCCTTAGTGCCGGCGGGCAAGACACCGCTCACCTCGGCCGTAGAGCAGGCGGCCCAGGTGCTCGACTTCAAAAAGAAACCTGGCGTAGTCGTGGTCGTGACTGACGGCGAGGAGACTTGTGGCCGATCGCCTTGCGCGCTTGCCAAGCAGCTCCAGATGACCGCTCAGCAGCTCACTGTTCACGTCATCGGCTTCCGCTATGAGAGCTTCTCATGGACCGGCGAGAGCAGCGTGATGGACCTGATGTGTCTCGCCGACGAGAACCACGGCCTCTACATCAAGACGAATAGCGAGGAAGAGCTCGTGGAAGCGCTCGAGAAGACGCTCGATTGCCCAATGATCTCGCAGGCCGCGCCCACCTCGCTCACAAAGTAAGCTGGCGCCTCACAGGCCCATGGCTTTGTGCGCTTCGGTCATGTGCTGCATGCAGCCCGCTTTATCGCCCTTCTCCATGGCTGCCTTTGATTGATCGAGAGCCGCCGTTGCCTCCTTCTGCTTGGTTGGATCGGTCATCTCGGCGATCAATTTATCCATCTGCTTCATATGGGCGTCGGTGCAGAGGTCCGCGGCATAGGCGGGGCAAGCGGCCGCTGTCGCAACTATTGCTACTGCGAAAGAGATTTTGTGCATGGCTTCCTCCTTCCGGGTTTGACCGAGAGGGTCGCATCTCAAACGTGCAACGGATCGGTTTGGAATCCGTTGCGAACCAGAAATTTTTGCCTCGGGCCCGGAAATGCTCATAACTTTCAGCCGCGACTTTTGAGCGGTTGACGGGCAAGGGCACAGGCGCGCTCTATGCGGCGAGTTCAGGAGGGAGCGGTTAACATCATGCGGCGCGCAATCACTATTGCGGTCATTGCGTTTGCTGCATGCTCGCTCAAAAGAGCTTCCGCCGAGGATCAAAGCCTGCTCAAGCAGTGCTGGACGCCGCAGGTTTTGGCGGGCACTAACCAGGAACTGAAATCGAGCCGGACTCCATTCCATCTTGATTTTCCGGCGCTCAAACAGGTGCCTCCTCTCCCAGTGACGCCCGTGCCGCAAGAGCTGCGTGGCTCGATCAGGGCCGTCGAGCTTCCTCCCGGCGTCAAGCTCATCGCGCTGACGTTCGATCTTTGCGAAACCAGCAGCGACATCGCGGGCTATGACGGCCGCATCGTCGATCTTCTTCGCGCTCAAGATGTGAAGGCCACGTTCTTCGCCGGCGGCAAATGGATGGAGACCCACCGCGAACGCGCCGAGCAACTCATCGCCGATCCCAACTTCGAGATCGGCGGCCACGGATTGCGCCATCTCGACCTGTCGCATGTGAGCGACCAAACCCTACAGGACGAGATCCGCTTGACCGAGACAGCCTATACAGAGACACGGAGGGGCCTGCTCACAAAGCAATGCGCGGCAACCGCGCAGCCGCAGAGTCCCATACCAGAGCAGATGAGCGTGATGCGGTTCCCCTACGGTCGGTGCAACGCGAAGTCGCTCGCCGCGGTGGCGGATGCTGGACTGCTCGCGATCCAGTGTGACCTCATCACCGGCGATCCCGACCCGCACCGCTCTGCAAGGGCCATTGCCGACACGATCCTGACCAAAGTCCATCCTGGAGCGATCATAGTTGCTCACGCCAACGGGCGCGGCTGGCATACCGCTGACGCCCTCGCGCTTGCCATCCCCAGGCTCAAGGAAGAAGGCTATAGCTTTGTGACGGTGAGCGAGCTGCTCAAGGCAGGAAAGCCTGTGATAACCGCGAGCTGCTACTTGAACAAGCCAGGCGACAATACGCGCGTCGCTCACGCTGCCAAACGCGACGGCACCCCGAATGCCCTCTCAATTTTCGATCACCCCTATTGAGCTCGGCCGAGCACGGCTCGTGGCGCTTGACCCTCGCGGCGTTTACGGGCTCGCGGCCGCAATCGTGGACATGCCGCCATGGTCCGTAATGAATTATTCCGCCGACCTCATGGCCCGGTTTCTCTCAACGGCTGACGGTTGTGTTTCACGTTACGCGGTCGAGATCGGAGGCGAACATTTGGGAGCTGTCTCGGTGCGCTCACCTTGGCTCAAGGGGCCTTATCTGGAGCTGCTCGCGTTGTTGCCGGTAGCGCAAGGTCAAGGCATCGGCTCAGCCATTCTCACTTGGTTCGAGCAAGAAGCGATCGAGCACGGCTCGCGTAATCTCTGGGTGTGCGCCTCGTCATTCAATATGCACGCCCTGCGCTTCTACGAGCGACACGGTTTCGAGCATGCCGCAGCTTTGCCCGGGCTAGTCGCGGACGGCTATGAGGAGATACTGCTGCGCAAGTTCCCGCTTGGCGGCAGTCGATGACCGGGCGTATGCCTGCCAGCTATTGCGCTTGAGAGCCTGCCCCGCTGGAAGCCTTGTCTGCGGGCGCTTCAGATTTGTCGCCGGCACCTGCGTCGGCGTTGTTGTCGCCTTGGTCGCTTGGCGCTGAATCGACGAAGAGTGTGCCGTCTTCGATCGAAGCCGACTCATCGCCTTTCATCTCGTATTGCTCGCCGCTATCGAGTCCTATGGTGCAGCCCTTGTCGCATGGGGCATCAACCTCGGCTTGCGGCTCGACGGTAAGCTCCTCGTTGTTGCCGTTGACGGTCACGGTGATGGTGTGGGAGTCGCCGTCCATATTCGAGATGGTGAGCGCCTCCGCCGGAAGAGCCAACAGTGCTGCGAATGCGCCAAGGCTTAAAATACTGACGATCCTCATCCTTTCGTTCCCTCCAGAAAACGGCGAACCTTTTTAGCGGGCCCCGCCCGTGCCTCATGCTTCGGCGCCACGCCTAGCCCATAACAGCGCCTGGATTGTGTTTCTGCAGCGGCCAAACTGTGCAGTCGAGACCCTGCAATTCCGCCTTTTTGCCATCTCCACCTCGACCGTTTGAAATTGTTTCGCGACCCCGAAAAAGAAATCGTGCTCGGAGCGGCGAACCGGAAGTCGTTGGCGGCGTTATTTGGCTCGCACCGCACCGAAGAGAGGTTGTGCAGTGCAAAAGGGGAAACGTCTTTCAAGGAGGGGCCGTGCCGACGGTATGGAACGCCCTCCGGTCCGGAAGGAGCTTCCGATGGAATTCACGGCCTCTGTGACCGCCGTCATGGCAATAGTTTCCTTCGGCTTTCTCGCCGCCATTCTCCTTGGAATGATTTAAAGCCTCAGCGGTTTTCCGAGCATTTGAGCGATCGTGCGTCTTCCACGCAAGCTGTGGGACGCCTCCCGCGCATTTTGCTGGCCCTACTCTGCTGCGTCGGCCAATAACTTGGGATCGTAATTGAGGATGGTACCGAGCCAGCGTTCGGTTTCCTCGATGCTCCAGCCCTTACGCCCCGCGTAGTCGGCGACTTGATCGCGCCCGATCTTTCCCACGCCGAAATAACGGCTCTCGGGATGGGAGAAATAAAGGCCCGAGACGGCGGCCGCTGGCCACATTGCATAGCTCTCGGTCAGCTTTATCCCCGCCGCTTTCTCAGCGTCGAGCAACGCGAACAAGGTACCCTTCTCGGTGTGGTCGGGCTGGGCGGGATAGCCTGGCGCTGGCCTGATGCCGGCATAGTCTTCGGCAATGAGTTGCTCATTCGAAAGCTTCTCGCCAGGCGCATAAGCCCAAAGCTCTCGGCGCACCTTCTCGTGCAAAGCCTCGGCAAAGGCCTCGGCAAGACGGTCGGCAAGCGCCTTGATCATGATCTTGGAATAATCGTCATTGGCGCGCTCGAACCGGCGGGCCACCTCTTCCACGCCAATGCCGGCAGTCACGGCAAAAGATCCGACATAGTCGGCGAAGCCTGTCTCCTTCGGCGCCACGAAATCGGCAAGCGCCAGATTGGCACGCGAGCCGTCGCGCGCCATCTGCTGGCGCAGCGTGTGCAGCACGGCAATACGCTTGGTGCGCCTATCGTCTGCATAAAGCTCGATATCGTCACCCAGGCTGTTCGCTGGCCAGAAGCCAACGGCGCCATTTGCTGTCAGCCACTTCTCGTCGATGAGCTGCTTCAGCATGGCTCGCGCATCGTCATAGAGATTGCGCGCAGCCTCGCCGTATTTGTCGTCATCGAGGATGCGCGGAAACGTTCCCTTAAGCTCCCAGGCATGGAAGAACGGCGTCCAGTCAATGTAGCGCGCCAGCTCGGCAAGATCGTAAGCCTTGAACGCGCGCGTGGCGAGAAACGTCGGCTTGGGCGGCGTATAGACTGCCCAGTCGAGCTTGAGCCGGTTGGCGCGAGCATCGGCAATGGAGGTGCGAGCTTTCTCGGCCTGCCCGCGCGCATATGAGTCGGCCATGCGCGCATATTCCTCGCGCACTTTCGCGATCGCTTTCGGCCGCCCTTCGGGCGACATCAGGCTCGATACCACGCCGACCGCGCGGGAGGCGTCGGTGACATAGATCGCCTGGCTCTTATGATAGTTCGGGCTGATCTTGACCGCTGTGTGCACCCGGCTCGTGGTGGCGCCGCCAATCAGGAGCGGCAGGTCGAAGCCTTCGCGCTCCATCTCGGCCGCGACGTGGCACATCTCGTCGAGCGACGGCGTGATCAGGCCTGACAGTCCGATGATGTCGACTTTTCGCTCGCGCGCCGTGTCGAGGATCTTCTGCACCGGCACCATGACGCCGAGGTCGATGACGTCATAATTGTTACACTGAAGCACGACGCCGACGATGTTCTTGCCGATGTCGTGCACGTCGCCCTTCACTGTGGCGAGCAGGATCTTGCCGGCCGACGGCTGATCGGCGAGGCCGAGATCGCGCTTCTCCTGCTCCATGAAGGGCATGAGGTAGGCGACCGCCTGCTTCATCACGCGGGCCGACTTCACCACTTGCGGCAGGAACATCTTGCCGGAGCCGAACAGGTCGCCGACCACGTTCATGCCGGCCATCAGAGGACCTTCGATGACGTGCAGTGGGCGCTCGACCTTTTGCCGCGCTTCTTCAGTGTCCTGCTCGATATAGGTGCCGATGCCGTGCACCAGCGCATGGACCAGCCGCTCCTCTACGGGCTTCTCGCGCCAGGAGAGATCGACCTCTTTCTTTTGCGCCCCCTCGCCCTTGAAGCGCTCGGCAGCTTCGAGCAGGCGATCAGTGGCGTCCGACCTGCGATTCAGGATTACGTCTTCGACCAGCTCGCGGAGCTCTGGGTCGATGTCATCGTAAAGCGCGAGTTGGCCGGCATTGACGATGCCCATGTCCATGCCGGCTTGGATCGCGTGATAGAGGAACACCGAATGCATCGCTTCACGTACCCGCTCATTGCCGCGGAAGGCGAACGAGAGGTTCGACACGCCGCCAGAGACGTGCACGTAGGGAAGCTCGGTCTTAATGCGACGCGTCGCCTCGATATAGGCGTGGGCGTAATCATTGTGCTCCTCGATACCCGTCGCCACGGCGAAGATGTTGGGATCGAAGATAATGTCCTCTGGCGGGAAGCCGACCTTCTCGGTCAGCAGCTTGTAGGCACGCTGGCAGATGGCGAACTTGCGCTCAGCGGTCTCGGCCTGGCCCTGCTCGTCGAAGGCCATCACTACGACCGCGGCGCCGTAGCGGCGCACTTTGCGCGCATGATCGAGAAACGGCCCCTCGCCTTCCTTGAGGCTGATCGAGTTCACGACCGACTTGCCTTGCACGCATTTGAGCCCGGCCTCGATCACCGACCATTTCGACGAGTCGATCATGATCGGCACGCGCGAGATATCGGGCTCGGCGGCGAGCAGGTTGAGTAAGGTGACCATGGCCTTCTCTGAGTCGAGCATGCCCTCGTCCATATTGACGTCGAGCATGTTGGCGCCGTTCTCGACCTGCTGGCGTGCGACTTCGAGCGCCGCGGCGTAGTCGTTCGCCTCGATCAGCTTGCGGAAGCGCGCGGAGCCGGTGACGTTGGTCCGCTCGCCAACCATGACGAAATTCTGCGCACCGTTTGTCATGCTAACTCGGACCTAACCATGCACGAAGGGCTCAAGGCCCGAGAGGCGCATCTTGTGCGCAAGTTGCGGGACTTGGCGCGGCTTATACTTGCAGACGGCACCGGCGATCGCGCGGATGTGGTCAGGCGTCGTGCCGCAGCAGCCACCGACGATATTAATGAGCCCGTCCTTGGCCCACTCCTCCAATAGCCCGGACATATGTTCAGGGCTCTCGTCATAGGCGCCCATTTCGTTGGGAAGGCCGGCATTGGGATAGACGCTGACCAGCGTATCGGCGACGTGCGCGATCTCATCGACCGAAGGCCTAAGCTGTTCCGCGCCAAAGGCGCAGTTGAGCCCGAAGGAAAACGGCTTCAGGTGCTGCATCGAGTACCAGAAGGCCTCGGGCGTCTGGCCGGAGAGGTTGCGTCCAGAAAGATCGGTGATCGTGCCGGACACCATGATTGGCAATTCGACGCCAAGCTCGTCGAACACCTGCTCGACGGCAAAGCCCGCCGCCTTGGCATTCAGCGTGTCGAAGACGGTCTCGATTAGGATGATATCGACACCGCCGTCGATCAGCCCGCGCGCCTGCGTGGCATAAGCCTCGACCAGAGCGTCGTAACTCACATTGCGGAAACCCGGATTGTTCACGTCAGGCGAGATCGAAGCGGTGCGGTTGGTCGGGCCCATGGCGCCGGCAACGAATCTCGGCTTGTCTGGCGTCTTCCTGGTCCAGGCGTCGGCCGCCTCGCGGGCGAGCCTCGCAGCAGCGACATTCATTTCGTAAGCGATCTCGCCGAGACCATAGTCCGATTGCGAGATGGCTTGCGCGTTGAAGGTATTGGTTTCGACGATGTCTGCGCCCGCTTCGAGATAGGCATTATGGATCTCACTGATGATTTTGGGCTGGGTCAACACGAGGAGATCGTTGTTGCCCTTGAGGTCGCGCGCGAAATCTTTGAAGCGCTCGCCCCTGTAGCCAGCCTCGTCCAGCTTGTAGCGCTGGATCATGGTACCCATCGCGCCGTCGAGGATGAGGATGCGCTCCTTTGCCTCGCGCTTCAGCGCCGCGGTACGCTCGTCTCTGGTCATGATGCAACCTTTGCTTCGGTGAATGCCTTTGCCGGGCGCAGGCCCAAGAGATGGCAGATGGCATAAACGAGGTCGGCACGGTTCAGCGTGTAGAAGTGGAACTCGGTGATTCCCTGATCGACCAGGCCAAGAACTTGCTCCGCGGCCACAGCGGCAGCGACCAAATGGCGTGTCTCCTGATCTTCGTCGAGACCTTCGAAGCGATGCCCAATCCAGTCCG
>Ga0105245_10004076_pt1 | contig 12973 bp, 9 predicted proteins | sample KBSM54metaG_FD_81523 | JGI IMG/M metagenome (GOLD analysis project Ga0105245, IMG submission 81523) | Miscanthus rhizosphere microbial communities from Kellogg Biological Station, Michigan, USA - KBS M5-4 metaG | ecosystem: Host-associated > Plants > Roots > Rhizosphere > Soil | place: Michigan... | reverse complement strand
CGGCCCCTTCCCCTATGACGACGAGGTCGATCCCGATCTGATCAACGCCGGCAAGCAGACCATCAGCGAGCTGCCGCAATCGGCCTATTTCAGCTCGGCGGACAGCTTCGCGATGATCCGCGGCGGGCATATCGACCTGACTGTGCTCGGCGCGATGGAAGTCGCCGAGAATGGCGACATCGCCAACTGGATGATCCCGGGCAAGATGATCAAGGGCATGGGCGGCGCGATGGATCTGGTCGCGGGCGTGAAGAAGATCATCGTCGTGATGGAGCACACCTCGAAGAACGGCGACCCGAAGTTCATCCCGTCCTGCACCCTGCCGCTGACCGGCAAGGATGTCGTCGACATGGTCATCACTGATCTCGCCGTGTTCCAGCGGCCCGATCACCTATCGCCTTTCCGCCTGACCGAGATGGCGCCCGGCGTGACCGCCGAGGAAATCGCGGCCAAGACCACCGCCCAGTATCTGAGCTGATCCATGGCCCTCACCCTCATCACCGCCAATCGCAATTATTCGAGCTGGTCGCTGCGCCCATGGCTGTTGATGAAGGCGCTCGGCATCGCGTTCGAGGATCGGCTCATAGAGTTCGCCAAGCCCGACAATTATGACGATTTCCGCGCCTTCTCGCCGACCGGCCAGGTCCCCGTCCTGATCGACGGTGATCGCACCGTCTGGGATTCGCTCGGCATCGCCCTCTATCTCGCCGAGCGGCATCCCGGTGTCTGGTCTGCGGACGAAGCGGCGCGGGCCTGGGCGCAATGCGCCGTTGCGGAGATGCATGGCGGCTTCGGGGCGGTACGCAACGATTGCACGATGAATGTCGGCGTCCGGGTCGCTGCCAAGCCGGCATCGGCCGCGCTGAAACGGCAGGTCGCACGGCTCGGCGAGCTCTGGGCCGAGGGCCTGTCGCGCTTCGGCGGACCTTGGCTCGCCGGCCCGGACTTCACAGCGGTCGATGCCTTCTACGCACCGGTTGCGTTCCGGGTCCGCACCTATGGCCTGGATGTCGGTGCCGACGGCGCGCGCTGGGTCGCGCAGATCCTCGATCATCCAGCGATGCGCGAATGGGAAAAAGCCGCGCTGGCCGAAACCTGGCGCGAAGCCGATCATGAGGCTGAACTCGCCGCGGCCGGCACCATCACCGCCGATTATCGGGCGTGATGCGGCGTGCCATTGCCGCCGCTGCGCTCGCGATCCTGCTCGTACTGGCATTGATCGTGGCGTTCATCTCCCCGCCGGCGCAGCTGAGCCTGCTCGACGAGGCGATGGGTGGCGGCGTCGGGGCGAGCCGCCCCGGCAGCGCCTTGCCCTTCGGCACGCACGGCCAGACGCTCGATGTCTGGCGGCCGGCGGGCAAGGCCATCGCCAAGCGTCCGGTGCTGATCTTCTGGTATGGCGGCGGCTGGGCCAAGGGCGATCGTCGTGCCTATGCGTTCGCGGCACGCGCTTATGCGAGGTCGGGCTTCGTCGTCGTCATGCCCGATTACCGCAAGGTGCCCGGCATCCGCTTCCCCGCTTTCCTGCAGGACGGCGCCGAGGCAATGAAATGGACGCGCGACCATATCGCCGACTATGGCGGCGACCCGGACCGGATCGCCGTCGCGGGGCATTCGGCCGGCGCCCATATCGTCGCCATGCTGACGCTCGACACGCAGTGGTTGAAGGCCGAAGGCGTCGACCCGAAGATCATCAAGGCGGCGGTTGGCCTGAGCGGCCCCTATGACTTCTATCCCTTCACCTCGAACCGCGCGATCGAGGCAATGAAGGGCGCCGATCCGGCCGTGACCCAGCCGATCAACTTCGCGCGCGCCGACGCCCCGCCGATGCTGCTTATTACCTCGACCGGCGACACCGAGGTGCGCCCCAAGAACGCGATCAATCTCGCGGCCAAGCTGAAGGCGCTCGGCGCTCCGGTGACGTTGATCCAATATCCGGCACTGACGCATGAGGACGTGGCGAAGGCCTTGTCCAAGCCGTTTCGCGGCAAGGGGCCGATCCTTGCCGACAGCGTCGCGTTTCTGAATGCTGCGCTCAAGGCGCCGACGCCGTAGCGCCTGACACCGGGCTCGAGGACGATCGGCAAGAAGCGCCGATCTGACTATAATTCCGCAAGCGGCGCCGCGATTTTCTTATAGCCTGCATCTTCGCTCATGGCGGCTGCGGTCGCCCATTCGGGGAGGGTGCAATGGCCTTCGCACTGACATGGCTGCCAGACGTGCTGAAAGCCGCCGGCCTGAAAGTCGAGGTCCAGCCGGGATGGGAAACCCGCGGTCTCGGTGACATGGGCGCCGTGCGCGGTGTCATGTGCCATCACACCGCCGGGCCGGCGACCGGAAACATGCCGTGCCTCGGCGTCATCACCAATGGCCGCCCCGATCTGCGCGGGCCATTGTCGCAGCTCGGCCTCGGGCGCGACGGTACCTATTATGTCATCGCCGCCGGAAAGGCCCAGCATGCCGGCAAGGGCAAATGGCAGGGCGTGACGACGGGCAATACGAACTTCATCGGCATCGAGGCGGAAAACCAGGGCGTTCCCGCAGACCCCTGGCCCGAGGTGCAGATGGATGCCTATCGCCGTGGTGTCGCCGCAATACTCGGCAAGATCGGCGCGGGCGCGATCATGTGCTGCGGCCATAAGGAATATGCGCTGCCCCTGGGCCGCAAATCCGATCCTTCGTTCGACATGGTCGATTTCCGCGCGAAGGTCGCGGCACTCCTCACCGGTGTCGCGCAAGCGCCGAGCCCGGACATCGGCGACGACGCGCGGCCGATCTTGCGTCGCGACGCGAAGGGCGGGGCCGTCAAGCAACTCCAGGCCAAACTCGGTTTGCCGGAGGACGGGATCTTCGGACCCAACACTGAAGCGAAGGTCCGCGCATTCCAGCAGGCACAGGGCCTGACCGCGGATGGAATAGTCGGTGCGAAAAGCTGGGCAGCGCTGGATGCCGCTTTTCCCTGATCGCGAGGCCCGCTAGACGAGCCGCCATGCGTATCCTCCTGACCGGATCGAGCGGCTGGCTTGGCCGCTTCCTCGCGCCCCGGCTGCGGGCCGCCGGCCATATCGTGACCGGGCTCGATGTCGCGACGGGCGTGGATACCGATGTGATCGGCACCGTCACCGACCGAGTGCAGGTGGATCGGATCTTCGCCGAACACGGGATCGAAGCGGTCATCCATGGCGGCGCGCTCCACAAGCCCGATATCGTCCGCTATCCAAACCAGGCCTTTGTCGACGTAAATCTCAGCGGCACGCTCAACCTGCTCGAGGCGTCGGTCGTCGCCGGGGCGAGCCGGTTCGTCTTCACCTCGACCACGTCGCTGATGATCTCGACCGCGATCCGCGAAGGGCGCGGCGATACCGCGGTGTGGATCGACGAGACGCTGGCGCCGCTCGAACCGCGCAACATCTACGGCGTGACCAAGCTCGCGGCCGAGCAGGTCTGCCGCCTGATCCATGCCGAACACGGCCTGCCGGTCGTGATCCTGCGCACGTCGCGCTTCTTTCCCGAGGATGACGACACCCATCTCACCCTGTCGGGCGAGAATATGAAGGCGAATGAGCTCCTCCACCGCCGCCTCACCGTCGAGGATGCCGCCGAAGGACATATGGTCGCGCTCGAGCGCGCGCCCGAGATCGGGTTCGGCACCTTCATCCTCTCCGCGCCGACACCGTTCGTGCCCGACGACGTGGCGGCCCTGAAGATGGACGCGCCGGGTGTGATCGCGCGCTATTTCCCGGATGCCGGCGAGCTCTATACCCGGCGCGGCTGGCAGCTTCCCGCCACGATCGACCGTGTCTACGACGCGGGCCTGTCGGAGCGCGTGCTGGGCTTTCGCTGCGAAACCGATTTTGCCGCCGTCCTGGCGGCCCTGCGCAGCGACGCGCCACTGCCGCTCGCGCACGACGCCGATTATGTCTCGCCAAAGGAGCGCCGCGCCTCCGTCGCAAATTAGTCGCGCGACACTCTCGTTTCGCTGCCGTTCCTGTACCGGCCCCGATCCATTTCAGGGCTACGGGAATTTGACATGCGGATATTGAGGCGAATCGCGATCGGATTGGTCGGCATCGTCGCGCTCGCGATGGCGGTGCTGTATGGCGGATCGGAATGGGCAATGGCGCGCAACCATGACGTGCCGCTGGCCTCGCTCAGCATCCCGCATGACGCCGCCTCGATCGCCGAGGGCGGGCGGCTCGCCCGCATCACCGGCTGTCGCGGGTGTCATGGTGCCGATGGCGGCGGCCTTGTGCTGGTCGATGATCCGATGCTCGGGCGGCTCGTGCCGCCCGCGCTCGCCCGGGTGGCCGCGACCGAATCCGATGCCGAACTGGACCGCACGATCCGCCACGGTGTCGACCGGGACGGCCATACGCTGTTCGTCATGCCGACCAGGGCGCACCGCTATCTGGCCGATGAAGACCGGGCCCGGATCATTGCCTGGATCAGGAGCCTGAAACCACGGCCGGGCGATGTGGTCGCAACCACACGCCTGGGGCCGGTCGGGCGCGGGCTCATCCTTTCCGGCATGCTGCAGCCGAGCGTCCAGCCCGAAACCGTCTCGCCCGCCACCCGCCCGACGGATGTCGGCCGCTATTTCGTCAGCGTCTCCTGCGCCGGATGCCACGATCTCCATGCGCCGCGGCCGACGGAAGACGGCAAGCAGGTCGCGCCGGCACTCGCGCCGATGGGCGCCGCCTATGATCCTGTCGCCTTCCGCACCCTGCTCCACACCGGCATCGGCATGGGCGGTCGCAATCTGGGGATGATGACGAATGTTGCGCGCAGTGACCTGCAGGTCCTCACCGATGCCGAGATCGTCGCAATCCAGGCTTATCTCACCACGGAGGCGGCCAAGGCGCCGCCGCGATAGAGCGTGGAGCGCCGGGTATCGGCCCGTCACGTCCGCCCCGGGGGGCCGGCGTGTCGATTCAATCGCACCGCCAGATCGCGCATAGGACGGGCACCGGTCATCCTCGGATGGCCGTGACGCTCATTCTCATTGTCGACCGCTTGATGTCTTGCCCGCCGCGGCAGGTGGTGGCCTGCGCGCCTTTTTCCCTGATAATTCCCTGTTATTCCCTGTTCCGCGCCGGCCACGCTCGCGGGTGATAATATCAAGTTACTGATATTATGTAATAAAATCTCCAAAATCTATCGGCGCGGCCTCGAGAAAAAAAGAAAATTCCCTGTTATCGCCAACGGAACAGGGAAATCCGCACCGTCATAGCCGGCGGAGCTACAACAGCTTCCGCAGCGTCAGACTCACCGTCCGCCCGATCGGCTCGAGATAGTCGGGCTGAAACCGGTTCGGCACCTGGCCGTTGCCGTCACGCACGCGCTGATGGGCATCGGTGAGGTTGCTCACCTCGACCTTCAGCTGCAGCTTGCGCGTCCACGCCTCGGTCTTCAGGAAGCGATGCACGGCGACATAAGCGCTCATGTTCAGCTTGAAGATGGGGAAGAAACGAAGGTCCGAGGCAGGAACAGCACTGCGCACCCGATTGCCGCCGCCATACCAGCAGTCGAATGTCGCGCCATGGCCGAGATAATTGATCCCGCCATAGGCATATCCGAAAGCGCGTGGCGCGCCGCCGCCATAGATCGTGTCGCCGTCGAGCAGATCGAGCTCGGCTGTGCCGGGCCGTAATTGCAGCCGATCGCTGAACTTTATGCTCGGCCCCATGCCCGCATAGAAGCTCGGCCTTGGCGGCGCTGCGGCCGCGGCGCCGGGCTTGGGAGGCGCGGCGGGCGGGGGTTTGCCCAGCATTCCGTTGGCGGACAGCGTCAGGTTCAGCGTGCGCTGCCGCTCGCGGTAGAAGTTGATCGGCCGGAACGCGACCGAGACGAGACGCCCCGAAGCGTCCCGGGTGACCAGTTCGGGCAGAGCCGCCTCGGTTCGGGGTGTGAGCGCATAGACCGTGCCGGTCTGATTGTTGATTGCGGTCTCTTCATAGGTGGCGCTCAGGCGCACCTCTCGCTTCGCAAAGGGTTTTATGTTCAGCGCCAGCGATTTGACGAGACGGTGCTCGGCCGCAAGACCGGGATTGCCGCCCTGGATCAGCGTGACCAGTTCGGTATGGCCGCTTCCATAATCGAAGATGGTCGCATCGGGGGTGATCACCACCGGCGTCGACAGGTTCGCCACGGACGGCGCGGCCGCACTGCGCTTGATCAGCCCGAGCAGCTGAATCCCCTCGAGCAGACCCCAGGTCACTCCATAGGTCGTGTCGAGCAGCGCGCCGAAACCGCTGACCTCGCGCGCATTGGCCGATGCGTTCACCGAAAGGTCGCCGATGAAGGGCAGCACGCGCGCGTGCCGCGACGTCAGCGGGATAGCGATCGCAATGGCCCCGCCGCTGCTGGTGCGGCCGAGACTCAGGTCGAACGGGTTTGTCCCATGGGTGTAGGAACTGGCGCTCGATCGCTCGACTTCGGCCGTCGCGGTGACGGTCACTTCGCCCGCGGGCAGGCGCAGCGGCATGCCGGTGACGACGGTCTTCGCGTTTGCCGTGCTGGTGCGCAATCGGGCGACGTCGATCAGCCGCGCTGACAGCAGCGACGGATCGAGCGGCGCGAAGGGGTTTGCCCCGTTCGCGATCGCTGCGTTCGCCGCCTGCAGGTCGATGCCGCGCTCGTTGCGCCCGTCAATGATCTGCTCATCCCATGCCGCGCTGAGATCCCAGCGCCATCCCGCTACGGCACCGCGCAAGGTGCCGCCCGCGTGGAGCGTGGTCGTCGTCTGGCGCTGGCGCAGAGGATCGACCTCGGTCAGATAGCGATGAAGCAGGACGGGCCCCGCAAACGGCGAATAGCCATTGGTCCCCGGCACCGTCAGGATCGCGGGCGCCGGCCCGGACAGGGCGCGGTCCCGGCTCTGCTCGGCTGACAGGCTGATCGACCAGGCAAGCGTCTTGCCGAGCCGGTTGGCCAGCACCGCTTCCGCCTTCAGCGCATCGTTGCGCGGCACCAGCGTGCGATAAGGGCCGAGATCGGACAGGCGCGCTCGGTTCGCCCCCGCCGCGAAGCCGGCCAGCGTGGTCCGATCGGCGGGCGCCTCCGGCACAGGCGCGACCGTCACAATCTGCCCTGCCGCAGCCGAAAGCGCCGGGTCGATCTCCCCTCCGTTCACGCCGGTGACATTGCCGATCGTGTCGAACAATATGTCGGGATCGGGCACCACATCGCGCTCCGACTGGAAGAGCGCGTCTGTGTGCCGATATTGCAGTGTCGCAGTGAGGCGACTGTCGTTGCGGAGCCGGGTGAGGCCGAGATTGGCCTCGGCCCTGGCGCTGCCGCCCCGCGTCGTGGTGCCGGCTGTGCCGCGTATCTCGATCTGCCTGAACAGCCGCTTGGTGATGAAGTTCACGACGCGGCGTGTCGGCGGAAAACCGAACTTCAGTGCGGCCGGCTCCGGCAGCACCTCCACCTTTTCAATGGCTTCGGGCGGCAGCGCGCCGATTTCCTGATACCCCGAAACCCGCTGTGCGTTCAGGAGGAAGATCGGCTCGGACCCGTCGGCCGACTGCGTCGTCGACCTGATCGCCCGCAACAATTCGCCCATCGTGCTGGCACCGGTGGCGTCGATGGCGCGGGCATCCAGGGTCGCCAGCGGGTAGATGTCGCTGACAGCGGACCCGCGTTGACCGGTTATGACGATATCGGAGCCCGAACCGTCCGGCTCGACCTTTTGCGGCACGGGCGACTGGCCTGCCTGCTGGGCCGAAACGATCGTACCGCCAAGGAGCGCGGCGACACCAGCCGACCCGCACAGCCCGGAGCGCAGCCAGGACACCCCATGGCAGCGGGTTTTCACGCGCACGATCCTTCCCCCCACCCGCAGCACAGGCTCTTCTAACGTTTGAATTTTTCAGGTCCAACGAAACTATGATCAGGCCCGCCGCGCGAAACTCTCCGGGTCGGCCGCACGCCACCACGCGGCGAGATGGGGGTCGCGCGCGCCCTCGATCAACTCGCCCGGTTCGACAAAGGGGTAGATCTCGTCGATCGACCGCATCTCGGCTGCGTTGATCCGCTGCCTGAGGCCATCGGGCGTGAACTCGTCCGGAGACCGCAGCCCGCATGCAACGACAATGTCGTGAAGCGCGTCGAGCGTCGCCTTCTGGAAGCGCGCGACACGCTCGGCCTTGTCCGGCACGACGAGGCCGCGCTGGCGCGCCGCCGACTGAGTCGCCACCCCGGTCGGGCAGGTATCGGTATGGCAGCGCATCGACTGGACGCAGCCGAGCGAGAACATGAACGCGCGGGCGGCGTTGCACCAGTCAGCACCGAGCGCCGCGTTCATGGCGATCGACGCGCCGGAGTTGACCTTGCCCGAGGCCGCCAGCTTCACTTTGGTCTTGAGGTTCGCGCCCACCAGAGCGTTGCGGGCCAGGATAAGCCCCTCACGCAGCGGCATTCCCACCCGGTCGCTTAGCTCGGTCGGGGCAGCGCCCGTACCACCCTCGGCACCATCGATGACGATGAAGTCGATCAGGATCTCGGTCTCGAGCATCGCCTTCATTACTGCGAACAGCTCGTGCGGATAGCCGACGCACAGTTTGATCCCCACCGGCTTGCCGCCCGAAAGCTCGCGCATCCGCCCGGCAAACTCGACCAACTGGCGCGGCGTCGAGAAGGCGCTGTGAAAGGCAGGCGACAGGCAATCCTGCCCCTGGGGCACGTCACGGGTCATGGCAATCTCGGCTGTCACCTTGGGGCCGGGGAGCAGGCCGCCATGGCCCGGCTTCGCGCCCTGGCTGAGCTTGATCTCGGTCATCTTGACCTGATCGTTCGCGGCGCGATCCCGGAAATGCCCCGGATCGAAATGGCCATCCTTGTCGCGGCACCCGAAATAGCCGGATCCTATCTCCCAAACGACATCACCGCCATGCTTCGCATGATAGGGCGAGAGCCCGCCCTCGCCGGTGTCGTGATAGAAGCCGCCGATCTTCGCGCCGAGGTTCAGCGCCTCGATCGCATTGGCGCCGAGCGCGCCGAAGCTCATGGCTGAAATGTTCAGCCGCGATGCCTTGTACGGCCGGCTGCACTGGTCAGTCCCGACCGTTACCCGCGAATATTTCTCGACATCCCGCGCCGGTGCCATCGAATGGGCAAGCCACTCATATTCATCAGAATAAACGTCGAGTTCGGTGCCGAAAGGATGAGTCGAATTATCGCCCTTGGCACGCGCATAAATCAGGGAGCGCTCGTCATGGCTGAATGGCCGCCCGTCGAGATCGCTCTCGACGATATAGGAGCGCAGGAACGGCCTCAGCCATTCGAACAGCCAGCGAAAGCGCCCCGAGACAGGGAAATTGCGCCGCAGCGAATGGTGCGGCTGGAACAGGTCGATAAGGCCCACGATCAGCAGGGGGGCGAAGGCGACAAGCAGCCACAGCACGTCCGGATGACGCAGGCCGATCGCGATCGCCGCGGCGGTGCCGATCAGGCCGGCAAACAGCAGCGCGTTGCGCGCAAAGCCCTGGTCCCGAAACAGCGTATCGATGAGCGGGGTGCGGCCGCTCATGAAAGCAAAGCCGTGACGTCGAGGCCGATACCTGCCGGCAACATGATCATTGCATCTCTCCCCCTCGCGTCGCCTATGGCGACTCATCCAGCGTGATCGTCGTGCTTTTCGCGCCGCACGACAATAGCCGAAGAATGGCGCCCGGTGTCAGGCGGAAATAGGCCCGCCTGGAACCTAAACATGCGCCCAAGCGATTAGACCTCCGGAGAAGAGGAGGACGACATGGCAGAATATAGAAACGCTGATGGAACGACTACGATCGTCGAGAAGCGATCGAACACTGGAATGATGATTGGCCTTGTCGTCGCTGCGGTTGTGATCATCGTCGCACTGCTGTTCATGACTGGTTTCTGGAGCGCCGACGTCAAGAAGACCGGATCCTTGCCCGACGTGCAGGTCTCGGCCAAGGGCGGAAGCCTGCCCGACGTGGACGTGCATTCGAAGGAAGTGGTCGTCGGGACCAAGGCAACCCAGGTCACCGTACCGAAGGTAGAGACGACCAAGACCACCGTGAACGTGCCGGTGGTCGGCGTGAAGGACGACAAGAAATAACGCCGTTCCCGGCGACACGAAGGATACGAAACCCCGGCGATTCTATCGCCGGGGCCTTTTTACCCTCCCCTGGAGAACGTCAGGCGGCGAGTTCGCGCGGCGTGGCGAGCAACTCTGCAATCGCGGCCGCATTCACCGGGCGGCTGATCAGATAGCCTTGCGCCATGTCGCAATGTGCCTCGCGCAGAAAGGCGAGGCATTCTTCGTCCTCGACGCCCTCGGCAACCACTTTCAGGCCAAGCTCATGCGCCAGCTCGATGGTCGATCGCACCAGCACGCCGTCGCTGCGGTTGCGATGCGCGAACTGGACGAAGCTGCGGTCGATCTTCAGTTCGTCGAGCGGCAGGCGTTTCAGGTAACTGAGCGTCGATTGCCCGGTGCCGTAATCGTCCATCGAGATGGCGATGCCCATTGCCTTGAAGCCCTGCAGCGCCGCGATCGCGCCCTCACCATCGATCATCGCCGCTGACTCAGTCACTTCGAACACCAGCCGGCCGGGCGCCAGCTCGCTGTCCTCGACCAGCTTGCGCGCCGCCGCGAGGAACGGCTCCGATCCGAGGAGCTTGGCTGAAATGTTGACGGCACCGCTGATCGTGTTTCCGGCCGCTTCCCACGCGCCAAGATCGGCAATGGTCTGGCCGAGCACGAACAGGGTCAGACCGGCAATGCGATCATTGCGTTCGGCAAGTGGGATGAAGGCGTCCGGCGAGATCATGCCACGCTCGGGGTGAATCCAGCGCACAAGCGCTTCGACGCTGGCGATACGACCATGTGCTATCTCGAACTTGGGCTGGTAAAGCACGCGTAGCGCGCCTTCAGCCACCGCCTCGTCCAGCTCGCCGAGCAACGACAGGTCGCGCGCGGCCTCCTCGCCCTCGCGCTCGGCATGGATGTGCCATCCGGCACCCGCCGCCTGGGCCTGGGCCGCCGCGAGGATCGCATTTGCCACCACACGCCCGGCATCGCGCGGCTGCCCGCTTGCCATGCCGATCACCAGCGACACGTCGATCTTGCGGCCCTGGACCTCGACCGGCGCAAGCATCAGCGCCCGCAACTGCTCATAATGCCAGGTGAGCTGTTCGGCATCGACCGTGGCGCACCAGCCGAGCACCCGGTCCTCCACCCGGTAGACTGTGTTACCGGCGCCGATCAGGCTGACGCGGTCGCGCACGCGGCGGATCAGGTCGCCGACGGCGTCTCCGCCGATGGCGGCCACGATCTTTTCATAATCCGCGATGCGCGCCGTGGCGACGACCAGCTGCGTGTCGCCATCGCGTGTCGCGGCCACCAGCGCGAGGCGGTTGGGCAGGCCGCTCTGGGCATCATGGGCGCGGGCGCGGCCCACTGCCTGGGCAACGCGCATCGCAAGCATTGCCGATGTGGCGACCGTCCATGCAACCAGCGCGGGGACGAGTTCGAAGATCCAGCCGAAAGAACTCGCGGTGGCGACAGCGGCCAGGAACAACAGCATCGGCCCGGCGAGGATGATTCCACCCAGCATCCATCGGTGCCGATAGGAAACGAAGGTGGCCAGAGCGGCGAGCAACAGCGTCACGACAAGGGGCGGAATCCAGCCGCCCGGCACCGGAACGCCTTGTAGCAGCGTCTCGGCAGCGAGCGCCTGGATGACGACACCGGGCACAACGCCATGGGCGGGGGCGACATAGCGGTCGCCGACCTCGATCGCCGTCGCGCCGATCAGCACCCGCTTTCCTCGGACCGCCGCGGGATCGAAATGCCCGTCGCGCACATCGATGAAGCTGAGCCGCGGAATGGTTGCCGGATCGATCGCATAGTCGATCGGGAATTGCGTGTTCGAAGCGCCGCCACGTTGCGCGAGAATCGCCGAGAGGGCCGGCCGCGGCACTCCGGCAGTGACTGCGCCGAGCGGGACGTTGCGCACCACCCCATCGGCATCCGGCGCAACGATGATCGAGGCGAGCATCGCATGGTCGCGCAATTGCCGCATCGGAAGAGAATCGGTCACGCCGCGCCGGCCGCTCCCCGGCGATTGCGAGAAGGTCGGCAGGATAACCTGGCCGTCAGCGCGCGCCAGGGCAGCTTCCAGCGCCGCGTCGTCTTCTGGATTCGAACGTGACGAGAAATCGACATCGAATGCGATTGCGGCCGCGCCCGCACGGCGCAACTGGTCGATCAGCGCCGCGTGGTTGCGGCGGAGCCAGGGCCAGCGGTCGATATGGGCAATGCTGTGCGCGTCGATCTCGACGATCGCGACGCCGCCGCTCGCGGCGTGGCGCCGCAGCGCAAAGCGCCAGTCCTGCACCATGTGTTCGACACTGGAGCCGAGTCCGGCGGTGCCGACCAGAACCCCGGCACATGCGGCGACAGCCAGGGCAAGCGGGCGCCAGCGACGCCGCAACAGGGCGATGAGGGGGGACGGAAGCGACGCGCGGTCCATTGGGTCACCTACCGCGACAAAGCTAACGGAGCGTCAATCGGACCTAACCCCTCGGCTTGCCGCCGTTACCATTACCCGAACCATTCCCGTTCCCGCCGCCATCGCTGTTGCCGTTCCCGGAATTCCCGTTCCCGCCACCATTGCCGTTGCCGTTCCCGGAGTTCCCGTTCCCGCCACCATTGCCGTTGCCGTTCCCGGAATTCCCGTTCCCGCCACCATTGCCGTTGCCGTTCCCGGAATTCCCGTTCCCGCCGCCATTGCCGTTGCCGTTGCCGGAATTCCCGTTCCCGCCGCCATTGCCGTTGCCGTTCCCGGAATTCCCGTTCCCGGAATCCCCGTTGCCCGAACCGACACCTGTGCCGTTACCGTTGTCGGAGGCGCCGCTGCCATTGCCGGAGGCATCGCTGCCGCTGCCGGAGCTGTTTCCGTTGCCCGCTCCGCTGGCGCCACTATTGCCCGATCCGCTGCCGCTG
>Ga0105245_10004075_pt1 | contig 12974 bp, 10 predicted proteins | sample KBSM54metaG_FD_81523 | JGI IMG/M metagenome (GOLD analysis project Ga0105245, IMG submission 81523) | Miscanthus rhizosphere microbial communities from Kellogg Biological Station, Michigan, USA - KBS M5-4 metaG | ecosystem: Host-associated > Plants > Roots > Rhizosphere > Soil | place... | reverse complement strand
GAGCTGTTCGAACGCCACTTCGACGTAGTCGACGCACTCGCGGTGGTGGTCGAGGAACGTCGTGACGATGGGCCCGTTGGCCAGCCCGAAAAGGGTTGTCCCGCTCTCCGGCGGATCGAGGTAGCACATCGGGGCGCCGGCGGGTTCCGGCGCCTGGGCGCGGCGGAGGCCGGTGTCAGTCGTACTCGTACGCGGCCTGGAGTCGCCCGACGTTGGTCAGGTCGGCATTGCTGACCTTGATCGACAGCCGCCCCTTGGTGAGGCAGGCCTTGATCGCCTCCAATTTGTGCTCGTCGAGGTCAAGATGGATCTCGGTGTGCTTCGACACCTCGATGTGCGCCGGCCCCGCCCCCGGCTTTTCCTTCGCCATGGTCGCCTCCCGCTCGAGTCGATCCATGATTCATCCCGCCTTTCCTCGTGTCAAGAGTCCGGCGGCGGGCCCCGACAGCTCGGGGACGGGCTCGGAGACCGAACCCGGTGGCGCCATTCGCAGAACCGGATCGGTCGACGGCAGCAGGGTGAGGTTCATACGCCAGTCCAACCGCTGCGGATGCGCCGGCACCGGATCCGCCCGAGCGAGGATGGCCCGGGTCGCCAGTTCGAGCGTCGCCAGGGCGACCCGTCGACCGAGGCAGGCCCGGGCGCCGGCGCCGAAGGGGAGGAACTCGTAGGGGCCGGGCTGGACCGTGCGCCAGCGGTCCGGCCACAGGAGGTCGGGCTCGACGAACAGGTCCGGACGGCGATGCTCGACGAACGGGGAGAGGATCACCTCGCAGCCGGGCGGGAGGTCGAGGCCGGCGACGCGGGCGTGGCCACGGGTCAACCGCACCAGGATCGCGCTCGGTGGCGCCAGCCGGAGGACTTCCCGGACGGTTCCCGCGAGCAGCGGACCGGCGCCGGACCGGTGTTCGTCGTCGGCGCGGATCGCCGTTCGCAGTGTCGGGCGAGAGGCGAGGGCGAGGAGCATCCAGGTCATGGCGGTGGCGATGGGCTCGCTGCTCGACATGAACAGGATGTTGGCGTGGGCGACCAGCTCGTCCTCGCCGAGCGCCAGCTCGGGGTCGTCGGCGTGGGTGCACAACTCCCCGACGACGCTGTGGCGCCCGGCGCCCGGGGACCGGCGCAGCGCCCTGACCCGCTCCCGGAGGAGGGCGTCGACCTGGGTGCCCTGGGCCACCAGGTCGCCGAGCGCGTCGCCGTCGAGCCCTTCGCCGTCACGAGAGGCGTAGCGTCGGCGCAGCTCGAAGTACCGCTGGATCTCTCGCCCGACGGGTGCCTCGGGCTCGGCGGATCCGAAGAGGACCTCCTCGGCCACCAGCCGGGCCAGCTCCCGCATCGCCCGGATGAGGTGCATCTCGCCTCCCGGTGGGATCGTGCCGAGAAACGCCGTCACCCCTCGGTCGATGGCGTCCCGGTGCGGGGAGCCAGACGAGGGCGTGAGCAGCCGGGCCAGCAACCGCTGCCGCTCCCGGTGCTCGGCGCCGGTCATGCTGAAGAGGGCGCTGTTGAGGTTGGCGAGGGGTTCGGGGAGCCGGTGGCGGGCCGAGACCGACACGGGCATCCCGAACGTCTCGATGTCGCTCAGCACCGTCCGCACCGCGTCGGGGCCGAAGACGGCGACCGTCCCGCTCCCCGATCGGGCCCGGGAGAGCATCGAACGGGTCTGACTCACGACCGCGGTCGGGCCGCGACGACTCGCGTCCAACAGCCAGCCCAGAGGGTCGGCGACGAAGCCGGCCGGGTCTTCGTGCGGAGGTCGACGCCCGTCCGGTGGCTCTCGGTTCGTGTCCCGACCCTCCAGGTTGCTGGGCCTGGGCGCCCGCGACCCTAGCTGCGTCCGTGGTCGCCAGCGGTCGACCACACTACGGTCCGGTGGAGCGAGCTCTGCGGTTCGGATGCGTGGCCCGCACTCCCCCCGCGTCGCGGGTGGCGTGGCGGGAGCGAGTCCGCCGGATCGACGAGTGGGGGTACGACGTCCTCCTCCTGCCCGATCATCTGGGACTCGCGTCGCCCTTCGGGATGCTCGTGGCCGCGGCCGACGCCAGCGACCGGCTTCGGTTCGGGACGCACGTCCTCAACGTGGGGTTCTGGAACCCGGCCCTGTTGGCACGCGACTGCGCCACGGCCGACGCGCTGACCGACGGCCGCTTGGAGGTCGGCCTCGGCGCCGGTCACGCGGCCGCCGAATTCCGGGCCGCGGGCCTGAGATATCCATCTCCAAACGAGCGGGTGGGCCATCTCGGCGAGTTCGTGCCCCTGTTGCGGCGCCTGCTCGCGGGCGAGGAAGTCACGTCGGCGGGGCATTACCACCTCGAACGGGCCGCGACCGGGTTGGAGACGGTCCAGGCCCGGGTGCCGCTCATGGTGGGCGGCAACGGCAACGGGGTGCTGTCGGTGGCGGCCCGGCACGCCGACATCGTGGGCCTCGTCGGCTTCACCGCCGGCACCGGCCCGGACGACAACACCCTGACCCACTTCGGCTGGGACGGGCTCGCCGACCGGGTGGCCCACATCCGACGGGAGGCCGGCGCGAGGGCCGCCGACCTGGAGCTGAGCGCCCTCGTCCAGGCCGTCGAGCTGACGACCGACCGCCAGGCGAAGGCGCGGGAGATGGAGCACGTCTTCGAGCGCCCGGCCGACGTCCTGCTCGACAGTCCCTTCGTCATGGTCGGCTCGACGGGCGAGCTGGCCGACCACGTGCGCCGCCTACGCGACGACGACGGCGTCACCTACGTCACCGTTCCCGAGCGATCCGCCGAAGCCTTCGCCCAGGTCATGCCGCATGTGCGATGAGTGCTGGCGGCACCATGGTTGGGAGGCACTGGAAGCTTGTGGACCGATGGCGTCGGCGGCCTCGACCTCCATCTGGGACGTGCCGCCATCGACGTGCCGACCCGCGGCCCGGCAACCGACCCTGTCGGGGGTGTCAGCGGATCGTGTGACCCGTGCCTTCCGGGCTGCCGACCGGGCAACTGCCGACGTAGCCGGCGGTGTGGAGCAGCTCGTCGAGGCGCACCGCCTCCAGGCCGCGCGCGGCGAGGGTGTCGAGGACGATCGGCAAGGCATCCACCACAGCCGAAGCCGCGCTCGGCGAGCCCGCGCCCAGGTCGAAGTCGACGATGGATCCGGGACGGACCTTGGCCAGCACCCGGCGGGCCAGCTCGTTCGCGTCCAGGTCGCCCCCGGGCGAGCCCTGGACGTCCCAGGTGACCATAGTCATCCGGTGGTGGCGGACGACCCGGGCCATCAGAGGCGTGTGACGGCCGGCCGGAGGACGGAAGTAGGCGGGACAGACACTGAGGGCCCGGTCGAAGGCGCCCTCGGCCCGCGCCAGCTGGGCGGAGCCGGGGTCGAGCCACGCGTCGGCGTCCGGCGTGTGGGCGGCGTTCCCCAGGAGCTGCCCGTGCGCCAGCAGCGTCTGGGCCACCGCCGGCGCGGTCTCGACGGACCGGCCGTTGGTGAAGAACGTCGCCCGTACGTGGTGGGCGTCGAGCACGGCCACCAGCCGGGCCGCCAGCTCGAAGTCGGGCGAGCCGTCGAACGTGATGGCGACCCGTCCCTCGGACCGAGGCCCGTGGCTCACGACCGGCCCGAACCAGGACGCCTGGGCGCTGGTGGCGCCGACCCACGAGGTCATCAGCCCGGCGGCCACGACGATGGCCGCCGCCGGAGCCATCCGGCGGCGCCAACCGCTGAGCACCGGTCGGGCGCCGTCGACCGCGGCGGCCACGGCCGGCACGGCGACGACGACGGCTGCCGCCCAGAACAGGGAACGCGGCGACCCCGCGGTCGTCGAGGCGAGACCGACGACGCCCGCCAGCGCGGCGCGCCACTCGAGCCGCACCCCTTCCCACTCCGGCAATGCCGCGCCGACGGAGGCCCCCAGCAGCAAGCTCACCAGGAGGGCGGTGGGACCGGGGGTGACCTGGGAGAGCAGCCAGATGGCGAGGACCACGCCGACCAGCCCAAAGCCGACCGGATCCGGCCGCCGGCGCCGGCCGGCCACCAACGCGGCCCCCGCGGCGGCGACGCAGGACCCGAGGACCGCGATCGCGTGCGTACCCGAGCCGGCGGCGGTGCTCCCGGCCAGGGCCGGGACAGCCAGCGTGGCGAGGCTGAGACCGGCGGCCATACCCGCGAAGGACCCGATCCGGCGGGGACGGGCAGGGAACCCCATCCGGCGGGGACCGGCGGGGTCACGGGCCGGGCCTCCGGCATCGGGGGCCGCGATCGCGGCGGCGACGGGTTCCCGCATGGCCTCCACCGCCGCCGTCGGGACCGGCGTGAATGCCGGTCCGGTCTCCGAAAGGTGCCACGCCACGTATCGGCGCAGGCCGTCGTCGAAGGAAACCGAGGGCTCCCATCCCAGCAGCCGTGCCGCCTTGGCCGCGGAGACCACGGTGCCGCCGTAGTCGCCGGTACGGGCCGGGACCCGGACCACCTCGACCGGACGCCCGGTGGCCTCGCCGACGCAATCGACCAGGTAGCGGATGGTGATCGGCTCCCGCCCCTCGAGGTTGAAGACCTGGTTGGCGCCCGCCGCGCCGAGGGCGAGCACATGGGCTTCGGCCAGGTCGCCCACGTAGACGTAGTTGCGGTACTGCTGCCCGTCGCCGTCCATGGTGATCGGCTCACCGGCGAGCGCCATCCGCACGAACCGGGGGATGACCAGGGATGGTCGCATGCGGGGCCCGTAGGGGATGCCGTAGCGCAGGATGGTGAACTCCTGGTCGAACATGGCGTGGTAGCTGTGCACCACCAGCTCGGCCCCGACCTTCGAGGACGTGTAGAGATGGCCGGCGGCCCGGGGCAGGTCGAACGGCGACGCCTCGTCGAGGGGCGCCTCGCCCGTGGCGCCCGAGTACACCCAGACGGTGCTGGCCAGGATCGCCCGCTTCACCCCGTTGCGCCGGCAGGCCTCCCAGACCCGCGCCGTCCCCACGACGTTCAGGTCGGCGGCCCCGACCGGCTCCCGGGCCACGTCGTTGACGTCGGATACGGCGGCCAGATGGAAGACGACGTCTGCACCCGCGGTGGCCCTGACCAGGCCCTCGAGGTCGCCGATGTCGACGGCATGGTGGGCGACGTCGGGCCGGTGAGGGGGCCTGAGGTCGACCAGGGCGACCTCGTGGCCGGCGTCCCGAAGATGGTCGACCACGTGGGAACCGATGAACCCACTGCCGCCGGTGACGACGATTCTCATGGCGGGCCGAACCTACCGCCGCGACCCCTGCGAAACTCGTCGCGCCGGTAGGTTCTCGATCGATGTTCCTGCTCGTCGCGCTGGTGGCGGCCCTCTGCTACGCCGCCGCCATGGTCCTCCAGCAGCACAGCGCAGCCGACGTCGATCGGGCCGCGTCGCTCCGCCCCGCCCTCATCACCGCCCTCCTCCGCCGCCCGTGGTGGCTGGCGGGCATCGCCGCCAACCTCCTCGGCTACGGCCTTCGCTATGTCGCCCTCTCCGGCGGGTCGCTGGTGCTGGTGCAGCCGGTGCTCGCCACCAGCCTCCTTTTCGCGCTTCCGGCCTCAGCCCGGTGGGACCGAACCCGTTTGCGGGAGCGGGACTGGGTCGGCGCGGTCGCCCTGGCCGGCGGCGTGGTCCTCTTCCTCGTCGCCGCCCGGCCCACCGCGGGCCGGGCCGGGGCCTCGGGCACCGCATGGTTGGTGACGGCGATCGCCGTCGGGGCCGCCGTCGCCATCGCCGTCTCCCTCAGCGCCCGGCTCCGGGACGATGCCCGGGCCCGCCTGCTCGCCGCCGCCGGAGGGTTGGCCATCGCCCTGGTCGCGGCCCTCACCAAGGCCACCGCCGACTCGGCCGGGGACCATCTCCTGCCCCGGCTCACGACGTGGGAGCCGTACGCCCTGGTCCTGGCCGCGGCCGTCGGCCTTCTCGTCGTCCAGAGCGCGTTCAATGCCGGACCGCTGGCATCGTCGTTGCCGACCCTGATGGTGGTCGAGACCGTCGGCGGCGTCGCCCTCGGCATGATCCTGTTCGGGGAGGGCGTGCACGCAGGCACCGCCAGCCGGCTGGCCGAGGTCGCCGGTCTGGTCCTCATGGTCGCCGGCATCGTCCTCGTGGCCGGAAGGGAGAGGGAACGTGTCCCGACTCGAACATGACCGGGAACCGGGCATCGGGGCCCGGGTGAGGCGGGCCCGTCGGCGGATCGCGGTCGTGCCCGCCTACAACGAGGAGCCGACGGTGTACGCCGTGCTCGAGCGCCTCTATCCCCTGGTCGACGAGCTGGTCGTGGTCGACGACGGCTCCACCGACGGCACCCGGGCCGCCGTCGAGGCCTGGCTCCCCGGCCACGACTCGGCCCGCCTGCTCGCCTTCGACCACAACCGGGGCATGTCGGCCGCCTACTACGCCGCCTTCTGCGACCTGCGGCGACGGCTTCTGGCGGGCGAGGTGGACGGCGACGACCTCGTGTTCACGGTCGATGCCGACGGGCAGCACGAGCTGTCGGTGTTCGACCAGCTCCAGGAGACCGCCGAGCGGGACGCCCTCGACGCCCTCCTCGTCCGGCGCGACCTGTCGACCTATCCGGCCTGGAAGCGCTCCGGCAACTGGTTGCTCAGCGCCTGGGCCAGCCTGTGGGCCGGGCAGCGCCTGCTCGACGTCGAGTCGGGCTACCGCGTGTTCCGCCTCGGTCCCCTGGCCGAGGCCCTCGACTACTACCGCGGCTACAAGTACAGCGAGACGGTGGAGGTGGCGGTGGTGCTGTGCCGGCTGGGTCGACGGGTCACCAACGACGTGCTCGTACCGGTCCCCGTCTACCGCTCCCGCACCCGTCTCGTCGACGCCGCCATCGACGCCGCCATGATCCCCGTCGCCGCCTGTCGGGTGCTGCTGCGCCCGCCGGCCGGTCGGTCGCACCGGGCCAGGTAGCCGGGACGGCCCAGGAGCTCGTCCAGCCTGACCGGCCGCAGGCCCCTGGCCGCGAGGCCGTCGAGGATCAGGGGGAGGGCGTCCACGAGGACTGACCGGTCGGCGTCGACGTGGCCGTCGAGGCCGTCGTGCAGGTCAATGATCGACCCCGGCCGAGCCCGTGCCACCACCCGCCGGGCGACGCCTTTCGGGTCGCGGGCGTTCCAGTCGCCGCCCGACACGTCCCAGCCCACCATCACCATCGACCGGCGGTGGACGACGAAGGCCATGGCCGGGGTGTGCTGGCCGTGGGGCGGCCGGAAGAACGCGGGGCAGACGCCCGCCTCATGGGCAACGGCTCGTTGCGTCTCGCCCAGCTCGCCATAGCCGGGGTCGAGCCAGTGGAGGTAGTCGTGGGTGTAGGAGTGGTTGCCCACCAGGTGGCCGTCCTCCACGAGGGCCCGGGTGATGTCGGGCCGGGTGTCGACGGCGCGGCCCACCTCGAAGAAGGTCCCCTTCACGCCCCTCCCGTCGAGGATGTCGCGCACGGCCAGGGTCGTGCCCGCGTTCGGTCCGTCGTCGAATGTGAGCGCCACCGTCGGCTGGTGTCGCGACCCGGCGCTGACCATGGCCCCGAACCAGGTGGATCGGGGCGAGTTGGCGCCGATCCAGGCGCCGATGCAGACGGTCAGGACCGCGCAGGCCCCCATCCGGGTCACCGGGAGGGTCCCCCGACGCCGCCCGGCCCGGGCCGCGGTGACCGCGACCGCCGCCGCCAGCAGGATCGGCACCAGCACCCGGTCGCGGGTCTGCCGCACCAGCCAGAAGTCGGTGGCGACCACCGCCAGGGCTGCCATCCAACCGCCCGCGACACGGTGGAAGACTCGACGGCCGTGCCGACCACCCTGCCGCGGGCCGAGGTGCCGGGCCGTCGGCCCGATTCGTCCGCCGCCGTCGAGCGGTCGGGGCGAATCGCCGCCGCCGTCACGGGTGGGATGTGGCTGGCCGGCTTCATCCGGGTGCTCAGCCACGCCGTCTTCGTCTCCCACGACACCCTCATCAACTACGCCCACGTGTGGTTCGTCAGCGACCGGCTCTGGCACGGCCACGGCGTCCCCCTGCGGATGCCCGTGCTCGGTCACGGGGAGGCCTTCGCCTTCCCGTACGGCCTGGTGCCGTGGCTCAGCGCGGCCGTGTTCCGGCCCCTGCTCGGTGACCGCACCGTGACCCTGTGGCTCGTCCTGGGCGCGGTAGGCCTGGTGGCGACCACCCTGTGGGCCGTTCCGGAGCTCCGGAGGGGCTGGTGGACGACCGCCATCCTGGTCAACCCGGCGCTGGTGGCGGCGGTGGTGATCGGACAGCTCCCCTTCCTCTGGGCCGCGGCCCTGCTGATGGCAGCGGTCGGCTGCTGGCGACGGGGATGGCACTGGCCGGCGGCGGCACTCGCCAGCCTGGCCCAGGTCACCCACCCGGCGGTGCTGGGGCCGATCACGGCCGCGGTGGTGGCCCTCGGGCTGTTGCTGGAACCGAACCGGAGGCTCCTCGTCCGGCTGTACCTGCTTTCGCTCCTGCCGGTGGTGCCGGCGGCGCTCATCGTCACCCACTCCCCGGTCTTCGTCGAGAGCTCACCATGGGTCAAGGCCGCGAACCTGGCGGGCACCGTGGCGCCCCGCGCCCTGGTGTTCGTCGTACCGCTGGCGCTGGTGGTCCTGGGCCGGCGGACGTCGGCGGCGTGGGTCGGACCGCTGGCGGTGGCGGCCCTGATCCTGATGAATGCGGCGATGTGGGAATCCCTCGACATGCCGTGGGCATGGCGGGCCCTGTCGCGGCCGGTCGATCCCCGCATGGTCGCGTTCACCCGCTCCGCCGACTTCACCCCTGGCGCCACCTACCGGGTGCTCCGCGTCGCCGACGGCAAGGTGGGCATGTACCAGCTGCTGCGGGCAGGAGGCCGGCTCGACTCCGAGTTCTTCCCGGAGAGCATCCTGCGGCAGAGCTGGCCCGGCGAGGCCGCCTACTCGGCCCTCCTGCGGCGACGGCACGTCGACGACGTCATGGTCTGGCGTGGCTACACCACGACCTACCACGTCAACGAGCTCGACCTGCTCGAGACCATGGCCCGCCGTCCTCGAACCGACTGCGGCGGCCCGGTCGTGTGCGTCTCCCTCGTGGTGCGGACACCCGACTACGTGGTTTTCGGTGTGACCAGGAGCTGAGCCGGGTCGGCCCCGAGCACGGTCTCGGCCAGCACCCGCCGGACACTGGTCACGACCAGGTCGACCTCGGCGTCGGTCATGTCGGAATGCACGGGAAGGCACACGTGGCGGGCGCACACGTCCTCCGCCACCGGCAGGGCGCCCCGGCGCCAGGGGGCGAACACCGGCTCGTGGTGGAGCGGCCGGGCGTAGACCTCCCCGCTGAGCGCGATCCCGAACTCGTCGCGGAGCCGACGCTTGAACCGGTCACGGTCGATGCCGGCGTCGAGGAGGGCGACGTACTTGTAGTAGTTCGGCTCGCAGCCGCCGGGCATCGGAATCGGGCTGAGGCCGGCGAGGTCCGCCAACCCCACGTCGTAGCGGGCCGCCACCGACCGACGGACGGCGACGAACTCGTCCAGGTGGGACATCTGCTGCAGCCCGATGGCGGCGTGCACCTCGCTCATGCGCCACGCCGCCCCCATGCGGACGTGCTCGCCGCCGAAAAAGCCGGCCTTGCCCTGGTCGCGGTAGACCCGGGCCTCGTCCCGGATGCCGTCGTCGTTCGTGAGGATGACGCCGCCCTCGCCGCTGGTCACGACCTTGGTCGGGTAGAACGACAGCGCCGCTCCCCGTCCGAAGCTGCCCGCCGGGCGATTGTCGTACCCGGCGCCGTGGGCGTGGGCGGCGTCCTCGAGCAGGAAGATGTCCCGGGACCGGCACAGCTCGACCAGACGGTCGACATCGGGGGTCACGAGCCCCCCGATGTGGACGAGGAGCACGCCCGCGGTCTCATCCGTGAGCGCGGCCTGCACCGTCGCCGGCGACAGGGCGAAGGTTCCCGCGTCGACGTCGGCGAACCGGGGAATGCCTCCGGCGTGGACGACCGCGGCGGCGGTGGCGAAGAAGGTGTCGGCCGGCACGACGACCTCACGGCCGTCCACGCCGAGGATGCGCAGGAGGATCTCGAGCGCCGCCGTTCCGCTGCTGACGGCTATCGCGTGAGCCACTCGGTGGTGGCGGGCGACCGCATCCTCGAAGGCCTTGGTGTTCGGGCCGAGGGTGAGCGAGCCGGTGGCGAGCGACTCGTCGACCAAGGCCGAGATCGCGGCCCGGTCGGCCGCCGAGAAGACCGGCCGTGCCGGGGGAACGCCCACGTCGACGGACCTTATTTCTCCGGACCCAGTTCGCGGGCGCGCCCCGGATCGCTACGAGATGAGCATGTTCCGGGCATGGAGCTGGGTCGTGATCAGGAGGAGGGCGGCGCTGCCGACGAACACCGCCCGTATGAGTCCTGGTCGATCCCGCAGCCGGTCACCGGCGACGGCGAACAGCGGGAAGGCGGCCATCACATAGCGGCCCATCCCGACGAAGTCCATGGTCGACAGGGCCGAACCCAGCAGAAGGGCGACGACGAAGATGCCGTAGCCGGTACCCAGACGGCGGAACACGAGTCCGGCGAGGCCGAGCGCGGCGACTGCCACCACCGCGTTGGCGCAGGTGCAGGTGAGGGGGGTCGAGGTACGGGCGCCGGAGCATCCGATGGAACCACTCGATCTTGAGCCAGGTACGCGGCCCCGGGCGCTGCTTCCAGCCCGCTTGGGCCGAGATGAACGCAGCGTTCGCACTTGCGACGATGGGTCATGGCGAGGACGAACTTCCGCGACATGCCCAACACCATCAGGCACCGAAGATTCGATGGGGCCTGGACCCGGCTCCCCCGGTTTGTACGTCACACCTCACCACGTTGCTCCCCCTCAAGGTCCGGGACCCCAGCGTCGAAGAGCACCTCATGGGATGGCGGGCCCGCCAGGTGGCCACCGCGGCGGGGATCCTCGCCCTCGTGCTCGGCGGGGTGCCCGGGGCACGGGCCACCACCACCGCCACGGCCGTGCCGGCTGCCGGCAGCATCACCACCTTCGCCGGAGGCGTCGGCGACGGGCCCGCCCTCGATGTCGCCCACCGGGGCCCGGTCGACGTCGTCCGCCGGGGCACCGTGCTGTTCATCGCCGACCAATCGGTGATCCGGGCGCTCGACACGACGACAGGCATCGAGCGGGTGGTGCTGGGCCCGGTGACCGGGGAGAACATCGACCTCGAAGGCGCCGCGGCGACGGAGACATCGGCCCAATCCATAGCCGCCATCGCCCTCGATGCGGCCGGCAACGTCTACTACTCCGACTCCGGACGGAACCGGCTGCGGCGAATTGACGTCGGCACCGGGCTGGTGAAAACGATCGCCGGCGGCGGCCCGTCGACCCCGATCCCGCCCTCCGACGGTGCTGTCGCCACCGCCGTCTACCTGGACAGTCCGAGGGGGATCGCCGTCGACCCCTCGGGCAACGTCGACGTCGTCAGCCGGGAGCGCGTCTACCGGGTCGACCTCTCCGGCCGCATCACGACCGCGGTCGGCGGGGGCCCGCGTTCCGACCACGGTCCCGGGCCCGCCACCGAGTTCGACCTGATGCACCCGGCCGACGTCGCCTTCGGCCCTGACGGCTTCCTGTATGTCGGCGGCGCCTACCAAACCGTCCGGGTCTCGGCCTCCGGCGCGCTCTCCTGGTTCTGCTGCACTCCGCACGGAGGTGCCCAGGGCTTCATCGACGTCCGAACGATGGCCTTCGACGGGGCCGGCAACCTCTGGGCCACCGGCGACGGTGGGACGATCCGGGTGATCGACCCTTCGGGGCAGTACCGGGACGTACCCGGGTCGACCTCGGCGGGCAGCATCGCGGTCAGCCCCGCAGGCGAAGTGCACGTCACCGGCGACGAGCAGCGGGTGTGGCGGATAGACACCGCCACGGGGGGGCGTACCGCGATCGCCGGCAGCGGACTCCTCTACTCCGGTGGCGACGGTCGTCAGGCCACGTCGGCCCAGCTCTCGGGAGGGAACGGGATCGCGGCCGACGACGCCGGGAACACCTACGTCAGCGATGGCGCCAACCGGATTCGCAAGGTCGACCCGGCGGGCATCATCACCACCTTCGCGGGTGGGCCTTTGGAGCAGGGCTTCTCCGGTGACGGGGGCCCCGCCACCGCCGCCCGCCTGTACTCCGTGGGAGCCATCGCCGTGGGGCCCGACGGCGTCTACTTCCAGGACTCCCTGCGGATTCGCCGGGTGGACCGGGCCGGCGTGATCACCACCGTCGCTGGCACCGGCGAGCCTGGGTACACCGGCGACGGCGGTCCCGCCATCGAGGCCCGATTCGGCCCCCGCCCCGACCACACCGACGGGTTCCAGGGATCGCCGCCCATCGGGCTGGCCTTCGACGGCGACGGGAACCTGTTCGTGGCCGACTCCAAGGCGTACGTGATCCGTCGCATCGACCGCAGTGGCATCATCACGACCGTCGCCGGTGGCGGCCCCTCGGCCGCCGTCGACGTGCCCGCCCTCGGGGCCTGGTTCGAGTACCCGTTCGGTCTCGCCGTATCCCCCGACGGCCGGCTCACGATCGCTGACACCTACCACGACCAGGTCAAAGTGGTCGACGAGGCGGGCATGGTCAGGCTGGCCCTGGGCGGCGGCCGCAGCTCGTGCCCGGCCCACGCCCCGGCCGACTTCGTCAGCCTCCTGCACCCCTACGGGGTGGCCTACGACGAGGCCGGCAACCTGTATGTGGCCGACACCGGCCATCACTGCGTCCTGCGGGTGGACAGGCAGGGCCAGGCGACGACGATCGCGGGTCGGGGTGTACAGGGGTTCCGCGGCGACGGAGGCCCCGCCCTCGGGTCCGGCTTCAACACCCCGTTGGCCGTCGCGGTGGACGGCGCCGGAGACCTCCTCGTCTCCGAGTACGACCGGGTGCGCAAGATCACCGGGCCGGCCCGCATCGGTCTGCCGACGTCGGCCCAGGCGTGGGGTTGGAACTACTTCGGGCAGGTGGGCGACGGCACCACCGCCGACCGGCGGG
>Ga0105245_10004073_pt1 | contig 12979 bp, 12 predicted proteins | sample KBSM54metaG_FD_81523 | JGI IMG/M metagenome (GOLD analysis project Ga0105245, IMG submission 81523) | Miscanthus rhizosphere microbial communities from Kellogg Biological Station, Michigan, USA - KBS M5-4 metaG | ecosystem: Host-associated > Plants > Roots > Rhizosphere > Soil | place... | reverse complement strand
CTGACCTGCCTGCGACGGGTACACGGGCAGATCGCCGTAGCCCGGGCCGGATACCGGCTGCGAGTAGCCGGGCTGGCCCCACTGTGGCTGGCCCGATTGAGGCTGGCCCCACTGGGGCTGGGCGGGGCCACCGTTGTAGTCGGACATTCTCCGAGCGTACGGCAGCCTCGGCGACGAGCCTTGGCCGCGCACCACCGTCGACCGATCAGATTGACGACTCAGTTGCGCACGGTCCCGCCTCGTCAGGCGCTGCGCGAACGGATCGCGTCGGCCATCCCGGCGCCGGCCTGGCGGAGCTTGGCGTGTACCGGTTCGACGTGCGGGTGGCCCAGCCCGGTGAGCAGATCGGCCGCGCGCCGCCAGGCCGCACAGGCCGCCCGTTGCGAGCCGACGGCGGCGTACGCGTCGCCGAGGTGCTCCATCACCTGCGCTTCGAGCAGATGGTTCCGCTGCTCGCGAATCAGTCGGGCGGCGCGCCGGTACCCGGTGACCGCCAGGTTGTGCTCGCCCTGGCGGTACCAGGCGTAGGCGATGCTGTCCCAGGTCAGCGCCTCGCCGTACGGGTCCGGGAGGCGCTGTTGGATCGCGATGGCCTGCTGGCAGCAGTCGACCGCCTCCGCATACCGGCCGAGGTGGGCCAGATGCCAGCCGAGCGCGTTGAGCACGACCGCCCGGCCGTAGTCGTGTCCGGCCGCCTCGAAACGGGCCAGCGCTCGCCGGTCCTCCGCCAGCGCGTCGGCGGGGCGGCCCTGGACGGCGTGCACGCGGGCCAGCTTCCGGTATGCGAATCCCTCGCCGACCGGGTCACCGAGGCGACGGTACGCGGCAAGCGCGTCATTGAACTCCACCCGTGCCGCGTCGAATCTGCCCGACCCGGCGTAGCCGCGGCCGAGGCCGGTGTGTGCGTGCGCGAGCGCGGTGTCGTCGCCCAACCGGCGCGCCGCGGCCAGCGCGAGCTCGGAGACCGCGACCTGCCCGGCCCAGTCGCCGCGCTGGTCCAACTGGTAGAGGCAGACCCAGGCCAGCTGCCACGTCTGCCTGTCTCTTCCGGCGGCTTCGACGCCCGCGGCCACGACGCCGGCGGCTTCGGCGCCCGAGGCTTCGGCGGCCCCGACCGCCGCCACCAGTACCTGGCACTCGGCCGCGAACCACGCGGTCGCGGCGGCCCGATCGGCGAACTGCTCGACCCGCACCCCGGCGGCCGGCGGTGCGAGCGCCGGCCGCTGCTCCAGCGGCCGCAGCTGCTGCAATGCGGCGTGCCCGGTGTGCAGGTAGTGGTCCAGCAACCGGGTCAGGGCGCAACGTCCCTCCGTGCCGGCGGTCAGCTCGATGGCGTAGAGCCGCACCAGGTCGTGCATGCGGTACCGCTGGTGGCCGTCCTCGCTGATCAGATTGGCGTCGACAAGCTCACGCAGGGCGCGTCGGACAGCGGCCGCGTCCTGGCCGGGACCGGCCGCGCTCACCGCGGCGGCCAGGCCCGTGTCCGGCCCGGGCGCCAGGCCGAGATGACCGAGCATTCGAGCGGCGGGCGCGGACAGCGTGCGGACCGAGCTGTCCAGGACCGCGCGCAGCCCGAGCGCGAGCTCACCGGCGTCGAGCAGGTCCAGGCGGGTCTCCCGGTCGGCCAGCGCGCCGGCCAGGTCGGCGAGACCGACGGCCGGGTCGGTGGCCGCCTGGGCGGCGACGATGCCCAGAGCCAGCGGCAGCCCGGCGCAGTGCGCCAACAGTGACCCGACCGCCGCGGGGGCGGCGGCCAGCCGGGCCGCGCCCAACCGGGCCCGCAGAAGTTGGCGGGCCTCGGCATCGCTCATCAAGCCGACCGGCACCGGCCGCGCACCGTGCGCCGCGACCAGGCCGGTGAGCCGCCGCCGGCTGGTGACCAGGACCGCGCATCCGGGTGAGCCGGGCAGCAGCGGCACCACCTGCACGCTGTCGCGCGCGTTGTCGAGCACGACAAGGACCCGACGGTCGGCCAGCAGGGCCCGGTACAGCGCCGCCTGCCCGGCCGCGTCGGCGGGCACGGCCGTAGTGGGTACGCCCAGGGCGGTGAGGAACGACCGGACCACGGCGGCCGGCTCCAGCGGGTCGCCACCGGGGTCGAACCCGCGCAGGTTCACGTACAGCTGGCCGTCCGGGAACCGGTGCCGGTACCGGTGCGCCCAGCGCAAGGCGAGCCAGGTCTTGCCGACGCCGCCGGTCCCGATCAGCGAGAGGACGGTCCCGGTGCCCGGCGCGGGATCGTCGAACGCGGCGGTCAGGTCGGCAAGCTCCGCGTCGCGTCCGGTGAACGACGCCGGACCCGGGGGCAGCTGCTGCGGAACCACTGGTCCCGTCGAGGCGAACGGGATGTCCGGAACCGGCACCGCGTCGGGAATCGGTGGGGTGTCGGGAACCACCAGGGCCGGATCGGCGCGCAGCATCTGCTGATGCAACCGGCGCAGCGGCTCACTCGGCTCCGTGCCCAGGCCCTCGGCCAGCCGCCGGCGCAGGTCCTCGTAGCGGGTCAACGCCAGCGCCCGCTGGCCGCACCGGTACAACGCGAGCATCGCCTGCCCGGCCAGCCGCTCGTCCAGCGGGTCCCGACCGGCGCGGATCAGCAGGTCGGGTGCCACCAGGCGGTGCCGGCCCAGCTGGAGGGCGAGGTCGTCGCGGGCACGTTCGGCGGCCCGGTGCCGCTGCGCGAGCTCGATGCGCATGCTGTTCAGCCACGGCGTGTCCAGGGCACCGAACGCCTCGCCCGTCCACAGCGCCAGGGCCCGCTCCAGGTCGGCCGCCGCCCGGTCCGCGTCCGGGGCGCCCCGGGACCGGCGAACCAGGTCGTCGAACCGGTGCAGGTCGACGTCGAGCGGATCCAGCGCCAACGTGTAGCCGCCCCGGCAGCGCTCCAGCCGGGCTCCGGTCGCGGCAAGGATGGGGCGCAGCCGCGACAGGTAGCTGTAGAGCGCGTCGCGGGGTCGCTGGGGCAACCGGTCGCCCCAGGCCCGGTCCAGCAGCACCGGCACCGCGACCGGACGATTGGCCTCGACCAGCAGGACGGCCAGCACGCAGCGCTGGCGATCGTGCCCGAGGTCGAGCGGGCCACCCTGACCGGCCGGTCCGGCGCCCGGCCCCGCGTCGGCCGTCATCGTGCCGAGCAGCCGGAAGCGCGGCTCGCCCCTGTTCCCCACCGCACCTCCTCCATCGGACCGGTGCCTCCATCGGACCGGTGCTCAGTGTGCGGCAACCGGCGGCCCGATTTCGCCCATGCCCGATGTCACGTTGCCGACGTCCGCGTCCAAAATGCATCGCGGTGAAAGCACGCGGATGAGACGCTCAAGCCCCGTGAAACTGTTGTACTGCGCTCATTGCGGCCACATCGTCGCCGCGTTGGCCGTGCCCAGCGCGGCCGCGCTCGCCGCGATCGCCGCGCCGACCACCACCAGCCGCCGCACCAGCCGTGGCCTGCGCGCCCGACCCATCTCAGCCTTACGCCTCCGTGAACTGGTTCCACGGAGGCGTACGCACGGGACGCTGGGTCGCGTTTGCGCGAAAGTGAACCCTATTGGGCATTGCCATGCCCACGTTGACCATCAGGATCGGTCTGTGCAGAGCGTGGCCAGATCGGTGCTTACTGGTGTGCGCAGCGGATGTACGCGTCGGTGTTCTCGTCGTAGTACGGGAACTTGATGGCCCGGGCGGTCTGCGGTCCGTAGACACCGTCAGGGTCGACGCCGGCCTGGCGCTGGGCGGCCGCCAGGGCCTTGGCGGTATTGCCGCCGAAGATGCCGTCGACCGTGAGGTGGGCGCTGTAGCACTTGTTCAGACCCCTTTGCAGGGCTCGCACGGCGGAGCCGGCGTTTCCGTTGCCCATGAGGCAGGCGGTGTTGCTGCCGTTGGCCGGATAGTTCGCGTACGTGTTGCGAACGTGCCGTACGTAGATCGTGTTGCAGGTGGGAGTGGCGGCCTGCGCCGGGGCGGCGACCGCGAACACGCCGGTGCCGGCGGCCGCGAACGCCACCGGGAGCAGCAGCTTGGCGATGCGTGATGTCATGCCGCACAGGAAAGCACCGGCGCGTACATGTTCCGTACATGCGACGAGGTGACGGGCCGCCGAGCGCATCGTCTTGAGAAGTGTCTATCTTTGTCCGGTGGCGTCCGTCACTGACCAGGAGCCCAGGTTCGGCGTCCTGGGCCCGGTCGTGGCCCGGTCGGCCGGGGCGGTGGTGTCACCCGGGCCGCCCAAGCAGCGGCTGCTGCTGGCGTTGCTGCTGTGCCACGTCGGCGAGATCGTCTCGACGGACCTGCTGCAGGACGCGTTGTGGGACGGTGCACCACCGCCGTCGGCGCGAGCGAACCTGCGCGGGTACGTCCACGGGCTGCGTGCGGTCGTCGGCAGCGACGCGCTGGTCGGCCACGGTCATCCCGGATACGCCCTGACCATCGAGCCGGACCAGATCGACAGCCACCGGTTCGTGGCGCTTTCCGAGCGGGGCACCGCCGCCGTCGACGTCGGTGACCTGCGGGCCGGCCGAGACGACCTCGCCCGCGCGCTGGCGCTGTGGCGCGGGTACCCGTACGCCGATGTGGCGGAGGTCCCGGTGCTGCTGGCCGACGCCCAGCGGCTGCAGGACCGCCGGCTCACCGCGGTCGAGCACCGGCTGGAAGCGGACCTGCGCCTGGGCCGGGCCGAATACCTGGTCCCCGAGCTCACCGAGCTGGTGGCCGCACACCCGTACCGCGAGCGGTTCCACAGCCAATTGATGCGGGCCCTGTACCGGTGCGGTCGCCAGGTCGACGCGCTGGCGGTCTACCGGCACGCGTACCGGCTGCTCACCGACGAGCTCGGCGTGGAGCCGCAGGCGGAGCTGCAACGTCTGCACGAGGCGATGGTGCGCGGCGACCCAGAACCGGCGGGCCAGGACGGTGGACGGATCACAGCCGTCGATCCTGCCGGGCGGCCGGTGCCGGCGCAGCTTCCGGCGGAGGCCGCGTCCTGTTTCAGCGGTCGCACGGGGGAGCTCGCGACGCTGACCGCGGCGCTCAGCGGACAGTCGGAAAGCCGCATGCGGGTCGCGGCTCTGGTGGGAGCCGGCGGGATCGGCAAGACCTGGCTCGCGGTGCACTGGGCGAGCACGCACCGGGACCGCTTCCCCGACGGCCAGCTCTTCGCCGACCTGCGTGGCTTCGACCCGTCCGGTGACCCGGTGCCGCCCGCCGCGGTGATTCGCGACTTCCTCGACGCCCTCGGCGTGCCCGGTTCCGCGTTGCCGGCCGACCTCGACGCGCAGGTCGCCCTGTACCGGAGCCTGCTGGCCGACAAGCGGATGCTGATCGTGCTGGACAACGCCCGTGACGGCGACCAGGTGCTGCCGTTGCTGCCCGGCTCCGCGTCCTGCGCGGTGATCGTGACCAGCCGGGACCGGTTGACCGGCCTGGTCACCCGGCACGGGGCGCGGGCGCTGCCGGTCGACGTGCTGGACCAGCGGCGGTCGCACGACGTGCTCGTGCGCCGGCTGGGTCGGCACCGCACGGCGGCGGAACCGGAGGCGGTGACCCGGCTGGTGGCTGCCTGCGGCGGATTGCCGCTCGCGCTGGGCATCGCCGCGGCCAGGGCCGAGGTCGCGCCGCAGCTTGCGTTGGCCGCGATCGCCGACGAGCTGGCCGATGCCGCCACCCGGCTCGAGGCGCTGAACGCCGGCGACGAACCGGCGAGCCTGTCGGCGGTGCTGTCGTGGTCGTACGCCGCCCTGCCGGCGGGGCCGGCGCGGCTGTTCGCCGCACTCGGCCTGATCGCCGGTCCCGACGTCAGCGTGACGGCCGCCGCGGCGGTGGCCGGGTCGCCGCCGGCCGAGGTCCGCGCGGGCCTGCGCGCGCTGCACCGCCAGTCGCTGATCTCACCGTACGACGGTGGCCGCTGGCGCATGCACGACCTGGTGCGGCTGTACGCCGCTGAGCAGGCGGTACGGGTCGTCGCCGAACCGGAGCGGCGCCGTGCGCGCCGGCGCTACGTTGACTGGCTGCTGCACACGGCCTACGCCGCGGACCGGTTGCTGAACCCGAATCGGACGCCGGTGGACATCGGTCGGCCGGCCGCCGGCACGCCGGTCACGCCGTTGCCCGACGAGGCAGCCGCGGTCGCGTGGTTGGAGACCGAGCACAGCTGCCTGCTGGCTGCCCAGCGGCTCGCCGCGGACCTCGGGCGGCACGCCGCCGTGTGGCAGCTGGCGTGGGCGCTGAGCTCGTTCCACCGCCGGTCCGGCCGTTCCCAGGACGAGCTGGCGGCCTGGCGGATCGGCCTGCCGGCGGCGGAGCGGTCGGGCGACCCGGCCGCGCGCGCCACCGCCCACCGGAGCCTGGGCGAGGCCTACGGCCTCGTCGGCCGCCACCGTGACGCTGTCGAGCACCTCAGGCACGCCCTCGCGCTGGCTGAATCGGCCGGCGACGTGGAGAGCCAGGCGCGCGGGCACCGCGCCTTCGCGTTCGCGATGGCCAGGCTGGGCGACCACGAACCGGCGCTGATCCATGCCGGGCACGCGCTACGGCTGTACCGTTCGCTGGCGATGCCGGACCGCGAGGCCGATGCGCTCGGCATGGTCGGCGAACTCAGCTACCGGCTGGGCCGGCACACCGCCGCCCGGGCGTCGCTGGAAAAGGCGCTGGTGTTGTGCCGCGCCCATGGGCTGCGCCTGACGGAAGCCGCGACCGTCGACAGTCTCGGTGAGGTCCTGCTGGCCGCCGGTGAGCCGGCCGGCGCCGTCGACTGCTTCCGCCGGGCGCTGGCCCTTGTGGCCGACCTGAGCCATGCGTACCTCGAGTCGCACGCCTTCGAGCACCTCGGCGACGCGCACGCCGCGCTGGGGCAGCCGCAGCGGGCCGTCGAAGCCTGGCGGCGGGCGGCCGACCTGTACGCGGCCCAGGACCGGCGCGCCGACGCCGACCGGGTACGGGGGCGGATTCGCGACGCCGCCGTCCACCGTTCGGCCGCGACCGCTTGACCCGAACGTGTCAAGCGGTCGCCCCCGTGCCGATCAGTCGTCTTCGATCGGGTCCACGTACAACCAGCTGGCGCGCCTGACCGGGTGGCAGAAGTAGTCGCGGATGGCGCTCTCCCTACGCAGCCTGTTCCCGACCTGCATGCAGGCGGTGGTGCTGCTGTATGTCCCAACGTAGAGATACCCGTCCATGCTGACGGGTGGGTTGGCCGCCGCGATCGTGGCCGTCCCCAGGATCAGTGCGGAGCTGAGCCCGAGCACCGTTGCACTGCGGGCGAAAATCGTTCTCCTCGACACTCTCATGCACCCCCTTCATCGTTCTGGGACTGCTGCGAGACTGCCGGGCCGCTGTACATTTCCCGTACATGCCCAATATGGGTAACGCCTTGGGAGGCGTTGACGGGTCCGGGCAACGGCGATATCTGCCCGGCGAGACCAGACCGGCATGACACTCACCGACGGTGACCAGAAACGACGGTGGGCGCGCCGGCGGAGCGTCGGCTGCCAACGTGTGACGCCTTAGCGTTGCTACCCCCGCCGGGTAGCAACGCTAAGGCGTCACACGTTGCTTATGCGGTCGGCGGATCGGGCGGACAGGTGACCGGCCCGGGTCGGCCCGGTCGGCGACGGCACCGCCCCGGGCGGCACGCTGTCGCGCGGTGACGTCCGGGAATCGACCGGTTCGAGGGCGCCCGGCGGGCCGACGATCGCCAACCGCTTGCGGTTCGACTGCGGAATGTCCACATCGGACAACTCACCCGATTCGGCGGACGGCGAACCGATCGCGGCGCGGATGGCCAGCAGCGCCGAGGGCATGATGGAGCAGTCGGACAACCGCAAGACCGACGCGATTTGCGACACGTTCGGCCCGGCGCAGCTCAACGCGACGGCCGTGTCCCTCTGCTCCGGTCACACATCAGGGCCGCGCTCGAGACCTGGTGAGGCGGTCCGGCTGGTCCGTCAGGCGGCGGGCCAGCCGGAACGCGGTCGCTACGACCACGGCAAGGAGGGCGGCGCGAACGCGCGTTGGCGCAGGGCCGGCTCGGTTCCGAAACAGCCGGCGTCCGTTGCGTCCCAGGTGTATTGGGCCACGATGACGAGAAGGCTGTTGTCGGTCCGCGCGCGCGAATACATGTCGTAGTAGGCGTCACGCATCCCGATCAGGTGGCTGCACGCGAGCGAATCGTTGGTCGGGGCCGCACCGGCGGACGGAGTCGGGAACCCGACGGCGACCGCCGTCACGGCCGTGACGAACGTCAATATCGCCTGTCGTTTGCGAACTGTCATGTGGCCGAGCGTGTCAAGACCGGCTGGAATCCCACCCACGCGGCCCTGGAACCGGATCCCACATTCATGCGCGGATTGCCAAGGTGGCCGCGCGGGTAGCTATGGGCTCAGCGGACACCGGTGCCGACACTGACAGCAGATGTCGCTACTGCCACCGGAGAACACAAATGTTGATCCTGTTGCCGTGTCCCGACCTGGACTGCGATGCCATTGCCGAGGTGGTCGACCGGGTCGTACTCGGGTCCACCGACGGGCCGTTCCCGCTCGTCAAAGTGCAGTGCGTGCGCGGACACCACTTCCTGATGCCACCCGACGCACGGTTGAGCACCGGTCAGCAAACGAAGCACAGCATCGACACCGCGAGCGTCAACCGGACGGCCTGATCGGGCGATCCTCGGTAGCCGGAACGGCTGCCACGATGGGTGCCAGCCGTTGGGGACCATCGTGGAGGCGAAAAGTGAGCACCGACGCCGGTTGGGGAGATTACCTGTCGAGCGGCACGTCGGCGGCGGACGCCGGCCAGGCGGCGGACGCCGGCCAGGCGGCGACCGCGGAGTCCGCCGCCGCGGCCGAGGACGTGCGGGGCGAGGTCGCGGCTGCCGCCGACGACGCGGACTGGTCGAACTGGCACGCCGGCCAGGGCGACAGTGCGAGCGACTCGGCCGACTTCTACGTTCAGCAGGCCGCCGACAACGTGGCAGACGGAAACTTCGGCGCGGCCTACAGCGATCTGAACGCGGCCCAGAACTTCACCGACATCGCGAACAGCAACTACGACGACGCCGCCAGCTACGCCGACGACGCGGCAACCCATGCCGACTACGCCGCCGACGCAGCGTCCTACACCGATACGGGCGCCGAGTGACCTGGACCGACCTCGCCGGTGAACCCTGGCCCGCACAGGTCGGCGCGCCGCCGGAGCCGGGCCGGCTGGCCGCCGGCGCGACGCGACGGCTCGCCCCGCCCCCGGTGGCGGTCCGCCCGGCATTGTTGCGGACGATCCGGGAGCTGTCGTTCGAGCTGCGTACCGAGCAGCTCAGCCTGCTGGAAGCGGTCCGCGGCACGAAGCTTGGCGCGGTCACCCTGGTACCCGCGAAGCTCCCCGTGGAGTTGCGGGTACTGATCGAACACGCCGGCGCCGGCACCGCCGTATCGGTGGTCCTCGTCGACCGGTGGCCCGGACGGGTCGGCCGCAACTGGGGTGCGACCAACGCCTACGTCGAAGCCTTCGGCACGGTGCTGTTCGCCGTCGACGAGGCGCTGACCCGGCTGGATCCGGCCGCGGCGGCGAACTTCGACCGGTGGTGGCGCGACACCGGGTCCGGCGACGTCGGCGTGCTGCGCAACGTCTCCGGCTTTACCGGACGGGCCAGCGCGGCGTTGAGCCGCCACACCGGACGCATCCTGGAGGGTGGCTCGGCAGATCAGCGCAACGCCGTCGTCAGCAGCGCCGGTGCACAGACGTTCACGTTCGCGGCGCCGGAGTCCGTCGCGGAAATTCCGACCGACGTGGCCGACGCCATGCTGACCGCGGGCACACTGATCGCCAGCCGACCCGGCGCACTCCCGGCGCCGCTGGCCGCACAGGTCCGGGCGCTCGTCTACCGGGTGGAGGAACTGGTCTCCCGGCCGGACCCCGGCACCGATCGCTTCCGGCTGCCGGTGAGCGCGGCCGAGATCCCGGTGGTGACGTTCCTGTACCAACAGGCCAACATGCGCGCGCAGCTGCCGGTACGGACGCTGCGGATCTGCACCACGTGCCGGCTGGAGAAGGTCACCAACCCGGACCTGGAACGGTTGCAGGAACGCAGCCGGCGCAGCCGCGACCTCGCCACCGGACTGAGCGTCATGATGTCGCCGTACGTGGCGGCCGGACGCCTCGTCCAGCTCAACGCCAAGGGTCCGAAGTTCACCTGCCCGCGCTGTCAGGGGCTGGACGCGGACGAGACCGTGATCACCTACTGCCAGCAGTGCGGGGAACGGCAGACCGAGTCCGCGCTGCGGACCTGCGCGAAGTGCCAGTTCGACTTCCGCAGCCTGACCAGCCCCGATCCGCTCTGGCACCCGGCCGGCGCGGTCCCACCGAAGCCCATCGCACCACCCGGACCACCGCCGGTGGCGGCAGCGTCGCTGCCGCAACCAGGCCCACCGGCCCCGCCGAACCCGCCAGCGCCGTGGGCCCCGCCGGCCCCGCCGGCCCCGCCGGCCCCGCCGGCAACGCCCGCTCCCCCGGCCACGCCCGTACACGGCGTCGACAGCTCGAACTGGCCCCGCCCACCGATGTGACCTCCGGCTAGCCGGACGGCACCGTCGATGACCACCCCCGGTGCGGAACGGGTGCCGCCGCACGGAGGTTCTCAGGTCCGCCCGGCCGGCGTCGATCCGGACCGTCGTGCCCGCGACTCCAGCACCGGCCGTGCCGGCCGGTTCCGCCGCGCTGCGGGCCGAGCTGCGGACGCGGCTGGCCGCCGCCGGCTTCGACGGGATCGTCGACCTGGACGCGGTCGTCTACCCGAACCGGCATCCGGCGCACCGCGCGCCGTCGACGCGGGGCCGCCACCTGCTCACCACGGTGGTAGCGCTGCTGTCCGTGGCCATGCTGCTCGCCGGCGGCGGTACGTACCTGCTGCGGCGCTACACGACGTCGGTGGACCAGGAGCCGTTGCTGGGCGGAGCCGCCGTCGGGGCGCCGGCGCGGGGATGGTCGGTCGCGTCGGGTCCGGCCGCCCCGGCCACGCGCGGCACGACGACTGCCGGGGCAGGAGCCAACCGCGGCACCAACGTGCTCCTCGTCGGCATCGACGAGCGCACCGGCTCGACCGCCGGAGTCCGGTCCGACACGATCATGATCGCCCACGTCACCGCCGGCCGCGACCGCGTCTATCTCGTCTCGATTCCCCGGGACAGCCGCGTCGACATCCCCGCCTATCCACGGGCCGGCTTTGGCGGCGGCGTCGACAAGGTCAACGCCGCGTACCAGATCGGCTCGCGCGAGGGCGGCGGCCGGGCGGGCGGTGTCGAACTGTTGGGGCTCACGCTGCGCGGGCTGACGGGCGTCGGCTTCGACGCGGCCGCGATCGTCAACTTCGACGGCCTTCGCGCCGCCGTCGACGCGGTCGGCGGCGTCGACATGTGCGTCGACGAGGAGACCACGTCGATCCATGTCGGCTGGGATGTTGCGACCGGCCGGCAGGGCGTCCCGTACGTGTTGAGCGCGCCCGACTACGACTCGCCACGGCCCGTGCCGGGCATGCGGGCGCAGGTGTACCACGTCGGCTGTCAGCACTTCGTCGGTTGGCAGGCGCTGGACTACGTGCGCCAACGCGAGCTGATCCCCGACGGCGACTACGGCCGCCAGCGCCACCAGCAGCAGCTCATCAAGGCGCTCGCCGGGAAGGTCAGCGCGAGCAACCTGGTGACCAACCCGATGGCCGCCGACCGGATGCTGCGGGCGCTGAGCGGCAGCGTCACCTTCGACGGCAACGGCACGGCGCTGACCGACTGGATCCTGTCGTTCCGCCATCTCGACGCTGGCGCCATCACCGTCGTCAAGACCAACGGCGGCCACTTCGCCAGCCGGACCATCGGTGGCCGGTCGTACGAGATCCTCGACGACACCACGCGCGCGCTGTTCGCCGCGATGCGCACCGACACCGTCGCCAACTTCCTGACCGCGCACCCCGACTGGGCCGGCCGCTAGCCGGACCCCATGATCAAATTGATCTTGCAGTTGTGGAGAGGATCGCGTCCGGCTTGCCCTGATTTGCCCCGCCACAACTGCAAGATCAACTCGATCTTGACGACTCGGCGGTGAGTAGCGCCACCAGAAAGTCCGACTCGGGCGTGAACGGTCGCAGATCCCAGGTGCCGAGCGTGACCTCGGGCGTCAGCCCGGCGGCCGCCACGTCGGCGAAGAACGCGTCGTACTCGTAGCCCCGGCCGGAGCCGAACCCGACGACCACCCGGCCGCCGGCGTGGATGTGCGTGCGGAGGCGGCACAGAACCGCGAGCCGGGTGGCGGATGCGAGGAAGGTCATCACGTTGCCGACGCAGATGGCCGCGTCGAAGCCGGCCGGAATCCCGGCCGCCGGCAGGTCGAGGGTGGCGAGGTCGCCGACCAGCCACCGCGACCGCGGATGGTCGTGCCGCGCGACGGCAATCAGCTCGGGGTCGAGATCGACGCCGACCACGTCGTGACCGGCAGCGGCCAGGAAGCCACCCACCCGGCCGGTGCCGCAGCCGGCGTCCAGGATCCGGGCGCCGCGCGGAACCGCGGCATCGACGAGCCGGGCCTCCCCGGCGACGTCGGCGCCGCTCGCGGCGATGTCGCGCCACCGGTTGATGTACCACTGGGAGTGGCCGGGATTCTCCGCGATCTTGCGGAGCCAAAGGTTCTCCTCGCTCACCACGGCTCCTACGCTAACGATCGATGCAGGCGTCGGAGGCTCAGCGCGCGGTGGCGGCGGCCACCTCGATCGCCTCATCGCTTGACCTGCCAGCCGACGACGCGGTCGTTCTCCACGACTCGAACAAGCTCACCCTGCGCCTGCTGCCGTGCGACGTCCTGGCCCGGGTGGCACCCGCGGCACAGCAGGCAGCGCAGTTCGAAATCGAACTGGCGGAGCGGCTCGCCGGGGCCGGGTGCCCGGTGGCCGTTCTCGAGCCGCGGGTGGAGCCACGCGTCTACGGGAGTGACGGGTTCGTAGTGACCCTGTGGACCT
>Ga0105245_10004071_pt1 | contig 12984 bp, 6 predicted proteins | sample KBSM54metaG_FD_81523 | JGI IMG/M metagenome (GOLD analysis project Ga0105245, IMG submission 81523) | Miscanthus rhizosphere microbial communities from Kellogg Biological Station, Michigan, USA - KBS M5-4 metaG | ecosystem: Host-associated > Plants > Roots > Rhizosphere > Soil | place: Michigan... | reverse complement strand
TACTGAGGATTCGCGGCCGCCACGTGGAAGGCAGCGATTCCGCCGTTGGATGGTCCGATAATATGGAACTTATTGTCTTGGATTTTGTAATCCGCCAAAATCATCTTGAGGAACTCCGGGAAAATGCGAGCCCCGCCCTCGAAGAACAACTCATCGTCGGGAGCGGCCGGCGCGATCACGATGTAGCCCCGCTTTTCAGCCTCCGGGCGCAAGTTACGGCTGAGAACATTGTCCACCGTGTTCATAGTTTCTGGACCCCCGCCGAAGGCCAGGATCGCCGGATACGTCTTCGCCGGATCATATCCGCTGGGCAGAACCACTTTATATCGAACGCTGAGACCAGCCACCTTCTTGCTCTTCTCCAGCAGTTCTGCCCGGATGGGCTGGCCTGCAAATACCATTAACACGACCGCCGCGGAAAACAACGGCATCCACTCCATACTTGTTTTTTTCATATTAGGAAGCCTCCCGGTTTCGGCGCGGCAACCTCGATTCTATCTAAGATTTCGGCCCCCGGCGGATTGGCCGAAGACCTGCGATAGGAGTCGGAGCTTCCGCAACGTTATTCATCGATATGCTACTATTTCTGATCCGCTTGCTTTTAAATAGGATCATTTTAGAACATTTTAATTTTATGAATTGGATAGTCCGGTATGCTGTGCTGCTGTCTATGTTGTCGGCTACTCTCACGGCGCAGCAAGATCGAATCGTCGGCAGAGTGGACCGTTTTCAGACGAGGGCTTTAACCGGTAACATTCATCCCAGGGCTAGACTTCAGTTCGATGCTGGCCCTCTCGATCCCTCGCAAAGACTGGATCACGTCATGCTCATGTTTAGGCGTTCCAGTGCGCAGCAGACCGCGCTCGATCAACTATTGTTGGAGCAACAAACTTTATCGTCGCCCAACTATCACAATTGGCTTTCTCCAGACCAGTTTGGGGACCGCTTCGGCCTGAGCCGCAACGATACCGCGAAAATTGCGTCATGGTTGCAGTCGGAAGGCCTGGCAGTGGATGAAATCTCTCGCGGTAGAAACTGGGTCGAGTTCAGCGGCACCGCAGGGCAAATCCAAACCGCGTTGCGTACCACCCTACGCCGCTACAGAATAGACGGTGAGTTACACTTTGCCAACGCCGTTGAGCCCTCAGTTCCTCAGGTCGTCGAACCTCTTGTAGCGGGCGTCCTGGGCCTGGATGACTTTCGTCCTAATTCGCCGCGAAGCCCGGCGCTGCCGCTTTATAGCAGCATCTCCGGCAGTCACTCGCTGGCGCCGGATGACTTCGCGACCATCTATAACCTCAATCCGCTTTACAATTCCGGTTACGACGGATCCGGCCAGTCCATTGTCGTAGTCGGACAGTCTGCCATTAACCTGGCTGATATTCAACAATTTCGGAGCACCTACAACCTGCCGAAGAACGATCCGCAAATAGTTCTGGTGCCTGGCAGCGTGGATCCGGGAAGAAATTCCTCGGAAGCCGAGGCAGATCTCGATCTGGAATGGGCCGGTGCAGTGGCGCGCAAAGCCAGCCTTATCTATGTCTATTCTCCGAATGCATTGACGATCTCTATCCCCTATGCCATCAATCAGAACCTGGCACCCGTCATCACTTATAGCTTTGGCACTTGCGAACCGCACCGAGCCCCTAGTACGACAGCGAGCATTCGAGGCTTGGCGCAACAGGCCAATGCGCAAGGCATTACCTGGCTGGTTTCCTCCGGTGACTCTGGCGCAGCGAGCTGCGACCCGGCATTTCAATCGAGTTTGCCCAGTGCGTCGCAGGGGCTGAGTGTGAGTTTTCCCGCGAGCCTTCCAGAAGTGACGGGAGTCGGCGGTACGCAATTCGACCCAGGAAGCGGCACTTATTGGAGCGCTTCTAATTCGATTAATTCTGCCTCCGCTCTCTCCTATATTCCGGAAACGTCCTGGAATGGATCGGGGCCCTCTGGCCTGAGCGCCAGCGGTGGCGGCTTCAGCATTAACTTTGCCAGGCCCTCTTGGCAGACCGGGCCGGGCGTACCAGCGGGAAATAGTCGGGCTGTACCCGATATCTCGATGTCCGCCGGAGGCGCCGGAGTGAGCTATCGCGTCGTTTACGAAGGGCAGACAGTGTTAGTCCTCGGAACATCAGCCGGTACGCCATCCTTTGCAGCTATTGTCGCCTTGGTGAATCAATATCAATTGGCGAACGGCGTCCAAACGCAGTCCGGTCAGGGCAACATCAACCCCAATCTCTATAGCCTCGCGCAGACTACCGCGGGCGTCTTTCACGACATAACAACGGGCAACAACATCGTTGCGTGCGTGGTGGGCACAACCGATTGTTCCACCGGCTCGTTCGGCTACTCGGCGGGACCGGGATATGATCTGGTAACCGGGCTGGGGTCAGTCGATGGCTACAATCTGGCACTCAACCTTGCCAGGCAGTGGAGCACTCCTGCAATCGCTCTCCTGAATCCTGCTAGCGTCATCGCCGGAGGAGGAACCTTCACGCTGGCCGTGAACGGATCCGGCTTCGATTCCGGGACGGTTGTCAAATGGATGGGGACCGCATTGCCTACTGTATTTGTCAGCACCACTCAGTTGCTGGCGACCGTAGACGGCTCACTGATCGCCGCACCAGGCTCCGCCACTGTAACCGTTCTCAGCGCCCGCGGGACGTCCGCCCCATCGTCGCTGGTCATCGTTCCGTCTCCCGGCGCGACCTTCACTCTCCAACGAGTCACGACAACCCCGCCACCGCTTACAGGTTGCGGCTCTGTCCCGCCTGCTGTGAGCTTTTTCTTGGCAACCGACACAGTGTACCTGTATTTCAACGCCACGATCGCGACGAGCGACTCGCTAACCTATGACTGGGTCACGCCTAATGGGGGCGTTGTAGCGGGCAGCACTTGGCCTCCCACGTCAGGTTTCCTCTGCTTCGACAACGCCCGCAGCCTGGTATTGAACAGTCTTGGTCTCAGTCAGGTGAACGGCGTTTGGCAAGCCCGTGTGTTCGACCGCGGGAGCCTGTTGTTTTCGGTTCCTTTCGCAGTAAATGTCCTAACCGTCAATCCATTTCCGGCGGGGGGACAAGTACTGCCGGCGAGCGGCGGGAGCCAGTCCGTTAATCTTACGTTTCCCGCGAACTACCCCTGGGCAGCATCCAGCAGTGTGAACTGGATTTCCTTCGCGGGACCCTCCTCCGGAATGGGCAGTGCTGCGCTCAGCTATCAGGTTGCGGCCAACCTGGGAGCCGCCCGCAGCGGAGCCATCACCATTGGCGGATTCTCTTTTACCGTGGAGCAGCAAGCGGCAGTCTCCGGCCTGAATCTCATTGGCTCGATGCCGCACCTAGCTGCGGAGGAGAACTGGACTACAACGTTCACGCTGGTGAACAAGGGTTCGACACCCGCACAGGCGCAGCTGAGTCTGCTCGGCGACGCCGGCGGCCAACTTACGCTGCCCCTGGCGTTTCCACAACAACCGGCGGCTCCCGATCCGCTGCTGGCGGCATCGATTCAGCCAACACTTTCCGCCAACGCTTCGCTGATCGTTGATACCGCTGGTCCGCAAACACCGCCGGTGGAAATCGGCTCGGCACAACTCGCTGCCGCCGGCTCCGTCGACGGGTTCGCCATATTCCACCTGATTCCGGGGGCGCAGGAAGCGGTTGTGCCGCTCGAAACCCGCAACGCGAGTTCGTATCTGATAGCTTTTGATAACACCGGCGGCGTGGTATTAGGGGTAGCGGTGGAGAACGTCGCGGCGCAAGCGGCTGACATCGCGGTCGTAATTCGCGACGACACCGGTTCACAAATTGCGTCGGGGTTCCTTCCCACGCTTGCGGGCGGCGGACACACCTCCTTCGTTCTATCTGCGCAGTTCCCGGTAACCGCTGGCCAGCGCGGCACCGTTCAGTTCAACACGCCTTCCGGGGGGCGGATCAGCGTGCTGGGCATCCGCACCACGCCATTGGGTTCCAGCAACACGCTCACCACCATTCCAGCACTTGCCAATATCGGCACCAGCGGCGGATCCATCGCGCACATCGCGGTGTCGAACGGGTGGGAAACCACTTTCGTGTTAGTAAACGCCGGTAACACGCGCTCCGCGGCCACTCTGAAGTTTTTCGACGATGGCGGCAATCCTCTGCCCTTGTCGGTAACCTACCCGCAATCGCCCGGCAATGCCACTACCGTCTCTTCCATCAACCCCTCGGTGGGAGCGGGCGCGATGCTGATGGTTGTGGCGGATGGACCTTTAACCGACCCGGTTCAGACCGGCTCGGCGCAACTCACTACTAGCGGGAATATCAGCGGATTTGTAATTTTCCGCTACAACCCCAACGGTCAGGAGGCAGTGGTGCCGCTCGAAAGCCGTAACGCCAACTCCTATCTGCTCGCCTTCGACAATACGAATAACACGGCAACCGGTGTCGCGATCAACAACGTCTCTATGCAGCCGGTTAATATACCAGTGGTGGTGCGTGATGACACTGGCGTCCAAATCGCGACGGACACCATCTCCTTGCCCGCTAACGGACACCTGGCTTTCACACTTGTGGCTGACAAATATCTCGCCACCGCGAACATTCGCGGCACAATTGAGTTCGACCCACCGGCCGGTGCCCAGATTGGCGCGTTAGGAATCCGCATCCCAATCGCGCACACGTTTACGACGCTGCCAGCCTTGGCAAAATAGGCGGTCTCAACTGATGCGAGATTATTTGGACGCCGCGGCGTTCTCGAGCAGACCGCGAATCTCGGTGGCGCTGGCTGCGGTGGCGATCACTCGACCCGCGGCGCGAGCTGTGGTTGCATTGCCTACTGTCGAAGAAGTCGCGGGATTGGCGCTGGTTTGGGCACCGACCAGATCGATCGGCTTGCGGCCGCCGGAGTCGGCGATGCCCGCGTTCGCGCCTTTTCCCAGCAGATAACGCACCAAGTCCGTATTGCCTGTCAGCGCCGCGACGTGGAGAGCCGTCATCCCTTCGTTGGACGACGGTGCGCGGGAAATCCGCATCGAATAGGTCGCCGTGCCGCTAACTTGGGCATTCACGTCGGCGCCGTGTTCGAGCAGCAGTTGCACCAGCGGCATATTCACTGCTCCTCCGGCGCTCGAGGCGGCGGCAAGGCCCGTTCCTCCACGGTTCCCGGTTCCGACACCGGCCGCCACCAGAAACGGCGTCAGTCCCATGTCGTTGATGTTGGGCTGAGCGCCTTTCGCCAGGAGAGCCTGTACGACTTCCATATCGGCGCCCATGGTGGCGCGTAGCAGCGGCGTGCAACCGGTACCGAGCAGAGGATCGATGAAGCGGCCGCTGTTGCCTCCGCGGCTGGGGCGATGCATGTTGAGCTGAGTGTTGACGTCGGCATCGGCGTCGAGCAGCGCGTGTACGATTTCCATGTAGGAAACCGGCGGCTGGCTGGTTCCGGTTGCTGCGATGGGTTTCGGGGGCGGGGGAGCGTCCCTTAACGCCGCCTCGCCCAGCCGCAGGCCTGCGGAAGAACCGCCTTCTTTGCGATCGATGACGATGTACAGCGCCGTACGTCCCCACCAATCCCAAAGGTTCGGATTGGCGCCGCGATCGAGCAACAGTTTGGCAACGCTGGTTTGATCGTTATCGAGGGACATCATCAGCGCCGTTACTCCCTCTGGCGTGGGTACATTCGCGTCTGCGCCGGCCGCGAGCAGCGCTTCGACGCAATCGTAGCAGCCCTCGCGCGCGGCATAGAGTAAAGCGGTCAATCCGCCGACGGGACGATATTGCGCGCGCGGCTCGGAGGTAATCTGGCTGGGCCAATCGTAGGCGAGCGCACGCGCCTTTACGCTGGCGCCTTTGGCGAGGAGCATCTTCGTTATTTCACCGGCGTTTTTCGGGGCCGCGGCCGCCCACATCAACGGTGTTTGATTATGAAACTTTTCGACTGCATTCACGTTGGCCCCGGCCTTGATCAGCATTTCGACCACGGGCGACTCGCCGGTCTTGATGGCTAGCATCAGGGCCGTCTGTCCGTCCGCATTCGCAGCCTCGGAGGCGGCGCCAGCATCGAGGAGCTTCTTCACTAGCTTGGCATCTCCGAGTTTGGCGGCTTCCGCAAGGGGTGTTGCGCCGAACTCATTGGCTACATCTACTTTTGCTTTTCTGGCGAGCAGTGCGTCGAGGAGTTCGTAATCCACGCGATACACGGCCCAGTGGATGGGGCGTGTGCCGTCGGGCTGGGCTTCATTTACGTCGGCGCCCGAGCGGATCTTCTCTAGCGCCGCCTTGCGGTTTCCAGTCTGGATCAGGTTCGCGAGCGCGGCTGGCGCTGGACCTTCTGCTCGTCCAGGCAACGCGGCGGCGATCATGCAAACGGCAGTAAGAATGAAGCGCTTCATGGATTCCTCCTTACACAACGTTTCGGTCCAGCTTGTCGTGGTGCGCCCACATCCCTTTGGCCGCGTCGTACAGAAACTTGTATGGATCTTTCCAGGTTCGCGGGAGATTTTTAAGTACACCGCCTTCCAGCATGTCCTGGGGGCCGTCGCCTTCGCGGACTTGGGTCCACAGACGGTTGCGCACTTCTTCCAGCATGTCGCGCTCGGCTTTGAACTCGGTGCGGGTCACTACGGGGCCGTACGCGGGAACGATCTTGGTCTGCTCGTTGGCCAGCGTGAGGACTTTGTCCATCGCGTCCACACGGCCGCCGATCCAGGCTCCCGTGAAATAATCGAGCGCTGGGTCTCGGAGGGGCGAGGCCACGTCGCCCACCGCCAATACATTCGCCTTTCGGAAGAAGACGTAGATATCGCCGCTGGTGTGCGCGAGCAAAAGGTAACCGTAATCGATTTTTTCGTCGCCGGCGGTCATGCTACCCGCAGTCTCAAAGGTTTCGGTGGGGCGGGCTTCTTTGGGACGCGCCTTTTCGTAGCGATCCAGCTCCGGCACCCAATAATCCGTGGACATCCACTGGCGGGTGCGATCGTGGGCGATGATCTTCGCTCCCATAGACGCGAACATCTGGTTGTTGCCGGTCTGATCCAGGTGATAGTGGGTGTTGAACAGCGTCTGGACTTTGGCATTCGCGTTCCAGCTTTTGAGCGCCGCAGTCACTTTATCGCCGGATTGGGGAGCGCCGCTATCCACCAGCAGCAACGCGTCGCCGGAAAAGAACGCGACAACATTCGCGCCTCCGCCGTCCACGATGGCCAGTTGATCTGTGAGCTTCTGCTGCGCGGACATGCGGCGAGAGGCCGTTAGAGCCAATCCGCCCGCTATCGCGCTTTTTAAGAACTCCCGACGATGCATGTCAGATTTCCGCGATGGTACCAGTGCTGTCGCCGAATTTGTCGCGCTCGACACCCACCTTTTGGAGCAGAGTCAGGTGGAGGTTTGCGATCGGCGTGCGTTCGGGCAGAGCGATATGCTGGCCGCCGAGTTTCATTTTGCCGTTGCCGCCGCCAACCACAATGTTCGGCTCCGGATAGTTGTTGTGCAGATCGCTGTTACTCATGTTCGATCCGTACATGAGGATCGAATGATCGAGCAGGGTACCTGGGCCGTCGGGCGTGGCGGCTAGCTTCGCGAGGAACTCGGCGAATTTTTCCACGTGCCAGCTCTGGATCTTCACCAGCTTGTTGAGTCGCTCCATGTCGTTGGCGTGGTGCGATACGGGATGGAACGAATCTGGCACACCAATGTGGTTGTACGTTCGGTTGGTTCCTTCCGCCACCATAATGTAGGAGGCCACGCGGGTGAGGTCTGCCTGATAGGCGAGCGCGATCAAGTCGAACATCAACTTGACCTGGTCAGGGAAGGAGTCCAGCTCGCCGATCGGCGCTTCGGGAATCTTCAAAGCCGAGAGATCTTTTGACGCGGCCTTTTGCGTGCGCCGCTCGATCTCGCGAACGCTTTCGAGGTACCCTTCGAGGAGGGAACGGTCGCTATTCCCCAGTTCGCCCTGAAGCTGTTTAGTGCGATCCAAAATCAGGTCCAGGATGCTGTTGGTCTGGCGGCGGATGGAGACGCGTTCCGGAGGCGTGTCACCCTCGCCGAAAAGCTGCAGAAACACTTTCCGCGGATTGGATTCCATGGGTAGTGGCGACTCCGCGTCGCGGAACGACAGCGTGGTATAGGAACCGCCGCTGCCCGCCGCCGCTTGCACGATGGTCTCCGCCGAGACCTCGAGCGAGGGCAGGGGCGTGTCCTGGCTGATGACTTTCGCCAACACCTGATCGAGGGTGATGGCCATGTGTGCGCGCGCGCCGCCCATGTCCGGACGCGTTGCGCTTAACCAAGTGGCGGGAGTGAAGGTGTGAACCGAGCCCGCCGTGGCAGCGTTCTCCAAGCCTCCGAAAGACGAAACATACTTTTTGTACGGTTCGAGCGAGGAGAGAATCGGGCTCAACTTGAAATTGGCGCCGGCGCCGCTGGGCGTCCACTTGTCCATGGCGGGGCCAAACGCGGTGTTGTACATGATCGCGCCGTGGGGAATGTAGAAGAAGCCCATGCGCAGCTTGGGCGCGGCGGCGGTTTGGGCCAGGGCGGTACTGGCCGGGATCATGGCTTCGAGAAATGGCAAGCCAAGCGATACGCCGGCGGCTTTCAATACCGTTCTGCGATTGATGTGCTTTTTCGTGATGAACATGTCATCTCCTAAAAACTACTTTGCCGCTACTATCTTGGCTGGGCTCGACGGACCTTGCTTGCGGAACGCGTCGCTATTGACGATCCCCAAAATCAGGGATGAAAACTTATAGTTGTCTTTGGCAGAGCTGCGAACAATGGCCCGTACTTGAGGCATGTCGAAGTATTCGAGTTGACGGTTGAGAGCGTACATCATCAGCCGCTCCGTCACAGTTTCGGCGAACAGCGCCGGCCGGGCTGCCAGTTGCGTCCGCAGTTCCACCACGCCATTGATGGGGATGCCACTGGGCAGCACGGTGCTGGCATCGATGGCGGCGTTCGCCTCCCGGTCACGGGTTCGCCATTGACCGGTGGCATCGAAATTTTCCAGCGCCAACCCCGTCGGGTCGATCACACCGTGGCACATCCGGCAGGTTGCCTTATTGCGATGTTGTTCCAGGCGTGCCCGCACGGTTTTCGGCGCCTCGCCGGCCTTTTGCGAAAGGTCGGTGGCGGTGTCCGGCGGAGGGGGCGACGGAGGAGTGCCCAGCAGCTTGTCGAGCACCCAGGCTCCGCGCAGCACGGGAGACGTGCGGTCGGCATACGAAGTCCGCAGCAGCACGGCGCCTTTGCCCAGCAGTCCGAAGCGCTCTTTCTCGGTCAGCGTGACACGGCGGAGCTGCGGTCCGAGAACTCCGGATATACCGTAGTGCCGAGCCAGGCGTTCATTCAGGAACGTGTGGTTGGCCGACAGCAAATCCACCACGGGGCGATCCTCTAAGAGGATGCTGCCCAGGAAAGCTTCGGCTTCGTTATAAAAGTCACGCCGCAGCTGGTCGTTGAAATTGGGAAACAATTTGGGGTCCGGAACCACCTGATCGAGCGTGGTCAGGTTCAGCCACTTCATGGCAAAGCTGGTAACCAGGCTGGAGGCTTTGGGGTCCGCGAGCATGCGCCGCACTTGCTTTTCCATGGCTGCGGGCTTGGTTAACCCGCCACCTGAAGCGAGCGTCAGCAATTCCTGATCCGGGCCGGTATTCCACAGGAAAAATGCAAGCCGCGAAGCCAACTCCAAATCGGTGAGTGCGAACTCAGTGCCCGGAACGGCGCCCTTCGGTCCGCGTATGCCGCGGTAGAGAAAATCAGGGCTGGCCAGCACTGCCGCCACCACCTGTTCAATTCCCTGATCGAAACTGCCTCCGTTTTCGCGTCCGGCCTGATAGAAGGGCATCAGACGATCCGTATCCTCGGACGTGACCGGCCGGCGGAAGGCGCGGCGCGCCAGATTTTCCGTGATCTCGCGGGCGCAAGAGGGCTCCTCTTTCGGCACGGGATCGCAGACAAAAATCAGGGAGCGGCTGGGAGTCTTCGAAATCCCTTGCGGATGAAACGGCCCCACTACGCCGACGCCATCGACCAGGCGCGGCATGCGTCCGCTGGCTTGCGCAAAACTGCCGGTCAAGCCGCCGAAGGGAGCGGGGTTGGAGATGTTCTCGTCGGACTCGACGTGCGAGCGGTCAATGAAGGCTACTACTACGTCGCGCAGGCCGGCTTGCACCTGGACGGGAATCTTCGAGAAACGCTCCATGATCTGAGCCCGTCCGGGGGCGCCTTTGCGATCGGCGAGCGCCTGGTCAGCGGGTCCGCCTACCGGTTTGCGAAAAACGATCTTGTCATCGACGAGAATGACCACCGTGCTTTCGTTCTCTACCGGACCGGTGTAGAGGCCAACCGCCAGATCATTCAGAGTGAACTGATACTCGCCGTCAGCAGGGAAATTGTGTTTGAAGCGGATTCCTCCGCGCGTACCGAGAGGCAGCGGCTCGTCGGGATTCTGATTCGCGGCGATGGAGTATTTTACGTTACCAACGCGAGGATTCGGACTGCCGACCGCCAAGCGCGCGACTTGCCGCGCGGCGGAGATGTATTGATCGACGAAGGAAGGCGAGACAGTTAAGGCTGCGGCGATGTTGTCGAAGCCTTCCACCTGGATATCCTGCGGCAGGACATCCTTCGCGCTTATCTCAACCCCGACCAGAGTCTTTACGGCAGCCGCGTATTCGCTGCGGTTCAAACGCTGGATCGGAACATAGCCCGCGCGCGGACCCTTGGCTTGCGTGTCAAGCGTGCTTTCCATCCAGGCTGCGAACGAGTCAATCTCTGTCTGCGACGGCTGCGGAGCGCCCGGCGGCGGCATCAAGCGCCCGCGCATTTTGCGCAAGGCTTTCTCCCAGATTCGCGCGTCATCTGAGGCGGTCTCGAGGTTCAATCCATCGAGCGCAAGGCCACCCGTCTTCAGGCGCGCATTGTGGCAGGTGATGCAGTAGGTGTTGAGGAGCGAGCGATGCGGATCCGCGACGGTTGCGGCGGGTTGAACCGTCGAAGTCTGCCCCTTGGTTTCAAGCAGGGCCAACGGGATTGTCAGAACCACAAGAGCGCTTGCGCGAACTAAATGCTTCATAAGGTTGCAGCCCATCGGTGGATCAACCATTTCCGCGGGTTATCGCCACCCAGACCCTCTGTTATTATTACAAAACCCGGTCGGGCACGAGGGCCCCGGGCTTCGGAAAACGGGCAAGTCGCAAAGGCTGAAAAGACTGATAGGATGCAATCCATGAGCCGGTTTCTCTTCCTGGCACTCCTCGGTTGCTGTGCGCTTCCTGCGCAGAGCCAGAATACGCTGGTAGCGGAGGCGAAGTTCCCGTGGACCGTTGTCCGCGACAACCTTTTCAAGATGGCGGAAAAGATGCCCGCGGAGAACTATAGCTTCAAGCCAACGCCCGAGATCGAGAGCTTTAGGCAACGCCTGGCTCATATCGCCGGCGCAAATCTGTTCGTATGCCAGGGGGTTATGGGACGCCAAGCGACGCCTCGCCCTGGTTCGGCAGCGACCTCCAAAGCGGAACTGATCGCGTTGCTGCAGCAGGCATCCACCGCCTGCGATTCGGCGTTTGATTCGCTCTCCGATGCGGCGGCAATGGAGAAGATCAGCTCGCGTCTTGGCGGACCTTTCCCTCCGGATCCGACGCGGACGAAACTCGCGACCCTGAACAACATGGTCCGACACTCCAACGAGATGTATGGATACATGTGCGTCTATCTGCGTTTGAAAGGCATCGTGCCGCCATCGAGCGCGCCGGAGTAGGAAGCCGATTCGACTCGGCTCCGCTTATGGTTCGCCGGGAAGTGGTTTGTACATCGGCGGAGGAACGCGCCGCTTCGACGCCATCTGATACGCCGAGGCAACCTTAAGAATCACGTCCTCTCTGCCTGGTTCCGCTCGGAACACCAGTGAAAACGGCAGGCCCGGCGGCGGCACCGTAGCAGGCGTGTTGTTGATTGTGGGCACGTACCTCTTTTTATCCGCACTCAGCGTGAACACCGGATCGTAGACCGTTTGCACATAGCCGGCCGGAATGAGCACTTCGGTCTCGCCGGAATGCGGCCCCATCCGGATCTCGCCACGGATATCACCGCGAGGTTGCGGCTGCGGCGCCAGTCCGATCTTGCCCGGAGGCAGCGGGTAGTGCAGCCGCACCACCAGGTCCAGACGATTCTCCTGCATTACTTTCATTTCCAGGCGGCGCAGCAATTCCCGTAGTTTGAGCTTGTCGTCGATCCCCTCGCGCTCGCCGAACGGGCGGCGGATGTCGTCGGTCTCCTCCCAGTTCTTGAAGGCCGCGCGCTGGTCGGCGCCCCAGAATTTCGAGCGTTCGTTGAGAGTCTTGAAGTCCACCAGCGTCTCCGCGAAGCCCCGCTCTTTCCAATCCGCCGCGCGCCGCTGCGCGTACTGCGTGAAGTGGAAACGGAAGGAGTTGGATTCCACCACTTCCTGTATGAAGCGGATGTTTAGATTTTTCGGAAGCGGCTCGCGCCCCTCCGCCAGCGCGATCATATAATCCACCGGAGCCATCGTGCCGGAGCCGAATACCTTGCCCGGCTGGAACTCAGTGGGCTTGATTCTCGCCGCGAACTCCGGGAATTCAGGCTGACCGGCGCGATTGAGCTGGTACAGAATGTCCGGGAAGAACACGCCCACCATTTGGGCCAGCGCCTGATTGTAGGACGGCTTCATGTTGGGGATCGCCGGATCGTCCGGCCACAATGGATCGACGGATTCGATCAGCGTCGCACCCAGAAAGTCGCCCAGAACCGTTTTGATCTCTTTTGCCGCCGCATCGACAATCGGCTCATCCGCTTTCACGCCGGGAAACTTCAGCATGGATTCGCGAACGATGCCGATGCGCACCCCGCGCAGCGAGCCGCGCGCGCCGGACTGCGAAGCCGCTGCCGCGAACGACCCGGAGAACACGCTGGACCGTGGCACCGTCGTAAAAATATCGCGCGGGTCGTAATACCCGTTGACCGGATCTTTCAACGCGTCCAGCACCTT
>Ga0105245_10004068_pt1 | contig 12991 bp, 7 predicted proteins | sample KBSM54metaG_FD_81523 | JGI IMG/M metagenome (GOLD analysis project Ga0105245, IMG submission 81523) | Miscanthus rhizosphere microbial communities from Kellogg Biological Station, Michigan, USA - KBS M5-4 metaG | ecosystem: Host-associated > Plants > Roots > Rhizosphere > Soil | place: Michigan... | reverse complement strand
GGCATCGATCCCCGGATCACGGGGGTCCGCCTTAGTAGCGCGAAAATCGACGTTCTCGATGAAGCGGCCGACCCCCACGCCGGGTGCGGCGCCGGTGGGCGGGCAGCCACCCGCGATGGGAGAAGTCGGCGTAATACTGGTGAAGTTGGTGCTGTCAAGTGCATAAACGCAATCGTGCCAGTAATCGCTACCGAAAGAACCGCGCGCCAGACCCAATTTCATGATGTCGTAGAACTGGCCGTAGCTGGCAAAAACCTTGACTTTCCCGTTGTGCAGGAGATCGTAGGCGCCGCCGATGCGCGGGGCAATTTTCTCGCCCCAACCGAAATTCAGGGCGGGGAAGCGGGTAGGATCAAAGGGCGGCTGATTCTCATTGTCGAAGCGGACGCCCAGGTTGAGAGTCAAGCCGCGGCCAACGGTCCAGGCATCCTGGAGGTACAGGGCTTTAGCAGTCTGGGTGTCAGTGCCGAGGTTGGTAGTCGTCTGCCCCCCGACCTCGAAATATCCGTATCGGCCTTGGCAGATCGACTGGCCATATTGCGCTTGGTTAGCGCTCTTGATCCCGTCGCACGCGCTGGTGCTGGTAACTGGGGTATAGCTTTGGTTCCAGAAGAGGTCCACAATCCCGCCCAGGTAGGCGGAAAGAACATCATTGGATTGCTTCTGTAAGAAGAAGCCACCCTTCAGGTTGTGAGCGCCTCCCAGAAAGTGTGTGAAATACGAAGCATCCACATTCAAGCCCTTGCGCTTGAATGCGTCGTGCACGATTGCCAAATTGCTGGGAATATTGGAAAAGCCGGTGGTGTTAAACGAGGAAGATGGAAACGGCTGGCCTGCCAGATCGACGCTGCTCGAGTTTACGGTAGATTGGTAGAAATAGCGAGTACCAGACGGGATTCCACGCTGTTCGTTGTTGGAGAAGAAATAGCCGTAGCGCGCGGTGACCACCAGTCTTGAGGTTGGAGTCCAGTCGCCGCCGAAGCTATAAATCGCAAGCGGATTCACCGAGCCTGCATCCGAGCGCAGCGTATTGGGATCGGTCGAAGCGCCGGCATTGATTTGCCCGGCAGCGCTATCCGGTTGGCCGAGTTGCCCCGTGGTGCGCGAGTATGCGTAATTCCACGACGCAAAAAGACGCAAGGAATTCAAAGGTCCGTAATCCAAGCGGTTATACATGTTGTGCTGAACGAAGGAACTCGTCAAGGTTCGAGGTCCGGGGTTTGGGCCGGTAAAGGTCGTCGTGCGATCTATGGTGTCGATGGTGGGAATATAGCTGCTGAACAGCCACAATTTGTCGGTCACCAGCGGCCCGCCAATCTCGAATCCTGGTTCAATGATGTTTCGCCGGTCTTTTTTGGGTATGTAAAACTCGGGAGTCCCGTCCAGGCGCTTGGCGGAGTTCAGCGCCGGCAGGCCCGGATTTATTCGCAAACCGCAATCCCTCGTTGTAGGGAAAATATTGAAGGTATTGGTTACGGGGCCATTAATGCCGGAGGTGTACCCGCTGATGCATGGGTCGTTGGCGTTGAGCTTGTTGGTGCGAAGGTAATCAAAGACCGAGCCGTGCCATTGGTTGGAGCCATGCTTGGGGACAGCGTTGATGACGCCGCCTAACGCGCCGCCATACTCGGCTTCGAAGCCGCTGGACTTAATCTGGATTTCTTGAATGAAGTCCATCTGGAAGCCTTTGCCCACGCCGCCGCTCTGGATATCGGTGATGTTCACGCCATCGACCAGATAGACGTTCTCCGAATCGGCGGCGCCATCGATCTGAAAGCCGTTGGAACGGTCGTAGCGGCCACCCTGCAGCGGCTCCTGGCGCGCGCCTGGAGCGAAGGGAATCACCGATTGGAACGAGCGTCCAACTGGCATGTTTTGTATATCTTCCTTGGTGACGGTGACCGCCACTTTGCTCTGTGTCAGATCTACGATAGGAGCCGTTTCTGAGACTTCAACCGTCTGCGTGATTGTGCCGACTTCCATATGTACGTCAATGGTGGGCAGGCGGCCGACTTCCAGGCCAATCCCGGCCTGCTTATAGGTGCTGAAGCCCTGTGCGGTTACGGTCAGCGTGTAACTACCGGGAGGAAGCGCTGTTATGCGGTAATCGCCCGCGCTGTTGCTCTGCACTTTTCTGGTTCCGATCAACGCCGGACCGGAGACCTCGATGGTGGCGTTTGGTACCGACGCACCTGAGGCATCTTTGACGTTGCCCTGTAATCCTGCCGTCGTCTCCTGGGCGTTTAGCTTTGACACGCCGGTGAGCGCCAGAAGAACAATAACCGCTAAAACCAAAGTAAGTCTTGCGTTATTGGTGAAAGTATTCATTTTTTTGAATCTCCGTTACGGGTTTGTACGAGCTGCCGGCCGGTGGGCCGATACAGCCCGGATGATTTGTAGGCGGGTAGACGCCAGTTGTTAGCTTTGCAAGTTCTGCGCAGGTTGCCCCGCGGGAACAGTCAACCGAACTAACACCCAAGTTTGCGGCGACTAACATGGTCCTGGGAATGACACATTCCCATTACACAAAGATTACGGTTAGTATACCGCCGAGACTTTATCCGATACAAGCCCTTTATTTACAACCTCATGGTGGAGGGGCTTACTAGCTTACTTGATCGACGATGCTGTTGTTCCTATTTTGCAATCGGTTGTGAGGTTAGGAAAGGTTTCTTGGGTGCTCTACCCCGGTCCTCAGTCGCCTAAAATCCTACTCCATGAGCGCAAAGTATGCCGGTCGGCATGGTGCCAACGATGTAGATTAAAAAATAGTAATTTAGCTTACGGTAATATCTTTGATAGCCTGCGGACCAAAAGAGCGCAAATATATAAATCCTTATAATTCATTCATATAGAAGACACAGGCGCGCATCGCTGAGCGGTGACCGTCCTACGAATCTTTATGTAACTGGTAATTATTTTGAAACCATCTAACGTTTAATGGCGGGTTTGTGACCGCCTTGGTGGAGAGGGACCATAGGCTGAAATCCTCTCAATTCGCTTGACCATGGCTTTCGTCAGGCTTAACCCGAAGTTAGCAGGCGTTCCGTTGGAACAAGGAACTTCGCTTACCCAGCGAGGACTCCAGCGCCGCCTATGAACAGAATGGAGTTCACTATGAAGCTGGAAGTAATCCCGTTCGGCTTGACGCTTACCCGCGTTTCGCCGATCGCCGTCACCGAAGTGGATGTGCATCGAAGGCTGGGCCCGCCGAACTGGCGCGGCGCTAGCGAGGAGCAAGGGATATGAAATTCTTAAACCGGGCAATTGTGCTGTTCGCATTGGCTCTGACCTGCTTAAACGCGCAGGACATTACCAAAGGGTCGATCACGGGCGTGGTTCACGACGCCAGCGGCGCGGTTATACCTGGCGCGACTGTCAAGCTAACGTCGCCCTACGGTGACCGCACCACCACGACTAATGCAGCGGGTGTTTACACCTTCCAAAATCTGGTGGTTGGACCTGGCTATGGTTTGTCAGTCGCGCAGCCCGGATTTTCCGTCGCGAAGGTGGGGAACCTGTCGGTGGGTGTTAACAAACAAACCACCTATGACTTCAGCCTTGAAGTCGGAACCGCCACCCAATCCGTGGATGTTACTGCGGAAAGTAATGGCATAGACCTGAGCACGACCACGATTGGGGCGAATATCAATGAGGATCTGTTCAAGAACGTTCCCATCGGACGAAATATTTCTGCGGTGATGACGATGGCTCCTGGCGTGGATGACAGTATGGGCGCGGGGAATGCCAATCCATCCATCAACGGCGCTTCCGGCCTGGAGAACGAATACATCATCAACGGCGCGAATGTCACCGACCCCGGCTTCGGCGGTTTCGGCACCTACAGTCAAACCTACGGCCCCCTGGGCAACGGAATTAACTTTGACTTTGTACAGGAAGTCCAAGTGCAGACCGGGGGGTTTGAACCGCAATATGGGCAAGCGCTCGGCGGCGTGGTGAATGTGATCACCAAGAGCGGCAGTAATCAGTTTCACGGCGACGCGTTTGGTTATTTCCAACCTAAGGCGTTCGAAGCCACCCGCACCAACCCCAACCCGCTGTTGGTCACCAAGCGTGACTATTTGATGCACCAGGCAACCATCGATTATGGCGGGGACATGGGCGGTTACATCCTGAAAGACAAGTTGTTCTGGTATGGCGGCTTCAATCCGCTCTATTTGTCCAATTACCGACAGGCCGACCCGGTCTATGCCAATTACGCCTTGGGCGTGATTCACCGCGAGATCACAACCTACGATTACACCGGCAAGCTAAATTACAATCTCGGTTCTAAAAATCAATTTGAAGGCTCAGTGTTTGGCGATCCTTCCTCCACTCCGATGACTTTCCAGGGACGGATCAGCGCCGCGAAGGTGCCGGCTGCCCCGAGTACTGCTACGGAAAGTCAACTGAGTTTCGGTTCTCGCACCTGGACCGGACGGTACAACGGCACTCTAAGTCCAAATTGGGTGGTCACGGCGAACTATAGCAATTACTACAACAGTTTGACGAACACTCCACTGCTGAACGGCTACCAGATCACCGATAACACGGCCCTTCAGGCGGGTACTGGCGGCGCGGCCACTTATGGCGGCATTGGATTCAATCCGGCCACCGAATCGAAAGAGAACCAGTTCACCGTCGCCAGCACGAATGTCTTCCGCTTCCTAGGCGGCCACACACTCCAATACGGCTACCAGTTTGAAGACGACATCTACAACGAACTTTACCTGTACACCGGCACGCCCTTCGTGCTGCCGAATCTTCCGGAGCTCCAAGCGGCTGCTGGGAAGACGCTCTTCGGAGCGACGTTCACCCGCGAGTACTCGGATCCTAATAATCTGAACTCCCCTATTGTTCTTGACATTGCGCGGGGCGTCTACTCGGATCCGAACATAGCCACCGATACACGGTATCACGCGGGTTACATTCAGGATTCCTGGACCATGGGCCGGATTACTCTTAAGCCCGGTCTGCGATTCGAGCAACAGGCCCTAATTGGGAATACGGAACACATTAGTTTTGCTCACAACTGGGCCCCGCGGCTGGGAATCATCGTGGATCCTTTCAATAATCGCAAGACCAAGGTTTTTGCGACGATTGGGCGCTTCTTCGAAAAAGTTCCACAGGATATTGCGGTGCGCTCTCTATCGATTGAAACCCAGGTGTCAGGGGCCATCTATAAGGATCCCGGCGCGAGCGCTCAACCGAATTTATCCACCAGTAATTACATCCCCGGCGGGCTTCCCGGCAGTGGTATCGCATTCCAGGGCTCGGCTGCGGATGCCGAGCCGATTGCTCCCGGGACTGCGGCGCAATATCAGGATGAAATCGCGGCAGGTGTGGAGCACGAGTTCGCTCATAACCTGACCTTTACCGGCCGCTTCGTTTACCGAGACCTGCGCAGGGTTCTTGAGGACATGTCGGGTATTAACGTTACCCAAGCCACAGCCCCCACATCTCTTCCTCAGATATATGTAATTGGCAATCCGTCGGCTTCGCTGGACATTTTCCAGAACTCGAATCCTTGCACTGTCGGCACCCCCAATTGCATTAACTACGGAACCGCGACAAGCCCCCTTGGCTATACTGCGTTCAAGAACGGAACCACTAACCCCAACGGCCCCGATGGCACCCCGGACGGTTTCCCGAATCCCAGCCGTATTTACAAGTCGATGGAACTGATTGTAGCCAAGCGCTTCACGAAGGCCCAATTCAACGCCAGCTACGTCTTATCCAAGCTGGATGGCAATTTCCCTGGCAATTTCCGCACGGACAACTATCAGGACGATCCCAACATCAGCTCGCTGTTCGATTTTACGAACTCGGATGGCAAACTTACAGGCCAGACGATACCTGGTGTCTTGGGTACTGATCGCACGCACCAATTCAAGTTCTACAGCAATTACACGTGGCGGGCGATGAATTTCGGCTTAAGTTGGACGCCGACTTCGGGTACTCCCATCACCAAGTTTTTGGATCACCCCGTATACACGAACGCCGGCGAGCTCCCGGTTTGTCCCAACGGTGGATTCACCTGCGCAGGTGGGCCACGGGGAGCCGAAGGCCGCACTCCCTGGATCTTTCCCGTCAACTTCCATGCCGATTACACCTGGAAGTTGGGCGAGAAGTATCGCCTGAAGGCCGTCGCTGATCTGTTCAATATCTTTGATCAGCAGAAGGTGCAGCATGTAAACCAGTATGCTGAGCCCACCGGCAGTCCGGGTACAGCCAACCCGGATTTCCTGAAACCGGATGTCCAGAGCGGTTATTTCCCCGATCCGTATATGCTTCCGTTTCAGGCCCGTTTAGCAGTTCGATTCGAGTTCTAACCAAATCAGAAACACTAGGCGGGAGGTCGTCGAACCTCCCGCTTTCACCTGTAGCGACTGTAAGAAGATAGAAGCAGCAACATGCATCGCATCGCGTTCGCTATTCTCGCGCTCCTTTGCTCTTTGCCGGTTTTCGCCGCTCCCCCCAAACCAAAGCTCGCGGAACAATACAAGCGCTGGCTTGAGCAGGACGTGGTTTACATCATCACGGACGAAGAGCGCAAAGGATTCCTGGCCCTGACTGCCGACGACCAGCGCGAGAAGTTCATCGAAGACTTCTGGCAGATTCGCAACCCAAAACACGGCTCGGATAGCAATCCTTATAAGGATGAGCACTACGCGCGCATGGATTACGCCAACTCGCACTTCGGGCGTGATTCCAACACTCCCGGCTGGATGACCGACATGGGGCGCGCCTATATCTTGTTTGGAGCGCCCACATCGCGCCATCCGTTTGTCGGCTACGGTCAGATCTACCCGATGGAATTGTGGTTCTACCAGAATTCCAGCAATTCACCCGCGCTGCCGGCGTTCTATTATCTGTTGTTCTATATTGATGGCGACATAGGCGAATACAAGTTCTACCGGCCGTTTATGGATGGTCCCATGAAGTTGGTCCGCGGAACGCAATTCAACAGCAACCGGGACGTCTATAAGTTCCTTCAGCCACTGGGCGGCGACGTCGCGCATGCTGCCTTTTCGCTGGTCCCCAGTGAGCCTATCGACATGCAGAATTTCCAGCCGGATATGTCGAGTGACATGCTGATCGGCAAAATTCAGAATTACGCCAATAATCCCTTTAATGTGCAGCGAATCCGCGCCATGCGCTCCTTGCACGAGAAAGTTACTTCGACCTTTCGAGTGGATGCCAACCGCCCCATCGAAGTCACATCCCTGGTTCTGACTGATCCTGCCGGGAAATACTGGCTCGACTATGGCGTGTTGATCGACGATCCGAAGTTGGGCCAGCCGGATGGCGCGCAGTTGAAGCTCAGCATCAGCTACCGGCTAACCACCGAGACTGGTGAGACCATTCTCGAAGACGCGGAAGAACGGGCTTACGCTGCTTTTCAGGACACGCCTGCCGGCGCCAAACAATTCGCGCCCTTCATCGTATCGAACCGTCTTCCCATCGAACCGGGCGCCTATAAGCTGACCATCGACGTTACCAACCGGCAATCCCAGCAAACTTTCAAAGGCGAAGTAGACGTTACCGCTGGACCTGCAAAGCAGGCTTCCTTCGCGGGTCCGCTGATCACGACGCTCGTCGACCGCGTCGCGCACCCCAGTCCGCTGCAGCCCTTCCAATATTTCGGCGTTCAATTCCATCCTGCCGCGCGCCGCGAGGTTCATCACCCCGATCCGCTTCGTCTGCTCTTCGAGTTGCACCAGCCGCCGGGTTCGACGGCGAATTACCAGATGGAGTATATCGTGGCGCAGGTCCAGGACAAGGACGCGCGCCGCAGCATCACCGACGACGTCGCGCAGTCGGAATTCAAAGATGGACGGCTGCTCAAATCCAAGTCCATCGCTATCAACGATCTTGAAAACGGCGACTATCGCTTGATCGTGAACCTGCGGCAGGCCGGCTCAAACGAGGTTGTTGCATCGTCCAACACGCCGCTGCGGATCGCAGCGGATAAAGGCGAGCTTCCGCTCTACGTACTCTCCGGCGCCCAAGCTTTGGCGCGGCCCGGCCTCACGGCTTACATGCGGGCGCTGGAGGCGATTGCGCAAAAGAACGATCCCGTGGCCACGGAATATTTCCGCTTGGCCGTGGATCAGAACCCGGCCAACGTTTTCGCCGGCCAGTATCTGGTGCAGCTGTACTTCACCCAGAAGAGATATACGCCGATCGCGGAGCTTTACAAGAAGCTAGGTATCGCGGCGTTCAAAGCGTCCCCGGTCACCCTCGCGCAGATCGCCGTCAGCTTCCGCCAAAGCGGGGACGCGGCGCAGGCGAGTGGGGTGATTTCGGCGGGGCTGGGATTCTTCCCCGGCGACGCGATGCTCTCCGCGCTGCAAAAACGCGTGAACTAAATTACTGTTGCGGGGCGTTTGTGGGGGCCGGCGTAGTGGCGCCGGGTTTCCTGATCTTATCGAAGTACTGCTCGACGAATTGCTCGTAGATCGGCGGCACTTCGTCGCGGTGGATTTCGCTGCCGGCCTCGGCATGCGTCGATTCGCTCTGCCCCAGCGGCGTCTTCAACTGCTGCTTGGTGGAACCCACCTCCACCATCACCGCGCCCTTCACGTTTTCGGCGCGTTTGCCTAGCAGTTCCGAGATTTTGCCCATGGCTTTGAGGGCCTCCGCCTGCTTGGCGGTTTTGTCGCCTTCCTGGCTGCCCATTCCGCTTTGCGTATCCTGCGAGGACTTCATCTGCGAGCTATTGCTGCCGTCCTGCGCGTTGTTCGACTGCTTGCCGTCCTTGGACTGCTTGCTATCTCCCTTCTCCTGGGACTGACCTTCTTGCGCCGCCTGCTGCTCGCTCTCGGTGGGATCGCTCTTCTGGTTTTTGTCGGAATCCTTCGGAGACGACTTCATCTTGTTCATCATCTGGTTCAGAGCGTCCTTGACTTTGTTCAAGAGAGACGGCTCCTGATCTGCTTTGTCGCTCTGTTTGCCGCCGGCGGACTCCTTGGCGCCCTCCTTCTTGTCGTCGGGAGGCGCGTCTTTATTGAAGTTGTTCCCCTTGGCGTCGGGATTGTTTCCCTGTTCCTTCTTGTCGGCCTGCTGCTTATTCTGCTCTTTGGGGCTCTCGGGAGTCGCCGGGTCGAAATTGGCGGATGGGTCTCCAGCGAAATCATTATTCTTCGACGCTTCTTTGTCCTGGTCGCGCCCGTCGCCCGGCTGCTCACCGCCGTCTTTCGAGCCCTGCAGTTTAGGTTGCTCTTGAGGTGCGCCGAACACATTGTCGTAGGCACTCGCTACCAGCGAGGCGCGCGGATTCATCGAACCCAGAACCGCGTAGCGCATCAGAAGCACTCCGGCCAACGCCAGCGCCAACGCTAAGGCGGGGTAAAACGCGCGCGGCCGGGTGAGCGGCAGAGCTTGTTTTAGGTCCACCGACTCGGCGAGGCGCTCGGCCTGCAACCGCTGGCTCTCGCGAAGCGAGGCATCGGCTGCGTCCGGAGTCTCAATGAAATGCGCGGCAGTCGAGAGCGTATCCGCCAGTTTCAACTTCGCATCAATGCGCTGGGCGATGCGGTAGGCCGAGGGGCGTTTGCGCAACGCAACATAGACGCCGGCGCCGAGAGTTATCGCGGCCACCAGCAGCACCCAGAGAGCGCTCAAATATTGGGTCCCGGCCAGCAGTATGATGATTCCGCAACCCAGCGTCACGGCGGCGGCGCGGGTCAACTGTTGCAGCAGCAGGTGCTGGAACGAGCGCTGGCGAGCCTTTGCGAGTAAATCCGAAAGTGAGCGGCGCAATTCCAACGCCTCGATTATCCCATAACACCCCACGCCGGGACCCGGCGCGGGCCTCACAAGATCAGCATGCAATCGCCGTAGGAAAAGAAGCGGTAACGAGCCTCGACCGCATGACGGTAGGCGGACAAAGCCAGATCCCGGCCCGCGAAGGCGCATACCAGGACCAGCAAACTCGACTTCGGCAAGTGGAAGTTGGTGAGTATCGCGCCGGTTCGTTGGAACTTGAAGCCTGGGGAGATGAAGAGCTCGGTTTGCGCGCGCGCCGGGTCGCTTTCGATGGCGCGCACGCTGGTGGTTCCCACCGCGACTATTCGCGAAGCGGCGTCCATGGCTGCGACGGTTTCTAGCGGCACCACGAAACTCTCCGAGTGCAGTTTCACTTCTTCGATGATTTCGGTGTGGAGCGGCTGGAAGGTGCCGAGCCCGACATGCAGCGTCACTCGCGCGATGGCTGCGCCCGCCGCACCGCAAGCATCCAGAATCCCGGGTGTGAAATGGAGTCCGGCCGTCGGCGCTGCCACTGACCCGCGCTCGCGCGCAAACACCGTCTGGTAGCGTTCGCGGTCGGCGACCGTGTCGGGTCTGCGGATGTACGGCGGAAGCGGAACATGACCAGCGCGTTCCAGCACGTCGAAGACCTCGCCCTTCGGAGAGAGCTTCACGGTGCGCTCGCCGAATTCGCCGCGGCCCACAATCTCAACTGTCAATTCGTCAGAGATGACGATGCGCTCGCCGCTCCGCATCTTGCGCCCGGGGCGCACCAGTGCAGTCCATCGCAGCCCATCCGCGGATTCCTGTTGGGTTAAGAATACTTCAACGCGTCCGCTGTGTCCTTCGCGATGACCGTAAAGCCGTGACGGGAAGACGCGCGAATCGTTCAGCACCAGGCAATCGCCGGGATGCAGAAACGAAGGAAAGTCGCGGAAGGTTCGATCCTGCCGCGTTCCCGATTTGCGATCCACCACCAGCATCCGCGATGCCGCGCGATCCGCGAGTGGCTCCTGCGCGATCAATTCTTCCGGAAGATGGTAGTCGAAATCGGATAGGAGCACTGCTGTCTCACGCGTTGGTCGGATAGCTGCCTAGAGATTGCAGGAGGCGGCGCTCCGCGAGTCTTTCCGGCGCATTGAATCGCAGTAACTCTAAGGTCGCGGCGCCGACGTCTGAAATTGCACGAATCGAGCAGCCGTCAAGCTGAAAATGATCCGCCCACAGATCGTGGCGGGGATGAAATAGCCGCACGATTTCGCCGCCGTGCCCGCCGTCGATGGAGGCAATGGACGCTATATCGCTGCCTTTATTCCGGTTACAGATCACACACGCGTAAGCCAAGTTTTCGATATCGGAAAGGCCGCCATGCTTGCGGCTGAGGATGTGGTCGACATGCGGACGGAATGCGATATCGTCTTCGTGGATCAGGCAGTACTCGCAACGATGGTGCGCGCGGCGGGCGACTTCGTTGCGGAGCGCCTCGGTAATATCACTGCCCACTGGCTAGAATCTGGCGCGCCCGTGCTTTGGCCATTCTCAGGATGTGCTCCAACTCCAAAAAGTGGTCGAGTTCAGCCTTTTCCTCGGGAGAAAGGGGCTGCTCTTTTTCGCGCTGAATGAGATCCGCCACTCGCTGCTGCGCTGCGGCGGACGGTTGGAAGTGAGTGACCGCTTCCGGAGTGGTGCCGGTGGCGATAAAGTCGATGATCTCCAGGTAAACCGGGCTCGCCGCGCTCATCTGGTATTCAGCATACAACGTAAACTGGAAGCAGTGCGCATCTTAGGCATCGAATCTTCCTGCGATGAAACCGCTGCGTCGGTGGTCGAGGATGGGTCGCGAATCCTATCGTCAGTAGTGGCGTCGCAGATCTCGACGCATGCCCGCTACGGCGGAGTGGTTCCGGAACTCGCCTCGCGCGAACACTTGCGCGCCATCGTGCCGGTGGTGCGGTTGGCTCTCGAACAATCCGATACTCGTTTAGAAGACCTGGGAGCCATCGCCGTCACGCAAGGTCCTGGATTGGTCGGATCGCTTCTGGTCGGGATTACCTACGCCAAGGCGCTGGCGTTGGTACGCGGCCTTTCGCTGATCGCGGTGAACCACATCGAAGGCCACATCCATGCTGTCGTCAGCCAGAACCCCGTCGAACTGCCCGCCTTGGCGTTGGTGGTCAGCGGCGGCCATACCCACCTGTATGAAGTCCGCGAAAATTTCCTCTACCGGCTGCTCGGCAAAACTCGTGACGACGCCGCCGGCGAAGCCTTCGACAAAGTCGCCAAGCTCCTTGGCTTCAGCTATCCCGGTGGACCCGTCATCGACATGCTCGCGCCGCATGGCGATCCCCATGCGGTCCCGTTCACACTTGCGAAGATGAAAGGCAACACGCTCGACTTCAGCTTCAGCGGCCTCAAAACCGCCGTCCTGCGCTGGACCGAAGCACGCGATCTCTCGGCCGAAGTGGCTGTCCGCCGCGAACTTTTACAACACAATCCGCAACCGAGCGTCGACGAATGGTTGGCCGTCACGCCGCGCGAAACACTCGACATGCTGGCTTCGTTCCAGCACACCGTCATCCGCGAATTGCTGCGCCGTGCGGTGAAGGCAGCGGAAGAAATCGGCGCGCGCAGCCTGGTGATCTCCGGTGGAGTCGCCTGCAACGCCGCCCTGCGCATCGCCGCCGCGGCCACGCGCCTGCCGTATCCTATCTTTTTCCCGACCCCTGGGCTCTCGACCGACAACGCCGCCATGATCGCCGCCGCCGCGTTCCCCAAATTCGCGCGTGGTGAATTCGCCGATTCGACGTTACGCGCGCAAGCAAATTTGGCGTTAGCTTGAGCGCGGTTGCTACCATCAATTAGATGGGTCCCCAACAACCTCCAGCAGCACCGCCGAAAATGCCGATCCCCGGCGTCCGCCACCTCGTCGCCGTCGGTTCCGGCAAAGGAGGGGTTGGGAAGACTACCGTGTCCGTGAATCTGGCGATTTCGCTCGCGAAGCTCGGCCGCAAAGTCGGACTGCTCGACGCCGACGTCTACGGCCCCAACGTCCCTCTGATGATGGGCGCTCACGAAACCCCGCGCGGCCAAGGCGACCGCATCGGGCCGATCGAGCGCTACGGTGTGAAGCTGATGTCGATGGGGTTCCTGAATCCCGGCGACAAGCCGTTGGTTTGGCGCGGCCCTATGCTGCATAGCGTCATGCAGCAATTCCTGCGTCAGGTCGACTGGGGCGAGC
>Ga0105245_10004064_pt1 | contig 12997 bp, 13 predicted proteins | sample KBSM54metaG_FD_81523 | JGI IMG/M metagenome (GOLD analysis project Ga0105245, IMG submission 81523) | Miscanthus rhizosphere microbial communities from Kellogg Biological Station, Michigan, USA - KBS M5-4 metaG | ecosystem: Host-associated > Plants > Roots > Rhizosphere > Soil | place... | reverse complement strand
ATGGGCTCAACGTCTCGAACGGCAAGATCCGGCACCGGGCGGTGGCGGAAGCGCTCGACCTGCCGTTCGAGCCCTGGGCCGGCTAGGGCGTCGCCGCGGCGCTCGCGGCGGCCTGGGACTGAGCGCGCTCGGCCATCGCCAGATAGCCGTCGAGCCTCTGCAGCTGATCGGCGATCTGGCTCCGATAGGACAGGCCGGGCGGCGTCAGCGCAAGGGCGCGGGCCCAATAGGGGCGGGCCTCCGCCAGCTGGCCGGAGTTGATATAGGCCATGCCAAGGAAATAGTAGGGCGCGGGATGTGACGGCGCCAGGTGGATGGCGTGGCGGAAGGCGAACAGCGCGGGGGGCGAGACGCTGCCGTCATGCTGGGCATAGACCATGCCCAGGCCGGTCCAGAGCGTCAGGCTTTTCGGATATTTCGTTATGCCGGCCAGCACCACCTGCACCGCGCTCCGCGTATCCCCCGACCTCGTCATTCCGTCGGCCGCGACCAGATAGGCACCGTCCCCGGTGAAGCGCCCAAGCATCGAATCGCGCATCTCGATCACCGCGGGGTCGAGCTGAATCGGTTCGGCGAAGCTTTCGACTGGATGACCGGGGACGGATGCCCGCTGCTGCAGCGCATAGCCGGCCGCACCCAGCATCAAGGCCGCGCCGACAAAGCTCCACAGCGACCGGGACACACCGCCCAGCCACAGGGCCGCCGACGCCGCCGCACCGATCAGCAAGAGCATGACCCAACCCATCAGCCACGCCTCCTGCGCTTGAAGCTGCCACGCGCCAGCCAGCCGCCGACCGCGAGCAACAGGATCGGGGCGATCCACAATGGCGCGGTCACGGCGCTGAACGGCGGATCATAGGTGACGTAATCGCCATAGCGCTCGACCATCCAGCGCCGGATCGCGGCCGGGCTCTCCCCCGCGAGGATTCGCTGCCGGACCATTGCGCGCATGTCTCCGGCGAGGTCGGCATCGCTGTCGGCGATCGACTGGCCCTGGCAGACGACGCAGCGCAAGGTGACCATCAGCGCCTGCGCCTTGGCCTCGAGCGCCGGATCGCGCAGCTGGGTGTTGGCGAGCGCCGCGGGCGGCAGGCCGCTATCGGCGGTAGCCGGGTTGGCGAGGAGCAGGCCGAGCACCAACGCGACCGCCAGCCCCTTCCCTCTTCCCCAGCGAAGGCTGGGGCCCAGTTGGGCCCCAGCCTTCGCTGGGGAAGCAATTGTGCTTGAACGGGTGCGGAGGAGGCTCACTTCTTGCCCTGCAGCGCAGCCAGCAGTGCGGGAATATCCTCTTCGCGGATCTCACCGATATGCTGATCGACGATGCGGCCCTGCCCGTCGATCACGAAGGTCTCGGGCACGCCGGACGAGCCGAGCGACAATTGCACCTGGCTGATCTTGTCGTCACCGATCCGCTCATAGGGATCGCCATTGCGGCTGAGAAAGCCCTGAAGAGCCGGAGCCGTGTCGCGGATGGCGATCGCGTCGATGGGCACGCCCATCGCCTTCAGCCGCATCAGTTGCGGCGCCTCGGCGATGCAGGGGATGCACCAGCTTGCGAATATGTTGAGCAGCCTCGGCTTGCCCTGTTTGAACTGCGCGCTGTCGAGGCCAGGCTTGGTCTTGATGATCGCGGGCAGCGAGAAGGCGGGCAGCTCCTTGCCGACCATCTTCGAATGGATGAGGCGGTCGGCCGGCGAGCGCAGGCCATAGGCGACCACGCCGAACAGCAAGGCGAACGCCACAAATGGCAGCCAGAGCAAACCGCGTTTCATGCCTCCTCCTCCCGCTGCCAGACGCGCCGCTCGCGCCGCAGCCTGCCGAGCAGCGACAGCGCCCCGCCGATCGCAATCAGCGCACCACCCGCCCAGATCAGGGTGACGAAGGGCTTCCACCAAAGCCGCAACTGCCAGCGGCCCTGATCATCATGCCGGCCGAGCACGGTGTAAAGCTGGCCATCAAGCAGGGTCGCGATCGCTGATTCGTTCGTCTCAGTCACGGGGTTGGCGAAAAAGCGCGACTGCGGCCTGAGGGTGAAGGGCGTTCCGTCGCCGCGCTGCGCGACCAGCTTGGCTTCGAGACCCGACCAATTGGGGCCGATCACCGGACGGATGCCGGCAAGCGTCACCGTATAAGGGCCGACCATCTGCGGTTCACCGATGCGGGCCGCCACCAGCGTCTCGACGGTAAAGGCGGACTCGGAGGCCATGCCGGCAAGGCTGACCGCGATGCCGAGATGCGACACCACCATGCCCAGGGTGAACAGCGGCGTACGGCGCAGGTTGCGCTTCCACAAAGGCGCGACGCTCGCCGCCGCCAGCCCTGCCGAGAGAGCAAGCCCGAGCAAGGGCAACAGCGCGATGCCGTGGCCGGAGAGCGAGAATATCGCGAGCCCAGCCAGCGCCAGCGCCGCCGTGCCGATGGGCACCATCATCCGCCCGAGCACTGCGTTCAGGTCGTCGCGCCGCCAGCGCAGCAGCGGACCGGCCGCCATCACCGCCACCAGTGCCAGCGCAAACGGGCCGATCCACTTGTCGAAAAAGGGCTTCCCGATCGAGAGCTGAACCCCGAAGCCGGCGGCGACGATCGGGTAGAGGGTGAAGATCAGCACCATCGCCAGGATGACCGACAGCAGCAGGTTGTTCATGACCAGTGCGCCTTCGCGGCTCACGGGTTCGAAGGTATTGCCCTGGCGCACCGTGCCGACCCGCGCCGCGAACAGCAGCAAGGCGCCGCCGATATAGATGGCGAGCAAGGCGAGGATGAAGGCGCCGCGCTTGGGGTCGACCGCGAAGGCGTGGACACTGGTCAGGATGCCCGAGCGGACCAGGAAAGTGCCGATCATCGACATCGAAAAGGCGACAACCGCAAGCATCACCGTCCAGGCGCGCAGGCCGTCACGGGTCGCGAGCACCGTGACCGAGTGGAGCAAGGCGGTCGCGGCGAGCCATGGCATCAGCGAGGCGTTCTCGACCGGATCCCAGAACCACCAGCCGCCCCAGCCGAGCTCATAATAGGCCCAGTAGCTGCCGGCGGTGATGCCGAGCGTCAGGAAGATCCAGGCGCCAAGCACCCAGGGCCGCATCGCGCGGGCAAAGGCCGGCCCGACATCGCGCGTGACCAAAGCGCCGACGGCGAAGGAGAAGGCAACCGAGATGCCGACATAGCCGATGTAGAGAGTCGGCGGATGGAAGGCCAAGCCGGGATCCTGCAGCAGCGGATTGAGGCCGTTGCCGTCGGGCGGCGCGGGGTTCAGCCTTGCGAACGGGTTGGAGGAAAGCAGCAGAAACGCATAGAAACCCAGCGCAATCGCTGCCTGGGCACCGAGCGTCGCGATCAGGGTCGGCTTTTCGAGCCTGTGCTCGAGAATAGCCACCGCGCCGCCCGCCAGCCCCAGGATCGTCACCCAGAGCAGCATCGAGCCTTCGTGATTGCCCCATGCGCCGGCGAATTTGTAGAGCCACGGCTTGTCCGAATGGCTGTTCTCCGCGACCAGCAAGACCGACATGTCCGATCGCATGAAGCAGGTGATCAGCAGCGCCATGGCGAGCGCCGCGAGCAGCCCCTGCACCACCGCAACCGGGCGTACTGCGGCCATCACCTCGGCATCGCCGCGCCTTATACCCACCGCCGCCAGCGCAAGCTGAAGCGCCGCGAGCGCGGCGGCGAACCAGAGCGCGGCGAGACCTGCCTCAGCGATCATTGTTTCAGCGACTTCGACTCGTGCATCGCACCGGCGACCTGGGGCGGCATATATTTCTCGTCATGCTTGGCGAGCAGATTGGTCGCGGTGAAGCTGCCATCGGGGTTGAAGCTGCCTTCGGCAACGACGCCCGATTTCTCGCGGAACAGATCGGGCGTGATGCCGCGGAAGGCAACCGGCACCGTCGCCTGCCCGTCAGTGACGGTGAAATGGATGGTGACGCCGTCCAGCTGGCGCTTGATCGACCCGCCCTCGACCATACCGCCGAGCCGGACCGCACGGCCAAGCGGCAGCCCGTCCTTCTTCACATCGACAGGCGCGTAGAAGAAGCTTGCCTGATCCTTGAGCGCCGAGAGCGCGAGGACCGCCGCCCCGACGACCGCGACCAGCGCGACCAGGGCAAGCGTCAATCGTTGATGCTTTGCCTTCACGAGAGGGGAGCCTTCATTTGCGTTCCGCCCGGCGCATCTCGAGCCAGCTCCACAGCGCCAGGCCGATGGCGGCGACGAAGGTCACGACATAGACGGCAGTCACGAAGGGCCAGGGGTTCATGCCGCCATCCTGCGCATACGGGCTTCAGCCTTGGAGACCGCGAGGATCGCGCGCATCCGCATCAGCACGATACCAGCGAAATACAGGGTGAAGCCGAGCAGCGTGAAGGGAAAAGGCCAGAGTATCGAACCGGCGATGGTCGATGAGGTGAGGCCAATGCTCTGGCCCTGGTGGAGCGTGTTCCACCACACCACGGAAAAATGGATGATCGGCAGCAGCACGGAACCGGCGACCCCGAAGATCGCCGGGATGCGGCCATCGCCGCCGCGATCGGCATCGGCGCGGGTGAGCGCCATGAAGCCGAGATAGACGAAGAACAGCAGCAGCATCGAGGTCAGCCGCCCGTCCCATTCCCACCAGGTGCCCCAGGTCGGGCGGCCCCAGATCGACCCCGTGATCAGGCAGAGCGCGGCGAACACCGCGCCGGGGAGCGCCATCGCACGCGCCGCGATCATCGCCAGCGGGTGGCGCCAGACCAGGAAGCTGAGGCAGGAAATCGCGATCCCGCTCCAGCCAGCCATGCCGAGCCAGGCGGTGGGGACGTGGATATAGAGAATCCGCACCGTCTCGCCCTGGAGATAGTCGGGAGGCGTCTGGGTCAGCCCGGCCCAGACGCCGATCGCGATCAGCACCACCCCCGCCCAGAACAGGGTCGGTGTGAGCGGACGGGCGAGCTTCAGGAAGCGCGCTGGATTGGCAAGGGCATGAAGGCTGGGCACTGGCTCGGACGTCTAGAGGGTGTTGGGGTGCTACTCAACTGGCTGTTACGCAAGATGGGTTGAGATTGGGTGTGTCGGCTAAGATGGCTGATCTGTCCTGCTAGCCTGCAAGAACAGGCTCACGTTTTTTTGCGCCGTTTCCGATAGCTCGTTTTCGATATTTTTCCAGAATTATGAGGCGGTTGATTCCCCCTCTCCTGCTCGTCAGGAGCAGGGCGTTTGCAGGTGCGGAGCAGGCGCTTGCAGGCGCGATAGAAGGCCATGAGAGGGCAGCTCGGGGTGATTGCCGGACCGAAGGCCGACTGCGGGGTGTGATCTGTCATGGTTTCGCGCTGGCATGACTGGCCATGATCTTGAATCATATCGCCGGGTGGAGCGCGACGAACGTCTCGACCGGCCTATGGGTGTTGGTGCACAAGGCGGCCGCAATCGCCATCGGGAAGGTCGCCATGCATCGAATTTTTGCGTTGTTGCTTGCGGTGGTCATGGCTCTGGCGTGGCACAGCCCGGCGCGGGCGAGCGGCGACTTCGAATGTTCGCCGGGTATGAAACTGAACCACAGCGCGATGACCGGCTGTGACAATATGGTCATCCTGCAACCCGGCAACGACACAAGGGTCAATCTGACGCTGCTCCTGCTCGACCGGGACGCCCGAACGGGCCGCAAGCCGGGTGATCGTCAGCCCGGGCCGCCCGCGGCGTTTTTCGACTGGGGCATTTTCAAGGACACGATGTTCCCCAGGCCGAAATCCGACAGCGATGACAGCTATGCCGATGGCGAGGGATCGCGGTGCCGGAGCAACGCGACCGGGGCCGAGGCCTTCGAGGCGGCGGTCAATGCGGCGGCGAAGGTGCCGGGTGGCGAGCGCGCCGACCTGATCGCGGCGCGAAAGGGCCTGCAGCCAAGCTGCACCGGCGCGAGCGGCGGCGCGGCCGCGGTCGCCGATATGGTTGGCCGCATGAAATCCCCCGCCGGCAAGGCCTTTGCCCATTATCTGCAAGGCGCGCGGGCGTTTTACGACGGCGATTACGACAGCGCCGCGACGGAATTTTCGGCGCTCCGCACGACCGATCAGCCCTGGCTCCGGGAAACCGCGCGCTACATGCTTGGCCGGGTCGAGGTGAACCGGGCCCAGGTCGACGCCTTCGACGAATATGGTGCCCGCAAGGAACCCAGCACGATCGACGCGCGGATCATCGCCCGGGCCGAAGCCGGCTTGCGCGACTATATCCGGGACTATCCGAAAGGCCTTTATACCATTTCAGCGCGCGGCCTGCTGCGCCGGGTCTATTGGCTGAGCGGGAACACAAGCAAGCTCGCGGCCGAATATGCCGCGCTCTTCGCGCTGCCGCCCGCCGAGCGCGGGCTCGACGACGGTGCGCTTGCCGACGAGATGGACAACAAGCTGCTCGCCGATCTCAAGACGAGCGACACCCATGATCCGATCCTGCTCGCGGTGCTTGACCTGAGCCGCATGCGCGGCCCGGAAGATGGCAATAGTGAAGCCGGCTCCGCCGCGCCGATCCCGATCGCTGAACTCGAGGCGCAGCGTCCCAATTTCGCGAGCGAACCGGCATTGTTCGAATATCTGCTGGCGGCGCATGCCTATTATGTCGCGAAACAGCCCGGCGCCGTGATGCGGCTCGTTCCGGACGCCGCGCGGCAGGCCAGTTTCAACCATCTGCAATTCAGCAGGCAGATGCTGCGCGGCATGGCGCTGGAGGCAGTCAAGGATCGCAATGCGCGCGGCTTCTGGCTCGAAGTGCTGCCGGGTGCGAAACAGCCGTTCCAACAATCCGCCGTCGAGCTGGCACTGGCGATGCACGACGAGCGCACCGGTGCGCTGGACCGGGTTTTCGAGCCCGGCTCATCAGTACATGATCCGCTGATCCGTGAGACGCTGCTGGTGAATGTCGCGGGCCCGGCACTGTTGCGACGCCAGGCGAAAGATGCCGGGGCGCCGCGGCATGAGCGCGAGGTGGCGCTGTTCACCCTGTTGTACAAAGACGTGAGTCGCGGCGCCTATCGCGATTTCCTTGCCGATCAGGCACTGGTGCCGGCCGGCGCGCCGACGGATGGCAATTATCTCGACCTGCTTGCCGCCGAGCACCCCTCCGTGGGCGTTTTCCGGCAGGCATCCGGTACCCCGGATTACGGGTGCCCCTCCCTGAAGGACATAGCGAGCCAGCTGGCCGGCGATCCGCGCGCGAGCAAGGCGCGGTTGTGCCTGGCCGAGTTCATACGGGTGAAGGGCTTTGACGATTTCATGCTGGACCACCAGCCGCCAAAGGATCAGCTCGGTGGTACGGCGTCACAATTCCCGGGACCGGCGTTTTCCCGCCTCGAGCTCTACAAGGCCATCATTGCCGATTCGGCGGCGCCTGCCGCTGACAAGGCCTATGCACTGTACCGCGCAGTCAATTGCTATGGGCCGTCGGGCAACAATAGCTGCGGCGGCATCGAGGTGCCGACCGCGCAGCGCAAGGCGTGGTTCCTGCGGTTGAAAAAGGACTATCCGGCATCGCACTGGGCGCAGGATCAGCGTTATTACTGGTGAGCCGTGATCCGCAGCCTGGCCATCGCTGCCCTGCTTGTGTTCGCCACCGCGCCGGGCGGTTCGGCACCCGAAAACCCGGCGGCGGAGAATCGCGTCGACGCCAATCATTATGACGCCTTCTGGCTATGGGCGGGGGTCAGGCCACAGCCGATGCTCGCTCGCGCGACCCGGATCTACCTGTTGCAGGGCCAGGTCGAGGCGCGCGAGCCGGTCCGCTTCGTGTCGCAACGCCCGGCAATCCCGCATGTCCGGGGACCGGAGGTCTGGATGGTCGTCCGGGTCGAGACCTTGCGCTGGCCGCCTCCGGTCTACCGGCAGGTCTTCGCGCAAATGGCGCGGTGGCGATCGGCTGGGACCAACGTCGTCGGCATCCAGATCGATTTCGACGCGCGGACGCGGCATCTCGAGGACTATGCCGCCTTTCTGAAGGATTTCCGGCGGCGCCTGCCGGCCGATTGCAAGCTGGGCATCACCGGACTGCTCGACTGGAGCAGCAATGGCGACCCCAAAGGGCTGGATGCGCTGGCGAGCGTGGTCGATGAGGTGGTGTTGCAGATCTATCAGGGCCGGCACGTCATCCCCGGCTATGCGGGCTATCTCGCCAGGCTGGACCGGATGAAGATCTCTTTCCGGATCGGCCTGTTGCAGGGCGGTGAATGGCGGGCGCCGCCGGGATTGGCGACGAACCCGCATTTCAGGGGGTATGTGGTGTTTTTGCAGAATTCGAAGGCGGGTTGAGTGCCTTTTGGGGACGGTAGCCTGTCTCCGTTCCTCTGGCTTCCCCAGCGAAGGCTGGGGTCCAGGTGGGGGACGCTAGTGATGCACGTTGCGGGTCATTACCTCCGCCATCCCAACTGGGCCCCAGCCTTCGCTGGGGAAGCACAGAAGGAGGTGACGTGAAGTCCGACCGTCAGCCCCGCCCGATCAGCCGCTTGGCGATCATGTCGGCCACGTCGGAGGCCGGCGCGCCGGTGCGGTCGCTTTCGTCCCACACTTCCACCAGCCGCTCGGGGATGCGGGCGATGCGGGCTTCGACTTCGGCGCGGTCGCCATGCCCGAGATATTCGAGGCCGACATTGATGATGCCGCCCGCATTGATGACATAATCGGGCGCGTAGAGGATGCCGCGCGCGGCGAGCCGGGCGCCATCGGCCTGGGTGGCGAGCTGGTTGTTCGCGCCGCCTGCCACCACGGTGGTGCGCAGGGCTGCGATCGACTCCTCGGTCAGGATCGCGCCGAGTGCGTTGGGGCTGACGATATCGGCCTGAATGCCGAGGATCGCGTCGGCCGCAACCGTTTCGGCGCCGAGCTCGGCCGCCAGTTCTGCCGCCTTGTCGGCATGGACATCGGCGAGCGTCAGCCGCGCGCCATCCTTCGCCAGCAGGCGCGCGAGGCCGCCGCCGACGCTGCCGACGCCCTGGATCGCGACATGCACGCCTTTCATCGAATCGGCTGACAGGCCGCGCTTCGCGGCTGCCTTGACGCCGAGATAGACGCCCATCGCGGTGAAGGGCCCGGGATCGCCGCCCGCACTACCCGCCGCGACCGGCAAGCCCGAGACATGGCGCGTCATGGTGGCGATGGTCTTCATGCTCGCCTCGGACATGCCGACATCCTCGGCCGTCACATAGCGGCCGCCGAGCGACTCGACCGCACGACCGAAGGCCTCGAGCTGGGGCACGGTGATCGCGTCGCCGGGATTCGCCGCGAGCACCACGCCCTTGCCGCCGCCCATGGGGAGGCCGGCCATGGCGTTCTTGAAGCTCATGCCGCGCGAGAGACGCAACGCATCGGTGATGGCGCCGTCGCTATCGGCATAGTGCCAGAAGCGTACGCCACCGGCTGCGGGCCCGAGCGCAGTCGAGTGCACCGCGATCACCGCCTGGAGGCCGGAGGCTGGATCCGTGAACAGGTGAACGCCCTCGTGCGCGTCGAAATCGGGGAAACCCCAGCCGGTGGTCACGGCGAAAAATCCTGACTGCTGAAGAAAATGGGGCGACCGACGGGACTTGAACCCGCAACATCCGGCATCACAAGCCGACGCTCTAACCAATTGAACTACGATCGCCGCAGAGGCAGCGCCCCTAGCGGGGTGGGGGTGCCGACGTCAAGATTAGTGTCGACGGCAATCAGGTGAGGGTGAGAGCGAGAGAGGCGCCAACCTTTATTTCATCGTCACCCCGGACTTGTTCCGGGGTCCATCGTCCCGCATACGCAACGGCCGAAGCTTTTGCGGATGGATGGACCCCGGAACAAGTCCGGGGTGACGGATAAGCCTAGAACCGCCCCTCGATCGCGAGCGTGTAGCCTTTCGCGGTCGCCTGGAAGCCGGTGAGCAACAGTTTCTGGATCTCAGTCGGGTCGCTCGGCTGGACGGTCAGTTCAGCGCGGAATCGGCCTGTGCCCCAGAGCCGGAGCGCAATCGTCTCGGTGCCGGCCTGGCTGACCAATGGCAGCAGGAGTGCGCCCGCGTCGCAGCGCGCAGTGCCGCTCATGCCCTGGCCGAGGTTGATGCCGGCCAGATCGCCCGACAGGGTCGCCTTCACCCGGCCTTCCGCCTTTTCGCAATTGCCGTCCTGGAAGCGGACGCTGACATCGTCGAAGTCGAGCGCTGAAACCGGCACCGGCGCGAAGACATTGCCCGCCGGCAGGGTCGCGGTCAGATCGTCGACGCCGAAGCTGTGGCGGGTGACGCCGATCGCGCCGCGGAACGCGCGGGCCGCCCCGCCCTGCCCCGACAGATCGATTCGCGCGCGCCCGACGAGAAGCTGGATGGGCGAGAGCCCGGCATGGAGATCGCCGAGCGCCACGCCGCCGAAACTCGCCTCCCGCAGATTGCCGTACCAGACGCTGCCACTGACCTCGCGCGCGGTCAGCCCGCTATTGCCGAGATCGAACCAGCCCATGGCGAGGCGGAGCGGCAGCAGGGCGATCAGCGCGACCACGAACGCGGCACCGAAAAAGGCGAGCGGCCCGGTCTTGAGGCGGATACGGCTCATTGGCCGCGAACCCTGAAGCTGATCTGCGCCGATACCGTCTTGTCGCCATTGTCGGCGGTGGCGAGCGACTCGACGATGATGCCAGCCGATTCGAGCTGGGCGATCCAGCCGAACAGGGCGCCCGGGCGCGCCGTGGCGATGGCGATCTGCACGCGGTTCGGGCCATCGGCATTGACGTTCGTCAGCGCGAAGCCGGCTTCATTGGCACGATCCCGGATGATGGTATCGAGCGGCGCGGCGATGGGCGCCGGACGCTGCTGCTCGATCGCCGCGACCGCCTTCACCCGCGCCTGGGTTTCGGCGAGGCGGATCACCGCATCCTCATGTCGTTCGCGCGCGTTGGAGAGGCCGTCATCCACGGGTCGGATGATCAGTGCCCAGACCAGGGTGACGGCGGCAAGCGCCACCATGACGATCAGCAAGCGCTTCTCGCGCAGCGAGCGCGCGGCGAACCAGAGGCGGAGACGATCGCTCATCGCGGGGTCACCGTAAATGTCGCGGTGTAGCGGCCGGCGGTCACCGCGACCGGGCTGAGCTGGACGACAAAGCCATAGCCGTGGATGCGGTTCTGCAAATCGGTGATCTGCCCTTCATTCTCGGTCGTGGCGGTGACGCGGAGTGCGCCGTTGGAATCGAAGGCGACTGCCCGGACTTCGGCGCCGGGCACTGATTTCACCGCCGCGAACACTGCCGCCGTGGTCTGGCCGAAGCCGGCACCGCCGCCGCGCAAGCCCGCAAGCCGGGCATCGAGCTGGCGATCGGCATCGTTGACCGTCTCGCCACGCGGCAGTCCCTGGCGGGCAAGCATATCCGCCTGGCGTTCGACCGAATCGGCGGCGAGATTATATTTGAGGATCTGGACAAGGCTGATCAGCAGCGACAGCGCCAGGATCGCTGCGATCAACCAGCCGAGGCGGCGGATCAGACGCCAGTCGATCGCGCGGCGGAGCCTCCGGGCGAATGGCCCCTGGCGCAGATCGAGCGCGGGCGCGGCGATGGCTGCGATGATCGCAGCTTCGACCTCGTCGCGACCGAGCGTCCGGGGTGCGACACCGTTGGTGATCAGCTCAGTCAGGCGCGCTTCGTCCGTAAAGCCGCTGGTCGGCCCGCGCACCACTGCCTCGCCACCGAGATCGGCACGGAGATAGCCGGATTCGGGACGCGGCAGCAGCATCGGCGATGGCACCAGCGCGGCGGCGTCGATGCCATTGGCGGCGAGCAGGGCGAGCCATGCCTGCATCTGCGCCGCCGACACCACGCCGATGGGCCGCTCCTGATGCCCGTCCTCGCGGCCGACCGCGACGTGCAGCTCGGCGATCGGCGCGGCACTCGCCTCAGCGACAAGCAGCCGTGCCGCTGCCACTGCCTGAGCGAGGGAGCGGTCGGGCAGTTCGGCCCAGTGCAGGGTCACGGCATCGGCAGGGGTGATGACAATCGGCGGCTCGGGATTATCGCCATCGAGATCGGGCAGCCCCTCGCCGCGCTTCGCGATGGCGCCGTCAGCGATCCGCAGCCAGCGCCACGACGTGGTGCCGGTGGGCAGGAACAGGACGAGCGTCACGACGGCTCGCCCCATTGCCGCGACGCGAGCCGCGCCGGGAGGGTGGACGCATCGATCAGGCCGTGCTGCTCGAGCTCGGCGCCCCCGACGGTCACATCGACCTGGAGCGCGAACCAGGTCGTGGTCACGGCGGTATCGGCCGCGGCGTCGGGCGACGGGGTCAGCGAGGCTGCCTTCCAGAAGGCAGCGGCGTCCTCATAGCCTTGCGGCCGGCGCTGGAGCAGCGCCTGGCGAGCGCCTTCGACCGTCAGCGTGTCGGGCATCAGCATGGCCAGTAGCGGTGCCTGTTCGGGCAGCAGCGTGTTGACGTTGATCTTGGAAGATTTGGCGATGGGCAAGGCACAGATCCAGGGACGAAGCCTTGCGTAGATGGCCGGCGTCACCCCGGCAACTGCCCGGAGCTCGCTGACATCGCCCATCAATGTGTTGGCGGTGCGATAAGGCGTTTCATGCCCGTCATAAGCGCTGTCTTCGCCGCCGAGATCGAGCGGGCTGGTGTCGCTGTCGATCCAGTCGGACGTGGCCGCCGCGATCGAATCGCCCGAGGCGCCCGGGCCGCCGACCAGCCGGATCAGCCGCGCGAACTGAAGACGCGCGGGCGTGAAGGCGGCATAGATATTGGGGCCGGTTTCGACCACCAGGCTGTTGAGATTGAAGCAATTGCCGCCATCGGTGAGTTTGGCGGTAGCGATGCCGTTCGGCACCGGGAGCGGGATCTTCCGGCCGCTCCAGCCGCCGGCGAGCGTAACGCGGCTGCTATTGGCCTTGAGCAGATCGCTCACCTTGGTCAATGCGAGGGTTTCGGCGGCGAAGGAATAGGCGCGCGCCTGGTCCATCGCGACGGCATTGCCGCCGAGCCGGGTCGAAAGCCGCAGCTTTTCGAGCGCGGTGCCCGCCAGCACGGCGAT
>Ga0105245_10004063_pt1 | contig 12997 bp, 13 predicted proteins | sample KBSM54metaG_FD_81523 | JGI IMG/M metagenome (GOLD analysis project Ga0105245, IMG submission 81523) | Miscanthus rhizosphere microbial communities from Kellogg Biological Station, Michigan, USA - KBS M5-4 metaG | ecosystem: Host-associated > Plants > Roots > Rhizosphere > Soil | place... | reverse complement strand
TACGAGCCCGATCGGCCCTCGCCGCAGCAGGGCGCGGGGATCGTGCCTCGCTGCAAGACGCCATCGACACAGCAGACAGACTGGGGATGAGCATCGAATCGATCTGGGTGCGCACCAGCCTCGCGCTCGTGAAAGCGGGCGAGGGCGACACCGCCGGCGCGGAGACGATCCTGCGGCACGCCGCGGCGATCGCCGAGGCGACCGGCGCCACGACGGAGCGGGCGCACATCGACCAGCTCCTGCGCCAACTCGGCATCCGCACGTGGCGACGCGGAGCACGCGCGACGCCGACCGGTGATCTCTCCGCCCTGAGCGACCGCGAGCGCGAGATCGCGAACCTCATCGCGGGCGGCGCCACCAACCCGGATATCGCGCGCACGCTCTTCCTGTCGCGCAAAACGGTCGAGCGACACGTCTCGAGCATCCTGGCGAAGCTCGAGGTGAAGAATCGTGCCCAGGTTGCGGCGAGGATTGCGGCGGCGACGGAGGTCGCGAGCACCGAGCGGCCGAGTTGACCCGGGACATTCGCAGCCGATTTCTAGAAATCGAGTGCTAGTATCGGATCATCTCCCGAAATGTCTTGATCTCCGATACAGCAGCACCGTCGGCAGGTTCGCCCGCATCCGCACGAGTAGTCGTGGAACGGCGCCTGGCGCCGAATCACGCCCAAGTTCGCCGGGCGCGGGCCTTCACTTGCGACGCGATGTCAGACCTGGGCATCGACCAAAACCACGTACGCGCGGTCGACGCCGTCATCGACGAGTTCATGACCCGTGCCGTAGAGCTCGGTGCCCGCGACACGATGCGTCTCACGATTCAACCGTTCCATCTGCTGACAAGCGTTCGCCTCCGATGCACCCAAGCTCTCAGCGCACGCGACGCACCATTCGGACCGCGAGAACGCAACCTGGAGAGGCTCACCTTCGCCCACGGAACACGCCGCAACGCGGACGGCACCGAAGACATGTGGGCCGAGATCACCCGCCCGCACCGGACGTCAAGCGTCCCCTGACATTTGCGCGCAGGGCAGATCCGTGAAGACGCCGGCCGTCGGCGCACGCCCTCCACGACAGCATTGAAGGTCGCAAATGGCTAGTGCACTCGTTGTCTTGACCAATGACCTCGACCTTGACGCGCGCAAGGCGTTCATCGCCGAAACCTGCGCATCGATCCAATCGGAAAGCCACGGTGGCAGCCGCGTGGAATTGGACTGCGTGGCCGTCGAGTCGTTCGGCCCGGTCGATGAGGCCGTGATCGGCATGCTGGTCACCCTGGCGCGCGCTTCGCAACGCAACGGGGCGCGCGTCGCGTTAGTCCGTGCCGCGAAGCCGATGCGCGCACAGTTCGAGACAGCCGGGGTCGCGCACTTCTTCGATTGGGAACGGTAGGAGTCTCGCCACCGGCACCGGCCACGTCGCTACAACGCGGCGCCGATCACTTTGGACGTCGTGTCCCGCCGCCGACCAGGGTGTGTCGACACGGCGGACACAGCCACCATGCCTGCTGAGTTGCATTCTCGAGGAGGGGATCGCCGGGGAAGTCCAGGCGACAACGCCCGCACCGGCGGGCGAGCGGCGGTCCGGATTCGAGAGCTGCGCTCGTGTCGAGCGTACGCATGAGGTGCCTTTGGCCGGTTCGGCGTGATTGGGTTATCGGCTTCTCAACGTGATCCGCGGGACGCAGCGGTGTCGTGCAACGGTGAGCAGCGCGGGACCGACCTCGAGCGCGTCCGACGGGTGGTCGGGTCGCAGTCGCGTGCCGCAGAGCTCACATTCGACGACGTTCGGCCCGCAGGTCGTTGCGGCAGGTGCGGGTCCCGTCGACGGGGCCCGGAAGGGAATCCACCGTGACCACCCGCTGCCGCGCCAGCTCGTCATCCCCGCTTCTCACGTTTACGCGTCGCGGCGGTGGGCTTCTTCGCACCTGCCGTTCGTGTACGCCGCTTGTCACCAACGAGAAGCTCGAGGACGTCACCGACCGTCCGCTCACGGAGGGTCGGTTCCGGGAGTCGACGATGTTGCTGAATGACGTAACGATTCCGGCGTCCGTCGCGCTTCTTGAGCACGTAGCCGGCGGCGGTCAGGTCACTCACGATCGCGTAGGCACTTCGTTCAGTGATGCCCAGCGTGTCGCCGATGTCACGTAAGCGCGCCTCGGGATCGTCCGCGATGCACAACAACGCGCGCCCATGATTGGTGAGGAAGCTCCATTCGGGGGCCACGTCCTAACCATAGCAATGGTTTTCTAGAAGCTAGCTGCGAGCATTCGAGCCGCGCCGGCCGTTGATCGCGATGCGTATCCGGTGCTCAGATCGCGACGAGGTGCATTGATGGCCGAAGACGCCGGGACCATGGGCAAACTGTCCGCAGACGGATCGGGTGGCGAAGACCCCGGACCGGGTCGCGCTCAGGTGGCTCCCCCGACCGGCATTGTGCTCGAGTATCGGCTCGAAGAGCCCGTCTCGCTCGTCGACACACCCGCCTTTGGTCACATCGAACGGTGGATGGTGACCGTCCGGGTCGACCGCCCCGCGGCCGCCGATAACCGCGGCGACATCGGCTACGCCCGGCTGATCGTTCTCAACCTCAACGCGGGCGTCACCCTCGCCGATCTCGCAAACACCACAACCGGCGATTGGGTCGACATCAGCCCAGGCGAGGCACGCACTGACGCCACGACGGCCAGGGCACGCGACGACGACACCAAGTCCGGGGAAATGAGCGTCTTGGTCTTGGAGCGTTTGTGGATCGAACCCGCCTATCGGGGCAATGGCCTTGGGCCCATTGTCGCGGCGTGTGCGATCCTGCGCCTTGGGCGTGGCTGTCGACTGGCGGCCTGCTACCCGGCGCCGTTCGAAACCAGCCACGCCTCCGAAGACCGTGATCGCTCCGTCGAAGCGCTCGGCCGGATCTGGGCGAAAGTTGGCTTCACGCCGTGGAACGACGGCGTATGGATGCTCGATCTCGAGGCCACCGACCTACACGATGTGCTCAGGCAGTTGCTGCCGCACACCCCCGACGAGCGCGCGTAGACCCGCGACACCGCAGCTATCCCTCGCCTCCGTGCTCCTCTGCCTCGCCCTCGGCGCCTCGGAGCCAGTGCGGAGGTTGGCGTCGATTCGGGTGCGCGTCCCGGTATGCCTGAGGATCGTCGCGGAGACTCAGCGCCGCGCATCGTTCCCCTAACTCGCACCTGAAGTCCTCTTCGCTGTCCTCCCACAGCACCGCCGTACACTCCACCTGCCCAGCATAGAGATTGCCTCGGGCAGCACCCTGGCGCGAGAGAAGCGTTCAACGCCGAACTCGCTTCACGGGCTCCCAGGTCGTGCCGACCGGGCGGAGTGTGACCCGGTAGGCCGTCGAAACACCGATTCGCTCGTATCGTTCTCCTTCGATCGTTACCGCGGTTCGTCCCGGTGGGATGTCGCCGAGCGTGATGAGAACGCCGCGTTCATGGACGGGGCGCCGCGGGTCGTTCGTGTCGACTGCCTCGGAACGCTCGTCGACGAAGCGAATCGTCGCGAAGCGATGGAGCATGTCGACCATCCCGGCTTGCACCTGAAGTGAGATCGGCGAGCGTGGGTCGGCGGCGACGACAAACACCGGCTCGCTCAGCGGGACAGTCGGTTTGCTGCCCGCCGGCGGAACGACGGCGCGGATCACACTCGAGTAGATCGCGATCGCGCGGTCGTCGGCGGCGGTGCGGTGGTCGGCGCCGCACGCGACCGCGCCGATGGCCACCATGATGAGCGACGCGACCAGTCGCGTCGCGCGAACGCGACCGCGATTGCGGGAGCGGCTCTTGCGTGGCGTGAGCGTCTGAGAAGTCCTCTAGGTATCGGCGCCAGTCGGTCGCAACGGCCTCCCGCTCAACGTAATGCAGCCATGGCCGCGTCGCGACTGGCGACACGATTTCGGATCCGGTAGGCGGACGCGTGGGTACGATGCTGGCTTGCCGGCAGATCAGACGATGATCGCTCCAACCGGTCGACTGAGTTGAACACTCGTGACTGTGCTGCGTCGGATCTACGGTCGCATCTTCGGTCCGATCCCCCTTCGCCGACTCGCAGGTACGCACGCGCTCAGTACCTGCGCTGATGCCTTCTTCGCCGTATCACTCGCGGGATCGCTGTTCTTCAACGTCTCAATCGGCGCGGCGCGCCCGCGGGTCATCGGCTACCTCTTTGCCACCCTGGTGCCGTTCGTCGTGCTGGCACCACTCGTCGGGCCGCTCATCGACCGATTCGGTCGTGCCCGTCGACTCGTTGCGGCATCAACGTGTTTGGGGCGAGGCATCCTGTGCCTGTTCGCCGCCGGCGACCTCCGCAATTTGCTGGTATATCCCGAAGCCTTCGGCATCCTGGTGCTGGAGAAGGCCTACTCGGTAACGAAGAGTGCGTTGGTTCCGACGCTGGTTGACCGCAACGCCGACCTCGTAGGGGCGAACTCGCGACTAGCCCGGATCTCCACGGTCGCGGGCCTCGTCGGCGGAGGCATCGCGATCGGAGTCCTCACCCTCGGCAACGCGTCTCAGGTACTGCGCATCGCCTCCCTCGTGTACTTCACCGCCGCGGGGGTCGCGCTGACCATCCCGCCCGACGACCCAACTCGATTGCCGCCGGCGGCGCTCGAACGCGCGGAGCTTCGCTCCCCGAAGATTCGATACGCGGCCGGCGCGATGACCGTGTTGCGCGGCGCGATCGGCTTCCTCGTGTTCCTCGTTGCGTTCGAGCTGAAGCGTACGGGTGCGCCGACGTGGTTCTTCGCAGTCATCGCCGGCGTGAGCGTCACCGGCGGGCTCGTCGGGACCGTCGCCAGCCCCCCGTTACGTCGACGCATGCGCCGCGACGAACCGCTGCTCAGCGTCGCGCTCGCCACGGCCGCACTCGTATCGCTCGCGGCCGCCATTCACGCTGACGCCGCAAGCATCGCCGTCGCTGTCTTCGCGATCGCGCTCACGGCCAGCGTGGGACGACAAGGTTTCGACAGCATCCTCCAGCGCGACGCTCCCAGTGCCGCCCGCGGTCGATCGTTCGCCCGATTCGAAACGGTTTTTCAGCTCGTCTGGGTGCTCGGCGCGCTCGCAGCTGTCGTGCTCCGGCCCAGCACTCGCACCGGGCTCGCGGTCCTCGGCATCGTCTTCGTCCCGACGCTCATCACATTCCTCGTCGGCAGCAGACGCCCGCGCGGACGGCTCGACCCCCACGCCCAAACGACAGCGTGATCAGTCCTCGTCGGCGACGATGCAACGAGGCTCGAACTGCAGTATGTTCCGGGCAACCGACGATCGAGCTCCAGACCTCGGCTTGTCCGCCCTTACGAAGGGCACAGCCATGAGGAAGCTCTCGCCGGGCGAGTCCCGGTGCGCAATCTGTCACGCGCTCCTACCGACCAATGCCAGACCGAAGCGTCCGATCGTCGTAGTGACGAGTCGCGGCGGTGAGCCGACCGATCGCGTCGTAACGCTCGCCGGTTCGGAAATCCACCGTTGCCCGTTCCCGGCAATTGACGGGAACCGGAAGGCGCGTCGTGTGGCTTGAGACCCGCGGCCGACTGCTTGCGCGACCTCGACCTGGAGGGTGCTGGTGACGGTTCCGCGACTCGAGTTGGAGCAGTTCGCGTTGGTCGTCGAGGCACGGCGTGAGCAGGATCCGGCAAGCTCGTTGTGCTTGGCGTGCGTTGATGTGTTGGGTGTGTCGGGCGCGGGGTTGGTACTGATGTCGGGGGGACGGTCTGTGGACCTCGTGGGTGTGTCCGATCGCGTGTCCGAGACGGTCGAGCAGATGGAGTACACGTTCGGAGAGGGCCCGTGCGTGAGCGCGTGTCGGACGAAGGTGCCGGTCTTTGATGCTGATCTCGCCGACGACGCTGTTGTTCGGTGGCCGGAGTTCCGCCGGGGTGCTTTGGGGGCGGGGGTTCGTGCCGCGTTCGGGTTTCCGTTGCTCGTCAATCGGATCTGCATCGGCGCGCTGAATCTGTATCAGGATCGGGCCGGCGCGCTGACAGAAGATCAAGTCGCCGACGCGCTGGTGGTGGCTCAGTTCGCGACCCGATCCGTGATCGGCTGGCAGGCTGATGCGCCGCCGGGGACGGTTGCGTGGCAGCTCGCACAGACTCCCGGCCACGGGGTCGAGGTGCATCAAGCGACGGGACGGATCTCGGTCCAGGCCGGTGTCTCGCTCGACGATGCGCTCGTGCTGTTGCGCGCGTACTCCTTCTCGCACGACCGACCGATCGGCGAGATCGCCGCCGACGTCGCCGCCGGACGTCTCCGCCTCGACTGACCGGCTCGGACAGCGTGGGCGTAAACTCAGCGACGGCGTCGTCATCGGATTGCGGGGTTGGTATGTCCCGGGAACGAGACCTGTTCGCCGCGTTCATCGAGTTCGCCGACACGTTCGTCGCCGACTACGACGTCGTCGAATTCCTGCATCGACTGGCTGAGCGTTGCGTCGAACTCATCAACGCGTCCGAAGTCGGCATCATGCTCGCCGATCGCGAGGGCGTCCTGCACTACGTCGCGTCCTCGAGCGAACTGATGCGCGTCATCGAACTTGTCGAGCTGCAACACGACGAAGGCCCGTGTCTGGACGCATACCGTACGGGACTCGCGGTGCATAGTGAATCGACAGGCGACGCGATCGCGCGATGGCCGCGTGTCGCTCGCCACGCGCGCGACCTTGGCTTTCAGGCAATGGCGGCGCTGCCGATGCGACTCCGATCCGAGGTGATCGGCGCGCTCAACGTGTTCTCGACCACTCCCGAACCGCTCAGTTCTCGAGACCGGCAGCTCGCCCAGGCGCTGGCCGACATCGCCACGATCGGCATACTCCAGGAACGCGCGCTGAGCGACGAGCGCATCGTGACCACCCAACTCGAGGGCGCGCTCCAATCGCGCATCTTGATCGAACAAGCCAAAGGCATTGTCGCGGAACACAACCACGTGAGCATCGACGATGCCTTCAAACTGCTGCGCGGCTATGCCCGGAACCACAACCGCCTACTCGGCAATACGGCTTACGACGTCATCGAAGGGACGCTCGCGGCCGAAGCGCTCACAGCACCGGCACGCTCTGGTGGCACGTAAAGAACGCGCCGCACGTCGCGGTCGACGAACAGACGAATCGCGTCATCGGTCGGCACGCTCAGTCGCCGCGCGAGCCGGACGAAGTCCGTCACGTCGGTGAGGCCGAGCGGTGCGGGTGCAAACGGCTTCGCACCCGCACCGCGGCGCTCTCCCATTGAGGTAAGGGGCGGGGAGAACTTGTTCAGAACGACGCGCGACGAAAGCGCGTGAGGCCGCGAGCGGAAGCGTTGCCGCGCGCGCATCCCGCGCGCGTTGACAGATCTTCGCCAAGCTCGCGAGGCCAGAGGAGTACGCATGCATCACCCTTCGAACGGCCCGAACGATCGAGCCTGGGGCGTGCGCCTGCGTGGTCTGGACGAGCACACGAACGGACAGGGGAAAGCCCTACCGGTTCTCAGTGTCCCCCGAGTGTCAACCGACAAGCGGCTCGGACACGGCTTCATTGGAACAAACGATCACCGTGACTTGTTGAACCCGACAACGGGCCTAGTGCGCAACGCGTTCAGGCGATCGTTCCGTGGTTCTCGCCGCACTGTCGAGCGACGCGTGCTCACAGAAGGCGGTGCAGGCGATGCAAGACGTTCGAGCCACGGGCTGGTCGAGGAACTCGCTGAACTGGCGCGAACAACGCTGGTACTCGGATGCGGCATGTCGGGGTCAGCTCTCGAGCCGATGGTTCTCGAAGGATCCTTCCACGAGTGAGGGCGCGCTCACCGTCTGTCACACGTGCCCGGTCGAACCTGAGTGCCTCGCTATCGCACTCGAGCATCACGAGCTCGCCGGCATCTGGGGTGGAACCACCGAAGCACAGCGCGTGCGCCTGCGCCGAAACTCCGGAAGCAGCGGTCCGACCATCGACGACCGCGCCACGTCCGCTGTAGCAACGACATCTCATTAGCGCCAGACGATCGGGAGACAGGGCACCATGACCACACGCTCGAGACGGCCCAACGGGATAGGTCGCAGCACTGTCAGTAACGAAGACGGACAACACGAATCGCCGGCGCTGACGGGGGAGGCGGGAGCCCGCGCTCACCTCGAAGCGTTGCGCGACACGTTGATCGACCGCCTCAGCCAACGCTCGGACGACTTCGACGCAACCCGCGACCTCAGGCTCGTATATTCGAAACTGCAGCAGACCTCGTACGGGAAACAGACCGTAACGACCTCCTCCTGACCCACCGTGGAGGGCCACCTGAGGTCCATCGCGTCGGAGCGCAGTTCCCGTCGAGAGACAACGCGCGTCAGGGGCCGACCGAAGTCGACCCCGAACGCCGCCCCCCAAAGAGCAACTCAACTCGTTGAGCCCAGGAACCATCTGCGGCCGCTTCGTTGCGGACGCCGCCTCCGCCCCAGCGAGTCCGCGCGTCGCCGAGTTGCTTCCTGTCTCTCTCGATCCTCGACCAGTCGCTGCCTCGGCGCATCGCTCGAACGAGTGGTCCTCGATGCGTCGGCGGTCGCGAGCCGGCAACAAGAGTGGAGATTGGCTGCGCCGTGATTCCTACCGGTAGTTTCCATCGAGGGGTCCTCGTCTCGAGAGTTGATCCTCGTTGGCCGTCCGGACTGGTGGGCGAGTCAAGAGCCGCCGGAACGGATGTCGTCAGTGACTCAAGTGCTGCGAGTGGCGCTCGTGAACGACTTCGAGCTGATCCTGCGTGGACTCGAGGCAATGCTCGGCCCGCTGCGCGACCGGGTCCTCGTCGTCGAGCTCGACGTTGGGAGTAACCCCGAGTATCGCGTCGACATTGCGCTGTTCGACACGTACGGACACGCGCGCGGTGGCGTCGACCGGGTGCGCTCGCTGGTGATGGATCCCCAGATCGGGGCCGTCGTTGCGTACACATGGTCGCTCGCGCCGGAGCGGCTCGATGCCGTGATTGCGGCGGGTGCACGCGGCGTGTTGTCGAAGTCGACCCCAGCCGCGGAGCTCCTAGACGCGCTCGAGGCGATCGACCGTGGTGAGATCGTTGTCAGCCCCGTGACCCGTCGTCCACGTGGGTGCAGTTGGCCCGGCCACGACTTCGGCCTTACCGAGCGGGAAAGCGAGGTCGCGGCGTTTCTGGCCGCAGGTATCTCGAATCAGGAGATCGCCGACGCGCTGTTCATCAGCGTCCACACGGTGAAGACTCACCTCAAGGGGATCTTCCAGAAGACCGGCGCGGTATCGCGAACACAGGCCGTCGCTCGCATCGCCGAGGACGTCGAGTTCCGGCGGATCCAGCGTTTCGGCGAGGTGACCGAGGAGCTTCCGGTTCGCTGATCGGAGCTGCCGTGCTACACCGAGCGGTAGCGGGCGGCGTGTGGCCGACTATGCGGTGTCGATCACCGGTTCGGCGCGACCGAGGAGCGCGAGCGCGACGCCGATGCTGCTGTGCAGCTCCTTCACCGGCGCCGACTTCTTGAGCTTCGCGGCCTCGCGCCCGACGTGCCGGAGCTTGCGCATGTCGCAGATGTCGCCCATGTCGGTGCGCCGCGCCGCGTCTCTGAACAGGCGGGCGAGCGTCTTCTCCTCGTGCTCCATGAGCCGCCAACCCGGGTTGCGGCCGGTCAGCACCCGCCCAGTCGGTTCAACGGTGGCGCGGAACGGCTCGGCCGGGAGCTCGACGGCCGCGTCGGCGCGGATCGCGGGCGCCCACGCGTCGTTGAGGAACGGCAGACCGACGAGTTCGGGCGCGGCCCGCCGCATCACCTCGTAGTGGAAGCGTTCGCTGCCCCGGGCCGTGACGGAAAGCTCGGTGTTCTTGCGCGCCGCGTAGGTGAGCAGGAGCGGATTGAGATTGATGGATACCGGCGCGTCCTGGAGCAATGGACCGCTCCAGTGGCCCAGCCGGAAGTCGACGTAGAACTTCTCGGGCAGCAGGTCGGGGCGCACCTGCTCGGCAGTCGCGTATACCCAGTTGCGCAGCCACGCGCGTTGGTACTCCTGTTCGCGTTCTTGCAGCACGCCGAGCGGGTCGTGCACCTGGTGGTAGTTCACGAACTTCTGCGCGAGCTCGTCGATGTCCTCGACCTCTGCGCCGAACTGCTTGGCGTTGCCGCGCCGATACAGCTCACCGCCGAAGCCCTTGATGTTGAACTGTGGCGCGCGGGTGTTTTGGAGTGCGCTCCACGCGCAGATGATGCCCTCGTAGCGGTACACGTCCTGCCGCAGGTTGCGCCACACCTTCTCGGCGTCGAATGCCGGCGGTGCCGGTGGCGAAGCGCCGGGCGGCGGGACGGACGGTCCCTGGCGGCGGTGTGCGAATCCCGCCGCCGCCGCCACCAGGGCCGCGCATTCCACCTCCGGGCTGTCGTGGGTCCCGGCGGTGAGGGTCTCGACGTGGTGGCGCAGCCCCGCGGCCTGCGCGAGCGCGAGGCACAAACGCGAGTCCTTGCCCCCGGTGATCCACAGCCGGAGCGGGCCCTCGAAGTCGCGCATTGCACGGAAGCTCGAAACCATCGCGTCAGTGATGTCGTCCCACTCGCGGTCGTCGAGGTTGTCGCGTCCGGCGCCCTCCGTCGCCGCCGGCCAGATCCACGTAGGCGATCGAGCGATGTCCACTTCGTGCGCGCCCCACGCGACCCGCGCCTCGTATCCCGGCGGGACGTACGAGGCGCCGGCAACCGGAACCGCGTCGCCGAACAGGTTCGCGTGGCCGATCACCCACGCAAAGGCTTGCAGGTTCCAATCACCACCGGTCAGTCGCGCAATCGTCGACGAGCGGTTGGAGATGACCGTGTAGTCGTCGCCCATTCCCCAGTACAACGGGCACAACCCGGAGAAGTCGGCGAATGCACGGGTTCCGATCTCGGGTGCGATCCCGACGATGTTGTACGTGCCGCCGAGCGCGTCGACGACCGCGCCGGAACCGTGTGCTCGGAACCGGCGCAGCAGGTCGTCGATCAGGCGTGCCTGGTTCCCGTTGGTCGCGAGCAACGGACCGTTGGCCACGACCATGGCATCGCCGTCGACCGCGAGGCGGGTCGGGCAGACGCGATCCGGAGCCGAGATTGCGGCGACCGCCCACGTGCCGCTGGGCGCGACGTGCTCGATGCGTTCGCCGTCGTGGAGCCGGGTCGCCTCGAGCGCGTTCGCGAGCCTGCTCGCCGTGCGCTCCACCGCCGCCGGGCCGCCGACGACGACGACGAAATGGATCATGCCGGCTCCACGTCGACAGTTTGGCGGATGCTCGGGCTCGCCTTCGTGCTCGCCGCGTTGACGACGCTATCTGCGTCCGCGCGCCGCGGGTACGAGATAGATCGTGAACTTGCCCGGCCGGCGGATCGGCGGATCGAGCTGTTGGGGTACGTCGAGCCGTAGCGCGTGGCGCCCGCCGACGAGGCAACGCAGGTTCGGCTTCACCTGCTGGTGGTACGTGTCGTCCAGGAAGATGAATCGGTCCCTCACCGTGCAGTACTGCCGGCGTCGCATCGCCGAGTCCGACAGCTGAATCACGCGCGCGCGACCGAGGTAGTAGTAGAACGCCACCGGATGCGTCGAGTCGGTGAACACGTACCTGATGCCGCTCGAGTTCGCCACGTCGGCGACGAACCGGTTGTTCTCCCACGGGAGATGCGCCTGCTCGTCAACGAGGTGCCCGATGCGCGCGGTACCGACCACTGCGACCACGACGATCAGCGCCGCGGCCAGAGCCCGCGCCGGCGTGACGCGGCTGAGCGCGTCCCAGATCGCCTGGGCGCCGATGCCGAACAGCACGATCACGTGGAAGAGCAGATAGCTCGTGAACCGGGGCTGCACGTAGAAGCGCCCCACGACCAGCACGAGGTACGTGCCCAATACCGGGACGACGAGGTTGGCGAGCAGCGCGCGCTCGCGTTTGCGCCACAGGCCTAGGACCGCAGCCGCGGTGAGCGCGACGATCACGAGGAACGTCGCGAGCTGGTTGACGAGCCCGTGTGGGTCGGTCGGGAGCGCGTTCCCAACCGTCGGCGCCCCCAGGTGGTGGTACGCGCCGGTCACGACCGCGACCAGCCCCAGGCGGGTGCCGAACTCCTGATCCGTGTTGTGCAGGATGTCACCGAGCATCGGTGCGTAGAACGCGAGTGACGCTGCGGCGATCACACCACACGCGATGAGCGTCGTTCGGCGGAGCCGTGGATTCCACACCAGCACGCCGGCTTGCGCTGCTACCGCGATCGCGAACACCGGCAACGTCCAGATGCCGACGAGCGCGCCGATGGCGAACATCACGATGTCGCGCGGCGACTCGTGATCGCTCGCCCGTACCGCCCCGATGAGCATTACGACGGCAGCGAGCATCGCGAGGCCATAGCCACGGGCTTGCGGCGTGAGCACGAGGTGGACCGGAGAAACGGCCGTGAGCACGACGATCGCCGTGGCCGCCACCACGCCAAGCCGCCTCGCCGCCCACCACGCCGCCAGTGCGACGGCCGCGAGTCCGGGCGCGACGCTCCAGAATCGGTACGCGGCCTCGAACCGCCCCACGAAGCCCGTCGTCGCCCAGCTCATCAGGTTGTAGAGCACATGATTGTTCGGTACGTACTTGCCGAAGAAGATGCCATGCGGCCCGCGGTTCGCGTAGTAGTACGCGCTGTGAGCCTCGTCGGACCAAAAGCTGGTACCCAGGTTTGCCAGCCGGCTCCACACGAGCACGATGCCCATCACCGAGCACACCGCGGCGCAGAAGTCGCGCGTCCGCGATCGACTCCGCCCGGTATTCGTCATGCGGGACATGTTTGCATCCGCTCCGCGATCGCCGGGACCGGGCCCGGTCCGCGGCCGGCCGCGGCCTGCCGCCCGCTGTGCTGCCTCGAGATGACTGACCTGGTTTGCGCGCATTCGCTGCAGGTCACGACCGCGTGCACGTCGCGATCGCAAGTGAGGACAGGAACAGCAACGGGCCGGTGCGAGTGCACCGGCCCTGACCTGCTGTTTCGATGGTGGCGGGGG
>Ga0105245_10004062_pt1 | contig 13004 bp, 10 predicted proteins | sample KBSM54metaG_FD_81523 | JGI IMG/M metagenome (GOLD analysis project Ga0105245, IMG submission 81523) | Miscanthus rhizosphere microbial communities from Kellogg Biological Station, Michigan, USA - KBS M5-4 metaG | ecosystem: Host-associated > Plants > Roots > Rhizosphere > Soil | place... | reverse complement strand
TGGAGGTTGCCGCGGGCGCTGAGGTCGCCGCCGCCGTCGCGCAGGGACCGGTTGGCGGTGCGCAGGTCGGCCAGCAGCTCGCCGGGGTCGGCGTAGCCCTCGTCGGCGCCCTCGGCGGCCGCGCGCACGCGCTCGCGCATAAGCGTGAACGCGCGCCGGTAGGGCTCCTCCGGGTTGCGCTGCAGCGCCGCCTCGGCGACCTCGGGGAACAGCTCCGCGCCGGTGGCCAGCACCGGCTCGAGTGCGGTCGCCGGCCCGACGATCCGGTCCGAGAGCGAGATGCGCTCGGCCAGCAGGGTCAGGCGCCGCTCGTACAGGCCCAGGCACTGCTGGCGCATGAGGTCGAGCGCGGCCAGGGTCACCTCCGGCGTGACGAACGGGTTGCCGTCGCGGTCGCCGCCGATCCACGAGCCGAAGGTCAGGAACGGCGGCACCCGCACCGTCGCCCCCGGATACGCGGAGGCGATCGCCTCCTCGAGGTCGCGATAGATCTCGGGCAGGACCGAGGCCAGGGTCGAGAGGAAGTAGACGAGCCCGCTGCGCACCTCGTCCTCGACCGTGGGCGAGACGGCGCGCAGCTCGTCCGAGCCCCACAGCTCCTGCACCGTGCCGAGCAGCCGCCGCCGCGCCACCGCCATCGCGCCCGGCGGCCCCTCGCGCTCGTCGAGGTCGCGCAGGACGGCGAAGACGCGACCGAGCTTCTCCACCGTGGTGCGCCGCCGGGCCTCGGTCGGGTGGGCCGTGAGCACGAGCCGCAGGTCGGCGTCGCCCAGCAGCGCGTCGAGCTCGTCGGCCTGCACGCCGACGCCGGCCAGGCGCTGCACGGCGTCGGCGAGCGAGCCCGGGAGCGGCAGGTCGGGGTCGCGGCGCTCGCGCGCGATCAGGCGCCGGATGCGCTCGTTGTCCTCGGCCAGGTTGACGAGCTGGAACCAGCGCGTGAGCGAGCGGACGAGGACCTCGGCGTCCTCGAGCCCCAGCCCGGCGACGAGCGCCGCGAGCGCGTCGGCGGCGCCCGCGTCGCCGCCGCGGGCGCGCTGCGCCAGTGCCACCGTCTCGCGGTGGAGTTGAAGGGCCTCCTCGCCCGCGCCACGGCGGACGACCTCGCCGAGGACGTCGGCGAGCAGGGCCTGGTCAGCTTCCAGCGTGCGCACGCTCGCAGTGTGACGCGGGACCCCGCGGCGACCGACCCGACACGCGGATCGGCCGCGTTGGGGCTCGAGGAGGAGCGCCGGTCGGCGCGCTCCTCGGTCCGCGGGCTGGCCCCTCGGACGACGATCTTCCCGCCGCCTGCGCCGGGATCGAAGCGTTCGTTCAGGTTCTGATCAGGTTGGCACGCCGCACATTCGGGCAAACCGAGTTAGGGTGCCCTAAGGATGAGCCTCGGCGAGACCATCGCGCTCGGAGCCCTGGCCGGCTTCACCATCTACCTCGGCCTCCCTGTGGGGCGGCTGAAGGTGCTGTCGCCGGGAGCCCGCGTCGGCCTGGCGATGTTCGCCGTCGGGATCCTGGCCTTCATCTTCGTGGACGTCCTCGCCCACGGGTTCGAGATCGTCGAGAGCGCCCTGGACGAGTTCAAGGACGACAAGGAGTCGCTCGCCTCGGTCGTCGGGCTGGCAGCGCTGCTGATCGGCGGCTTCGGCGTGGGGAGCGCCGGGCTCGGGCTCCTCGAGCGGCGCCTGCGGCCGCACCGGCCGACGCCGCCGATGGCTGGGGGCTCGAGCGCGGCGGAGGCGGCGACCCTGGCGCCACCGGTGGCGGTCCAGCGCTCCACCACCCGCCAGCGCGCGCTGCAGACCGGGCTCGTCATCGCCGTCGCCATCGGCCTGCACAACTTCGCCGAGGGGCTGGCCATCGGCGTGTCGGCGCGGTCGGGCGAGGTCAGTCTGGCCACCGTGCTCATCATCGGCTTCGCCCTCCACAACGCCACCGAGGGCTTCGGCATCGTCGGGCCGCTGGGCGACGTCGTGCCGTCCTGGCGCTGGCTCCTCGGCGTCGGCCTGATCGCCGGCGGGCCCACGCTGCTGGGCAGCATCGTCGGCTACCAGGTCACGTCGGAGCCGCTTGAGCTCGCCTTCTACGCGCTCGCGGCCGGCGCGATCTTCTACGTCATCGGCGAGATCTGGAGCGCGATGCGCCGCTACGGCCGGCGCGAGCTCGGGCTCCTGATGGTGACCGCCGGCTTCGCCGCCGGCGTGGTCACCGACCTCGTCGTCGCGTACGGCGGCGGCTAGGAGGCGGTCGCCACCGGCGAGGTGGCGAGCACGTGGCCCCGCCCGTCCAGCGCCCGGACCGCGAGCACGCGGCCGTGGGCGAGCGGTTGGATCGAGTTGATGTGGAAGGCGTCGTCGAAGGCGCTGTTCGCCGGCTAACCGGCATACTGGCGCCCATGGCGCTGGAACCATCGACCGCCGAGCTGACCGTGACCGACGCGCGGTCGCCGATCCACTCGTGGCTCATGGACATGGACGGGGTGCTCGTCCACGAGGAGGACCTGATCCCGGGGGCCGACCGCTTCGTCGCGATCCTGCGCGAGCGCGAGCTGCCGTTCCTCGTCCTCACCAACAACTCGCTCTACACGCGGCGCGACCTGGCGGCCCGGCTGCGCAAGAGCGGCATCGAGGTCCCCGAGCAGGCGATCCTCACCTCGGCCCTGGCCACGGCGCGGTTCCTGGCCGACCAGCGCCCCGGCGGCTCGGCCTTCGTCATCGGCGAGGTCGGCTTGACCACGGCCCTGCACTCGTCCGGGTACACGCTGACCGAGCGCGACCCCGACTACGTCGTCGTGGGCGAGACCCGCACCTACAGCTTCTCGCGCATCACCCAAGCGGTCCGGCACGTGCAGAACGGCGCGCGCTTCATCGCCACCAACCCCGACCCCAGCGGCCCGAGCTCGGAGGGCCCGCTGCCGGCCACGGGCTCGCTGGCCTCGCTGATCAGCACCGCGACCGGGGTCAGCCCCTACTTCGTCGGCAAGCCGAATCCGCTGATGATGCGCACGGCGCTGAACGCGATCGGCGCCCACTCGGAGAGCACGGTGATGATCGGCGACAGCATGCGCACCGACATCGTCGCCGGCCTCGAGTCCGGCCTGGAGACCATCCTCGTGCTCAGCGGGGTGACCTCGCCCGCCGACGTCGACCGCTTCCCCCACCGCCCGTCGCGCATCGTCGACTCGATCGCCGACCTCATCCCCGAGGTCGAGCCGCCGACCGCTCCGTCATAGCGCCGTCGCGCGTGAGCACGTCGATCGGCGTGCCATCGGGCCGCGCGAGCACCGCGCCGTTCCCGGCGGCGCCGACGGCCCGGGCGGCGAGGGGATCGAGGACCTGGACGGTGACCGGTGCGGGGGTGTGGTGGGGGGCCCCGTGGTCGTCCCAGCCCGACCCGCGCGCCGCGAACAGCGTCAGGCCGGTGCCGAGCAGGTCGAGCGTGGAGCGGTCGCCCGACCAGGCGTGCCGGATGCGCCCGCCCAGGTCCGCGTGCACCTCGCACTCGGGCGCGCGCAGGGAGCCACGCGGGTCGGCGGACCGCGCCGCCGTGTGCTCGGCCACCGGGCGGCGCTCGGCCTCGTAGCTGTCGAGCAGCGCCGATCCCGCCCAGTCGCGCAGGACCCACGCGAGCTTCCAGCCGAGGTCGAAGCCGTCGTGCAGGGCGAGGTTCAGGCCCGTCCCGCCGCGCGGGGTGACGCGATGGGCGGCATCGCCGGCGAGCAGGACGCGGCCGCAACGGAAGCGCGTCGCGACCTGAGCCGCGGAGGAGAAGGGACGCGAGCGCTCGATGTGGACTGGGAGGTCGGGCACGCCGGCGCCGGCCCGGACGAGCTCGGCTGTGCGCTCGTTGTCGGGCGCGGCGCCGCTCTCGGGACGGAACCCGTACAGCCAGCGATCCGAGCGGCCGGTCGGCAAGAAGGTGCCGGCGGCGTCGGGGTGATTGACCGAGTAGAGGAGGTGGCGGTACTCGCCGACGACGTCCCAGAGCGGCGCGCGGAGCAGCGCGGTGACGCCGGCGAGCACGTCCTCGGCGCCGACGAGCTCGATGCCGAGCGCCCGCCGCACGGCGCTGCGCGCGCCGTCGGCGGCGACCACGTAGCCGGCCCGCACGGTGCGCGCGGCTCCGGTGCGCACGTCGCGCAGCCCGACCTCCACGCCGTCGGCGCGGGCGACGAGGCCGGTGACCTCGGTGCCGAGTGCCACGCGCGCCAACGACCGCTCGCGCAGCCGCGCGAGCAGGAGCGGCTCGACGTCGTCCTGGGCGATGCAGGCGACGGCGACCGGGCTGAGCACGCGGCTCTGCTCGCGGGTGGGATAGCCGACCTCGAGCGGCGCGCCGTCGGCGGCACGGCTCAGCGTCTCGACGTCCAGCATGCGGGCGTCGACGTCGGCCGCTCGCGCGTGTACGGCGGCCTCGAGGCCCCAGGCGCGCATCAGCTCCATCGAGCGCAGGCTGAGGACGGTCGCGCGTGGGTGCGAGGAGAGCGTCTGGCGGCGCTCGACGAGCAGGCTGGGGACGTCGTGGCGCGCGAGCTCGACGGCGACGGCCAGGCCTGCGGGGCCGCCGCCGACGATGAGGACGGGGGTCTCGGATGTGGTGGGCATGGCGCGATGGTGCGGCCGCTCGGGTCCGCGCGCATGAGCAACGGCTACTCAATTGGGACACTCCGCGCATGGCGTGGCCGCTCGTTGGGAGGGAGGCTGAGCTCCGCTTCGTCGCCGAGGCGCTGGCCGAGGACGAGGCGGGCGGGGTCGTGGTGGTCGGGCAACCAGGGGTGGGCAAGACGCGGCTGGCGCACGAAGCGGCCGCGCACGCCGATGCGTCTGGGTGCACGGTGGAGTGGGTGCGGGCCACGGGCGCGGCGGCGTCGATCCCGCTCGGCGCCTTCGCGCCGCTGCTCCCCGCGGCGGGCTCACGCGAGGGCGTGGAGCTGCTGGCCCGGGCTCGCGCCGCGCTGGCTTCGCGGACCGGCGAGCGCCGGCTCGTGCTGTGCGTCGACGACGCCCAGCTGCTCGACGACGCGTCGGCGGCGCTTGTGCACCAGCTCGCGGCGGCGCGCGAGGCGTTCGTCGTCGTGACCGTGCGGTCGGGCGCGGCGCCCGATGCGCTGCGCGCGCTGTGGAAGGACGAGCTGTGCGCGCGGCTCGAGCTGGGCGCGCTGGCGCGGGCGGAGGCCGACGCGCTGCTGGCGGCCGGCCTCGGCGGCCCGGTCGACGGCGCCACCGCCGAGGCGGTGTGGTCGCTGAGCCGCGGCAACGCGCTGTTCCTGCGCGAGCTGGTGCGGCATGGGCTGGACCGGGGGCTGCTGGCCGAGGGCGGCGGGCTGTGGCGCTGGCGCGGCCCGGTCGAGGGCGGCCCGCGACTGCGCGAGCTGATGGACCTGCGGATCGACGGGTTGGACGCGGGCGCGCGCGAGCTGCTCGAGCTCGTGGCCGTCGGCGGGCCGCTCGAGGTCGCGCTGCTGCCGGGCGCGCTCGAGGACCTCGAGCGCGCGGAGCTCGTCGACCGCGTCGCCGACGGTCGGCGCCGGCTCGTCGATGTCGCCCATCCGCTGCACGGCGAGACGGTGCGCGCGCGGCTGACGCCCACGCGGCTGGACGCGATCCGTGCGCAGCTCGCGGAAGCCGTGGAAGCGACCGGTGCGCGCCGCAGCGGCGACCTGCTGCGCATCGCGACGTGGCGCCTCGACGCCGGTGCCGCCGGCGACGGCGCCCAGTTCGCGCGCGCGGCCGAGCGGGCCCTGGCCGCGCGCGATCCGGCGCTGGCCGAGCGCCTCGCCGGCGCGGCGCTGCAAGCGGGCGCGGGCTTCGCCGCCGCGCTGGCGCGCGGGCGCGCGCTGGCCGCCGTGGGGCGCGCGGCGGAGGCCGAGGCGGAGCTGGCGGGGATCCCGGCCGACCGCGACGACGAGGTCGCCGCCGTAGCGTTGGCCCGCGCGCGCAACCTGTTCTGGGGCCTTGACCGCGCCGACGACGCCGACGCCGTGCTGCGCGACGCCGCGGACGCCGTGGCCGACGCCGGGCTGCGCGCGGAACTGGCCGCGCAGCGCGTGCGCCTCGACGCCGGGCGGGGGCGGCCGCAGGAGGCGCTGGCCGGCGCACGGCCGCTGCTCGAGGACGACGCCGTGCCCGAACGCGCTCGGGTGACCGCGGCGCTGGGCGCCGTCGAGGCGCTGTTCTCGTCGGGCCGCAGCGAAGCGGCGGTGGCGCTGGCCGACGACTGGCTGCCCGTTGCCGAGCGGCGCCGGGACGAGCTGCCCCACGGCGAGCCCGTGCTGCTGGGGATGCGCTCGGTCGCCCTGCGGCTGAGCGGTCGCCTGACCGAGGCGACGACGCAGTCCGAGCGCGCGTACGCGCTCCTGCTCGCCCGCCGCTCCGCGCCGGGAATCGCGGTCGAGGCCAACTCGCTCGGGCTGATCTGGCTCGCGCGCGGGCGGGTCCTGACCGCGTTGCGCTTGTGCCGCGAGAGCGCCGCCCTGCTGCGCGACGCCGACCCGGTCGGGATGCTGGCCTTCGCGCTGGCGGGCGTCGGCCAGGCGGCGGCCCAGGCCGGGCACGCGCAGGCGGCGCGAGACGCGGTCGTCGAGCTGGAGCGCACGCCGCTGGGCCACGAGGCGTGGGCGCCCGAGCTGGACCTCGCCCGCGCGTGGAGCGCCGCGGCGGGCGGTGCGCTGGCGGAGGCCCGCGCGCTCGCCGGCGCCGCCGCCGCGAGCGCGCGGTCGCGGGGCCAGGACGCGTACGCGGTAGTCGCGCTGCACGCGCAGTGCCGGCTCGGGGCTCCGGCGGACGCCGCGCCCGGGCTCCGCGCGCTGGCCGCGGAGGTCGACGGGCCCTACGCGGCCGCGGCCGCCGCTCATGCCGAGGCGCGGGCGGCGGGCGACGCCGAGGCACTGCTGGCCGCCGCCGAGCGCTTGGCGGAGCTCGACGCCCTGCTCGTCGCCGTCGAGGCGGCCGACGCCGCCGAAGCGGCCTACGCCGAAGCGGGGCGCCAGGCCAGCGCCCGCGCCGCCGCCGCCCGGGCCGGGCTGTGGCTGGCGCGCTGCGAGGGCGCCCGTCCGCCCACGCTGCTCGCCACGCCCGAGGCCGCCGACCTGACGCCGCGCGAGCGCGAGATCGCGCTGCTCGCCGCGGCCGGGTCGAGTAGCCGCGAGATCGCCGACCGCCTCGTGGTCTCCGTGCGCACGGTCGACAACCACCTGCAGAACGCCTACCGCAAGCTCGGCGTGACCAGCCGGACCGAGCTGCCGGGAGCGCTGATGGGAGCCCCGGAGTGAGCCGCGCTCCGGACGTGGCCGTGGTCGGGGCCGGCATCGTGGGCGCGGCGTGCGCGCTCTTCCTGGCCCGCTCGGGCGCCCGCGTCGAGCTGCTCGAGCAGGCCTTCCCCGGCGCGGGCAGCAGCGGCGCGGGCGAGGGCAACATCCTCGCGTGGGACAAGGAGCTCGAGCGCGAGCTGCCGCTCGCCCTGCGCTCGGCGGCGCTATGGCGCGAGCTGGCCGGCGAGCTCGCGCCCGACGTCGAGTACGACCACAAGGGCAGCATCGTCGTCACCGAGACCGAGGCCGAGCTGCGCGCGGCGCACGAGCGCGCAGACGTCCTCGGCCCGCTCGGCGTGGCCAGCGCGCCGCTGTCCGCCGCCGAGCTGCGCGACGAGGAGCCGCTCAGTGCCCCCGACCTGCCCGGCGGCGTGCTCTACCCCGACGACGCCCAGGTCGAGCCGCGGCTGGCCACGGCCGCGCTCGTGCGCCGCGCAGTCGCCGAGGGCGCGCGGCTGCGGGCCGGCGTCGCGGTGGAAGGGATCGAGCGCGACGGCTCCGGCCGCGCCGTCGCCCTGGCCACGGGCACAGGGCGGGTGCCGGCCGGCGCCGTCGTCGTCGCCGCGGGCGCGTGGACGGGCACGCTGCTGGAGCGCTGCGGCCTGCCGGTGCCGATCCGGCCGCGCAAGGGACAGATCATCGTGCTCGAGCGCTCGGCCGCGCCGGTGCGGCGCAAGCTCAACGAGGCCGGCTACCTGTCGGCGGTCGAGTCGGCGGAGGAGCAGCTGCAGGTGGCGATGGTGGTGGAGTCGACGCGCAACGGCACGACCCTGATCGGCTCGAGCCGCGAGCTGCGCGGCTTCGACCGCACCGTCGACGTCGCGGTGGCAGCGGCGATGGCGCGCCGGGCGGTCCGGTTCTTCCCCGGCCTGCGCGAGCTCTCGGTCATCCGCACCTACGCGGGGCTGCGCCCGTTTGCGCCCGACCACCTGCCGCTGATCGGGCCGCTGCCCGGGGCCGAGAACGTGTGCGTGGCCAGCGGCCACGAGGGCGCGGGGATCGGGCTCGCGCCGGCCACGGGCGAGCTGGTAGCGGCGTGGCACGCAGGCGAGCGTCCGCCGGCGCTGGCAGGGTTCTCGCCAGCCCGCTTCGCTGAGGTGGCGGGCGCGTGAGCACGGTGCGGGTGTGGGTCGACGGCGAGCCGATCGAGGCGCGGGCCGGGCACTCGATCGGGGCCGCGTTGCTCGAGCGCGGCGTTCGCGTCCTACGCCACAGCCCGGCCGGCGGTCCGCGCGGCCTCTACTGCGGGATCGGCGCGTGCCAGGAGTGCCGCGTGCGCGTGGAGGGCCGCAGCACGGTGCGCGCCTGCATGACGGCGGTCGAGGAGGGGATGCGGATCACGACGGCGGTGCGCTGACCTCGGCCAGCGTCCCGAGCGGGATGGGCCGCAGCGGGGGGCGCTGGTTGTAGGGCCCGGCGGCGCCCGCCGCGCGCGCCACGAGCTCGCCGCACATCCGGCCCTGGCACGGGCCCTGGCCCACGCGGGTGACCTGCTTGAGCGCCGCGAGGTCGCCGTCGGCGCCGGCCGCCGCGGCCCGCACCTCGCCCGCCGTCACGTCCTCGCAGCGGCACAGCACGGTCTCGGGCGCGGCGAGCTCCCACAGCCCCGGCCGGGGGCCGAAGAGCGCCTCCAGCAGCGCCGCGAAGCGGGCGTGGCGGCGGCGCCGGCGCTCGAGCGCGGGCGGCCGCGCCGGGGCCGCGACGGCCCGGGCGTGGGCCGCTGCGGCGGCGCCGGCGATCGCGCCCTCGGCGCCCGCGAGGTCGGCGCCGCCGATGCCGGTGGGCTCACCCGCGACGAAGACGCGGGGCACGGTCGTGCGCTGGTCGGCGTCGCACCGGACGGTGCCCTGTGGAGTCAGCGCGCAACCCAGCGTGCGCGCGAGCTCGACGACGGGCACGAAGCCGTACGCGGTGCAGACGGCGTCGACCGCCAGCGTGCGCGCCCGCCCGTGGTCGGGGCGCCAAGCGCCGTCGCACGGCGCGAGCGTGACCGACTCGACGACCTCATCGCCGTCGGCACCGACGACGACGTGGCCCCAGAGCAGGTCGACGCCGGCGAGCGCGCGGCGGTAGCGGCCGTACTCGCGCAGGCGCCCCGGATCGCGGCCGGCGACCGTTGCCTGGCGCACCCAGTCGCGGCGCCGCGTGGCCTCGGCGACGGCGACGACGGTGGCGCCGGCGCGGCGCAGCTCACGCGCGACCGGGAGCAGGAAGGGCCCGGCGCCGGCGAGCACGACGCGCCGCCCGACGGCGACGCCCTGGCCCTTGGCGAGCGCCTGCGCCCCGCCTGCGGTGAACACGCCCGGAAGCGTCCAGCCGGGGAAGGCGACGGGTCGGTCGTGCGCGCCGGTGGCGACGACCACGGCGCGCGCCCGCACCGCACCCGGCGCCCCCGATGCATCCAGAGTGAGCAAGGTCGCCCCGTCCCCCTCCGCCGCCCATACCGCGGTACCCGACAGCACGACCGCCGGCGACGCGTGCAGCGCCGCGATCGCCGCCCTCCCCGCCGCGCTCGGATGCCCGCGCCAGATCTGGCCGCCGGGCGCCGGCGGCTCGTCGACCACGGCCACGCGCGCCCCTGCTCCGCACGCCGCGCACGCGGCCGCGATCCCCGCCGGGCCGGCCCCGACGACAGCGACGTCGGCGTCGAGCTTCGCCACCTAGGCCATCAAAGGTCGAAGCCGGCCGGGAACGGGTCGTCGGCGTCGAGCAGGTACTGGCCCATGCCGGTGATCCACGCGCGGCCCGTGATCTCCGGGACCACGGCCGGCTGCCCCGCGACCTCGGTCACCCCGACCAGCCGACCGGTGAACCGCGTGCCGATCACCGACTCGTTCACGAACGGCTCCTCGAGCCCGAGCTCGCCACGCGCGAACAGCTGCGCCATCCGCGCCGACGTCCCGGTGCCGCACGGCGAGCGGTCGAGCCAGCCGGGATGGATCGACGTTGCCGCGCGGGCCGACGCGCCGTCGCGGCCCGGCTCCGCGAACACGATGTGATGGCAGCCGGCGATGCGGTCGTCGGCGGGGTGGACGGGCCGGTCCACCGCGTCGATCGCCGCCATGACCTCGAGGCCGCGCGCGATGAGCTCCGGCGCTTGCTCGGGCGCCACCACCACCCCGGCCTGCGCCGCATCGACGATCGCGTAGAAGTTCCCGCCGTAGGCCATGTCGTAGGCGATCCGGTCGCCGTTGACGGCGACGCTCCGATCGGCCGCGTGCAGGAACGCCGGCACGTTGCGCAGGGTCACGCCGCGCGCCCGGCCGTCCTCCACCTGCACGCGCGCCTCGACCAGGCCGGCGGGCACGTCGAGGCGCACGACGGTCTCGGGCTCGGTCACCTCGACCATGCCGGTCTCGACGAGCACGGTGGCCACGCCGATGGTTCCGTGGCCGCACATCGGCAGGCAGCCCGACACCTCGATGAACACCACGCCCCAGTCGGCGTCCGGGTGCACCGGCGGCTGCAGGATCGCCCCCGACATCGCGCTGTGCCCGCGCGGCTCGCGCATGAGCAGCAGGCGCAGGTCGTCCAGCTCGCGCTCGAAGTGCAGCTTGCGCTCGAGCATCGTCGCGCCCGGGATGACCCCGACGCCGCCGGTGACCACGCGCGTCGGCATCCCCTCGGTGTGGGAGTCGACCGCGTGGAGGACGCGCGCCGCCCTCATGCCGGTTGCGGCGCGCGCAGGGCGCGCACGGCGGCGTCGAGCGTCGCCCGCTCGGCGTCGTCCAGCGGCAGGCGCGGCGCGCGGCACGGCCCGCCGAAGCGGCCCACGGCGTCGATCCCGGCCTTGAAGTACTGGACGAGCTTGGGCGTCATGTCCAGGCGCGCGAGCGGCAGCAGGCGCTGGTAGATCTCGCGGGCGCGCTCGAGCTCGCCCGCGCGGCAGGCCTCGAACAGCTCCACGCACTCGCGCGGCGCAACCACGGCCACGCCGGCGATCCACCCCGTGGCGCCGGCGCAGAAGCCCTCCAGCGCCCAGTCGTCGCCACCGACCAGCACCTCGAGCCCGGCATCGAGCCCGAGCAGCGCGGCGAGGCGGCGCGCGTCGCCCGAGCACTCCTTGATCGCGACCACGGCATCCACTTCCCGCGCGAGGCGCCCGATCGTCTCCGGCGCCATGTCGGTCCCGCCGCTGGCCGCGGGGTTGTTGTAGGCCATGATCGGCAGCGCGGTGGCCTCGGCCAAGGCGCGGTAATGCGCCACGAGCTCGCGCTCGTCGGCCGCGTAGCCCAGCGGCGGCAGCAGCATCAGCGCCTGTGCCCCCGCCGCCTCGGCGTCGGCCGCGTAGCGGAGCACCTCGCCGGGGGTGCCCGCGGACACGCCCGCGGTCACCGGCGCATCGGACGCGCCCACGACGGTCTCGACCACGAGCCGGCGCTCGGCCTGGCTCAGGCTCCCGCCCTCGCCCATCGTCCCGCAGGCCACGAAACCGGTGCAGCCCGCCTCGCGCATCCACTCGACGTTGGCGCGCAGCGCCTCGACGTCGACCTCGTTCTCGCTGGTGAACGGCGTCATCGCCGCCGGCATCACGCCTTCGAAGCGCACGTGCTCTCCTCCTAGTCCAGGGTCATGTACCTGCGCACCCGCTCGATGTGCGCGCGGGCGTAGAACTCCGCCGCGCGGGCGTCGCCGCCCGCTACGGCCTCGTAGATCATCCGGTGCTCGGCCATGTGGATCCGCATACGGCCGGGGACCGCGATCGACTCGTCGCGGAGCCGCTGCCACAGCGGCTGGTCCATGACCTCGGCGACCCACTCGGCGATGGCCACCAGCACCGGGTTGCCGGTCATCGCCGCCACCTGGCGGTGGAAGAGGCGGTCGGCGTCGTTCCACCGCGCCCTTCCCTCCGCGCTCTCGGGGTCCAGGATCTCCTCCATCGACGCAAGCAGCTCCGCCGCGTGCGGGTCCTCGCGCCCCCGCTCCGCCGCGAGCGCGGCGATGGCCGGCTCGAACAGCGCCCGTGCCTCGAGCAGCGCCGACGGGCTGGCGTCCGCACCGCCGGGCGGCCCGCCCGGGCGCCCGTTGCGGGCGAGGCCCCGCGTCCGCGCGAGCGCGTCGTCGGCGACGTAGGAGCCGGCGCCGGCGCGCGTGCGCAGGATCCCCTCGGTCTGCAGCGCCGCCACCGCCTCGCGCACCGACGAGCGGCTGACCTCGAGCGCCCGGGCCAGGTCGCGCTCGGACGGCAGCCGGTCGCCCGGCGCGAGCCGTCCGTCGCGCACGTCGTCGAGGATGCGCTCGACGATGTGCTCGTAGAGCTGGCGGCCGCGCAGCGGCGGGATATTGGTCTGCTGATCGGCGCGCATCATGCACAGATTGGTCCGCTAAACAGACCTGCTACGGTAGCGCCGATGGCGGAGACAGTCCAGTCCGTGGATCCTCGCACGGGGCAGGCTGGGCCGACGTACCCCGCCTCAACCCCTTCCGACGTATGTGTCGCCGTGACCGCGTCCGCGCAGGCCGTTGGCTCCTCCGCGTGGCGCGACGACGAGCGCCGCGCGGCCTTCCTGCGCGGGGCCGCCGCCCGCCTGCGCGAGGCCGACGGCGAGATCGTCGCGCTGGTCCAGTCCGAGACCGGCCTGCCCGAGGGCCGCGCGGTCGGCGAGCTCGAGCGCACCTGCCGCCAGCTCGAGGCCTTCGCCGACGTCGTCGACGCCGGTGACTACGTCGACGCGATGATCGACACCGCCGACCCCGACGCGCA
>Ga0105245_10004054_pt1 | contig 13013 bp, 10 predicted proteins | sample KBSM54metaG_FD_81523 | JGI IMG/M metagenome (GOLD analysis project Ga0105245, IMG submission 81523) | Miscanthus rhizosphere microbial communities from Kellogg Biological Station, Michigan, USA - KBS M5-4 metaG | ecosystem: Host-associated > Plants > Roots > Rhizosphere > Soil | place... | reverse complement strand
TGCACTGCGAACTGCGCGTTACGTACTTCGATACGCACCTGATTTTCCAACTGCTGGACGCGCATTTGCGATTGGCGATATTCCAGTTCCGAGCGAATCTGAGTTGACTGCGCCGCGCGATTACGGATTGGAATAGTCAACGTCAACCCAACGCCTTTATCTGGAGCCGTTGAGTCAACCAACTGGCTTAGAGTATCGGTATAACTCGTCGAAGGAATACTGCCTGCGGGATTACAAAATGGCTGATCCGAAGCCGGAATGTTCGGGTTACATACGTTAAATGAGTTTTGCGATCCGCCCAGGCCGGAGCCGCCGTAGTAGGCGAACGCATCCAGGGATGGCAGCAGAGCGCTGCGAATAGCTTTCTGGCTGATTTGTTGGTTGGCCAGTGCAATGCGGTTTTCCGCCAAGTCTGCGCGGTGAGCGAGTGCATCGTTCACCAGATCCTGAATTGGCACCACCGCCTCTTCCTGCGGCAACTGCATGGTCGACGTCGGAATCACTTCGGCGTCAGCAAGAGACTGATCTACCAGGGTCCGGCTCACGGCATTCTTAATCAACAATTGCTGCAACTGAAGATTCGTTTCCGCGATGGTAAGAGTCTGTTGATCGGCGGCCACCGTGCTTTGTGCTCGCACCACTTCGATGGGGGCGAGAGTGCCGATTTCGACCTGCTTCTTGTTATCACCAAGGGTCTTCTGCGCGAAGGCAAGAGCTTCTTTCTGCACACGGACGTTCTCGTAGGCGTAGACCAGGTCCCAGTAAATATTCTCAATCTGGTCGACAGTGGTGATTACCTGCAAGCGGAAGGCAACATCGCTGCTCTCACGGTTATTCTTCGCAATGTGAATGAAGCGCATGTTCGGAGCCAGTCCGAAGCCCTGCAACAGATGCTGGCTAAGGCGAAATTGAAAACCCGAGTTCAATGAGGGGTTGATGGTGGAGATGGGATTATTCCCCGCTACCCGGGTATTGTTGAAACCAACAGACATGTTGGTGCCGGTCATAAAACCTTGGTTATAGGCGAAGTTCGCCGTGGTGGTGTTCTGAACCGTGCCGCAGAAAAAATTGGAGCACTGGTTGATAAGGTGGTCAACTTGGGCCGTCCCGGTGATGATGGGATCGAAAGACGTAATCTGCGGGCCACTGCCGAGGGTCGAAACGACCAAACCACCAGTACCGGTTCCCACACCACCGATTCCGGCCGTGGTGCCTCCGTTTCCGGATCCTACCTGACCGCTAAGGCCACCCTGACCACCACCCGGGGTACCCAACACCAGGCCGGAGTTCACGCCCAGGATGCTGGAGCCTGATTTAGCGCGCAAGATATCGGTGTCGGCGATGTTGAGGTTGTAGCGTTGGATCGCAATATCAAGATTGTTTTCCAGAGCCAACGCAACCGCATCATCGATCGACAAGTAGAGTTTTCCATCGCGCAGCAGGGACTGGATGCGCGGCGTATTGCTCAGGTCCGGCGGAGGTACGTGCTGCGGCGTGTAAGGTGCAATGAGATTAGGAAAATGACCGCGCGATTTAGAATAGTCCTTCAGCTCAAAAGTGTGCGCCTGCTGCGACGCCGACGGCGCCTGAGGAGCTGCACTATCCGCGGTCTGCGCCGCGACAGCGGCCGGCATCAGGCACGCCAAGGCGAACGCTACGCCTTGCCGGGCCACTTGCTTAAACTGAGAAAAAAACATTCTTATACCCCCAAAAATCTTCGCCTTGTCGATGGAACAGAGCAGGCATTCTCCGTCGAAGTAGTTACGAAAATCCCAGAGTTCCGGTTCAAATTAGTTGCAGAGGACGGAATATCCGTCTTTAGCTATTTGATTTCGGCAAGTGCATAGTATAGCTGACAGGTACTTTCCTCGATGTGAGTACAGATTACGTCGCGTAACTTTAGTACTGGAATGTAAAGACTTGTAAAAGCAGTCCTGACAACAACCTATGCGCAATATGAGACTCGTCCTGTCCTACGACGGAACGGATTTTTCTGGCTGGCAAGTGCAGCCCGACGCGGCCACAATTCAAGGTACATTAGCTCTTGCAATTGGACGCATCACCCGCGAAAACGTCTTGCCCCAAGGCTCGGGGCGCACTGACGCGGGCGTTCACGCGCTTGCGCAAGTGGCCACATTTGTGACCGCATCTCCGATCCCAGAAGCCAATTTCGTTAAGGCGCTCAACGATACTCTTCCTGCGACTATTCGGGTGCTTGAGGCCAAACAAGTGACCGAAGATTTTCATGCCCGCAAATCGGCCCGGCGAAAAACCTATCGCTACCGCATTTATCGCGGAGCCATCTGTCCGCCATTCCTGGCGCGTTACGTTTGGCACTATCCGTACCCTTTGGATGAAGATGCGATGGCGGAAGCTGCGAAATTTATTTTAGGAGAGCATGACTTTACTTCGTTTGCGGCGCTCGATCCCGAGAAGGGAGCCGATGAAACTTCACACATCCGGAAAATATTTAGTTCATCGTGGCAGCGAGACGGGGATGAACTTCTCTACACGGTGGAAGGAAGCGGATTCCTGCATCACATGGTGCGTAATCTGGTCGGAACGTTTTTGTTGGTGGGAAAGGGAACCTGGCTGGCCTCCGATACGGACAGGATTCTCGCAGAAAAGAACCGGTCATCGGCAGGAGCCACCGCTCCTGCACGCGGTTTGTGGCTGGTGAAAGTGGAATATTAAAAGATTCTCACGCGGCAATTACGGGACGATGCGGTCGCCGTGACTCGGCGGTTGCGAAATTACCAGGAACTCGGCTGGCTGACCGGAGAGATTCCGGATCTGATGGGAAGTCCGGGGCGAAATATGCAGCCCCTCCCCGACGTGCAGCGTGACTTCCTCGCCCTCAACCTCCATCACAGTTTCTCCAGAGAGAACGAAGAAAAATTGCTGCGCGTTCAGGTGATGATGGCGGACTTCAGAGGTTCCTGGAGGCATGCGCTCCCGGATCACGCTCAGTGATTGGTCCTTCAATAAGTGCCAGCCGTCACAACCGCTTCCCCACGGGTAGTGATCCGAATTGGCGATGCTGATTGGCTTCATGGCACGTCCTCTCCAGCATTAGCTTACTAAGGTCAGGGGCATCGCTCTTGATTTTCGAGTAAAATTACGCCTGCTTGACGGCTCAGCGACGCTGGCCGCAACGACAGGAGGTCACTCCATTGGCGACAACCCACGCCGCAGAAGTTCCGGCGGCCCCGCAGCTGCCGAATCATAAGGTCAAGTATAAGAAGCCGGGCCAACGCGCCTGCAACCAGAAAGACGCAAAGGGTAAGCTCTGCGGCGGGCATCTTAAACATTGGTTTTACACCGACGACATCGTCGAACAAGCCTGCGGCGACGTGCGTCAAGCCTGGGGAGATAAGGCGGAAGTTTATCGGTGTGAGCACTGCAAGACACTCTACCTGCCGAATCCGAATGAAGCGGACGGCATGAATGTAGCCGGGCCGGGGCAGCTTTCGGTTTTTGGCCTGACCATTCCCGGCAAAAGCTAGAAGTGACACTCTTGTCCGCGCGGGCAGCGGCAATGCGTTTACGCATTTCATATCTTGCCTCCTGGATGAATGGTTGAGGCCGCTCGGCGGACAAGGGTGTCCGCCCTGCATTTTTTAAGACGTGAAGACCTCCGAACTTATTTACGATTGGAATCGGCTCCACCCGGAGTCGTTGCGGCCTTCGCATCCGGTTCTTCTTAATGACGAGTCACTTCGCGATGGACTTCAGTCCCCTTCCGTCCGCGACCCCTCGATCGAAGAAAAAATCAATATTCTGCACTTAATGGAAGCGGTCGGGATCAACTCGCTTGATCTAGGGCTGCCCGGCGCCGGGGTGCGGGCGGTGGAACACGTGGAAGCACTGGCGCGAGAGATTGTCGGCAGCAAGCTGAAGATTCGCGCCAACTGCGCGGCCCGCACTCACGAGAACGACATCCGCCCAATTGCGGAGGTTGTGCAACGCACAGGCTTGAACATTGAGGCAGCGACATTCTTAGGGTCAAGTCCAATTCGGCGTTACACCGAAGGCTGGAGTGATGACTTCCTGCTTCAGACCACCGAAAGGGCAGTGAAGTTTGCCGCGTCATTGGGCTTGAATGTGATGTACGTCACGGAGGACACCTCGCGCTGCGATCCTGAGACGGTCAAGCGCTTGTACTCGACGGCAATCAGGTATGGTGCGCGGGCAATTGTGGTTTGTGATACCGCCGGGCATGCAACTCCTATGGGGGCTTTCGCACTGGTGCGGTTTGTGATGGATGAAGTGGTCAAGCCCTCCGGCGAAAAAATTCGCGTCGATTGGCACGGCCACTGCGATCGTGGATTCGCGATTGCAAACTCGATCGCCGCACTGATGGCGGGCGCCGATTGCGTTCATGCCTGCGCCATGGGAATCGGCGAGCGTGTCGGTAACACCCAGATGGACCAGATGCTGGTGAACTTGAAATTGATGGGTATCTCTCCCTGGGACGAGCAAGACCTAACCAAGCTCAAACAATATTGCCAGGCCGTATCGGACGCGACCGGAGTTCCCATTCCGCCAAACTATCCGGTCGTGGGTGAAGACGCGTTCCGCACCGCGACGGGTGTGCATGCGTCGGCAGTCATCAAGGCTTACAAGAAGAATGATATTGAGTTGGCAGATGCGGTTTATTCCGGCGTCCCGGCGCAGCTGTTTGGCATGGAGCAGGTCATTGATATCGGCCCCATGAGCGGCAAGTCGAATGTGCTGTACTGGCTTGAGCGCCACGGCCTCCCGGGAAGCGACGAATTAGTAGAACGAATTTATCGCCGTGCGAAGGCATCCGACCACACGTTAAGCGAGGAAGAGATTCGGGAGTGCGTCGAGGGTTGATGCGGGCAGACACTGTTGTCCGCCCGGCGAACGACACGGCGGTAAGTGCGCAACTTCCCTCGAGGCAAATTTGCAACTAATGGCGGACAAAAGTGCCGCTCCGCACGTCAACAAACCTTGGCGGGAGGTTTCCTTGCGTCATTCTTGTCTCATTTTCGTTCTCATTTTCCTTGTAATCTCTGCTCTCCCACTCGCTGCACAAAAGCGTCCCTTCACTTTCGAAGACATGATGAAGCTCAAACGTGTAGAGGAGCCGGTTCTCTCCCCCGACGGCAGGTGGGTGCTGTTCGCGGCAGTGGATGTAGACCTGGTGGCCAATACCAAGACCCCGCACGTGTGGATCGTGCCAACAGCCGGCGGACCCGAAAAGGAAATCATCCGCGATCAGGACGCCGACCGTCCACAGTGGGCACCGGACGGTAAGCGCTTCGCCTTCATCTCGACCAGACAGGGTGGATCGCAGATTTGGATCGCAGACTTCGACAGTGGCTCGGGCGCGGTGACGGATACCCACAAGCTGACTTCGATTGCCACCGAAACCAGCGGCGAGCTCTGGTCCCCCGACGGCAAATTTATTTTGTTTACCTCGGATGTCTATCCCGAGTGTGATGGCACGCCTGCTCAAACTGCCGTGTGCAATGCCCGCAAGCTAGACGAAGTCAAGAAATCCAAGATCAAGGCGCAGGTCTTCACCCGGCTGCTATTCCGGCATTGGGATGCATTCAAAGAAGGCAGACGAAGCCATCTTTTCGTAGTCGAGATCCCGACGGTCGGCGGAGGTATTGGAGGATTTACTTCCGATGTTCCGCGCGATCTAACTCCGGGCGATTTCGACTCGCCCGTGTTCTCGGTGGGAGGGCAGGACAACTATGCTTTCTCTCCTGATGGAAAGGAGGTTTGTTACACCTCGAACCACGATCCGGTGGAAGCGACCTCGACCAACAAGGATTTGTGGATTGTTCCGGTGAATGGCGGCGCGGCCAAGAACATCACTGCTGAGAACAAAGCTAGCGATTCGACTCCGCTCTATTCGCGTGACGGAAACTACATTGCATACCGGGCGCAGGCGCGGCCCGGCTACGAGAGTGACCGATTTCGATTGGTGTTGTTTGATCGAAAAACTGGAGAGAAGACAAAGCTTGCGGAAACTTTCGACCAATGGGCCGAGAGCTTTGCCTGGTCTCCCGACTCTAAGAGGATCTATTTCGCTTCGGAACACGCAGGACACTCCATCATTTATGCGGTGGACACGTTGCCGGAAGCGAAGGCTCGAGCATTAGTCGGCGGCTTCAACGATGATCTATTGCTGACACCCGATGGTAAAACCCTTGTATTCACGCGCGCCTCCGCGACAGCACCCAATGAAATCTACACTGCGGACACGACCGGCGAGGGCTGCCCAGCAATGACCGGCGATGTGGATCCAGGGAAAGAGAGCTGTTCTCTAAACGCCGAACGGGCGATTACTCATGTGAATCAAGCAGTACTTTCCGATATCAGCATGGTCCCAATGGAATCATTCTCTTTCCGAGGTGCAAAAAATGAAGAAGTCGAAGGATTTATTGTCAAGCCACCCGACATCGATGCCGGCAAGAAATATCCCGTGAAGTTTGTCGTGCATGGCGGACCCGAGGTCCCCATGGGCGACGAATGGAGTTATCGCTGGAACGCCGAGCTGTTCGCGGCCGGCGGCTATGTGGTCATTGAGATCAACTTTCACGGCTCGCCCGGGTACGGGCAGAAGTTCATCGACGCCATCAATGGCGACTGGGGCGGGGCTCCGTTTGAAGATTTGATGAAGGGTCTTGATTACGCCGAGAAGCACTATCCGTTCATTGATAAAGACCGCGAGTGTGCGCTGGGGGCGAGCTACGGCGGATACATGGCCAACTGGATCCTGGGTCACACCACTCGTTTCAAATGTATCGTCAGCCACGACGGTATGTTTAACACCGACTCCGCCTGGGGTACGACCGAGGAACTCTGGTTCAACGAGTGGGAATTCAAGGGCACCCCGTACAATAACCGCGATCTATACCGGAAATGGTCGCCACACCTGTTCGCTAGCAATTTCAAAACGCCCACACTGGTGGTTCACAGCCAGAAGGATTACCGGCTGGATGTATCAGAAGGATTTCAGCTGTTCACCACTTTGCAGCGCATGGGGGTGCCGTCCAAGATGCTCTACTTCCCAGACGAGGGTCATTGGATACTAAAGCCACAGAATTCTCAGCTCTGGTACCAGACGGTGGATGACTGGGTGGATCAGTGGACGGGAAAGTAGGCGATCTAGGGCGGACACTCTCATCCGGCAGGCGGGCAAGGGTGCGCACCTAACGTGCCATCATGCGATGCTAGGTCTTTACAGGAATCTTCGAGTGCAAAGCCGATAGACTAGTCTTGTGGCCGATGTGTCTCACATTTCGACCGTGGTGAAGCAAGCGGCTTCGGATGCGGGTTTTGAGTTATCCGGCATCGCGCCGGTAGACGACTTTCCTGAACTCGAGAGATTTTCCGAGTGGATTGAAGCCGGACACGCGGCGGAGATGAAATATCTGGAAGCCCGCGACCACAACGGAAGCCTGAAGCGCGCCTCATTGAAGACGGCAGTTCCCTGGGCTCGCAGCGTCATCGTATGTGCAATCAACTACAACACCGCTCAGCCCTACTCGACCGAAGTCCAAGACGCCGAGCGAGGATGGATTTCGCGCTATGCCTGGGCACAAGAGGATTATCACGACGGCGTGCTGCGGCGTCTACGCGTGGTCGAAAGCCAACTTAAGCAGGCCGCCGGAGACGTTCGCACCTGGTGTTACGTCGATACTGGACCGCTGGTCGAGCGGGTTTATGCCAGATACGCGGGCATCGGCTGGACAGGCAAAAATACCTGTACCATCAACCAAAAGATGGGATCGTGGCTGTTTCTAGGCGTGATCCTGACCTCGCTGGAACTGACAGCGGATTTCCCGGCACCCGATCGATGCGGTACTTGTATGCGGTGCATCGAGGCCTGCCCGACGGATGCGCTTATCGCGCCATACCAACTCGATTCCAACCGATGCATCGCTTATCTCACGATCGAGAAGCGAGGTTCGATTGCAGAAGAACTGCGCGAGCGTATGGGACGCCATCTCTATGGTTGTGACATCTGCCAGGACGTTTGCCCGTGGAACCGAAGGGCCCCCGCGACAACAACGCCCGAGTTTCAACCGCGGGAAGGGCTTTTCAACCCGGCACTGGCGTGGATTGCTAAGATGACCACCGATGAATTTCGAACACTATTTCGGGGATCGCCGGTCAAGCGTGCCAAACTCGCCGGCCTGAAGCGCAATGCACTGATCGCCATAGGCAATAGCGGAGATGAGCGGCTCATTCCGATGGTAGAAGAACTGCTGCAGAGCGACGATCCCGTGCTGGCCGAGACGGCCGAGTGGACGTTGAACAGACTTCAGGCCTCCCACGAAACTCTCGACAGCGATTTCTTCGGTAACGAAGGAAGGAAACTCTGAAAGTGGTAGCATTTTGCGGATTTTGGTTGAAAGCCTTTTGATGTCTTCAGTGTCTCGCCTTCGCAGTGCAGCCGTAATATTGCTTCTATCGGCTTTGCCCGCATTCCCGGTTGACCAACCGAAGATCAAGTGGGTGCTGGCCAGCGCCTCGCATTTTGCGGTTCTCACCGACGCCAGCCGGGAAAAAGGTTCCGAAGTAGCGGTGCGGTTAGAACAGATGCGCTCGGTGTGCGGTCAACTCCTGCTGCGCAACAAGCTCAGCATGCCTGAGCCCATGGACGTGATCGCGTTCAAAGATTACGCCGAGTACGCCCAGATTGCGCCGCAACGCGACGGAAAGCCGACCTCCACGCAAGGTTTTTTCCTCCCAGGACAAGACCGCAACTACGTCGTTCTCAATCTATCGGACGAAGAAAGCTGGCTCTCAGTCAGTCATCAGTTCGCCCACACCTATCTCAATTACAACTATCCAACGACTCAGCCCTGGTTTGACGAAGGCTTTGCCGAATATTTTTCCAGCCTGCACATGGACGACCGGCAGGCACAGATCGGTGCGGACCCGGAGTCGTTCACGGAAATCCTGAACACGCAAAAATGGATGCCGTTGCCGGAGTTGTTTGCGACTGCTCCCGAGGCAGTTTCAGAAAGCTCCCATCACACGTTGTTCTTTGCCGAATCCTGGATCGTAATGCACTACCTGCTGACCCAGGAGAAATTGCAGCAAACCGGAACATATTTTGGATTGGCGTTAAACGAAAAGGTTCCCCCACAACAAGCCATTCAACAGGCGTTCGACGTTAGCCCGGCGCAGATGGAGCAGGCAGTAAAGGACTATTTCAAGTCCCTCGCGGTCGCCACAAAGCCAGCGTCGCCTAAAGAAAAGCCATTGCCGCCTGGCGCGCACCAGTTCACCCCCATCGGATTGAACGAGGTTGGCGTAAGCATTCAGGACGTCTTGCCCACCGAAGCGCAGGCAGTGGTTGCCGAGGTAATGGTTCGCTTACCGGAACATCGCGACGAAGCGCTAAAGCAACTGAACGCGTTAGTTGACGATCCCAAAGCTGAAAGTACCACGGCGCACCGTGCTATCGCGTGGGGCCATTTGCAGAAAAATGAATTTGAAGATGCTGGAGATGAACTGCAGCAGGCGTTGCGTTTTCAGCCGCAGGATCCATGGACGCATTTTTATTCGGCGTGGATGAAATACTACGAAGCGCAGGCCAACGGGACTCTGTTTCCCGGACTGGCAAACATGATGATCGACCTCCGTATCGTGCTCGATTGGAACGACCAGATGGCTGAGGCTTATCACATGCTGGCCATGGCGCGGGTCGAAGGTGGAGGCGTGCAGTCGGCGGTACAGTCGATCCAGAAAGCGGTCCAGTTGAATCCGCGGAGCGAAAAATACTTATTGGACATGGCGCGGGTCTACATGGCGGCGAAGAAATGGGACGACGCAACCACCCTGTTGCAACGACTCAAAGGAAGCAAGAACGCAGAAATCGCCTCGGCCGCAAACCAGAATCTGAATGACCTGCCAACCCTCCGCAAGTACGGCCTGTTGCCCCAGCGCACACAGGAAGCGCCCAAGGCGGCTACTAAGGGTAAGCCAACTGCAAAACCGACGACTGCGGACGAAGAACCTTTAGCGGAACGTCCGGCGGCGCCCGTGGTTGATCGCCGCAAGACTGAATTCCTGAAGGGGCGATTGGTGACGGTGGATTGCATTCATCCGCAGATTGCGGTGCTGACAATTTCGACTGGGTCAAAGCGAATCCGGCTACGCACTGAAGACTACAAGACACTGTTGCTGGTGGGGGCCGACGAATTCTCCTGCGACTGGAGTGACCGGCCCATATCGGCAAATTACAAGCCTGGCGGAAAGTCTGACGGAGATTTGGTTTCGCTCGAAGTGCATTGACGGGTGTGTGCCTTCCATCATTCCCTTCTTGTCATTTCGACCGAAGGAGAAATCTGGGTTAGAGCAGTGGTAATAAAGTCGGGATCGAGGCACTGGTTGCGCGAGCGAAATCAGATTTCTACCTTGGGGCGAAGTGACAAGACGGAAAGTCGAGATGAGACGTGTATGTAAGTCCAAAAATCCAGAAAACAAAACCCTCCCAGGGGAAGTGGGAGGGTTCGAAAGTGAGGGGGTGTTGGAAGGTGGCTCTATACGCGGACTACGTTTGCCGCCTGGAAGCCTTTAGGGCCTTTCAATAGATCAAACTCGACGGTTTCGCCTTCGTTCAGCGTACGGTAACCGTTCTCTTGTATGGCCGAGAAATGGACGAAAACGTCCTCCCCGGTGGAGCGCTGGATAAAACCGTAGCCCTTGGCTCCGTTAAACCACTTCACTGTACCCTTCTCTCTCACAAATTACTCCTTTCGCCTCCTGATGAATTTTCCAGTTCTCCGGTAGGCTTGTTCGGTAACCCCCTCTCGGAGAATCTGGAACCTTACTAGAAGATTGAATTTCGCGCCGGAGTTCTTACCTTAGCAAACGAAAAGACCCCTCAGTTCAGGTCCGTTGGGAACAAAACAGACCGGAACTCCGGGGTCTTTCAGGCTGCGCGGGTTGTGGACTACTGGACACGGAACATCAACCTGCTTAAACGCACCCGTTACCTAAGTTCGGTAACGAGCAACAGATAATATTCATCTACTCAAATTCTGGCAAGATGAAATATTGAAAGAACTTGGTCGATTTCCGGGCTATCTGAAACAGGGTCGCCGCAATGAAATCTCAGCCGGCTTGGTATAGCGTAATAACCAGATCAAGCGACCGAAGAAGTGTTTTATTTCTATGGGGATACGTGCCTGAGACGGAGATAACCCAAGTTCGGAAGCGCCACGGGATCGTATACGCCGTATTGAAATATTTGTTACATACGGAGGTACATACGTTTGCGTTTTCGGTCGCCGCAAACGCAATCTTGTCGTTTTTCCCGTTCATGCTGTTGCTGATGACGGTTATCCGCGACGTTTTCCATTCGAAAGTGATGTACGAAATTGTGGTTCAACTTTTGCGGGAGTACCTCCCGGCCGGCCAGGAATTTGTGATCCGAAATCTAAATGCTCTGGTTGGAGCCCGCCAGCGGGCGCAAGCATTTTCGTTGCTAATTCTGCTGATCACATCGACCGGGATCTTCATGCCACTCGAAGTGGCACTCAACCGGATATGGGGATTTGCTGAGAACCGGTCCTATTTCGGAAATCAGTTGATCTCGCTGGGTTTGGCCTTCGCCTCGGGAGTACTGGCATTGCTTTCGGTGGCATTGACCGCAGGAAATATGGCACTCATGGAATCATCATTACATGGCCATGGGGTGTGGGTGTCCCGGATCCTTGGTTTCCTGACGATGCGAGCTTTTGCGATCCTCGCCAGCATCGCCATCTTCTTTCTGATCTATTGGCTATTGCCCAATGGCAAGGTGCGGCCCGGTTCGGTATTACCGGCGGCCATCATCATGGGGCTACTATCAGAGGTGCTGAAATACGCTTATATCCTGGCATTACCCCGGCTGAACTTTCAGGAAGTCTACGGTCCCTTTTCCCTCTCCGTCAGCATGATGTTTTGGGCATTTCTTTCAGGGATGTTATTGCTGACTGGTGCCCATCTCTCGGCCAGGAGCGCACTCAAAGACAGCTAGGGTGAGCCTCCCAAATGTTCATCCGTCACATGGGAGCGTGATGGATCTCACATCCCAGCAGCGCTGCAGGAAGTAGGGTGGAGCCCCTGTCAAAGGCTGGCCTGAGCGAGAGGCTCGCTATGTCTGCGCGCCACACAGTCCTTCTGATCGGTACGGCAACCCTCGCGTTGGACCTACGGGTATTGCCAGCCATGCCGATTCCAGTCACGCCCGATGGGGCGCAATCAGCAGTAGAGAAAAATGCCACGAGGAGAAGCCCTGGCACTAGGCTGCAAAGTCCTCGTGTGGGGAAGAAGACACCACTTGTGGCAGGCGATCGGTGACTTCCGCTAAGCGGGCAAGACGATCCGCTAACTGAGATGTCAACCCTCCTGGCTGATAACGCCAGTGATAGTTGCCATCCGGCGTGCTGGGAGTATTCAAACGGGCTTCGCTGCCTAATCCGAGCACGTCCTGAAGGGGCACCACCGACAAATTAGCGACTGAGCTCTGCGCCAGTCGAATCAGAGCCCAGTTAACCCCGTCTTCGCAACGCCCGACCATCGCCTCGACCGCCTTTCGTTCGTAGTCACCAGCGGTGCGCCACCATCCCAGGGTCGTGTCGTTGTCATGAGTACCGGTGTATATCACGTGGTGCGTGGTCAAACGGTGCGGCAAATAGATGTGCGCCCCCGGATCACCGAAGCCGAACTGCAGCACCGCCATCGCCGGAATGTTGTGCCGCTCGCGCAAAGCCGTCACATCGGGCGTAATCACGCCAAGGTCCTCAGCGAAAAATGGCAGGCTGCCGAGATCCTCGCGCAGTTTGTGAAACAGCTCGTCCCCCGGCCCGTCCACCCAGCGCCCATTAATGGCGGTCGGCTCATGCGCGGGAATCTCCCAGAACTGGGCAAACCCGCGGAAATGGTCGAGCCGTATGTAGTCGCAAGTTTGTGCCGCCCAGTGCAAGCGCTGTACCCACCAGCGATAACCCTTTTCACGCATGGCGTGCCAG
>Ga0105245_10004052_pt1 | contig 13018 bp, 11 predicted proteins | sample KBSM54metaG_FD_81523 | JGI IMG/M metagenome (GOLD analysis project Ga0105245, IMG submission 81523) | Miscanthus rhizosphere microbial communities from Kellogg Biological Station, Michigan, USA - KBS M5-4 metaG | ecosystem: Host-associated > Plants > Roots > Rhizosphere > Soil | place... | reverse complement strand
TTCGCGTCCTTCGTCCCGATCACCCCGCGGGCGAACTCGATGACCGCGCACTGGAGACCCAGGCACAGGCCGAGGTACGGCACCTTGTGGTCGCGGGCGTAATGGGCTGCGAGCACCTTGCCCTCGATGCCGCGGTGGCCGAAGCCACCGGGGACGAGGATGCCGGCGGCGCCATCGAGTGCCTGGTGCAGGTTCTCCTTGCTCAGCGTCTCCGAGTCGACCCAGCGGACCTTCGCGTCGACGCCGTGCACCCACGCCGCGTGTTTCAAGGCTTCCGTGACCGACAGGTAGGCATCGGGCAGTTCGATGTACTTGCCGACGAGGCCGATCTCGAGCGTCGGCTTCGGTGCCTTGATGCGCTCCACGAGCGAGCGCCACCCGTCGAGGTCGGGCTCCGCCTCGGGATCGCCAAGGCCGAGGTCGCGGATGATCAGGCGACCGAGGCCGGCCTCCTCGAACATCAATGGGACTTCGTAGATCGAGTCAGCCGTCTCGGCCGGGATGACGGCCTCGGACGCGACGTCGGTGAAGAGCGCGATCTTCTCGCGGATCTCGTCGCTCACCGGCCGATCCGAGCGGAGCACGATCACGTCGGGCTGGATGCCGATGCCGCGCAGCTCCTTGACCGAGTGCTGGGTCGGCTTGGTCTTGAGCTCACCGGTCGCGGCGAGCTCCGGCAGCAGCGTCACGTGGACGTACAGGACGTTGGCCCGCCCGACGTCCTTGCGCATCTGGCGGATCGCCTCGAGGAACGGCAGCGACTCGATGTCGCCGACGGTCCCGCCGACCTCGACGATCACGACATCCGGATCACCGTCGCGAGCGACCCGACCGATACGCTCTTTGATCTCGTTGGTGATGTGCGGGATGACCTGGACGGTGCCGCCGAGATAGTCGCCGCGGCGCTCCTTGGCGATGACCGCCTGGTAGATCCGGCCGGTGGTGACGTTGCTCAGCTGGCTGAGGTTGGCGTCGATGAAGCGCTCGTAGTGACCGAGGTCGAGGTCGGTCTCGGCGCCGTCGTCGGTGACGAACACCTCGCCGTGCTGGTACGGCGACATCGTCCCGGGATCGACGTTGATGTACGGGTCGAGCTTGAGGATGCTCACCCGCAGGCCTCGTGCCTTCAGGATCCGCCCGATGCTTGCGGCCGTGATCCCTTTGCCGAGACTGCTCGCGACTCCGCCAGTCACGAAGACATACTTCGACATGGGTTCTGGTTCCTCCGGGGTTTTTCTGATGCTATCGAAAACCGGCCCCGGATGCGAATCGACGCGGCGATCCTTCGGTTACGGCAGGCGGTCGTCGAGCACCGCGTCCAGCACGGGGTCCTTTCCGGCAAAGAAATCCGCAGATGCCAGCTTCATCGGGACGTCTGGCGGGATCGAGTCACGCGAGTCCCCGTTGCGCAACGTGACCGTGGGGACCGTGACCACATAGCCCGAGTTCGCGAGGGTGATGTCGCGGCATTCACACAGGAAGTTGTCGGCTCGAGCGGGCGTCTCCTCGCCGACGAAGACGGCGTCGGTGCCCCGGTCGATCGCCCCCGCCACGACCGTACCGGCCGAGACGTTCTCGCGTCCGATCAGCACGACAAGACCGCCCTTGCGACTGATCCGGGGATCGCCGGTCAGGGCGCTGATGAGCGGATCCGCCAGGCTCCCGTTGCCTCCACGCAGGTAACGCATGTCGAGGACCACCCGGTCAGCAGACTTGTCGTCCAAGGCGGCGCGCATCTGTTCGATCGCCGGCTGCAGATCGTCCTCCGTGTAGTCGTTGTAGGAGATCAGGAACGTCTTCCGTTTCTTGTCCGACTGCGTCCACACGGGTTCCGTACGACGCGCGACGGCCGTCGGGGCGTCGCCGACGAGGTGACCGACGATGCCGAGCTCGTCTTCCCAAGCGCTGACGTCGACGGCGGACGGGTCGACGGTGACCGCCTCTCCGTTCGATCGCTCGAGCGCGTACCCGGGCTTGGCTCGGTCGCCGACGATCCCGGCGCCGTGCAGGAATGCGGCGTACGAGAACAGCCCCTGGAGACCGTCGAGCTCGCCGCTCTCGTTGTCGGCTGGGACGAGCGGACGCAAGGCCGCCTCGATGTCGGCGACGTCCTTGCCGCCGATCGATACCAGGCGGTCCCCGACGAGCGACGGGTCCTTCGCGCGGATCACAAACCAGCCGTCGCTGAATGGATAGACCAGGAGCTCGTACGCCTGCAGCGGTGTCGGGGGCCCGACTCCCGAGTGCGTGTCGAGCAGCCCGACGAGGCTCGCGAGCTGGACGAGCTGCTCATCCTCGGACGCCGTGGCGATCGTCGAGCGGATCTTGGCGAGCTGTGCGACCCACGCCGATTCCGGGCTGATCGTGAACGGGTTCGGATGGAACGCGCGGACTTCCCGGTCGAGCTGATCGAGATCCTGGTTCCAGGCGTCCGCGGCGACGGAGGGTCCAGCGCTCGCGCTCGAGCTAGCGGAGGCGGTCATCGCAGTCGTGGATGGTGTCCCCGCTGGCGGCGCGGACCCTGCGCACCCCGCGAAGACCAAGGCTGCGCCGACGAACACCGCCAACCTGCGCATCGATCCTCCTCCCGACCTGTCAACGCGCGCCGCGACCGATCGCCGCGCTTTCATTCGAAGATCTCCACCGTCTTGACCGCCGGGGACGACACGCATCCATACTCTGGGCACAGGCGCAGTTTCCAGTCGTTCACGCCGCCAACGAACATGACGCGCCCATCGGTGAGCTTTGCCACGCTCGGCCACCAGGCCTTGGGCGGGGTGATCTTCTTGGTCTCGCTCGTCTTCAGATCGTAGACGCCGGCCCAGCGCAGACCTGAGTCGCCACCCATCACGAGTATCCGGCCGTCGTCGAGCAGCGTCGCCCTGTCGATCACATATCCGGGTGCCGTCGTGAGAACCTCGGTGAACGTCCCAGAGGCCGGTTCCCAGATCGCCGCGTGCCCAGTCCTCGTGCCGATCCCCGATTTCCCCACAACGACGACCCGCCCATCCTGGGTGACCATCGCCGTCGAGGCGCCGAAGACATCGTTCCGGCCGGCGGCGCTGAATGCGCCGGTCATCGGGTCATAGATCTCGGCGACGCCTCCCGCCATGAAGACGCGGCCATCCGGTAGCGTCGCTGTGGCTCCCCAGGGCGACGCCGTACCGGCTGTTGCCATAGGCCCCGTGGTCGAGAACGTGCCCGTTGCAGGGTCGAACAACTCCGCCGCGGCAAGCCACTCTCCATTCGAGTCCCAACCGCTCGCGATCAGGACGCGCCCATCGTGGAGCAGCGCCAGCGCCGGATCGGTTCGCTCGGTGACCATCGGTCCGACGGCGGTGAACTGCAGCGTCCGCGGATCGAAGATCTGTGGCGCGCCGTTGCCGGTGACGAAGACGCGTCCGTCCATCAACCGAACGGCAGCGCTGATCTCCTCTGGGTCTGCCGGCGATGCGAATGGCCCGGCAGATGCGGAAGACCCCGTCATCGGGTCGTACACGAGCGCGGTCGTCGGTCGGCCGTCGCCGTCGGATCCGGCGCCGATGACGAGGACGCGCCCATCGGCGAGGGCCACAAGGACCGGGCGGGTCATCTCTTGGGATAGGTCGGGCGCCGACACCACTTCGTCGATGTAGGTCCGTGGCGGCGTCCGTTGATCGAGCCGACTGGCGACGAGCGCGACCGCTGCCCCCACGACCGCCACGACAAGCAGGCCGACGAGGATCGGCAGGAGCGAGCCCCTACGGAACCTCCATGACGTCGACGGGACGTGCGCGCGCGATGCGAAGGTCGTCATCGCGACCGGGTCGACGCCGACCGGCGCGTCGGCGACGTATGTGGAAAGCGCGAGCCGGAGCTGCGTCTCGAAGGTCGGTCGGTCGCTCATCGCCAGGCTCCGTCGTGGTCGAGGTCGATGCGTAGTCGGTCAAGCAGCCGCGCGAGGCGACTCCGGATCCCGGACGGGGAGCCACCGAGCTGGGCCGCGATCTCGGTCGAGTCGAGACCAGCGACGTAGCGAAGCGCGAGGAGGGTCCGCTCGTCCGCGGTCAGACCCCGGAGGACCCGCCGCAAGTCGACGACGGAGATCCGGTCGGCGGGATCGTCGTCACCCACGAGAGCGTTGGCGTCGGCGATATCGGCCATGTGGATCCGACGCCGGCGACGGACCGCTTGGCGAGCTTCATTGGCCGCGACCGCGACCAGCCAGGCACGGATCTGCGATGGATCGCGGACCGACCCGATCCGGGCCCACGCGATCGCCCAGGCCGACTGCACCGCGTCGCGCGTCGTCTCGGCATCACCACAGATCACGAATGCGACGCGGGACATCGAGGCGTGATGCTCCGAGATGAGGTTCGCGAACGCGGCCTCATCGCCGCGGGCCGCCCGTTGGACGGTCCCGTCGAGGGTCGCTGGCTCGGTCGCGATCTCGGTCACATCTGGTTGATGCACTGGGCCCGCGAAGTGTCCCATCTGGTTGTCGTGCGATCGCCCGCGCCCAGGTGAAGCCCTGCAGATCGCGGGTGTTACTTCACGTGTTACGACTGATGGCTGTATCGCCGGGACGACCCTCTCCGCCGCCGGTTGGAACGTGGCGTGTTGCGGATGTCGGCTGGAGGGCGTATCCAGGCACCTTCCTTCGTCAGTCGTTACATGAGATGTTCCAAGCGCCCCCGGCCCGCGCGCGGCCCCTCACCCGGCGACGTAGTTCGGCGGCCACGTGCCGTCGGGCGGGTCGGCGAGGCCCTCGCCCCATGCCTCTGGGCCACAGAAGAACCCGCGCGGTGTCGGCGCTCCCGTCGGCACCGGCGCCACGACGGACCCGTCCTCCTGGAACGACGCGATCAGCGCCGCGAGCCACGTGTCGATCTCGCTGAACGTCGTCCAGCGATGGAACGGCCAGCCGGCCTCGATGCAGATCCGCTCGAGCGATCGTTTCGCGAACACGATGTCCGAGTAACCCGCCGCGTATCGATCGCTCTCGCCATCGCCGATGTACATCACTTGCCGACCCGCCGCGCGGTGCGCGAACACCCGCTCACGCTTGCAAGTGCCGCATACCAGGCAACGGGGATGTCCGTTCGGGAACTCGATCGACGCCGATCGACCCGCGAAGACCGTCCGTGATGTGACGACGGTGAGCTCCCCCACCCCGAGCCGCTCCAAAGCAGGCCGGATGAAGAAGCCGAACCCGTCCGACACGACCTCGATCGGGATCGAGGCGGCCTGTGCACGCCGGATGAACGGCACGAACCCTTGGTCGTGGGGCTGCGCGGCCGCCGTCGCGAACAGCAGCTCGGACTCGGTGTCGAACTCCTCGAGCTCCCACACCATCTGGCTCCGCGACCCGATCTTGCCGGCGTCGTAGAGGGCGGCCGATTCCTCCCAGTTCCCCGGTAGGTGCTCGGCCATGACCACATCGGTGACGTCGGTCAGCGAGATCGTGCCGTCGTAGTCGATGAGGATGGAGAGCGGCAGTTCCCCGTCCCGAAGCGGCGGCACCGAAGGCCTGATATCGGTTGGCTCGCGCCGCTGGAGGCCGTCCGTCACGAGGCGGCCGCCGGCCGCATCGACGCCCATCTCGTCAGCGCCACGCCCAGGACGATGATCAATCCGCCGACCACCTGCGCCGGCCGGATCGGCTCGCCGAGGAAGAAGTAGGCCATCACGACCGCCATCGCCGGGACGAACGACTGCAGCGTGATCACGCGGGTCGGGCCGAGGAGCCGGACGCCGTTGAACACGATGATGTTCGAGAAGGCCGCCGCGAGGATCCCCGAGTACGCCACGGCCAGTGCCAGCGGCAGGACCTCGAGATCGGGATGGATCGCGCCGGGCGCAAGCAGCTCGGCGATGCCGACAGGGGTCATCACGATCGTGCCGCCGATCGTCGCCCACGTCGTGAGGACGAGCGGCGTCTGACGGCGAAGGACCGGCGCCGCGAAGGCCGTGTAGGACGCCCAGCACATCGCCGCGAGCAATGTCAGCGCGCTGCCGACGAACGAACCGCTGAGCGAGATCCCCACCCCCGCCCCGATGACGACGACGACGCCGAGGAACGACAGGGCGGCACCGGCGAACTTCATCGGGGTCAGCGTGTCCGAGCCGGCGACGACGGCCAGGACCGCGACCAGCACGGGGGTCGAGGCGATGATCAGCGCGCTGTCGCCGGCCGGGATCGACTGGAGGCCGGTCGTCCACAGGATCTGGTACAGCCCGAAGCCCAGGCCTCCCAGCGCGAGCATCCGGAGGGTGTCCGGGTGCGGCAACCGGATGGCGCCTTCATACCAGCGCAGGATCGCGATGAGCGCGACCGACGCGAGCCCGTACCGGAGCATCGTGAACGCCACCGGCGGGAAGTCGCTGATGGCCTCCTTGACGACGATGAAGTTCGCCGCCCAGATGACCATCACACCGAGGACGGCGGCCTCGGCGAGTCGTCGGTCGGTGGACAGTCTGACGCCCGCCGGTCGGGCGGGCGTCGGGGTCGCGGTGGTCGAGTCGGGATCGATCAGACGCCGCCGAGGTTCAGACGGCGTCGCGATCGAGCTCGAGCAGCTCTTCGTCGTCCTCTTCGGTCAGCTTCAGCCAGACGAACAGCCCGGCGAGCACGGCGAGCGGGATCACGATCAACGCGGCAAGCGTGATGCCGAGGGCGACTGCCACGGTCTTGAGTGCCTTCATGGTCGGTACCTCCGTCAGGCGCTGGTGGTCGTGCTACTGGCTCCGGGGATCGTGACCGGATGTCGGAGCGACGGGCCCCGGGCGACCATCTGCGCGATGTCCTCGCGGGTGAACTCCGCGAGCTGGTGGCCGCTGCCGGCCTGACCCGACAGCAGGAGCCGGACGACGAAGGCGCCGTCCTGCTCGAAGAAGAACACGTCCCGCGGCTTCTGGTCGTCCATGTAGCGACCGAGGACGCGGAACGCTGTCTCGTAATAGCCGGCATCGTGGCTCGGCATCGGATCGGCTCGGCCGCGACGCGCGGCGGCTTCCTCCATAAATCGGGCGATGTCGTCGTCGAGGAACGTCAGCGTCTCCTTGACCTGCGTCCCCATCGACTCCGACCAGGTCCCCGCGCCGGATTGCCCCGACACGACCAGACCCTGGACGATGAAGCCGTCGGGGGCCTCGACCAGGAGGATGTCCTTCATCCCGCGCTGATCGAGGAATGCGCCGATCGAGCGGAAGACCTCCTCGAAGTCCTGCCGTGGGCTGCCCTCGTAGATGCGCATGCGGCGCCATCCTCCAACGGACCGGTGGGCTCAGTCGCGCGGATCGCGCCACCTTGGCGCAGCACCGCCCGCGCGGGCGACCCCCAAGCTCGGCGAGTGTACCCAGCGGCCGTAGCGCGGGCAATATCAGGGACGTTGCGGGATCAGGGACGTTGCGGGATCAGGGACGCTGCGGGCTCGTCTGGTGAGCGCGGCCCCTAGCTCTCGAGCAGGGCTGCGGCCAGCTGCGCGGCAACGCGTGCGTTGTTCACGATCAGCGCGGTGTTCGCGGGCACCGACCGGCCATCGGTGAGCTCGGCGATCCGGGCCAGCAGCCACGGCGTCACTGCAGGACCGACGATCCCCTCCGCCTCGGCGTCCGCGATGGCACGGGCGATCGCGTCTTGGGCCACGTCATCGGGGAGTGCCACCTCCGCCGGCACAGGCACGCACACGAGCGCGCCACTCCCAAGCCCCATCCCAAGATGCGTCGCGACGATGCGGGCGGCTGCATCGATACCGTCCGCGACGGCCGCTGCCTTGATCCCCGAGGAGCGAGCGAAGAAACCCGCGACCTCGTCCTGCCCGAGCGAGATCACCGGCACGCCACGCGTCTCGAGGTATTCGAGCGTGGCTGGAACATCGAGGATCGCCTTCGGACCGGCGCATACCACAGCCATCGGGGTGCGGCCGAGCTCCTCGAGATCCGACGAGATGTCGAGCGACGCCGGGGCACCGCCGGACGCGTCGAGGGCGCCGCGATGGACGCCACCGATGCCGCCGGTCGCAAACACCGTGATCCCGGCAACGGCCGCGGCGATCATCGTGGCCGAGACCGTCGTCGCGGCCCATCCTTCTTCCGCGAGAGCGACGGCAAGACTCGGGCGTGCCGCCTTGCGGACCGAGCCCTTTGGGGCCGTCGCGAGCGCCTCGAGCGCCGCCCGGTCGAGCCCGACGAGCACGCGACCATCGCGCACGGCGACCGTCGCCGGGACGGCTCCCGTCGTTTCACGGACCGCGGCCTCCGACGCCGATGCCACCTCGAGGTTCTGCGGATACGGCAGGCCGTGGCTGATCAGCGTCGATTCGAGCGCGACCACAGGCCGGCCCTCCGCGAGAGCGGCGGCGACCTCAGGCGCGACGACGAGTCGATCGGCGACGGACTGCCCGGCTGACATGTCCGAAGCGTACCGGCGCCGCTAGGCTGTCGCTCATGCCCCGTCGCCAGATGACGCCCGAGGACATCCCCACGATCGTCGTCGTCGAAGAGCTCGACCTCTCGGTCGATGGGCGGACCGCGGTCGTCGTCCGCCGCTCGATCAAGGGCAACCGCTACCTCGGTCACCTCTACGCGATCGACCTTGGATCCGGTCGTGCGATCCCGAGGCCTCGTCAGCTGACGAGCGGCGCGATCCGCGACACGAAGCCGCGCATCTGCCCGGATGGCCGCACGATCGCTTTCGTCCGTACGGACCCGACCGACGATGACTCGGTCGCGGCCATCGGGGTCATGGATCTCGAGCGGCCGCAACGCATCCGGATGGCGCGCCTTGGTGCGCACGGCGCGGTCGGCGAGATCGCCTGGTCGCCCGACGGCCGCAGGCTCGCATTCACGGCCGAGGTCGATCCGCCCCGCTTCATCACCGGCCGGACACGCTCGATCACGCGGCGCGGTCCGGCGAAAGGGGCGGATGCCGACGCGCCGGTCGCGAGGCACATCACCCGCGCCGATTGGCGCTGGGATGAGGAAGGACATCGCGACCGTTGGTCGCACCTGTTCATCCTCGAAACGCCGGCCGGCCAGCCGCGCCAGGTCACCGCTGGGGACTGGGGTGTCGCCGATATCGCGTGGCATCCGGATGGCCATACGATCGCCTTCTCGAGCGACCGAGGCCCCGAACCCGATCGCCACCCGCGGCCGACGATCTGGGCGGTCGATGTCGACGACTCGAAGGCGGAGCCGCGCGAGGTCCTTGCCCCGGGTGGCTGGGCCACGAGTCCGGCCTGGTCGCCTGACGGTGCGTGGATCGCCGCCCAGGGCGTGCTCGACGAGGAGCCACTCGACGATATCAGCCCGGGAGTGATGATCGGACCTGCCAACGGCTCACGGCCGCCTCGGCTCCTCGCCCCGGATCTCGATCGACCCGTCGGGAACTGGCCGGACACGGATCTGACCGGTTGGTTCGTGCACGGCCGCCACGGCCCGTTCTGGGCCGAGGGCCGAAGGATCGTCGCGACGATCTCGGACCGTGGCCGCTCGCATCCGTGGCTGTTCACGATCGACCGTGAGGGCACAGCGGTCGAATGCCGCGCACTCACGTCCACCGAGGGCGTGACGCATTCGATCGCGGTCGGCGCCGAGACCGTCGCCTTCCTCGGCACGGACGGTACGCGCGCGATGGAACTGATGACCGTGAGCGTCGACGACCAGCCCGAGGCAGCGTCTGGCGGAACGGTGCGGACCCGTTCCGCGCTCGGTTCGCGTTGGCAGCGGCCGTTCGAGATGCCCGAGATGCAGGTCGTGCAGGCAGCGGGGGGCGGCGGCCCGGTCGACGTCTGGATCGCTTCCCCCGCCGGCGCGCGCGCCAAGCCCCTCCCCGCGGTCGTCAACGTCCACGGCGGCCCGCTGGGAGCGTGGGGACCGTCCCCGCACATCGAGGTGATCCTCCTCACGGCGGCCGGCTACCGCGTGATCCTGCCGAACATCCGCGGATCTGCGACGTACGGTCGAGACTGGATCCGTCCGCAGCTCGGCGACTGGGGCGGCGTCGATGCGGCCGATGTCCACGCCGCCGTCGACCGCGTGATCGAACTCGGTCTCGTCGACCGCGAACGCCTCGGCGTGATGGGCCTCAGCTATGGCGGGTTCATGACGAACTGGCTGGTCGGCACGACGGACCGCTTCAAGGCCGCGGTCTCCGAGAACGGCGTGACGAACCAGATCGCCAGCTGGGCGAACAGCGACGGGGGTGTCGAGTACGACCGGGCGACGCTGCTTGGTGACCCCTTCACGAAGGAGGGCATCGACAAGCTGTGGCGCCAGTCACCGTTGCGCAACGTGAGCGACGTCCGGACGCCGCTGCTGATGCTGCAGGCCGAGGCCGATCTTCGCTGCCCGGCGGCCGACAACGAGCAGTTCTTCGTGGCGTTGCGCCACCTCGGCCGCACGGTCGAGTACGTCCTCTACCCCGACGAGTACCACGTCTACGCGTCGGCGGGCCGTCCCGACCGTCGCATCGACCGCAACCGCCGGATCATCGACTGGTTCGATCGATATCTGCGCTGATGTCCGCGACGCGCGGCGGGCGTCGGGATCAAGACCCTGACGTTTCGGCCATCGCGGCGTGGCCCCATCCCGGCATCGCGTCGGCTGGACACCGTCGTCATCATCGAGCCATGACGCGGACGCGCCGCCCCCAGCGAGCCCGAGCCATCCCCGCGATCGCGGTAGCGGCGCTCGCCCTCCTCCTCCTCGTGCCGTCATCGGCCCACGCGGCCACCGACTTCCCACGCGGGTACGAGGGCTATCACACCTACGCGGAGATCGCCGCACTCACGAAGTCGGTCGCCGACGCGCATCCCGACATCGCGCAGCGGTTCAGCATCGGCAAGAGCTACCAGGGTCGCGAGCTGTACGCGATGAAGATCTCCGACAACGTCGCGACGGACGAGAACGAGCCTGAGGTCCTGTTCGACGGCGGCCACCATGCCGACGAGCACATGGGCGTCGAGATGGTGCTCAAGATCATGACCTGGCTGGTGAACGGCTACGGCCACGACAGCCGCATCACCAACATCGTCAACGGCCGCGAGATCTGGCTCGTCTTCTCGATGAACCCCGATGGCGCCGAGTACGACATCGCCAACGGCAAGTTCCACTACTGGCGCAAGAACCGCCAGCCGACCCCGGGCTCCGTCTACCGCGGCACTGACCTCAATCGGAACTACGGGTATCGCTGGGGCGGCGGCGGCCGGACGAGCACCAACCCGCAGGCCATCACCTACCGCGGGCCGAGCGCGTTCTCAGCCCCCGAGACGCGGGCGATGCGCGACTTCCTCGCGAGCCGCGTGGTCAACGGCAAGCAACAGATCCGGACCCACATCACATTCCACGAGACGGGCCGCCTCGTGATGTGGCCCTACGGCTATACGTATGCGAACCTCCCGCCGGACATGACGGCACAGGACCAGCTCTCGTTGGTCCACATGGGTCGATACATGGCCGCGACCAACGGCTACAGGCCCGAGCAGGCCAGCGACCTGTACATCACCTCGGGCACGACGCGCGACTACGCCTACGGCGTGTACCGGATCTTCTCGTACACGTTCGAGATGTCGAACCGCGACTACATGGACGACAGCCTCATCGCGTCGGAGACGAACCGCAACAAGAACGCGGTCCTGTACCTCGCCGAGCGGGCATGGTGCCCGTACGCGGTCCTGGGCACCTCGTACGCGACGTGGCGATGCGGCGCGTTCGATGATGATTTCGAGGCAGCCCGCGGTTGGGTCACCAACCCGGACGGGACCGATACCGCGACGAGTGGCGCTTGGCAGCGCGGCAACCCGGATGGGACCGCCTCGAACGGAGCCAAGCAGCTCGGTACCGTGCCGTCCGGGTCGCGCGCGTTGACGACCGGCCTCGGGGCGGGCACCAGCGTGAACTCGAACGATCTCGACGGCCTCTCGACGGTCCGCTCGGTGCCGATCAGCCTGCCGTCGACCAACGGTCAGCAGCTGTTCTTCCGGTACGTGTTCGCACACGGCGCGAACTCGTCATCGGCCGACCAGCTGGTCGTCTCGATCGAGGATAGCGGCGGGACGCGGACGCCGGTCTTCACGAAGACCGGCTCGGCAAGCGACGTCGACGGTGTGTGGCGGAACGTGTACGTGCCACTCCAGGCGTGGAAGGGTCAGACGATCCGGATCGTCATCGAGGCCGTCGACGGCGGCGCGAACAGCACGGTCGAGGCGCAGGTCGACGACGTCCGCGTCACTCGCGGTACCTGATCAGCCCGCGATCTCCCTGGTGGCTCGCCATGGCGGGTCATCGGCGAAATCGATGTAGCGCGTCCTGACGATCTCGATCGGGCCGCCGCCGAGCAGCCCGCCGATGGCACGCGCATGGTGCAGTCGGATCGAGTGGTAATGAGCGGGCGACCGACGCACCGCATCGACATGGCGCGGGTCGCCACCCCAGGCTCGTTCGACGCCCTGATCCTCGAACAGCACGAGGTTGCCCCAGCCCGCTGAAGGGTCGAACGCGTTGTAGTAGGCGACCAGTCCGGGCGTGCTGGGCATATCGGCGATGAGCGCGGCCTCCAGTTCGATGATCGGGGTGTGGTCGACCTGGGACCGCGCCTGGCCGAAGAATCCGACACCGAACAGGTCATCGGTCGCCATGGCGCGGCGCAGGTTCGGCAGCACCATCGTGTGAACGCTACCGGCGGCGTCGGTGACGCGATCCAGCCGATGCGTTGGATGATCGGTCGCGACGCCCAAGCCCTGGACGTGTGTCCGCAGCCGGGCCCACATCCGGCGCAGCACCTCGCCATCCTCGGCAGTCCGGTCCAGCGCAGCGAAGGGACGGTCGGCGACCATCTCGTCGGCCCGGAGCTCGATCAATGACGCGCCGGCTCGTACGGGGGCGGCGGCGACAGCAGCGCCAGCAACGGCGCGATCGACGGGGCATCCGCCATCGACCATGCCTCGGCGAGCAGTCGCTCGGTCCGTTCGGCCCCCACGACCGGCAGCAGCAGCCACCGAGCCTTCGCGGTCAGCTCGTCGTCGTCGAACGGGTCGTC
>Ga0105245_10004049_pt1 | contig 13025 bp, 16 predicted proteins | sample KBSM54metaG_FD_81523 | JGI IMG/M metagenome (GOLD analysis project Ga0105245, IMG submission 81523) | Miscanthus rhizosphere microbial communities from Kellogg Biological Station, Michigan, USA - KBS M5-4 metaG | ecosystem: Host-associated > Plants > Roots > Rhizosphere > Soil | place... | reverse complement strand
GTACGGGGCTGACGGCAACGACAGCTTGACCGGATCGTCCGGCAACGACGAGATCTATGGGAGCCTGGGAGACGATGCCCTGACCGGCGGTGCCGGCGATGATTATCTCGACGGCGGCGATGGCGCCGATACCTTTGCGTATCGCGCTGGCTTCGGCAACGACACGATCAGTGATTTTGCCGCAACCGGGACGCAGCATGACGTGCTGCAAGTCGACAGCAACATCTTCTCGGATTGGGCGCACCTTCTGGGTGCCACCACCCAACAGGGCAGCGATTTGCTGATCACGCTCGATTCTGCCGATACGATCACGCTCAAGAACGTCGCGCTTGCGAACTTCACCTCGGCGGACGCAGTTTTTGTCTGATATCAACGGCGGGAGCCAATAGTTTATCGGCGATATTCCGATTGATCCTGCTACCCTCTCTGCGGGGCTGGCCGGCTCGCTTTAGCTTGCCCTGACGGACAGATCGGCCATTTCCGTCGCCGCGGCGGCCGTGCTCGACCTGGACGCAAGGCTATCCAGGCGCTCACGCACGAGAAGAGCGGCAGGTTTGAACAGCCTTATGCGGCGCTTTGCTATGCCTTCGAGAAGGAGGCGCATCATGATCAGGGCGTCGCGGCCGTTCATATGACCCGGCTGATCGCCTAACGCCGCCTCCGCGCTGGGTGACCTAGGTCGGCAATGGTGCGATTTGGGGTTGCGGTGCGCTCATGGGGCAACGCACGATCGGCCCGTAATCCGGGGGACGCGCATGACGGAGGGGAATAGCGGGATCGATCCGGTCACCATCATCGGGCTCGGCCTGATCCTGCTGCCCGTCCTGACGATGTGGCACGAGATTGGCGGGCACGCTGCGACCTGTGTCGCGCTCGGCGGCAAGCTGGTTGCGATCGGCGCCTTTTATGTCGATTGCGAGAGCGCGAGCCTGGTTTCGAGGCGGCTGGTGGCTTGTGCCGGCGTCACCGTCGATACGGTGCTGGCACTCATCGCCTGGCAGCTGTGGCGTCGCGCGACCGGAGACATGGCGCGGCTGGTGCTTTTCTATGTGATGATCGGGAAGGGCTTTGTCGCCGCGGGCTATTTCCTGTTCTCGGGGTTCAGCGGGGTCGGCGACCTTGGACCGACGCCGGGTGGCGGGTTTATTGGGTTGAGCTATCCATGGGCCTGGCGCGCGGCGTTCGTCGCGATCGGCGGGTTCGTCTATTTCCGGCTGGTCAGTGCGGCGATCCTTGCGTTGAATGCGATGCTCGGCGATACGATCGATACGGCGCCGGCGCGGCGGCGGATCGCGCACCTCTTCTACCTGACGCTTGGCCTCGACGCCGTCCTGGTCGGGCTGCTCAACCCGATCGGCATCTTCATCACGATCATGTCAGCCGCAGCGTCCTCCTTCGGGGGCAATGCCGGTTTTATTTCCATGGGCTATGCGGTGCCGCGGGGAAGCACGGCGCGGTCGTTCACGATTCCCCGGAGCTGGATCATTTTCGTGATCGGGATCATCGTCAGCCTTGGGTTCGCGCTGATATTGGGGCCGACGATCAATTTTTCGCCGGCGCATCCAGCCGGATAGCCATTATCGCCCCGACGCGACGAACTTCGGCAGCGCGGGCGCGCCGTTCGGCGTGGTGCTGTAGTCGATGACGCACAGAAAGCCATCGCGCGGGTGCCTGCCGCAGCCGACGCCGGCATAACGGCTGTCGGACGCAAAGACGAGGCTGCGATGGCCGCGGCCGGGCACGCCATCGTCAATGACCAGCTGGCGAACGACCGCGCCGGGATCGTCATAGCCATAGGAAATGGTCTCGCCGACGAAGACGCCGCCGCCGCGCCGCTTCACCCGCTGGCCGGGGGATTCGCCATTGGCGGAACGATGGCCGGTATTGCCGGTTTCGCCTTGCTCCTCGGCCAGATCGTGCGCCGCGAGTGCAAGCACTTCGCCGAAATCGAGCGGCTGGAGTGGCGCCTGCCGGTCAAGGAAACTGATGGCTTCGTCGACCGCGACAGTGCCTTCGCGGGTCATCACGCCGACCTCGTCTCCGGGAAGATGGAGAACCCGGCCGTCGAACAGATCGCGGTAGCGGCGCAGCTCATCGGCATATTCATGCGGGTGGGTGCGCACATAGTTGATCTCGGTAAGGACACCGTCTTCGAGCGGAGGCGGCGCATCGGCGGCGACGAGCGTCAGCCATGAAATCCCGAGCGCCGCGGCGCAACGACCCAAACCCATCGTCTGACGGCCCCCCCCGGGCCATTGGCGTCGCGTGATTGCGACGTATTTCAACAGCTTATGGATTCTAGGTTATCGCGGGAACAACACAATCGGCTGAAGGGGTGTTAACCATGCCGATGCGCCGGGCAGTGGCGATAACGCGCCGGAAAACGTAGTTTGCTCGCAACCATCCGGGGAGGGCGAAATGCGGCTTACCTATGCGATCAAATATGTCGCCGACATGGACCGGGCGGTGGCTTTCCACCGCGATACGCTCGGACTGGCCCTGAGCTTCCAGTCGCCCTTCTGGAGCGAATTCGCGACGGGTGACACGCAGCTCGCCTTGCATCCGGCCTCTGATGTGAACCCCGCCGGGAGCGTTCAGCTCGGCTTTGGCTGTGACGATCTGGCTGCCCTGTACGAAGCGCGCGAGAGCAACGGGCTGGACTTCACCGTGCCGCCAAAGCGCGAACATGGTGCGCTGCTGGCCCGGTTCCGTGATGGTGACGGGGCCGAATGCAGCATCAGTGAAGAGCGGGGGTAGACGACGCCCCTGTCAGCGGCGCTGGTTGCAGGCCGCAAGCGCCGCGACGAGTTCGTTCGCTTCGGGCATGTCGGCGTTGCCCTCATAGCCTAGCTCGGGAACGCGCAACCAGAAATGCTTCGCCCGCAACAGGTTCTGGGTGAAGGCGGCATCAGTGCCAATCGCCAGCACGCCACGGGTCTTGGTGATGGGGAGCGCTCGAAAATCCACCTTCACGCTCGTCTTCCAGCCATCCCAGGAATAGCTTCCCGCATAGGTCCGCGGCTCGAGCTGCCAGCCTTGGCCGAACACGGCGAGATTGCCCCAGGTTTTGGCATCTTCGGCGAAGCTGAGCACCACAATGTCATCGATCGCGCCGAGCATGTGGCAGCACGTCTCGTTTTCCGGCTGGATCAGCCAGCGGCCGATCTCGACATCAGCGGTGTTGCCCTGCACCTGTTGGGGCGCCTGTTGGGCGCCGAGCAGCATCACAAGAGCTGATACCGCTGTTCCGGTCATGCCATCTTCTCCCCGACTGCCTTTGCGCGGCTGTCCGGGACTATGCCGATCTGATGCGGCAACGAAAAGGCCGCCCGGATCGCTCCGGACGGCCTTTTTCAGCTTGCGTGGTCGAACGCTCAGCCTTCGCTGGGCTCTTCCGCGGCTTCGGCCGGTGCGGCGCTGACTTCAGCGGTCGCGCCTGGCTCTGCGTTCGGATCATAATCCTCGACAAAGCCCGCTTCGTCCTTCTCGAACATCGCGGTCATCACGTCGACGCCCTTTGCCTGCATCTCGGCCTCTTCAGGCGAACGCGCGACATTGACCTTGATCGTCACCGACACCTCAGGGTGCAGCGCGACCTTGACCTCGTACACGCCGATCGCCTTGATCGGCTTGTTGAGCACGATCGCCGACTTGGAGACCTTATGGCCTTCCGTCTCGAGCGCCTCGAGCAGATCGCGGACCGCGACCGAGCCGTAAAGCTGGCCGGTGTTCGACGACTGGCGGATCAGCGTCAGCGTGATGCCGTCGATCGTCTTGGCTTCGACCTCGGCCTCGCTGCGGCGTGCCGCATTGTCGGCCACGATCTTCTCGCGGTTCTTCTCGAAAACCTTGCGATTGGCTTCGTTCGAGCGAAGCGCCTTCTTGTTCGGGAGAAGGAAGTTGCGGGCGAACCCGTCCTTGACCTTCACCACGTCGCCGATCTGCCCAAGCTTCTCGACGCGTTCCAGCAGGATCACATCCATGCGACCGCTCCTTACTTAACGATATAGGGCAGGAGCCCCAGATGACGGGCGCGCTTGATCGCCTGGGCGAGCTCGCGCTGCTTCTTGCCGCTCACCGAGGTGATGCGGCTCGGGACGATCTTGCCACGCTCGGACACGAAGCCCTGGAGCAGACGAACGTCCTTGTAATCGATCCGAGGAGCGTCTTTCGCGGAGAAGGGGCAGCTCTTGCGGCGGCGGAAAAATGGGCGTGCCATGGTCTATATGCTCCTTATTCGCCGTCGAAGTCGCGACGGGGGCGGTCGCCCCGATCACCACGGTCCGGACGGTCGCCACGGCCTTCGCGGTCGCTGCGGCGCTCGCGATCACGATCGCTCTTGCGCATCATCACTGACGGACCCTCTTCGAGGCCGTCGACCTTGACGGTCATGTAGCGGATGATGTCTTCGTTGATCTGGGTCTGGCGCTCGAGCTCGGCGACGACACCGGCGGGGGCGTCGATTTCGAGCATGACGTAATGCGCCTTGCGGTTCTTCGCGATCTTGTAGGCGAGGCTGCGCAGGCCCCAATTCTCGGTCTTGACGACCTTGCCCTTATTGTCTTCGATGATCTTGGTGGCGGTTTCCGCCAGCGTGTCCACCTGCGCCTGTGCCAAATCCTGGCGCGCAAGGAACACATGCTCGTACAGAGCCATGCTGCTTTCTCTTCTCTTGGCCGATCGCTGACGTGCGCACCATGCGCGACGCCCCTCCGGCTATCGTCTCGTCAATGCAAACCGGGGCGAAAAGCGTGCGCTCTCCACCCCGATGGGGGTCCCTTAGCGGAAATCGGGGGAAAGGCAAGGGTGCGCAGCGATTCCCGTCATGCCGGACTTGTTCCGGCATCCATCGTTCCGCACGCGCTTCAGATGTTGCGTGTGCGGGACGATGGACCCCGGGACAAGCCCGGGGTGACGGTGGATGGGTTGTGCCTCAAGCGCCTCTCCCGCGGGGCGGCTTCGACGTGCGGCGTGCGCGCAGAAACGGCGGGGCATTGCCGCCTCGCCGTCCTGGAATTCCGGCTGATCGCTGGGTGGTTTACCGGATGGCGCCGGCGATGATGCCGGCGATCACGCCGCTGGTGATGCCGACCAGCACCGCATCATTGCCCGAGCGGACATAATGATAGCCACGCGGCGGAGTCCGCAGGCGATAGACGCGATAGTTGTTGATCACGCGGTAGTCGCGCGCCCGGCGATAATCGAAGCGCTCGCCGCGGCGCCAGTCGTTGCGGTAATGCCGGCCATCGTTGCGGATCACGGTGCGGTCGACGACCACGGTGCGGCCCGGCTGATGACGGACGACCGTCTCGTGGCGCTGATGGGGATAGCGATCCCCATAGCTCTGGGCCGACGCCTCGCTGGCGACCATCGGGCTTGCGATCATCGACGCGGCGATCGCGCTCAGGATGAACTTCTTCATGATAACACTCCTCGGTTCGGCGTCCGGACCCAGATAGGAGGCGGTTGTCGCAGGCCCGTCCCAAAGGTGCGTCAAAATGGTCGCCATTTGTCGCGGCTTGCCTAAGTTCGTTCAGCTTTCTAGGCCGCCTGCCTGATTTTTGAGGAAAGCCATCATGCGCGCATTCATCTTTCCCGGGCAGGGTAGCCAGGCAGTCGGCATGGGCAGGGCCCTGGCCGAGGCGAGCCCTGTCGCCCGTGCCGTGTTCGAGGAAGTCGACGAGGCGCTCGGCCAGCATCTCTTCAAGCTGATGTGCGAGGGCCCAGAGGACCAGCTTACCCTGACCGAGAACGCCCAGCCCGCGATTATGGCCAATGCGATCGCGACGTTGCGGGTGCTCGAGAAAGAGGGCGGGATTCGCCTGGCGGACAAAGCCGATTATGTCGCCGGCCATTCGCTGGGCGAATATAGCGCCTTGTGTGCGGCGGGGGCGCTCGATCTCGCGACCACGGCGCTTCTGCTCAAGCATCGCGGGCTGGCGATGCAGGCGGCGGTGCCGGTTGGCGAGGGGGCGATGGCGGTTTTGCTGGGGGTCGATGTCGAAAAGGCGCGGGTGATCGCCAATGCGGCGGCCGAGGGGGCGGTGTGCACCGTCGCCAATGACAATGATCCGTCGCAGGTCGTGATCTCTGGCGCGCGCGAAGCGATCGAGCGGGCGGTTGCGATCGCCAAGGAATATGGTGCCAAGCGCGCGATGCTCTTGCCCGTCTCTGCGCCGTTCCATTGCCCGTTGATGCAGCCTGCCGCGGGCGCGATGGAAAAGGCGCTGGCCGAGGCGCGGATCGATGCGCCGCTGGTGCCGGTGTTCGCCAATGTCACCGCACAGCCGGTCGGCGATCCGGATACGATCCGCCGATTGCTGGTGGAGCAGGTGACGGGAATGGTACGCTGGCGCGAATCGGTGCTGGTGATGGCCGAGACCGGGGTGGAGCGGTTCGTCGAGTTCGGCGGCAAGGTGCTGGCGCCTATGGTTCGGCGGATCGCGGCCGATGTGGATGCGGTGAGCGTGATCACGATGGACGATATCGAGGCGTTGGCGAAGAGCCTGTAATCACGCTCAGCTTCTGTGGGGGAGGAAGAGGTTTTCACGCGAAGACGCGAAGGCGCGAAGATTTTTGGGAGGTGTTGCGCGCATCAAATTCTCTTCGCGTCTTCGCGTCTTCGCGTGAATCCATTCTAAGGCTTGGGGGGAAGGTGAGCGTGGATCTGGAGGTGATTGCAGCTGACGTCGTCGACCAGGCGCTGCGCCTGCATCGCCACCTCGGGCCCGGATTGCTGGAAAGCGTCTACGAAACGATTTTAGCCGGAAAACTCGCAAAGCTTGGCTATGAGGTACGTCGTCAGCAAGCGATCGATATTCAGTATGAGGATCTTCAGTTCGATGCCGCGTTCAGGATCGACCTGATCGTCGATGGGCAACTTCTCGTGGAAATCAAATCGGTCGAGCGCCTGAATGCGGTTCACGCCAAGCAACTACTCACGTATCTCAGGCCCACGAATCAACCTCTTGGGCTACTCATCAATTTTGGTGGGGCCACGCTCAAGGAAGGGCTGCAGCGGGTCGTCAATGGCCATACATCCTTCGCGTCTTCGCGGCTTCGCGTGAACCAAAATCTAGGGAAAGAATGATGTTCGATCTGACAGGCATGACCGCGCTGGTGACCGGCGCTTCCGGAGGGCTCGGCTCGGCGATTGCCGAGGCGCTGGCGGGGCAAGGGGCCCGGCTTGCGGTTTCGGGGTCTAATGTGGCCAAGCTGGAGGCGTTCAAGGCAGGCCTGGGTGGTGATCATGTCGCGCTGCCTTGCGATCTGTCCGATCCGGGCGCGGTCGATGCGCTGGTGCCGCAGGCGGTCGAGGCGCTCGGCAAGCTTGATATCCTCGTCAACAATGCAGGCGTCACCCGCGACAACCTCGTCATGCGGATGAAGGACGAGGAATGGGATATGGTGATCCGGGTGAACCTGGAAGCCGCCTTCCGCCTCGCCCGTGCCGCCGCGCGGCCGATGATGAAGGCTCGGTTCGGGCGAATCATCTCGGTGACGTCGGTTGTCGGTACAACCGGCAATCCGGGGCAGGCGAACTATGCCGCCTCCAAGGCCGGGCTGGTCGGCATGTCCAAGGCGCTGGCGCAGGAGCTCGCCTCGCGGGGCATCACCGTCAATTGCGTTGCGCCGGGCTTCATCGCCTCGCCGATGACGGAGGTGCTGCCAGATGCGCAAAAGGAAGCGCTCAACGCGCGCATCCCGGCGGGGAAGATGGGCGAGGGTGCCGATATCGGTGCGGCGGTGGTCTATCTCGCCAGCAAGGAGGCAGGTTATGTCACCGGCCAGACCTTGCATGTGAATGGCGGGATGGCGATGATCTGAACATGCCCCCCTTGCAAGGGCCACAGACGCGTTCTACGTGCGTTCAGGAATTCAAAACCCCCAGCGATAGAGGGACGATACAATGAGCGAGACCGCAGACCGGGTGAAGAAGATTGTCGTCGAGCATCTCGGCGTCGAGGCCGACAAGGTGACCGAAGACGCGAGCTTCATCGACGATCTGGGCGCGGACAGCCTCGACATCGTCGAGCTGGTGATGGCGTTCGAGGAGGAATTCGAGGTCGAGATCCCCGATGACGCCGCCGAGAAGATCACGACCGTCAAGGACGCGATCACCTTTATCGACGAGCATAAGAGCTGACCATTGGCCACGGCGCACACCGCGCCAGACCAAGCCCGCAAGCGGGCCGGCACTGACGATCGGCTCCCCGTCCCCGGGCAACCATGTGGGTCGGGGAGCCGTTTTTCATTTTGAAGAACAGAAGAAACTGAAGAACGGAGATGGCCATGCGCCGTGTTGTCGTAACCGGGCTGGGGCTCGTAACGCCGCTGGGCGCCGATGTCGAAACCGCCTGGGCCAACATCATTGCCGCCAAATCGGGCGCGGGGACGATCACGCGCTTCGACGCGACCGATTATGCCTGCCGCATCGCCTGCGAGGTGAAGCCGCCCGAGCATGAATATGGCTTCGACCCCGGCAAGCGCGTCGACCACAAGGTGCAGCGCCAGGTCGATCCGTTCATCATCTATGGCATCGATGCCGCCGGCCAGGCGCTCGAGGATGCGGGCCTGACCGAGATGACCGAGGCTGAGCGCTTCCGGACCGGCTGTTCGATCGGCGCGGGTATTGGTGGCCTGCCGGGTATCGCGAGCGAATCGATCGTGCTCCATGAAAAGGGACCACGCCGGGTTTCACCGCATTTCGTCCATGGCCGCCTGATCAACCTGATCACCGGCCAGGTTCAGATCAAATATGGCCTGATGGGGCCGAACCACGCGGTCGTCACCGCCTGCTCGACCGGCGCGCATTCGATCGGCGACGCGGCGCGGATGATCGCGATGGACGATGCCGATGTCATGCTCGCGGGCGGTGCCGAGGGTGCGATCTGCCCGCTGGGCATCGCCGGGTTCGCCCAGGCGCGCGCGCTGTCGACCGGTTTCAACGATATGCCCGAAAAGGGCAGCCGGCCTTACGACAAGGACCGTGACGGCTTCGTGATGGGCGAGGGTGCCGGTGTCGTCGTGCTCGAGGAATATGAACGGGCCAAGGCGCGCGGCGCGAAAATCTATGCCGAGGTGATCGGTTATGGCCTGTCGGGCGACGCCTATCATGTGACGGCGCCGCATCCAGAAGGCTCGGGCGCGTTCCGGTCCATGGAAATGGCAATGAAAAAGTCAGGCCTCGCACTCTCCGACATCGACTATATCAACGCGCACGGCACTTCGACGCCGCTCGGCGACGAGCTCGAGCTGAATGCGGTGCGCCGGCTGTTCGGCAACAATATCGGCACGCTGTCGATGAGCTCGACCAAATCGGCGATCGGACATCTGCTCGGTGGCGCCGGCGCGGTGGAGAGCATCTTCTGCATCCTCGCGTTGCGTGATCAGATCGTGCCGCCAACGCTCAATCTCGATAATCCGAGCGAGAATTGCGCGGGCGTCGATCTGGTGCCGCATGTCGCCAAGAAGCGGCAGGTCAAGGCGGTGCTGAACAACAGCTTCGGCTTTGGCGGAACCAATGCCAGCCTCGTGATGCGGGCGATCTAGCAAAAGTGCGCAAGCTCGGCTGCTTCGCCCTGCTGCTGGTGCTGGCGGCGATCGCGCTGGGGTTCGTCGGACTGCAATATTGGGCGGGGAAGGGGCCGCTTGCGCATAATTTCACGATCGAGATCGCGCCCGGTACTAGTCTGGCCAGCGCCTCGACTCAGCTTGAAAAGGCCGGGGCGATCAGGTCGGCGCAGCAATTCCGGCTATTTGCCAAAGTCCTGGGCTCCGACGCGCCGATCAAGGCGGGCGAATACCGGCTTCCGGCGCATATCCCGCAATCGGATATTCTAAAGGTCCTGCAGGGCAGCAAGACGCTGCAGCGCTTCGTCACCATCCCCGAGGGCTGGCCTTCCGTGATGGTCAAGGAAGCGCTCGACAAGACGCCGGGGCTGACGGGAACAGTGGAGGTGCCGGTCGAGGGCAGCATCCTGCCTGACAGTTACAGCTTCCAGCGCGGTAACACCAAGCAGTTCATCGTCGATCGCATGCAGCGTGCGATGGTGCAATATCTCGCCAACGCCTGGGACAAGCGTAAACCCGGCCTGGCGGTGACTACGCCGCGCCAGGCGCTGATCCTCGCCTCGATCGTCGAAAAGGAAACCGGCAAGCCGAGCGAGCGGCGGATGGTCGCGGCGGTTTATTCCAACCGGCTGAAGCGCGGCATGATGCTTCAGGCTGATCCGACGATCATCTATCCGATCACCAGGGGCAAGCCGCTCGGGCGGCGTATCCTCGCCTCAGAGGTGCATGCGGTGAACGCGTATAACACCTATGCCATGGCAGGGCTGCCGGCTGGGCCGATCTGCAATCCGGGTCGTGCCTCGATCGACGCGGTGCTTGATCCGGCGCAATCCAACGCGCTGTATTTCGTGGCGGACGGCACCGGCGGGCATGTGTTTGCCGACACGCTTGAGCAGCACAATGTGAACGTGCAGAAATGGTATGCGATCAGGCGGTCTCGCGGGCAGATGTGATTCTTAAGCCTCTCCCCTGAAGGGGAGGGGCTTTTTTAACGCCGCAACCCTGCCGCAGCCCGCGCCTTGGCCTCGACCTCAGCCATCGTCCCGCCAGTCACCCAGCTTCCGCCGACGCATAGTACAGGGCCGAACGCCAGCCAGTCGGGCGCGCTTGCTTCGGTAATTCCGCCGGTCGGGCAGAACTGGCACTGGTAGAAGGGCGCGGCGAGCGCCTTCAGCGCCTTTAGCCCGCCAGAGGTTTCGGCCGGGAAGAATTTGAAATGTTCAAGGCCGAGATCGAGGCCGCGCATGATGTCGCCGGCGGTCACGACGCCGGGGAGGAAGGGAACGCCGCTCGCGATGATCGGTCCGGCCAGCCGGTCGCTCAGGCCCGGCGAGACGATGAATTCGGCGCCGGCGTCCATCACCTGCTCGAACTGCTCGGTCGAAACGACCGTACCGGCGCCGACGATCGCACCCGGCACCTGCTTCATCTCGCGGATCGCGTCGAGTGCGCAGGGCGTGCGCATCGTCACTTCGAGCACCTTCAGGCCGCCGGCGACCAGAGCCTCGGCCAGCGGCCGGGCAGTCGAAGCATCGTCGATCACGAGTACCGGGATGACGGCGCTGGTCCGCATGATCGCTTCGATACCGCTCATCTGGTGTGCTCCTGGGCATAGGCAGCCGCAGCGCCGAACAGGCCGGGCTGGGGATGGGTGATGAGCTTCACCGGTATCGCTTCCATCATCGTCCGGAAACGCCCTTTCGCCGCGAATCGCTCGGAAAAGCCTGAACGCAACAAATGGTCCTTGAGCCTGAGGCCGAGACCGCCAGCGATGATGACGCCCTTTGCGCCCTGCGCCAGCGCGAGATCGCCCGCGACCGCGCCGAGGCTGAGGCAGAAACGATCGAGCGCGGCGAGCGCCAGGCTGTCATTGCCTTCGAGCGCCATCAGCCATATCGACTTGTCGTCGAGCCGTTGCACCGCGCGGCCTTCGATTTCAGCCAGCATCTCGTAGATCGCGACGATGGCCGGACCGGCGACGATCCGCTCGGTCGAGACGCGGTTGTAGGTCTTGCGCAGCCGGTTGAGCAACATATCCTCGATCGCGTCGAGCGGCGCGAAATCGACATGGCCGCCCTCGGTCTCGATGACATGATAGCTATCGGGCGTGCACATTATCTGCGCCACGCCGAGCCCGGTGCCGGGGCCGCACACCGTCAGCATGCTGTTCTTTACGAACGGCGTGTCGGGGCCGCAGAGATGGAGGAAATAATCGTCGGGCAGCTGTGCCGCGGCATGGCCGATCGCGCCGAAATCATTGACCAGGACGAACTCATCGACCTCGAGCCGTTCCTTGATCAGGGCCGGGCGGATGATCCACGGATTGTTGGTCAGCTTGATCACCTCGCCGCCGATCGGCGACGCGACAGCGATCGCGGCGGCGCGTGGCAAAGGACGATCGAGCGAAGCAGCGAAGGCCTGCCATGCGGTCTGCAGGCTGGCGTGATCGGCTGTCTTCTGCATCGAGGTTTCGCCGAGGGAAATGACTCGTCCGCCCGCGATCTCGGCAATGGCGAAACGCGCATGAGTTCCGCCGATATCGACGGCAACGACTTCCATGCTCACCATCCCATCGCAGACAGCACCGCCGAGGCGCCTTTTTCCGCCTCGTTCGCATTCGCGCGGAACAGACCGAACATCTCGCGACCCATGCCCGAAGCGGCAGGCGGTGCCTCCGCAAAGGGGCGGGCCTCCCATTCCGCCTGATCGATCAGGGCAACGAGCTCGCCGCTGTCGGCCGACATGCGGATGACGTCGCCATCGCGCAGCCTGGCGAGAGGACCATTGCCAAGCGCTTCGGGCGAGCAATGGATAGCGCATGGCACCTTCCCACTCGCGCCTGACATGCGGCCGTCCGTGACGAGCGCGACACGGTAGCCGCGATTCTGCAGCACGCCGAGTGGCGGGGTCAGTTTGTGCAGTTCGGGCATGCCATTGGCGCGGGGGCCCTGGAAGCGCATCACGACGACAACGTCGCGGTCAAGCTCGCCGGCCTTGAAGGCGGTCTGCACGGCAGCCTGATCGGAGAAGACGCGGCACGGCGCTTCGATCGTCCAGCGGTCACGGTCCACGGCGCTCACCTTGATGCAGGCCCGGCCGAGATTGCCGGTGAGGATGCGGAATCCGCCCTCCGCCGCGAAAGGCGCTGACGGCGCACGCAAAATACTATCGTCGCCACTGGCACCCGGATCCCCCCATATCAGCCCATCGCCCTCGACCGAGGGGCGTTTGGCATACGTTGTCATGTCATTCCCGGCGACAGTCTTCAAGTCCCGATGAAGGAGCCCTGCATCAAGAAGCTCACGAATCACATATGCCATGCCGCCCGCATCCTCGAATGCGTTCACATCGGCGGCGCCGTTGGGATAGACGCGCGCGATCAGCGGCACGGCTCTGGAAAGGCGGTCGAAATCCTCCCAGTCGATCACCACGCCGGCCGCGGCGGCAATCGC
>Ga0105245_10004047_pt1 | contig 13032 bp, 14 predicted proteins | sample KBSM54metaG_FD_81523 | JGI IMG/M metagenome (GOLD analysis project Ga0105245, IMG submission 81523) | Miscanthus rhizosphere microbial communities from Kellogg Biological Station, Michigan, USA - KBS M5-4 metaG | ecosystem: Host-associated > Plants > Roots > Rhizosphere > Soil | place... | reverse complement strand
TTGCAACCAAGCGTGTTTTGAACATCCACCCCTCCCGCTTCACGCTTAATCGAGCGCGATCTTGACGTCGAGTGATAAGGACCGTACGTCGGACGTGTCGAGCTCGATCGATTGCTCCTCGCTCTTCACGACTCCTTCGTCTCCTTCAAAGGATACCGTAACTCGAACGTTCTTCGTGCGTGAGGCGGCAGCGGCGGGGATCTGCATGGCGAGCGCGCGGTGGACGTCGCGCTTCGGTTTCGGCGTGGGAATGGTGACGTCGGCGCCCGTCATCTCCTTGCGCGGCTTCGCCGCGGGAGGCTGCGTCGTCGTGGCGCGTTTTCGCAGCGCCTCGAGCTCCGCCATGATGTCGACCGACGAGCGGACCTTGACGTGTTTCGTCTCGGGCGCCTTCGCGGGCTTCTCCGCTTCGTCGAAAACGATCTCCGGTTCGGGCGCGGGCGGCGGCGGCTCGACGGGTGGCGGTGGCGGAGGTTCCGGCGCGCTCTTCGCGATCGATGCCGGCGGAATGTATTGCGTCGACGCGGGCGGCTCGTCGACCGGCGCGTCGGCGAGGATGCGCGTGTCGACGTCGGCGGTCTTCGCCAGCGAGTCGGCGATGATGTCGGCGTCGGTCAGCTCGTCGACCTGCGGAGGCGCGACGATTTCGGTCGCCGGTTCCGTGATCGTCGCGGTTGCCGCGGCCTGCTTCGATGCAGGCGACGGCGTGACGACCGCGGATCCCATCGCCGGAATTGGCTCCGTGCGCGCGTTGCGTGACGCTGCGGATGGCTCTTGCTGCTGGACGCGGAACTGCGCGGTGCGCGACGGCGCCTTCACCGGCTCTTCGCCGGTCATTCTGCGTCGCAACGTCCGCAGCGTCAGTTTGGAGATCGTCTTCAGCGTTTCGAAAACGCCCTGGCCGCTCGCGGCGATCGACTCGACGTGCTCGAATCGCCGTTCGGGATCGAGCACGTTGAGCATCTCTTCGATCGTCGCGATCACGGGAAGATCGCGCTTGTTGAGTTGGATGACGAGCGGGATTTCGTCGAGGTCGAGTCCGATTTCGCCGAGGTTGTCGCGGAGATTTTTGAAGGACTCGGCGTTGGCGTCGAGCATCGGGCGCTGCGAGTCGGCGACGAACACGATGCCGTCGACGCCTTTGAGCACGAGTTTGCGCGTCGTGTTGTAGAAGACCTGGCCGGGAACGGTGTAGAGCTGGAGGCGCGTCTTGAATCCGCCGATCACGCCGACGTCGATTGGAAGAAGATCGAAGAAGAGCGTGCGATCCGTCTCGGTCTCGAGGCTCACCATCTCGCCGCGCGACTGCGGCGAAGTCTTCGTGTAGATGTGATGGAGATTCGTAGTCTTACCGCACAGCCCAGGACCGTAATAAACGATCTTGGCAGCCATCTGCATCGTGGCGTAATTGAAGAAAACCATTCTTCGATGGCTCCGCGCGCGCCCCTCTTTGAAAGGGGTTCGATGGTAGCACTCGTCATTTCAGGGGAGCAAGGATGGCACGGCGGATTTCGTCTGCGAGGAGGCGATAGATCTCCGCGGCGCGTTCATCGCCGGCGAGCGCGAGGAGATGCCGTTCGATGACTTCGTCGTCTCCGCGCGCGGCCGGACCGGTGAATCGCCGCGCGTCGTCGTGCGCGCGCCAGTTGTCGATCGCCGACCGCGCCAGCGCCGCGAGATCGTCGCGCGCGTTCTCGATGCCGATGTTGCGCTGCGCGATGTCGAGCAGCGCGGCGATGTAGTTCGATCCGAACACGGCCGCGGCGTGATAGCGCGCTTTCTCGTCCTTGCTCACGATCGCGAAGCGCGCGCCGATGTTCGAGGCGATCGACTCCGCGACGTCGCGACGGTTGCCTTCGAAGACGAGGAGGGCGTCGTCGAGATCGGACGGCTCGCCGACCGGCGCGAGCGCTTTCAAAGGATGGAGCGAGAATCCGTCGCGCACGCTCGCCTTCGCGCCGCTGGCGTGAAAGATGATGGGATTCTTGTGGAGGACAGGCGCCTCGCCTGTCCGGACAGGCGAGGGCGCCTGTCCTCCACTGATCAGCGCTGCGACTTCGTCGATGGCGCGATCGCTCACTGCGATCAGCAGCAGATCGGCGTGCAACGCATCGAGCGTCTTCCGCGGCGCCGCGAGCAGCTCAGGCAGCTTGCTTTTCGATTCCGCACGGAGCCAGACGCCATCGATCGGCCATCCGATCCGCCGCCACGCTGAGCCGTAAGCCCACGCGGCGCGGCCGCCGCCGAGGATGCCGAGTGAGTACACTGTTGTCATGCGGAGTCTCGCCATTCTCGCATTCCTCGGAATCGCCGCGTCTTCATTCGCGGCTGCGCCGAGCACCTGCGGCGCGCGCGACGACTACGGCAAAGCGCTCTGCGCGTATCAGCGGCGCAACTTCTCCGAAGCGGAGGCGGGCTTTCGCGCGATCATCGAAAAAGACGAGCCGGACGTCACGACGATCCGCTCCGTCTACTTTCTGGCGCGCACGCAAATGAAGCTCGGACGGTTCGAAGAGGCGGAGACTCTTTTCATTCGAATCTATTCGATGTCGAAAGCGTTTTACGACGAGTGGGAATGCGATTTTCTTTTGGGTGAGTGCCGGCGGGCGAGAGGGAAGACGTAATTGGCGCAGACCAACTTCGAACTGAAACGGAAGCTGCTTCAACTCGAAGCGCTGTACGACGTCGGGCGGGCGCTCAACACGCTGCGGCCGGAATCGGAGCTTCTCGAAGAAGTGATGCACCGCGCCGTCGGCGTGCTCGACGCGACGCAAGGCTTCACGTTCTCGCTCGACGACAAGCTCAACGTTCAGAACCTCTACACGTTCGACATCGACGTCACCGGCGAGCAGCTCCTCGCCGAGCCGCCGGTGCGGCAGGTGATCGCGTCGCGTGAGCCGATCTCGGTGACCGGCCGCGATCTCTTGATCGCGCCGATGGTGGCGGGCGACGTGATCGTCGGCATCATCGGCATCGGCGGCAAGGAAGAGCGCGGCGCGAAGAGCGGCAGCTTCGTCGACGACGATCTGCGATTCCTCTCCTCGCTCGCGGCGATCGGCGCGGCGGCGATCGACAACACGCGCCGCTTCCACCGTCTCGATCTGATGCGCGAGACGCTCGAAGACGAGAACCGCTCGCTGCGTCAACGGATGCTGCGCGAGTACTCCGACCGGTTGATGGTCGGCGACTCGGCGAAGATGCAGCGCGTGATCGATCTCGTCGCGCGCGTCGCCGACTCGCAGGCGAGCGTGCTCATTCGCGGCGAGTCGGGCACGGGCAAAGAGATGGTGGCGCGTCTCATTCACGGCAACTCGAAGCGCAAAGACGGACCGTTCGTCGCCATCAACTGCGCGGCGCTGCCGGAGACGCTTCTGGAATCCGAGCTGTTCGGCATCGAGCGCGGCGTCGCCACGGGCGTCGAAGCGCGTCCTGGAAAATTCGAGCTCGCCAAGGGCGGAACGATTTTTCTCGACGAAGTCGGCGACATTCCGCTCGCGCTGCAGGCGAAGTTGCTGCGCGTGCTGCAGGAGCGTGAGATCGAGAAGCTCGGCGGACGCCGTCGCATCCCGATCGACGTGCGCATTCTCTCCGCGACGCATCGCTCGCTCGAAGAGATGATCGAGTCCGGAGAGTTTCGCCAGGATCTCTACTATCGATTGAAAGTCGTCGAGATCACGCTCCCGCCGCTGCGCGAGCGCAAGGACGACATCCCAAAGCTCGTCCGCTTCTTCCTCGACAAATACGGCAAGCGCGAAGGCTTGAACGACATGCGCATCACACAGGAAGCGCTGCAGAAGTTGATGCGCTATTCGTTCCCCGGCAACGTGCGCGAGCTGGAGAATCTGATCGAGGGCGCGCTCGCGCTGACCGTCGATCCGGTGATCGATCCCGGCGACCTGCTGCTGCCGGACATGCCGGCGTCACAGGAAGTCGCGCTCAGCGGCGACGATCTGCCGTCGCTCGATGAGTGGGAAGCGCGCTACATCGCGCGCGTTCTCGCGTATACGAAGGGCAATATGTCCGAAGCGGCCAAGATTCTTGGCGTGAACCGCAAGACGCTCTATCGACGCCGGCCCACCGAGTCCCAAAAGGCAACAAGTGATGACAAATGGGACATCCATTGATAAACTCAACAAAACAGGATACCTACAACCTACAACCTGAATCCTAGACCCTAACTGTCCCACAATGGGACACAGGATGTTACGGAGCGCGAGCGAGGCCAAACGCAATAAGTCATTCAGAATGAGCAGCTTGGGACAGAATTCGCGACACCTGGCAGCGTGGCAGTCGCGTTGCTCTTGGGGAGCCCCGACGGATGGAGGGGACACCCATGAACAACATCGCACAAACCCGCACCAACACCACCAGCAAGCTCGACGCTCTCTTCTCGGCGCAGGTGTTTGTCCCCACGATGCTCGGCATGAACACGCTTGCGCTCGTGGCGCTGCAGCAGGCCGGCCAGATCCCGGACTGGATCAAGACGGCCGCCGCGCTCTTCCTCGCTTTTTGACGAACGCGCCGAGGGTTTCTCACTGATGACGCAAACGGCGGACAGGCAACTGGAGCTGACGCTTCCTATGGTTGCCGACATCGAGATCGCTGCCGCGCGAGCGGCCGGCAATCTCGCGCGCGAGCTCGGGATGAGTCCTGAGAAAATCGACGAGATGACTCACGCCATCATCGAAGCCTGCATCAATGCGCGCGAACACTCCGGTTGCGCCGATAACCGCATGTATCTAAGATTCGTCGGCTCGTCGCTCGCCGATGGAACTCCGCGGATCGACGTCTGGATCACTGATCACGGAAAAGGCTTCGATCTGGGGGAAGCGCGTCTGCGCCGTCAACAGCAGCTCGGCACCACGCACAAACGCGGGTGGGGACTGCAGATCATCGAGGCTCACATGGACGAAGTCGAAATCTCTTCGAGCGTGCAGGGCACGACGATTCACATGGTCAAATACGACGAGAAGAAATCACGACTGAGGAATTGCGAGTCGCGGTCGACCGCCGCCCCGCGGGCGCGGTCCTCTACACGAAGGGCTACATCAACAACGTCGGCGGCGAAGAGATCGCCAATCGCGCGTACGAGCTGATGGACGACGGCGTCCGCACGCTCCTGCTCAACCTGCGCGATACGAAGATCGTCAACTCCATCGGCATCTCCATCCTCATCGAGATCATCGAGAAGATGATGGACAAAGGCGGCAAGATCGCCTTCTGCAACCTCACGCCCGTCATCCACAAGACGTTTCAGATCATGGGACTGGCGAACTACGCCTCGATCTACAACGACGAAGCGGAGGCCGCCACCACCCTCGGGCTTTGATCCATGATTCAGTGGAAGACAGGCGCCCACGCCTGTCCGGACAGGCGAGGCGCCTGTCCTCCACCGGAAGACGCATAGTAAGCTCCCACCTCTCATGCCGCTCTCCGATTTCCTGCGCGATCTTCGCCAAATCGAGTCCGCGGCTTCAGCGCAGCACGGCACGCTGATCCTCGACGCATTCTCGCGTCACACCCCGTTCAACAGCGGCGCCGTCTACTTCCGCGATCGCGATGCGCTTCGCCTTGCCGCGAAATCGAATTGCGACGCATCGGATGTTTTCGACGGTGCTCAGTGGCGCGGCATCGTCGTTCCGCTCCGCGCCCATCGTGACGACATCGGCGTCGTCGCTCTTCGGTCCGAAATCGAGCCGTGCGAGAACGATCTCGAGCTCGTGCGCACCGCCGAGTCGTTTCTCGGCACCGTCATCGCGAATCACCGCTTGATGCAGGAGACGCGCGAAGGCGATTTTCAGCTGAAGTATCGATTGTGGGAGCTCGAGTCGCTGTACGACATCGGACTCTCCATCGCCTCGACGCTGAACATCGACGAGCTCGCGGACGAGATCCTCTTCCGCATGATCTCGCTCACGAACGCGCGCCGCGCCGCGCTCTATCTGCGCGAAGAGAATCGCTTCCGGCTCTATCGCTCGTTCGACGATCTCGAAGTGAGCGACGCGATGCTCGACCGCGTTCTCAGGGAAGGGAATCCGATCACCAGCGAGGGAACGCTCGTCGCCGTTCCGATCAAAGGGAACAACGCGATCATCGGCGTCCTCGCCGCCGCCGAGCGCGAAGCACGTGACGGCGGCCTCGGCGAATTCGAAGAGAATGAATTGCGGCTGCTTTCGCTGTTCGCGTCGCAGGTCGCGATCGCGCTCGAGAACTCGCGGCTGCACCGCGAGGCGCTCGAGAAACAAGCGATGGAGCGCGAGCTCGAACTGGCCGCGACGATCCAGCGCGACATTCTTCCGAAAGCGATTCCGGAGATGCCGGGATTGCAGATCGCGGCGCTCTCGCGTCCCGCGAAGCAGGTCGGAGGCGACTACCATGCGTTCTTCGAGCGCGACGGCGTGATGTCGATGATCGTCGCCGACGTCTCCGGCAAGTCGATGCCCGCGGCGTTGCTTGTGTCGGCGTTGCACGCCGTTGTGCAGCTGCTCTTTGCCGAAGGACGCGAGCTCGGCGAGATCGCCACGGAGTTGAACAGGCATATCCACCGCTGGTCGGCGGAGAACAAGTTCGTGACGATGATCATGGTGACGATCGATCGAGACAACGAAGCGCTCGAGTTCGTGAACGCCGGACACAATCCTGGTTACGTCATCACCGGCGATCGTCTCGAGCAACTTCGTTCGCACGGACTTCCCATCGGCATCCTCGGGCAAACACGCTACGTCACGCAGACGCGTCCGTTTCCCGACGGCTCGACCGTCGTGCTGTACAGCGACGGGATCACCGAGGCGGAGTCGGTGGGCGGGGAGGAGTACGACAATCCGCGATTGGAAGAGATCCTGCGCGCGCATGCGAAGGGAAGCGCGGAAGAGCTGCGCGACCGCATCGCCGCCGCGGTCGACAACTTCACCGTCGGCGCGCCGCAGAAGGATGACCAGACGATGGTGATCGCGCGGAGCGCGGGGTAGCCGCGGTGGTCGGCAGCCGCCGCGCGTATCGCCGGCCGTACTGGTTCGAAGTCTTCATCGTGGCGCACGCGGTTTTCATCACCGCAATCGTGAAATGGCGCGGGCCCGACGTCTCGATGCTGATGCTCGCGAACTTCATCAGCAACGTTCTGTTTCTCGTGTTGCAGATGCTCGGCGGCGTGGCGCTGCGCTGGGGCGTCGAAGCGATTCGCGGGCGCGGGCGCGGCTTCCTGCGATCGATTCGAACTCGGGGATGGATGACCGACTCGCTGCGGCTCGTCGCATTCGGATCGTTGTCGACCGTTGTCTACGGCACGATCAAGCTGCTGATTCCGGTCTATCACCCGGTGCTCTACGACCGCGTGCTGTGGGATCTCGAGCAGCGGATGTTCGCGGGCTACGCGCCGGTCGTGTTCGTGATCAGCCTCTTCTCGAATCCGAGGTGGCTCACGTTCTTCGACGACGCGTACGCGCAGATTTTTTTCTCGAGTCTCTTCATCGGATTCGGATTCTTCCTCTCGCATCCGAGCCGCCGCCTGCGCATCGCGTTCGCGAGCGGCAACGTCGCGCTGTGGGTGACGGGAGCGTGGTTGTACCTGCTGATTCCGTCGCTCGGTCCCGCGTACGCGATTCCTGAACTGTGGACGTCGATGCGCGACCTGATGCCGGTGACGAACCTCTGGCACGTGCAGCTGATGGTCAACTATCAGCACGTGATCAAGCTGATGCACGGAATCGACGAGCCGCTCAACTTCATGTACGGCATCGCCGCGTTTCCGAGCATGCACGTCGCGTTTCAGACGTTCGTGTTTCTCTGGATGCGGCGGCTGTGGATCTCCGGACAGGTGCTCTTCGGCGTGTTCACCCTGATCATCTTTCTCGGATCGATGATCACCGGATGGCACTACCTGATCGACGGTGTCGCCGGCATTTTCCTCGCGCTCTTCTTCTATTGGATCTTCGCGCGCTCGTGGAAGATCGGCGAGTGGATGCGGCTGAGCAAAGTCACCCGCCGCTGAATTCGGGCTTGCGCTTTTCGAAGAGCGCCTTCATTCCTTCCGCGGCATCGCGCGATTTGAACGCGCGCGTTTGATGTTCCGCCTCCAGCTCGAGTTGCGCGCGAAGCTCGTTGCGTTCGCTCGCCGCGAGCGAGCACTTGATGCCGGTGATCGCGATCGGCGGCGCGGCCGCGAGCGCGCGCGCGAACGTGTCGACTTCTTTCATCAACTCAGCGGCCGGCACGACGCGATCGACCATGCCGATGGCGAGCGCTTCCTGCGCATCGATGATTCGACCGCTGGTGAGCAGCTCGAACGCGCGCGAGCGACCGACGAGTCGCGGCAGCAGCCATGTGCCGCCCCAATCGGGATGGAGTCCGATGCGGACGAACGTCTCGCCGAGCTTCGCGCTGTCCGACGCGATTCGGTAATCGCACGCCAGCGCGAGGTTGCATCCGGCGCCGGCCGCGATGCCGTTGATCGCGCCGATCACCGGCTTCACCATCGAGGCGATGAAGACGACGACGTCGCGTCCCGCGTCGAGCAGCCGCCGGAACGCGGTGACGTTGCCGTCGCGCTGCAGACCGGCCATGAATTCGACGTCGCCGCCCGAGCAAAATGCGCGTCCCGCGCCGGTGAGGATGACGACGCGGCAATTCGGATCGTGCTCCGCTTCGCGCAGCGCGTCGAGCAGCTCCTCGCGCATCGATCCGAAGAAGGCGTTGAGCTTGTCGGGGCGCGAGAGGGTGATCGTTGTGATGCGGTCGGCGGTCGTTGTTTCGATCAGAGGCATGGCGCGAGTTTAAAGGGCAATGTTCAATGTTGAATGTTCAATGTTGAACGTTGAATGGCGTCTCACGTTCAACATTCAACCCTCAACATTGAACGTTCAACATTAGACTTTCTCGCGTGAAGCGCGCCCTGACGTACATCCTCTACGCCTCGATCCCCGCGGCGATCGCGCTGCAGTTTCTCCACAGCAACCTCGTCGCGCAGTTCATGCTCTCGTGCGTCGCCGTTCTGCCGCTGGCGGCGTGGATCGGGATGAGCACCGAGCATCTCGCGCAGCGGATGGGGCCAACGTACGGCGCGCTGTTCAACGCGACGTTCGGCAACTTCGCGGAGATGGTCATCGCCATCTTCGCGATCCGCGCGGGACTCGACAGCGTCGTGCGCGCCTCGCTCAGCGGCTCGATCCTGGGCAATCTACTGTTCGTAGCCGGCGCGTCGATGATCGCGGGCGGGTGGAAGCGCGACATCATCCAGTTCAACGCGCTCGCCGCGGAGTCGCAGGCGGGGCAGATGATCCTCGCCATCTCCGCCATGCTCGTGCCCGCGCTTTTCTTTCGCACCGCGCGCGAGGCGCATCACGCGGAGCTGATGCATCCCGTTTCCGTTGGCGTCTCGATCGTCCTGATCGTCTCCTACATCCTCGGCCTCTTCTTCGCGTTCCGCACACATCGCACGCGGCTCGTCGCGGTGAGCGCGCCGCCCGAGACCGACGAAGCGACCTGGTCGACGCGACGCTCGCTGCTGCTTCTCCTCGTCGCGAGCACGCTGATGGGCGTCGTCGCCGAAGGGCTCGTTCACGCGGTCGATGCGGCCGGCAAAGCGTGGGGACTCAATGAAGTCTTCCTCGGCTTCATCGTGATTGCGATCGTAGGCAATGCCGCGGAACATTCGACCGCGGTCATGCTGGCGTGGCGCGGACAGATGGATACCGCGCTCAACATTTCGATGCAGTCGAGCGTGCAGATCGCGCTTTTCGTCACGCCGGTTCTCGTCTTCCTGTCGTATCCGCTCGGCCATCCGGTCGATCTTCTCTTCACGCCCTTCGAGCTTCTCGCCGTCGTCCTCGGCGTCGCGATCTTCTCGTTCCTCGTGATGGACGGCGAAACGAACTGGTACGAAGGCGTGCAGCTGCTCGCCGTTTACGCGATCATCGCGGTGGCACTTTTCTTTCTTCCGACGAATGCAACGAACTGATTTTTTGTTAGATCAGGCATGCCCGTAACTCAGGAAATGCAGTCGCTCGGGGAGATTCTCGAGCGCAGAACCGTCGAAGGCGAGCTGTACGAAAAGCTCGAGAACAACGCCGTGCGCTGCTTCTCGTGCGGCCATCGTTGCAAGATCCCGCAGGGACTGAAAGGGATCTGCAAAGTCCGCTACAACGAAGGCGGAATCCTCAAAGTGCCGCGCGGCTACGCCGCGGCGCTGCAAGTCGATCCGATCGAGAAGAAGCCGTTCTTTCACGCGTATCCCGGCGCGCTCGCGCTGTCGTTCGGAATGCTCGGCTGCGACTATCACTGCGGCTACTGCCAGAACTGGGTGACGTCGCAGGCGCTGCGCGATCCGATGGCGCTCGCGCCGCCGATGGACGTCGAGCCGTCCGACGTCATCCGCCTCGCGAAGAAGCACGGCGCGCGCGTGATCACGTCGACGTACAACGAGCCGCTGATCACGTCGGAGTGGGCGGTCGAGATTTTCAAGGAAGCGAAGAAAGAGGGACTGGTCTGCTCGTACGTCTCGAACGGCAACGGCACGCCCGAAGTGCTCGACTACATCGCGCCGTACGTCGATCTCTACAAAGTCGATCTCAAAGGATTCGATGACCGTCACTATCGCGACCTCGGCGGCGTCCTGCAGCCGGTGCTCGACACGATCCGCGGACTGAAGCAGCGCGGCATCTGGACGGAGGTCGTCACGCTCGTCGTCCCCGGCTTCAACGACTCGGATGAAGAGCTGACGAAGATCGCGGAGTTTCTCGCATCGGTCGACGTCAACATCCCGTGGCACGTCACCGCGTTTCACGAGGATTACAAGATGCAGTCGAACGGCAACACGCCGGCGTCGACGCTCCTGCGCGCGTACGAGTTCGGCAAACGCGCGGGACTGAAGTTCATCTACCCCGGCAACATCCCCGCCGCGTTCGGCGATCTCGAGTCGACGCACTGCACGAACTGCAACGCCGTCGTCATCGGCCGCACCGGCTTCCGCGTGACGTCGTACCGGTTGAAGGATGGGAAGTGTCCCGACTGCTCGACGCCGATTCCGGGTGTGTGGGGACACGACGAAGCGACGGTCGGACGCAGTGGCATCCCGCGACCGGTTCGCGTGGCGTAGCGCGTGCTATCTTCGCGCCCGATGGAGTTCATTGAAGTCGCGCGCGCGAGTGACATCCCTGTCAATCGCGCGAAAGGCATCCGGATCGACGGCCGTTCGATCGCGCTGGTTCACACGCCGAAAGGGTTCTTCGCGAGCGACGGCGTGTGTCCGCATCGCGGCGGTCCACTGGCCGAGGGCGACATCATCGGCGACGAGATCGTGTGTCCGTGGCATCTTTGGGGCTTCAATCTGCGGACCGGAATCTGCGACGGCAATCGCGAGATCTCGATCGTCACGCACGAAGTGAAAATCGAAGACGATCGCATCCTGATCCGCCTCGCGCCCGCGCGCGAAACGAGCACGAGCCTCCTGTGAACGCGAGACCGCTCCGCCACGTCGATGTCTACAGCAGCGCCGGACGCCTCGAAGCGCTCTATCGCGATCTGCAGGACCCGCACGCCATCTCCGTCGTCTGTCATCCGCATCCTCTCGGCGGCGGCACGCTGCACAACAAAGTCGTCTTCCGCGCCGCGCGCGGACTCGAGAACGCGAACGTCGCGACGCTGCGCTTCAACTTCCGCGGCACGGGAACGAGCGCCGGCACGCACGACGCGGGCGAGGGCGAGATGGACGACGTCACTGCCGCGATCAACTGGGCGAAGAAGTATCACCCGTCGCAGAAACTGATCGTCGGCGGATTCTCATTCGGAGCGTGGGTGGCGAGTCGCGTGGCGTGCGAGCTGCCCGATGTCACCGCTATCTTTTTAATTGGTACACCGGTCAACAAGTACGACTTCGGCTACCTGCGCGACTGTGAGAAGCCGATGTTGTTTCTGCACGGAACGCAGGACGAGCACGGTGACGTCGCGAAGCTCGAAAAGGTCGTCGAGAACATTCGCAACGCCGAGAGCGTGATCGTCACCGGCGCCGATCACTTCTTCACGAAGCAGTTGGAGGCGGTGGAGGAGACGATGAGGTCGTGGGCCGAGGAGTTGTTGGAAACGTAAGTTCGCGCAAGAACCTCAGCCCGAGGATCGTTCGCGATCCGTGCCATGTGAAGAGATGGCCGGGAAACGGACCGACGACTCTCGCTTGCGTGATCTGCGCGGCGTCTTCGGGTGTGAAGAGATACGGCTCGTCGGGAAGAAAGATGACGTCGGCTTGCACGTCGCTCACATCGATCGTTGGGTATCGCTTCTGATCAGCGAGCACGTTCGTGCCGCCGGCGCATTCGATGAGATTCGAGACGTACGTGTCGCCGCCACACCACATCCACGGCTTCTTCCAGATCGCGCACGCGAACGTGAACGCGCGTTTCGGCATCGCGTTACGCTCGCGCTGCAGTGACTCGCGCAGTGACGACGGATCGAGATCGTGGATCGCGCCGAGGACGATGAAGAGCTGTTCGACGTCGTCGACGCTCTTCGGCTCCGTGACGAACACCGGCGCGAATGTTTCGATCTCACTCGCGTGGCGCTCGAGGTTCTCCTCGAGGTTCATGTAGACGAGATCGGGCTCGAGCGCGCGAATCTCGGCGACGCGCGGGTTCTTCGTTCCGCCGACGCGCGGGCGGTTGAGATTCTCAGGAAAGATGCAGAAATCGGTGATGCCGGCGACGCTGTCGCCCGCGTCGAGGTCGAAGAGAGTCTCGGTCAGCGAAGGAACGAGGGAGACAACGCGGCGCGGAGGCTGATAAAAGTCGAATGTGCGGCCGCGGACATCGACGATTCTCATCACCCTGAGTGTAGCGGGTGCCGCGCTCCAGCTCTGGTTCGCGCATCGCTACTACGGATTTCTCACCGGCGACGACGTCGAAGTGATCAGCGAGGCCTTTCGTGTCGCGACCGGCTACAACTATCACCCGTGGGACATTCGCTGTCTCTTCATTCCTGACTTCGTGGTCGCGCCGCCGATCTGGATCGCGTCGAAGCTCGGCGTGCACGACCCGAAGACACTCATCA